>Ga0207792_100103_pt1 | contig 73032 bp, 80 predicted proteins | sample CeladaPassaB1F06_FD_187483 | JGI IMG/M metagenome (GOLD analysis project Ga0207792, IMG submission 187483) | Cellulose-adapted microbial communities from the Joint BioEnergy Institute, USA - Passage B1F06 (SPAdes) (version 2) | ecosystem: Engineered > Bioreactor > Continuous culture >...
AACCGCCACTGATCCCCCTCAACCAGGTGGTCATGGTTGGGCAAGTTTGACGAACCGCCGTATACGGGACCGTACGTACGGTGGTGTGGGGAGACGGGGACTCAGCAGAGTCCCCTCTTACCCGATTTTGCAGGCTCACCCGGTTTTGACCCGGATCACGTTCCAGGACGCCTTGCCCAGCACGGCTTCCAGCCGGGAGCCGTCGGCCCTGGCACCGCCGCGGCCATGGGGCTTGACCCGGTCCGGATTCCGGGCGTCGTTGACCGCTTTCAGGTCGTCGTGCTCCAGCACCAGGTGTTCGATCACCCGACAGGAGCCAAAACCGCGCAGGTCCACGGTAAGCGGCAACGGGTTCTCCAGGTCGCGGTTGACGGCGAAGACGGTGACTTCGCCCGCTTCCTCGTTGTGCACGGCCACCGCCTCCAGGTAGGGGACGTCCGTCACTTCCTTCGTATCGTATTTCGGCGAACGGATGAGCGGCACGAGCACCCGGCCGCGGCCGTGCAGCGAGGCGTGCAGGTACGGATAGTAAATCGTCTGCGCCCACGCCTTGCCGCCGTTTTCCGTCATGATCGGGGCGATGACGTTGACCAGCTGCGCCTGGCACGCGATTTTGACCCGGTCGGCGTGCTTCAAGAGGGTGATCAGCATGCAGCCGACGACCAGGGCGTCTTCCATCGTGTAGATGTCCTCCAGCTGCGGCGGCGCGATTTGCCACGGCTCGAGCTTTTTGTCCTGTTCGTGGGAATGGAACCATACGTTCCATTCGTCAAAAGACAGGTGGATCGTTTTTTTGCTGTGCTTCTTGGCCTTGACGAAATCGCAGATGGCGACGACGCTGCGGATGAATTCGTCCATCTGCACGGAACGCGCCAGAAACAGCAGCGTGTCGTTGTCAGGGTTGCCGTAATAGGTGTGCAGCGACAGATAGTCCACGTGGTCATAGGTGTGGTTCAGCACGGTCGCTTCCCAGTCGCCGAAGGTCGGCATGTGCAGGTAGGAACTGCCGCACGCCACCAGCTCGATGGTGGGATCGACCCATTTCATCGCCTTGGCCGTTTCGCAAGCCAGACGGCCGTATTCTTCCGCCGTCTTATGGCCGATTTGCCAGTGGCCGTCCATTTCGTTGCCGAGGCACCACACCTTGATGTTGTGCGGCTTGGCGTACCCGTGTTTGACTCGCAAATCGCTCCAATATGTACCGGACGGATGGTTGGCATATTCGACCGCGGCGCGCGCCTCGTCGATGCCCTGCGTGCCAAGGTTGACCGCCCACATGACCTGGGCGCCCGCTTCCCGGCACCACTCGACGAACTCGTTCATGCCGAACTGGTTCGTCTCGATGGTCCGCCAGGCCAGCTCCAGGCGGCGCTTGCGCTCCTCCTTCGGGCCGATGCCGTCCCGCCAGTCGTAGCCGGAGACGAAGTTGCCCCCGGGGTAGCGAATGATCGGCACGCGAAGGGCTTTCACCAGTTCCAGCACGTCCCGGCGGAAGCCGCGTTCGTCGGCCGCCGGATGCCCCGGTTCGTAGATGCCTCCGTACACCGCCCGTCCGAGATGCTCGATGAACGAGCCGAACAGCCGGTCGTCGGTCCGGCCGATGACGAAATCCCTGTCGACAATCATTGCGGCTTGATGCGACAACGGAACCCGCTCCTTTGATCCAAACTGATGGTGCCAATAATTTATCACATCTTGCAAGGATCGGAAACGATTGTCGCAAGCCGGATGCCCATGGATGAAAGCCTGTGGACGCGCGGGAACGGGATTTCTTCGGGAAAACGTTAAAAATTCGCAAAATTTGATCGTACAACTTTTGCATCAGAAGAGAAAAAAACACCAAATTGTACGTACAACCTGAGTTCCTGCTGCCGCGGGGAGTGCCCCTAAATCCGTTTTTTTGCGGCCAACCGGGAAAAAAATTTCGGACACCCCGGCGATGACAGCAACCATTTTCGTTTTTTGGCGTCTGTTAGGGCAGACGTTTTTTTGAGACAAGCCGGATGGCCCGATTCGGAAATGGGGGGACGGGAACATGGGGAAACGGAAGCGCACGGCGGGCAGGGCGTTATGGCTGTTTTGGGCGTTGTGCGTCCTGCTTGGGCTGGGTTCGGCGGGGTTCGGGCCGCAGACCGCCGAGGCCGCGCAGGAACCGGACATTCGCATCTTTCTGGACCACCGGCCGCTCGTCTCCGACGTGGCGCCGTACCTGGTGCCCAAACATAACGTCACCCTGGTGCCGCTGCGCCTCATCGGCGAAGGCATCGGGGCTACGGTCGGCTGGGACCCGGCGGCGAAAGCCGTCACCGTCATCCAGAAGGGCCGCACCATTGTCATGACCATCGGGCAGAAGACGGCGCTGGTGAACGGCAATCCCGTCGAGCTCCTGTATCCGCCGCAGCTGGTGAAAGACCGGACGATGGTACCGATCCGCTTCGTGTCGGAACAGCTCGGCCTCGGCGTGGAGTGGAGGCAGTCGTCGCGGACGATTATGATTTCCACGCCGGGCGGCACGGAGCTCCGGGGCGTCTGGGTAGCGTCGGTCTACAACCTCGACTGGCCGAGCGACAAGTCCTACGGCGACGCGGAAAAACAGAAGCAGGAGTATGTGCAGCTCCTGGACGAGCTGCAGGCGATGGGCATGAACGCGGTGTTCGTCCAGGTCCGGCCGGCCGCCGACGCCCTGTATCCTTCGGAACGGGTGCCCTGGTCCCGGGCGCTCACGGGCGTGCAGGGACAGGACCCGGGCTACGATCCCCTCGCCTTCATGATCGCGGAGACGCACCGGCGGGGCATGGAGTTCCACGCCTGGTTCAACCCGTTCCGCGCCAACACCTCTACTTCCACCGAGGGACTGGACCCGCGCCACGTGGCCGTCCGCCATCCGGAGTGGATCCTCCGGTCGGGAAGCACGCTGTACATCAACCCGGGCATCCCGGAGGCGCGGCAGCACATCATCGACGACATCATGGAAGTGGTGCGGCGGTACGACATCGACGGGGTGCATCTGGACGACTACTTTTATCCTTCCGGCGGGCTTCCGGACGATGACACGTTCAAGAAATACAATGCGAAAAACATCAGGAACAAGGGCGACTGGCGCCGCGACAACATCAACGAATTCATCCGCATGCTCGGCGAGGCGATCCGGAAGGAAAAGCCGCAGGTGTCCTTCGGCGTGAGCCCCGTCGGCGTATGGCGGAACAAGGCGGACGACCCCACCGGCTCCGATACGCGGGCCGGCGTGACCGCCTACGACTCCACCTTTGCCGACGTGCGCACGTGGATCCGCCGGGGTTGGGTCGATTACGTGGCGCCGCAAATCTACTGGAGCCGCTCGTTCTCCGCCGCCAGGTACGAAACGCTGGTGGACTGGTGGGTGAACGAAGTGCGGGGCACGGGGGTCATGCTCTACATCGGCCACGCGCCCTACAAGCTCGGCACGAAGGAAACCGGCTGGGACACGGCGGAAGAAATCGTGAACCAGCTGAAGTACAACGAGAGGCATCCGGAAGTGGCCGGCGACCTGTATTTCAGCGCCAAGGACCTGCGGCGGAATCCGCTGGGGCTGATCGATCTGCTGAAACGGCATTACGGATTGTGACCGCTTAATGGATACGGGAAGGATGCCACGGGCATCCGGTCCGCAGGACAGGCCGGGAAACGAATTCCACGGATTCCTGCGGTCCGGATGCCTTTTCTTTTTGACAGCGATGCCTATTTATATGTCCGATTGGCTTAAATAAAACCTAAGAAAAAATCATATTGTGTGACATAAATAAAGAATAGGATTGATTATTGCGTAGTTAATGTCGATATGATATGTATTAAATATGCATCATTTAGCGGATTTTACCGGTACCATGACGAAGAACCCGATCACGGGAAGGAGTTGGACGGCATGGAAAGGGAACTGGCGCTGGAACTGGTGCGGGTGACCGAAGTTGCCGCCCTCGCGTCGGCGCCGTGGATGGGCCGGGGCAACCAATACCGCGCCGATGAAGCGGCTACGACGGCGATGCGGGCGATGTTCGACTCCGTGTCCATCCGCGGCACGGTGGTCATCGGCGAAGGCGAAATGGACGAGGCGCCCATGCTCTACATCGGCGAGCAGGTGGGCAACATGAACGGCCCGGAAGTGGACGTGGCGGTCGATCCGCTGGAAGGCACGGAAATCGTGGCCAAAGGGCTGAACAACGCCATGTCGGTCATTGCCGTGGCGGGCAAGGGGAATCTCCTGCACGCGCCGGACATGTACATGGAAAAGCTGGCCGTCGGCCCCGCCCTGGCGGGCAAGCTCTCGCTGAACGACCCGATCGAAATCACGGTGCGCAAGGCGGCGGAGATTTTGAACAAAAACGTCTCCGACCTCACCGTCATGATCCTGGACCGGCCGCGCCACCAGAAGCTGGTGGAGGCGCTGCGCAAGGTCGGCGTGCGCATCAAGTTCCTGTTCGCCGGCGACGTGGCGGGGGCGCTGGCGCCGGCGTTTCCCGAGGCGGGCATCGACATGTACGTCGGCTCGGGAGGCGCGCCGGAAGGCGTGCTGGCCGCGGCCGGGCTGAAGTGCCTGGGCGGCGAGCTGCAGGGGCGGCTGATGCCGGGGGACAGCCGGGAATACGACCGCTGCCTGCAAATGGGCATCGACGACCCGCTGAAGGTGTTGAACATGGACGACATGGTCGGCAAGGACGACGTCATTTTTGCCGCCACCGGGGTGACGCCCGGCGAGTTCCTCGGCGGCGTCCGGTATTTCGCCGACCACCGGGCGGAGACCCATTCCATCGTCATGCGCGCCAAGACGCGCACCATTCGCTACGTCCGCTCGCTGCACTACCTGCCCAACAAGGCGGTGCTGCGCGATGTGGAAGCCAGGCTGGCCCGGACAAATTCGTGATTGTGCCCCGCCGGACGATGTGGTATACAGAAAATGTCGGATATGGCACATTCGGCAGCAAAGGCGTCTGGCATCGTCCGGCGGGGGCGGGATCGTGCCGGGAAGGAGGGAACGGCCATCGAACTGACCGGCAGACAGCGGGAAATCATCTCCATCGTCAAACAGCACGCTCCCATCACCGGCGAGCAGATCGCGGAAAGTTTGGGGCTCAGCCGTCCGACCATCCGGTCGGATTTGTCTGTTTTGATGATGCTCGGACTGATCGACGCCAAGCCGAAGGTCGGCTATTTTCTGGGCAAGGCGTTCTCGCCCGAAGGAAAGCTGAACCTCAGGCTGAAGGAAGTCAAGGTGAAGGAAGCGATGAGCCGCCCCGCGGTGGTCCGCGAGAACGCCACGGTTCACGACGCGGTCTTCACCATGTTCCTCGAGCAGTCGAGCATGCTGACGGTTACCGACGACGAGGACGGGCTGGCCGGCGTCGTCACCGTGAAGGATTTGCTCAAGGTGGCGTTCGGCAACCCCAACGCCTCGTCCATTCCGGTGCAAATGGTCATGACCCGGTTGCCCAGAGTGGTGACCGTCTCTCCCGAAGACACGGTTTTGGAAGCGGCGGCGAAGATGATCGAGCACCAGGTGAGCGCGCTTCCGGTGGTCCGGCGCCGCGAAGGAGAGGACGATCACAAGCCTCCGGAACTGATCGGCAAGATTTCCAAAACCAACGTCGTGCAGCTTCTCGTGGATGTCGCTTCCGAACTGTGAGGGCAGGAGGATAACGGATGGCTGAGGAGAAAATCAAAACGATCTACGCCTGTTCGGACGCCGTCGGCGAAACCGCCGAAGCGGTGGCCCGGGCGACCATGCGGCAGTTTGCTTCCGAGCGGGTGCGCGTCAAGCGCTACGGACAGATCAAAGGCGAAGAGGAAGTGCTGGCGATCATCCGCGAAGCGAAGGAAAGCGGCGGCTTCATCGCCTACACGCTCGTCCAGCCCGAGCTGCGCGAGGTGATGCGCGCGGAGTCGATCCGGCACGGCGTCCGCGCGGTGGACGTGATGGGGCCGATGATGCAGGCGTTCATCGACACCTTTGGCAGCTCGCCCAGGTACGAGCCGGGCCTTTTGCACGCGATGGACGACCATTATTTCCGCAAAATCGACGCCATCGAATTCGCGGTCAAATACGATGACGGCAAGGACGTGCGGGGGCTGATGCTGGCCCGGGTGGTGCTCGTCGGCGTGTCCCGCACGTCCAAGACGCCGCTCAGCATCTATCTGGCGCACAAGGGGATCAAAACCGCCAATTACCCGCTCATCCCCGAAGTGAAGCCGCCCGAAGAGCTGTTCCGCAAAAAACAGGGCCGTCTCGTGGTCGGTCTGATGATGGAACCCGACCGGCTGCTGCGCATCCGGAAAGAACGTCTTCGCTCCCTCGGGCTGCCCGGAAGGGCCAACTACGCTTCCCCGGAAAGGATCCAGCAGGAACTCGCGTTTGCGCGGGAAGTGATGGACCGGCTGAAATGTCCCGTCATCGACGTGTCGGAACGGGCCATTGAAGAAACGGCTTCGATCATTCTCGATAAACTGCAGGATGACCCCTACGGGGAAGGAGTGTGAGGCCTGATGGCCCAAAAATTGCGGTGGGGCGTCCTTGGCTGCGCGAGAATCGCGGTGACCAGGGTCATTCCCGCCATCCTGAACTCGCAGCGCGGCGAACTGGTGGCCGTGGCGAGCCGCGGGGAGGAAAAGGCGCGGGAGACGGCCGGGCGTTTGGGCATCCCGAAGGCGTACGGCAGCTATGAAGCGCTGCTGGAAGACCCGGACATCGACGCCGTCTACATACCGCTGCCGAACCATCTGCACCGGGAATGGACGATCCGTGCGGCGCGGGCGGGCAAGCACGTCCTGTGCGAGAAACCGCTGGCGCTTACCGCGGCGGAGGCGGAGGAAATGGTGCGGGTGTGCGCCGACGCGGGGGTGCATCTGGCGGAAGCGTTCATGTACCGCCACCATCCCCGGATCGCGCGCATCCGGCAGATCCTGGCCTCCGGGGAAATCGGCGAGCTGCGCGCCATCCGCGGCGTGTTTACCTTCAACCGGCCGGAAGACAAGGGCAACGTCCGCTTCGTCGCCGACTACGGCGGAGGTTCGATCTACGACGTCGGATGCTATCCGATCAGCGCGTCCCGCTGGATCACGGGGCGGGAGCCGGTGGCCGTCACGGCGCACGCGTTTTTCTCGCCGGAACACGACAATGTCGACATGGCGGCATCCGGCCTGGTGGAATACGAGGGGGGCGTCGCGCTCACGTTTTTTTGCGGCATGTGGGCGGAGCCCCAGCAGACGCTGGAGATCATCGGTTCCCGGGGCATGATCCAGGTGCCGGTGGCCTTCGTCTCCGGCCCGGACGACGCCGGGTTCCGCGTGGTGACGGACGGCCGCGAGCGGTTCGAGCCGGCCGAAGGCGTGGACATTTACGCCGCGGAGGCGGACGATTTCGCCCGTGTCGTGTTCGGGGAAGCGCCGCCGCTGTTCCCGCCGGAAGACGCGGTGAAAAACATGCGGGTGCTGGAAGCGGCCCTGCGTTCCGCCAAGGAGCGGAAGCGCATCGAGCTGTGAATATATGCTGCCCATCCCCTTGGCGGGCCCCCCAAAGGGGGATGGGCTTTTTTGTTTGCCGGAAACTGCGGGTGTCCGGGGCTTGCTATTTTTTTGTCTTGTAAAAAAATATTTTTGTTATATTTATGGTGAATAAAAATAGATAATAAAAATAATGCTGGAGGAAAACCGTGACGATCAGCGTGAGCCTCGCCACGCAGGGAATCGGACAATGGACGTTCAGGCGGTCGAACGAAGCGGAGTGGCTGCCGGCCCGGGTGCCCGGATGCGTGCACACCGACCTCAAGGCCAACGGGCGGATTCCCGATCCCTTTTACGGCGCCAACGAGTTGTCGCTGCAATGGATCGACAAGCATGACTGGGAATACGCCGCCGCCTTCGATGTGCCGGCGGAACTCATGGCGCAATCGAAGGTGGAGCTGGTGTTTGACGGGCTGGATACCTTCGCGGAGGTGTCGCTGAACGGCGCCTTCGTGCTGCGGGCCGACAATATGTTCCGCCGGTGGCGGGCGGACGTTCGGCCCTTTTTGAAAGATCGCGGCAACGAGCTGCGGGTGTTGTTCCGTTCGCCCGTCGCCGCAGGGCTGGAACGGCTTGAGCGGCAGGGATTCGGCCTGCCGGCGGTAAATGACCATTCCGAAGACGGCGGCCTCGGGGACAGGAAGGTGAGTGTTTTTGCCCGCAAGGCGCCATACCATTACGGCTGGGACTGGGGGCCGCGCTTTGTCACCTGCGGCGTATGGCGGGACGTCCGCCTGGAAGGGTGGAGCGGCCTGCGCATCCGCGATCTGTTCCTTCGCCAGGACCGGGTGACGGCGGATGAGGCGCGGATCACGGCGGTCATCGAGGTGGAGGCGGAACGCGCAGGGGAGGCCGGGGTCCGGCTGGAAACGGAAGGGCATGCGTGGGAGAAGCGCGTCATGCTGCGGTCCGGGCTGCAGACGGTGGAGATTGCGGCGGCCATCCCCAACCCAAGGCTTTGGTGGTGCCGCGGGCTTGGCGAGCCGCATCTGTACGCGTTTGTCGCGACGGTGGAAAGCGGCGGCGCGTACGACGCGGCCCGGGCGCGGACGGGGCTGCGTTCGCTGCGCCTGGTCCGCGAGCCGGACCAACACGGAACGTCTTTTTATTTTGAACTCAACGGGGTGCCCGTTTTCGCCAAGGGAGCCAACCATATCCCCGGCGACAGCTTCGTCACGGAAATGACGCGGGAGCGCTACCGGCACGAGATCGCCAGCGCCGCGCTGTCCCATTTCAACATGCTGCGGGTGTGGGGCGGCGGCGTGTACGAGGACGACGCTTTCTATGATTTGTGCGACGAGTACGGCATTTTGGTATGGCAGGATTTCATGTTCGCCTGCAGCATGTACCCCGGCGACGCCGCCTTTCTCGACAGCGTCCGGGCCGAGGCCGCGGACCAGATCCGGCGGCTGCGCAACCACCCCTGCATCGCCCTTTGGTGCGGCAACAACGAAATCGACATCGCGTGGGCGCAGCACGACGCAAACACCGGCTGGGGCTGGAAGGAGCTTTACACCGAAGGGGAGCGGCGGAACATCTGGGAGGCCTATGAAGCGTTGTTCCACCGGATTTTGCCGGAGGCGGTGGCCGAGCACGCGCCCGGCGCCAGTTACTGGCCGTCCTCCCCGATGCGCGCTCTTACCGGCAGGGCTGATCAGCACGCCTCCGCCGATTCCCTGCGCGAAGGGGACATCCACTACTGGGACGTGTGGCACGCGGAGGCACCGTTTGCGAAATACCGGGACCACGTGGGCCGTTTCGTGAGCGAATACGGGTTCCAGTCGTTTCCGGAGTGGAAAACGGTGCGTTCGTTCGCGGAGCCGGAGGACATGGAACTCGAGTCGGAAGTGATGCGGCTGCACCAGAAAAACGAAGGCGGCAACCGGCGCATCCGGCGCTGCATGGAGGCATATTTCCGCGAGCCCCGCGATTTCGCCGCGTTCCTGTACCTGAGCCAGCTGCTCCAGGCGGAGGCGATGAAAGAAGCGATCGAGGCGCACCGCAGGAGCAGGGGGCGCTGCATGGGCTCGCTCTACTGGCAGATGAACGACTGCTGGCCGGCGCCGTCCTGGTCGGGCATGGACTACTTCGGGCGGTGGAAAGCGGCGCAGTACACCGTGCGGAGAAGCTTCCGGGACGTGATGCTGTCCGTGGCGGACAGCGATGCGGGCGACGTGGAATTTTGCGTGGTGACGGATGAGCCGGTTCCGTTCGAGGGGACGCTGCGCCTGCGGCTTGTGGATTTCGAAGGCCGGCTGCTGGAGGAGCGCGCCGTACCCGTGGCGCTGCCGGCGGGCGCAGCGGTGAAGGTGCTGGCCGTACCGGCCTCGGCATGGACCGCCGGAAGGGATCCGCGGCGGATCGTGCTCGCGGGCGAACTCTTGCGGGCGGACGGAAGCCTCGAGGACAGCCGGACGCATTATTTCGCGCCGGGCAGGGAGCTAATGCTGGAGGTGCCGGACATTCGGGTGACCGCGGAGGAAACGGACGGGGGTACCCTGCTCACGCTGCATGCCCGGTCGCTGGCCCGGTACGTTTGGCTCAGCGCGGAGGCGGAAGGCGTGTTTACGGACAACTTTTTCGATCTCGTGCCGGGCATCCCGAAAACGGTGGCGTTCCTCGCCCGGGGCGGACCGGACGCCTTTGCGCCGGGACGCCCGGGCAGGGTGGAGGTGCGCTCGCTGATCGATTTTGTCAAATCGTGATATAATGAAATGAATTCAAGCGATACAAAAGCGGGTTGGTGTTTCCGCCGATGGCCAAGAAAGTGACGATGCAGCAGATCGCCGACTATCTGGGCGTGTCCAAATTCGTCGTTTCCAAGGCGCTGTCCGGCAAGGGAGGCGTCAGCGAAACAACGCGGGAGCGGGTCATCCAGGCCGCGTCCCAGCTGGGCTATTTCAACCAGAAAAACGCTTACGTGAAAACGATCCGCTCCGACGCGCCGGCGCCGGCAGCCGGCGGGAAGGGAAAACAGTCCGTGCTCGCCCTCATGCCGAACATCCGGTTCCAGACGAAGGAGAACGCCTACTGGGGCCGAATCCTCGACGGCATTTCGGTCCGGCTGGAAGAAGAGAACCTCGGCATGATGATCATTTCCGAAAGCAGCGTCAACCATTTCCTGGGCGTGTTCAACCCGGGAGGCATCCTCGGCCTGATCGGCGTCGGGGAAATTTCCACCCCGTTGCTTTTGGAAGTGCACCGCGTCGGGCTGCCGATGGTGCTGGTGGACCACGAGGACCCGCTCATTCCTTCCGACACGGTGTTCGCGAACAACTTCGACTGCATGTTCCGCCTCACCAACCATCTGCTGGGCATCGGCCACCGGAATCTGGTCTTTGTCGGGAGCGAGTCGTTTTCGCGCAGCTTCCGGGACCGCTGGCTGGGGTTCCGTGCGGCGCTGGAGGAGAACGGGTTCGCCCCGGTGTCGCGGGAAGAGCGGCAAATCGCCCTGGAAGGCATCGACCGCTTCCAGGAACAGATCAAGAGCTGGCTGGCCAAGCGCAAGCGGTCGGGGGCGATGCCGACGGCCCTGGTGTGCGCCAACGACAGCATCGCGCTGGACGCGCTGCGCGCGCTGCAGGAATTGGGCCTCCGCGTTCCGGACGACGTGTCCGTCACCGGCTTCGACAACATCGAGGACGCCTGGCGGAACCAGCCGGCCCTGACCACGGTCAACGTGCCGAAGGAAAAGCTGGGCGCCCGGGCGGTGGAAATGCTGCTCGCCCGGCTTGGGCGCAAAAACGAACCTTACGAGAAACTGCTGGTCGCAGGCGAGATCATCTACCGCGAATCGATCGCGGAGGTGTCCGGACGGCGGGCCGCGGCGTCCCGCGGGAACGGCCGCGGAGAGCGCGGAGAGAAAAAGCGCACGGCTGGGCGGGCGGAAGAGTCGGCGGAAGCGGCACGGCCATAATCCGGCCCGCCCTCTTTACCGCGCGAGCCGCTCCTTCATCTCGAAGCACGCCCTCGCGTTGTGATAGGGGCATTTCCAGGCGCCCAGCTTGGGTTTGTCCGGCACGGGCGTGCCGTCGTGCCCGACGCCCCAGTGCCATTCGCCGCGCTCCCGGTCGGCCAGATGCCGCACGGCGAACGCCCAGGCGTCGCGGGCCGCCCGCAGATGGCGTTCGTCCCCGGTCATTTCGTACGCGTTGTAAAAGCCGACCACGGCTTCCGCCTGCGGCCACCAGTCCTTGCCCAGGTCGGTCGGCCCGGACGGATTCCCCTCGTTCCACAGACCGCCGTCCCGCGGGTCGACGCCTTCCCGCAGCGTCGTTTCCGCCAGGCGGAGGGCGACCGGCCGCACCCGTTCAAGCAGCGCTCCTTCGCCCAGAACTTCCGCCGCTTCCGTGAGCAGCCAGCTCCCCTCGATGTCGTGACCGTAAGAAACCAGGTCCGTTTTCGGGTTCCACGCCTCGTCGAAATATTGCCCGAAATGCCCCGTGCGCGGATCGAACATACGATCCGCCATCACGCCGATCAGTTCGCGGAGTCTTACGCGCAGCGTTGCGTCCGGCCAAACCCGGAGCAGGTTGGTATAAGCCTCGAGCAGATGCAGGTGCGTGTTCATCGATTTTTTTTCGTTCCAATCCCGGCCGCTCAGCCCCATGTCGTCCGTCGGCGACCAGTCCCGCGCCGCGGCTTCCACATAGCCCCCGTGGACCGGATCGTTTACGTGCCGCTCCAGCAGCCGGAACAGGTCCACCGCCCGCTCCAGCGCCTCACGGCTTCCGGTCGCCCGCCGGTACTCGGAAAAGGCGTAGATGGCGAACGCCTGGCCGTAAACCTGCTTTTTGGCCTGCAGGGGGTGTCCCTCGCCGTCGAGCATCCAGTAATATCCGCCATGCCGGTCGTCGGCGAAACGCCGGGTCAGTTCGTCCCACGCCCGGTCCGCCAGGCGCAGATACGCCTCGTCCCGGTAGATCCGGAACGCCGCGGCGAACGTCCACAGGATGCGGGCGCAAAGCACCAGGCTTTTGGGCGCGCCGGGCACCACGGACAGGTCGGGACGGATTTCGCCGTGAAACCCGCCGTGCGCTTCGTCGGGCGCGTGCTTCAGCCAGAACGGCAAAATGTTTTGCAGCAGTTCGTTTTCGATGTCCGGCAGCCACTCCCGCGCCAGCGCCGTCCGGACATCCGCCGGGACCGCGTTTCGGTTTCCCACCGGTTTTTCCTCCCCAAAGTTTCCTGGAAAAAACTAAGATCATAATAACAATAATACGAATTTTTGCGAACGGTCAATCCATGGGATCCATGGATCTGGCTACAACGGCACAGTTTTTGCATCATTTGGACAGCGAATTGCGGATGATCGGCGAGACAAACGGTTGTATGTTAGAATAAATAGACAAAAATTATTAAAACAAAAATAAAAGCGCACAACGTACATCCCATGTTCCCGATATGCGCAACCGAGGAGGCGGCGATGGATATGGAAGCGCTCGCAAGATGGCGGACGCGGCTCTGGACGGCGCAACGGATGGAGACGAAGCTGTTCGTCGTGTTTCTGCTGCTGCTCGTCCTGCCGATCGGCGCGCTCGGCTACGTGTCCGCCGACCGTTATTCGTCTTCCATCGAACAAAACACGGTGAACTACATGGCCCAGCTGGCGGAAAACATGATGAGCAAGCTGGACGACTACATCACCGACCTCGAAAAAATCTCCGTCATTCCCTATTACCTTGAGGAAATCAAAGCCGGCCTGAAAGCCTCCAACCGGTTCGGCCTGGCCGATGCCGCCGTCGGTGACGGTGAGCTGCGCGAAACGGCCGGAATCCCGGCGGCGGAGGAAGGCGCGTCCCGCGGGGTGCTGTCCGAAGAGGCGCTTCGCCGTCTGGAAATCCAGATGCGGCTAAACAACAGCATCCATTTCCTCAACAACATCAAGGTCGGCACAAACACCGTCTACCTGTTCGACCAGCACGGCACCCCCTACATGGCCGTGAAAAACAGCAGCATGCGCACCGACCTGTCCGAGGCGTATGTACGCTGGAAGCAGCTGGCCTCGGAAGCCAGCGGCTTCCCGGTGCTGGTCAGCACGCAGCCCGTCAGCAGCCTGCCGCGGGATACGCGGTACGTGTTCACCGTCGTGCGGGACATTCTCGATGCCTACCAGCCCATCGGCATGATCGCCATCGACGCCAACATCCGGGTGATCGAAAACGTCGTGCGGGATCTGGACAGCACCACCCGCGGCTTCACCTACATCCTTGACCGGAACGGGCGGGTCATCTATGACAGCGGCCGGCGGTATCTGGGCGAGCCGTTGCCGGACGGGGAGTTGTTCACCCGCGCCGCCGGTCCGGCGGGAAGCTTCCACGCCGTCGCGGACGGCCGCGAGGTGCTGGTCATCTACAAGACGTCGGAGAAAACGGGCTGGAAAATGCTCATTGCCATCCCGCGCAGCGAGCTCATCGCCGGCGCGGTCCGGACCCGCAATTTCACCCTGGTGGCGGCGGCGGCGATTCTCGGATTTGCTCTGCTGATTTCACTCATCCTCATCTACGCGTTGACCCGTCCGCTGCGGAATCTCGTCCGCGTCATGCGCGAAGTGCAGGGCGGCAACATGGACGTTGTTTTTCCGGTGCGCGGTCCGGATGAGATCGGCCTGGTCGGCAGCGCCTTCAACCGGATGATCGTCCGCATCAAGCAGCTGATCGAAGACATCCGCCAGGCGGAGCAGCGCAAGAAGGAAGCGCAGCTGAAGGCGCTGCAAAACCAGATCAACCCGCATTTCATCTACAATACCCTGGAGACGATCCGCATGACCGCGGTGCTCAACGACGACATGGAAGTGGCCGACATGGCCAGGCTGCTCGGCGGGCTGATCCGCTACAGCATCAGCTCCGCCACCGAGACGGTGACGCTGCGCAAGGAGTTCGAGCATTTGCAGATGTACGTCCGGCTGCTCAACTACCGGTACGGCGACCGCTTCACGCTGCGGCTTCCCGAAGGCGGCGCCGATCCGGAGATGCCCGTGATGAAGCTGCTCTTCCAGCCCATCGTGGAAAACGCCGTCTACCACGGCCTCAAGAAAAACGGCCGGATGGAAATTGCCATCGACTACCGCCGGGTTGGGCGGGATCACCAGTTCATCCTGCGCGACAACGGCGCCGGCATGACGCCCGAGGCGCTGCGGCGGCAAAGGGAGAAGCTGGACCGGCCGGACGGGGAAACGGACGGAAAGGGCATCGGACTGCGCAACGTTCACGAGCGGCTCAAGCTCCGGTACGGAGCGGCGTACGGCCTGCACATCGAAAGCGATCCGGGTCTAGGGACGGCCGTCACCGTCCGGATTCCCGCATGAAGACGGCGAGGATCACGGAGAGGAGAGAGAGGGCGAAGACGGCCATGCCTGAGAAGGCGGCAATTCTACCGAAAATGGCAAGGCTTGCGGGGAGGTGCGGCGCATGCTGAACGTGGCAATCGTCGACGACGAAGCGAAAATCCGGCTGGGTTTGGCCAAGCTGATCCAGCGGGCGGGGGAGGGCTTCCGGGTGGCGGGCGCCTTCGCCAGCGGGGCGGAGCTGCTCGAACGGCTGGGTGAGCTGGAGGCGGACCTTGTCATTACGGATGTCAAGATGCCCAATGTGGACGGCCTGGAGCTTATCGAGCGGATTCGCCAGGCCAGGCCGGAGGTACAGCTGGCGGTGGTGAGCGGCTTTGACGATTTCGCCTACGCGCGGCGGGCCCTGCGAAACGGCGTCCTCGAGTACCTGCTGAAGCCGGTCGACGAAGACGAGCTGCGGAACCTGCTGCACCGGGTGAAGGCGCACGTGGAAGCGGAGCGCAGCCGCCGCGCCGTATCGCTGGAGTATTACGTAGCCCTCGCCGCCGGCGGGGAGGCGGACCGGCTTCCGCAGCGCTGGCGCAACGAGGTGCTGGAGGAACTGCGGAAGTATAAGCTTTTCGCCGGTTATGCCGCGGCCGCGCTGGTGCTGGCGGAACCCGCCCTGGGCGGGGAGCGGCTGGAGGCGCTGGCGAGGGACTGGCCGCACCCGCACTGCGCGGTCGGGCTGCCTTGGGGCACCGCCCTGGTCGTTTCCCTCGGGGAACGCGCCAGCGCCGGCTCGATGGACAAACTTGCGGCGGCGCTGCTGGCGCGGATGCCGGCGAACGTCCGGGTGCGCGTCGGCCTGAGCGGCGCGTTCCGCGGTCCCGACCGGCTGGCCGGCGCCTTCGCCGAGGCGGAAGCGGCGTTGCAGCAGGCGTGGTATTCCGAAGGAGGGGCGGTGTGCGTCGACTACGGAACCGTCCGGGAATCCGCGGGGCCGGCGGCGCATCCTTTTTTCCTGCTGGACCGGGAATTTTGGCCCGCCGTCGATGCCCTTGACGTCCCCCGCGCCATGGACGCCCTGCGCGCCTGGACGGAAGAGGCGGGCCGCCGGGCGGTGCCCTGGAAAACGCTGGAAGCCGGCTGCGAAGCGGTGTACGCGCTGCTGCGGGGCGAAGCCGCCGGCGAAAGCGGCGGGGAGGAGACGCCGGACTGGAATCCCCGACGCCATCCCGATTGGGCATCCTACGCCGAACATTTTCTGCGGCTGGCCGGGGAAGCCCTCGGCAAACGCTGCGCCCAGCGCCGGGAAAACCGGGTGGTGGAGAAGATCAAAGCGTACATCCGACGCAACTACCGCGCCGAGATCGAGCTGTCCCGGCTGGCGGAAGAAGTGTTTCTTTCGCCCAGCTATCTCAGCAAGATGTTCCGGGCGGAAACGGGGGAGACCATCACCGATTACATCATCTCGTACCGCATCGCCCGGGCCAGGGAACTGCTCGACCGGGAAGACGGCCTGAAAACCTACGAAATCGGCGAGCTCGTCGGCTACCCGGATCCCGCCTACTTCAACAAGGTGTTCAAGAAGATGACCGGCATGACGCCCCGCGAATACCGCGAGCGGGTCCGATGAAAGTGGTCAAATCAAGACAAGGAAAACAAAGCGATTGCATTCAGGCGCGGTGCGGCGACCCGCTATAATCGGGCGTGTAAGCGATGCCAATATCGCCGCCGGGGTGCCTATTGCCCAAAACACCTCCGGCGGCCGTCCGGGCGGAACCGGGGGTGCGACTGGTTTGAATCTCAGCTACAAAACCCAGAAAACCGTCCTGCTGGTCGGTTTTCTCCTCGTTCCTTTGCTGCTTTTGACCACGTTTTCCCTGTACCCGGCGGCGTTCCTTTTTTATCTCAGCCTGACCGACTGGGAGGGGATCGGGTGGGAGATGGGGTTCGTCGGGCTGGACAATTACCGGGAAATTTTCACCCGGCCCGACATTTTCGGCGTCTTCCGCAACAACGCCTATTATTTCGTCGGCGGCATCATCCAGATCGCGATCGCCCTGTATTTGGCGGTCATACTCAACAACCGGCTGCTGAAAGGGCGCTATGTGTTCCGGATGCTGATTTTTTTGCCGTACGTGCTGCACAGCGTCGCCACGGTGATCATGTTCCGCAACTTCTACCATACGGAATACGGCGCGCTCAATCTGCTGCTGGAGGCCGTAGGGCTTGACGCCCTGAAGCGGGCCTGGCTGGGCGACCCCGTGCTCGTGGACTTCTCGCTGGCCTTCATTTCCATGTGGAAATACACCGGGCTGAACATGGTCATTTTCCTCGGGGCGCTCCAGTCGATTCCCAACGATCTCTACGAAGCGGCGACCATCGACGGGGCAAACGGCTGGCAAAAATTCCGTTTCATCACGCTGCCCGGCATATACGGCGTGGTGGAGCTGATGCTCATCCTGACCCTGACCGGCGCGCTGGAAGTGTTCGATATCCCGTACATCATGATGCTCGGCGCCAACGATACCGAAACCTTCGTGCTGAAGACCGTCCAGATGGCGTTCCAGTACCGAAAAGCCGGTCTGGCGTCGGCGATGGCGGTGGTCCTCTTGTGCATCGTCATCCTGGTCATCTGGCTGCAGCGGAGACTCCTGTACAGGGGGGAAAAGCGGGAATGGACCGTCTAGAACCGGCGTGGAGCAAAACCCTGAAATACGCCATTCTGCTGCTTGCGTCCTTTATCGTGCTGTTTCCGATCTATTCGGTGTTGGTCGGCGCGTTCAAGACGAGGGAAGAATACTACGCCAGCGGCCTGGCCCTGCCGGAAAGCTTCCTGAACTTCGACAACTTTGCCCGGGTTTACGAAGTCGGCAGGCTGGGGCTTGGCTTTCGCAACATCCTGATCATCCTCGCCGTCGTCATCACCGGCAACATCCTGCTGGGCACGATGGTGGCGTATGCCCTCGGCCGTTTCGAGTTCGCCCTGCGCAGGCCCATCCTGAACCTGTATTTGTTTGCGCAGATCGTGCCCCTGGTCACGACGCAGGTGGCCACCTTTTCGGTGGTCCGGGAACTCGGGCTGTTCAACAGCATCTTTGCGCCGATGCTGCTGTACACGGGCGCCGACGTGCTGCAGATCGTCATCTACCTGCAGTTCATCAAAAACATCCCGAAGGACCTCGACGAATCGGCCATGATCGAAGGGGCGTCGCTTTTCCGCATCTATCGTTCGATCATCTTCCCGCTGCTTGCGCCCGCCACGGTGACGCTGGTCATCCTGAAAACCATTTCGGTGTACAACGACTTTTACATCCCGCTGCTCTACATGCCCGGCAAGGACCTGAAAGTCGTTTCCACCGCGATCTACGCCTTTGTCGGTCCCAACGCGGCGCAGCTCAACGTCATTTCGGCGGGCATCGTGCTGATCTTTCTGCCTACCGTCGCCCTGTTTTTGGCCTTGCAGCGGTACATTTTCGCCGGCGTGGTCAGCGGTGCCGTCAAGTAAGCGAACCCTCGGGTTGACTATCCAAAATTGTTTGATTTGTTAGCACAAATAGTGACAATAAAAACAAATCTGTTGCATATCCTGTTTGCGCCCGACGCTTATAATTAGTCAATGAAAGCGGTGCCAACCGGCATGCCGCGCGTGACGGCGAGGTTTGGGCAACGCGAAAAAATCGATTGGGGGTATGACGGGCATGAAGAAAATTGGGCTGACCGCGCTGGTGCTGGCCATGGTGGTGAGCCTGCTCGCGGCCTGCAGCGGAAGGGGAAGCGGCGATGCTGCCCCGGGCGCCTCTTCTTCCGCGCTGTCGTCGTCTTCCGCGTCTTCATCTTCGCCTTCGTCTTCCGCGGAAAGCGAACTCGGCGGAAGGATCGTGTTTCTGTCCCACCGCACCGACTACGACAGCGACGGAACCTACGAAGAATATGCGAGGAGATTCAAGGAAAAGTATCCGAACGCCGAAATCGAATTCGAGACGCTTACCAACTACGCGCAGGACATCAAGGTCCGGATCACCACGGGCGAAGCGGGCGACGTCCTGATGATCGACCCCGGCATCAACCAGTCGGATTTGCCGAAATACTTCGAACCGCTGCCGGACTCGCTGTTCGAGAACGCCTATTTCCCGGACCAGCGCGCCTGGGAAGGCAAGCGCTACGGCATTACCACCGGCGTCAACACCAACGGGATCGTATACAACAAGAGGGCGTTCGAAAAGGCGGGCGTCGAAGTGCCGAGGACGCTGGACGAGCTTTACGATGCGGCGCGCAAGCTGAAGGAAGCCGGCATCATCCCGCTGTACATGAACTACGGCGCCCAATGGCCGGTCATCAATTGGTTCGAAAACGCGGGATGGTGGATCGCCGGCGATCCGCTGCTGCACGACAAGCTGGTGCAAAGCGACACGCCGTTCACCATGGACGGTCCGTATGCCATTTCCCTCGGCATCGCCCGCACCTTCGTGGAGAACGGCTGGGTCGAACCGGACCTGTCCACGAACAACTGGGAGATGTCCAAGGGCGAAGTGGCGTCCGGCAAAGCCGCCATGTACTTCCTCGGCAACTGGGTCATTCCGCAGGTGATCGGCGCGGGCGCGGCGCCGGAAGACATCGGCTTCTTCCCGCTGCCGTACGACAACAGCGGCGGCCCGTACAACGCGCTGCTCGGCGGCGACTATTACATCGGCGTCAGCAAAAACAGCAAAAACAAGGAACTGGCCATCAAGTGGCTGGAGTTCTTCGTCAGGGAATCGGGCTACCAGGACCAATCCGGCATGATGCCCATCTACAAGGACCAGACGCCGAGCGTGCCGCAGCTGGCGGAATTCAAATCGCACAATCCGAACTTCATCGAGGAAGTGCCGGGAGATCCGCGCTTCAACGAGATCGCCAACAAGGCGGAAATCGGCCTGTGGACCGGCGCCCAGGCGCAGGAGCTGATCGTGGCCAAAGACCTGAAGGCGGCCTTCGACGAGCTGAACGAGCGCTGGGCGAAAGCGAAGCGGGAACTGGGCTACTGAGCGCATGGGTTGCCCCAAATATAAAAGCCGGGAAATTCCCGGCCTTTCTTTTTAAGTGCTATTGATCACCTTGTTTTCCTTGTCAAGGATCTCCAAGCGCGACATGCTTTTCCCGCCCGTATTGTCGTAGGGAATCACCATTCCTTTTCCGTCGACGGTTATTCTCGTCTTGCTGCCGTCGGCAAGGGTCATCCCGATGGAAGAAGCCGATTTGAGCAGTTCATCGTCCCGGATGATGACCATGGCAAAAGCACGACCCGTGCGATCCGGCGGTGAATATGGGCATGGTATTCAGCGTCATACGGTTCCTTGCAATATCAGCCCAGCATTTCCTCGGAACTTCCGGTCTCGGAGCGCTGCAGCTTCTCCAGGAGCGACTGGATCCGCTTCATGTGGCTTTCCGCGACGAAGCACTTTTTTTCCCGGCCGCCGTTTACCGCAAAATGGGCAATGCCCAGCTTCGTGTCCAGGCGCTTGATTTTGTGCACGTTCGCCAGACACGCCTTGTCCACTTTCTCGAACTGGTCGGAGGAAGCGCTGATGAGATTGGCCAGCACTTTCAGGGAACCCCACGGCAGCCGGTAAACCCGGTCCGTCGTATGTCCGAGGATTTGCCGGTTTTCCAGCTCGAAAAACAAAAATTCCTCCAATCTCACGGAATGGATCGAGCCATGATCATCCTCTTCCGAAGTGACGTTGATGGTACCGTTCCAGTTCATGTCCATTACTCCGTATCCGCTTTGCTATCGGAAGCGTTGAACAGGGCCAGCCGTTTGCGGACTTCCTTGATCCTGACCCTGGCGATATAACAAAATTTCGAGCGGGAACTCGGGTGCTCCTCGAAATATCCTTTGCACCATTCGAAGTCCAGTTTGCGGATTTTGGAAAGGTTGGCGATATAGTTGCGGTCTGTCCGGTAAAAACGGGAATCGACTCCCTGGATCGCCTTCCACAGGCGATCCAGGGAGTCCCACCCCGCGAAGAACTCCATATGCTCGGTATGCGCCAAGACCTGATTCCTGACGAAGGAGAAGAAGAGCACATCCTCCGCGGGTACGGAAACAAAACCGGCGCTTCCGTCTTCTGTCTCTGTCAGGGAGAAGGTGCCGTCCCAGGCCATCACGCAGCCCCTTTTTTCAGAAGCTCCTTCGGCACTTCGGGTTGGTACGCCCAGAAGTAGCACGCTGTCAGAACAAACATGGAGGCCAACCCTGCCGCAAGCGAACAAATCAGATGAATCGTCCGCTTCTTCATCATGATTCACCTCCTCTTCGAATTAACAATAAACACTGAACAAAGTGGGATATCGCGATGATTTTGTTGAGGAAGATCAAGTTCGTCGCAATCAGCAGCACCGACAAAACGCGAAGCAACGGATAATATTTTTTCGGGATTCTGGTTTGATGCTCGATTTTTCGGGTGGCGAACACAGCCGCCAACACCATGCCGACAACGATCATCGAAATGATTGAATATTTCGAAAACGGAATGTATTTGGCTGCCAATGGGATCAGATTGGCTCCGACGGAAGTGACCAACATGCAGGTTACGCTGGTTTTCAGGTGCCGTCCGCCGGATATCGCGCGCAGCGCCGCGAACGCAAGCATGGCCAAGGCGGTTTCCTTAAACTGGCCCAACATGGCAGCCAATGAAAGCGCGACAACAATGGTGCCGAAAATGTTGATGATGGATCCGAGGGCAAAGGCGAGAACTTCGGTGCTGATCGGGTGGTTGGGATGGATTTCTTTCATGCGTATGGCCATGCGTCTGGAAATGGCTTCAATCATGTTTCAGACCGCTCCTTACGTATGGCAAAGTATAGCAACAGGAACAATATGACGATCGCGATGACCAAGCCATAGGTCAGGTTTTGCCGCACGAAGAGAATGGCCATCACCGCAAACCATACCAGAATGATCCCCATCATCCAGCGGTTTTCGCCTTTCCAGCGAAAGACATGGAACGGAAAGGAGAAACCGTATCCCCTCGAATACATCCGGTGCCCGACGAGTGTCAAAACGACACCGGTCAAAAGCTGCAATGCGAAAGCGTCTCTTTGGTAGTTGGTGACCCTCTCGAATGAAATCACATCAACCGCAGCCAAAAATACGATCAATATCGTTTGGGCAACGACGAGAACAATATTGGCCAGACTGGATACGATCAAAGCCCATACGGCCGGAATTCTCAAGATGGTGTAGGTGAAAAAGGTAAAATACAATATCGATACAAACGGATAAATAATCGGACTCAACTGCATTTCAACGCGAATCATGTAGGTGAGGAAGGGAAACAGAATACTTGCGACGGCAATTTCCCTGTAATAGGTTTTTGCGTCGAATCGGAACACATAGAACATGATCGCGAATATTCCCGCTGCCTCAATGGCCCCAAAAACGACATATCCCAGCACGTTAACGTGCATTCTGCTATCGCTCTCCCGACCCAAATCTCTGAATAGCGCCGTCAATGGTAATATTATTACATTTTTCTGACAAATTCCATCGAAGAAATTGTCGAAAAATGTAAGATAATTGATTTTGTTGGAAAGTTGTCAAAATCATTCTACTAAATTGGAAGAAGTAGGGAGAAAAAGAAGTAGAAATGAAAAATATTAATATTTTCTGACTCGGGAGAAGCCGATATAATGGATTTGGCGAAACGCACATGACGCGTCGCCGAGGCCCGGATCGACCATATCCACCGGGAGGGACAACAGTGTCGAATCTTGCTGGTACCCGATTGTTTCCGTCTTCCGCAAGCAGACGAAGAAGAACGGCCAGGCGGATTCTCGCCGGCGTCATCGCGTTTGTCGTTATTCTTTTATTGGCTGTGGTGGGGATTTCGTTTTTTGTCGGGTGGTCGCTGTCCCATCCCGAACGCGAGGCGATTTCCGACATGCCTGGCAGTTACGGGCTTGATTATACGGAGGTTTCGTTTGTCAGCCGCGACGGGGAAACCGGGTTGAAAGGCTGGCTCATCCCCGCGGCCGGCGCGGAGAAAAAAGGGAAGACCATCGTTTTCGCGCACGGCTATTCCCGGAACCGTTTGCAATCCGACGTGCCGGGACTCGCCGTGGCCAAGGGGTTGTCGGAGGCGGGATACGATCTGCTTATGTTCGATTTCCGCGGCAGCGGGGAATCCGGAGGCTCGTTCACCAGCGTGGGCCAATATGAAACCTATGATTTGCTGGGGGCGATCGACTGGGTGAGGAACACGGGAACGCCGGGACAACCGGTCGGGCTGATCGGATTTTCGATGGGAGCCGCCACCGCCCTCATGGCCGCGGCCGCCGATCCGGAGGTGATCGGCGTCGTGGCGGACAGTCCCTTCAGCAACCTGAAAGAGTACCTGGAAGCCAATTTGTCCTATTGGTCCAACCTGCCCAATTTTCCTTTTACGCCGTTGATCATGTGGCTGCTGCCGCAGGCGCTGGACATCGATCCGGCCAGCGTCGATCCGTACAGCGCCGTAAACGACATCTACCCGCGGCCGATTCTGTTCATCCACAACGAGGAAGACGAGGCCATTCCCTATACGGAAAGCGAAAAAATGCAGCAGCTTCACCCGGACCGCTTCGAACTTTGGAACGCGGGATCCGGCGGACACGTGGGCACCTACAAAGCGGCGCCGGATGAATACATCCGCCGGGTGGTGGCTTTCTTCGACGCCATCGGTTCCTGACATCAATGTAAACCGCGCCGGTGCCGGCGCCGGTATACCGCGGGCGTGCAGCGGAGCTCGGCGCGGAACCGCCGGATGAAATAGCTCGGATGATCGAATCCCACTTCCCTGGCGATGTCGGACAGTTTGCGGTCGCTCTGCCTGAGCAGTTCGGCCGCTTTTTTGACCCGGTAACTGTTGATGTATTCCGTGGGGGTCCTGCGCACCCAACGCTTGAAAAACCGGCAAAACTGCGCGTCCGCCATATGCCCCATTTTCGCCAGTTCGCGTATGTAGATCCGCCTTGAATAATTTTGTTCGATGTGGGCGAGAACCCGTTTCAGCAGTTGCAGGTCGTAATCGCCCGCGTCCGGTTCCGGATTGCGGGACGTCCAGCGGTTCTCCGCGGCGATTTCCGCCAGAATCCGGAAAAGACGCGACTTGACGGCAAATTCGTACCCCTTGCGCTGTTCCTCCAGTTCCCGGCGAAGCCCGTGCAACTCCTCCAGCACCTTTCGGCTCCAGGCTTCATCCTTCGTGTATCGGGAGGGGAGCGACCGCCGGCCTTCCAGCAGCGGAACCACATACTCCTCCTGCAAACGGTCGGGGGAGGGGCTCCCCAGCAGATTCATGTCGAACGCCACGGAAAAAATCCGGCAACCTTTCGTGCCGAGCGGATATCCCGCGTGAATGTCTCCTCCGTGGACAAACACGGCTTCCCCTTCCCGGACCGGAAAAAGTTCCGGCCCGATCTGAAACAGCGTCTGCCCATCCAGCACCAGCAGGAATTCCGCTTCCCCGTGCCAATGGCAGTCGATCACCTGCGCATCGGGTTCCGCGCGAACCCAGGCAGCCGACAGCGGAAAAGGAGGCTCCCCGCTGTCCGGCGTTTCTCCGGCGGCGACCGCATTTTCGCCGCTCATGGACGATCACCCGCCTTCTCGTCCTGTTGGATTTACATCCTGTCCCCCAGTGTAACGAATCCTGCCGATGACGAAAAGAGACTATTTTCCGCATTTCTTCCTTTCGATCCTTTTTCCGTATTTCTTTCGCACTATAACCTGTTCGCCGCCGCACCTGGATCTTCCCGTTCCTTTTCAATCTGCTCCCATCCGCTCAGGAAAAAGCAAAACGGCAGACTTACAAAAAGGGGATTTCAACGAGCACAAGAAAACAAATGCGGGAAAGCAGGCAGGTCCGAAAGTTGGAAGACACAAAAAAAGCATGGGGGCAAAAGAACCAGGGGATGTTCATGGGACAAGAAAAAAATGAGGGCAATAAGCAATGCGAAAAAAGCCGAAAAACCCGTTTTCGGGAAAGAAGAAGGAGGAAAAAGGAAAGACAAGAAGATGCCGATATTTCACGACGCAGCCCGGACCAGCCACGGGAGGATTCTCGGCGGCAAGATCATCCCCTCCGTGCGGGCCGCCGGCATGCCTTCGTCAATCCCCTTGATCCGTATGGGCGATCTCCAGAACCGGATGCCGATTGCCTGAACCCGTCCCGTCAGCGGCATGCGGTCGTCCGTCTGCGCGATGATGGAGCGGCTTTTCCGCAGCATCAGAAAAGCGGTTTTATACGCAACGCCGAGTACCGCCTGCAGCCTGCGGGCACGGATGCCGTCGGGCACGCGGCTGACCAGCCAGATTGCCAGCAGCCATTTGCCCGGCGGAGTGCGGGTTCCGGCCATGTACAGCAAGTCCTTTCAAAAGCGGAATTCGAAAAAGAGGTTCTTCATTGTAATGGCCGGTAAGTCAACACGACGTTCCTGAGCGGAAGGGAGCAATTTGCAAAGGTAGGCGAGAGGGGGGGAGGGAGGAAAGATGAGCGGGGGGCGGAAGAGTGTGCGGGAGGTGTGTCAGAGTGTGTGAGATGCGGCGGGGTGTATGGGATTTGCGTTAGGGTGTGTGGGAAATGTGTCGGAGGTGGTGGTGCGAACAGAAAAAAAGGCCCTGCGGAAAACGCAGGGCCGAGGACACGGGGGTGCGGGGGCTGTGACGTCAAGTCGAGAGCGGGATGCCAGCCGGTCCCAGCACGTCGCGCTTGAACGCTTCAATGGCCTGGTCGGGATCGGTGGTGAAGCCGCATTCGAGGCCGACAAAGCCGGCAAACCCGGTTTCTTTGATGGCCTTGAGTATGTTGACATAGTTCAGTTCCCCGGTGCCGGGCTCTTTGCGTCCCGGGTTGTCCGCGATGTGGTAATGGTTGATCCGGTCGCGGTAAACCGTCGCGTTGCGGATGACGTTGCCTTCGGTAATCTGCTGGTGGTAGACGTCGAACAAAAGCTTCACGTGGGGACTGCCCACCTGGTCGATCACCTCCACCGATTCGTCCGAACGCTGGAGGAAATGGCCGGGGTGGTCGACGAGGCCATTCAGCGGTTCGACCTCGAGCACCATGCCGGCTTGTTCCAGCAGGGGAGCGCAGCGCTTCAGCGTCTCCACCATCGTCTGTCGCTGTTGTTCGCGCGGCACGTCCGGCAGGACGTTGCCCGTCTGGGAGATGATGGAGGTGACATTCAGGATTTTGCAGGCTTCGATCGTTTCCCGCAGGGCTTCGATGTACGCCTCGCGCAGCGACTCGTCGACCAGGCTGATGAACTTGGTGCAAACCGCGCTAATGCCGACGCCGATGCGCTCCTGTTCGCGGGCCGTCCTGCGAAGATCGGGCAGTTCCCACCAGGCGTAGTATTCCAGCCCGTGGAAGCCGTGTTCCCTGACTTTTTCCAGATGCCAGATTTCGTCCTTGCCGGGGTAGGCCCCGATGCAAAGGGAGAATTTCATGGCGGATTCGCTCCTTCGGGTTTGATCTTCCAAATTACGAAAGGGACACGGGGCGGCCGGACTCGGCCGACCGCAAGGCGGCAATGGTTACCGCGTGGGTCTTCAGGGCGTCTTCGTAATCGGACAAAATCCCCGAGGCATCCCCCGTGAGAAGGGCGCGGATGAACGCCTCGTCTTCGAGCTGATACGGGTTGGTTCGGGCGGTACGGATTCTCGTCTCTTCCTTCGTCACTTCGCGCAGTTCGTTGCCGCGCACCTCCAGCACGCCGAAATCGCAATAAAGATCAAGGCCGACGTGATGGTATACCGGCAGCATGCACGTATTCGAAATGGATGCGACCGCCCCGTTGGCCAATTTTAGCGTGACCGTCCCGACGTCCGGCACGTCGGTACCGGGGATTTTCCGGTCCATGGTCCGCAGGGCGAAGGCCGCGTACACCTCGACCACCTCCCCGCACAGATAGCGCAGCAGGTCCACGATGTGGGTCGTCTGTTCCACGAACTGCCCGCCCGATTGCGACTGCACCCTCCACCAGGGCACCATCGGCATGTCGCCCATCCAGTAGCCCACCGCCATGCCGACCGTACCGTTTTTCAGCCGTTCGCGGGCAAACCGGGCGGAATCGCCGTATCGCCAGTGGTAGCCCACCGACGTCAGCAGCCGGCGTTCCCGGACGGCGGCCGCAAGCTCCGTCGGCCGTTCCATATCGTTCCCGAGCGGCTTTTCCACGAAAAAGGGGATCCCCCGCTCGATGGCCCGGCGCTCCGCATCCCCGTGCGCCATTGGCGGCACGCAGATGTAGACGCCGTCCGGCCGGCCGCCGTCAAACAGGTCGTCAAGCCGCTCGTATACCTTGACTCCCCGGTAGGCAGACGCCGTCCGGCGCGCTTTTTCCGCATCGACATCATAGAAACCGACCAGCTCGACGTCGGGCATGTGGACCAGATTGTTCAAATGATGGACGGCGATGCCCCCGACGCCGACAAATCCGATTCTCACGGCCATAAAAATCTCGACCTCCGCAGCCGATAATATAAAAAAGTTCCATTTTTCCATATCATTGTAATGAAGCATGAACGCGATTAATATATAATAAAGTTCTGAACCGATATGAAAAAATGAAAGAGGATGTGAGAATGGAGGCATATTTCCGCCATTTTGTCGTGACCGGTCTGGAGCGGAATCTGCCGCTGCATCTCAACACCGTCGGATATCACCATCATCAGGAACCGATCAGCCGGGAAGAGGGTTTTCCGTGTTTCCATTGGCTGCATACGGTGCAGGGAAGCGGAATCTTTACGGTGAACGGCCGTACCGAAAAACTGTCGGCCAACCAGGGGATTCTGCTCCGGCCCAACGTGCCCCACAGCTACCGCGCGGAAACGCCCGTCTGGTCGGTTTGGTTTTTGACCTTCGGCGGTTCTCTGGCTTCTTCCATCACGTCGGCGTTGGATCTGCAGCACATGCGGCCGATCGGGTGGGAAGAGGATGCGCCGCTCGCCGGAATTCATCGCGAATTTGCGGAAAAATGCCGGTTCAGCTTCGATCTGGCGGGAATCAACGGTACGCTCGAAGTTTTCACGTTTCTGGTGCGTCTCCGGCAATTCGGACGGGTGAACGGCCAGCCGTCGTTGTCCAGCTGGCATGAACGTCTGACGCCGGTGTACCACGCGATCGAGAAGCAATTTGCCGACCCGGATCTGGGATTGGACAAGCTGGCGGCGGTGCTGTCCGTCAGCCCGCAGCATCTCAACGCGCTGTTCCGCAAAAATTGGGGCCTTAGCCCGTATCAATATTTGCTCAGGTTTCGCATTCAAAAGGCGAAGGAATTGCTCCTGTCGGAACCGCAGCGTCCCGTCAAGGAAATCGCGCGGGCGGTGGGATTCCGGGAGACCAGTCATTTCATCCGGATGTTCCGCAAGATGTCCGGCGTAACGCCGACCCATTTTCGCAGGCAATACGGCCAATGATTCTTTGAAAAAATTCAATAGCAGAAGAAGGTTACCGAATGAACCGCATCCGCCTGGCGTTTCAAAACTTCAAGCTGCAAACGGGCCCGGAGGCTTGGCACAATTTTCATTGCGACTTGGCGGCTTCATTGATATACAGTCTTTTCAACGTGGTTTTCAACCAGTTTTACATTCCGATGGCCATCCGGCAGGGCGCGACCGAGCTGCAGGTCGGAATCCTTGCCGCGGCGCCCGCCATCGGCCTTTTGTTTTCGCCGCTGTGGGCTTCGCTCATCCAGCGGTCAAGCCCGAAACTTTACGTGATTATTCCGAATCTGTTGGGCAGGCTGCTGATTCTCCTGCCCGCGTTTTTTGGCGCGCCGATCGTCTTTGTGGTCGTCACGCTCGTGTTCCATCTGCTGATGTCGATCCAGGCTCCGGCGTATGCATCGCTGGTGACCCGCATCTATCCTCCTCCGCTGCGCGGGCGGCTCATGGCCAACGTCCGCGTGGCGATGGTGCTGCTCATGATTCCGCTGGCCTATCTGGTCGGCGTATGGACGGACGCCGTCGGCCCGGGCCGGCCGCTGGCGGCCGCGGCCATCACGGGCGCCATCTCCATTTTGATGTTCTGGCGCCTGCGCGAGGAAGCCCCGGAACGGCCCGCGCCCGCCGGCCGGCTCACCTTCAGGGGGCAGTGGGGGCTCGTACGCGAGAACCGGAAACTGCGGATATTTTTTCTGGCCACTTTCGTGACGGGATTCGGCAACATGGTGGCGGTGCCGCTTTATCAAATCGTGCAGGTCGACCGGCTGGGACTGAGCGATGTGCAGATCGGCACGGCGCGCGTCGTGTACTTCGTCTTTCTTTTGGCGGCGTACTTCATCTGCGGGCGGATGATCGACAGATATTCCGCGGATCGGACGATCGTGTACGGGGTCGGGCTGTGCGGGTTCATTCCGATGCTCTACGCGGTGGCGCCCGGTTACGCGACGGTGCTGATCTGCAGCGCCATGCAGGGCACCGTGGACGCCATCTGGGACATCGGCATTCTCGCGTTCGTCAACCGGATTGCGCCCGGCCGGGAAGCGGTCGTGTTCGGGCTGCACATGATGCTGTTCGGCATCCGCGGCACCACCGGGCCGCTCCTGAGCACCGCCCTGGCGGGAACCGTTCCCCTCGCCTGGCTGCTGATGGCCGCCGCCGTATTCGGCTGGCTCGGCACGCTGTTTTTGCTGAAAGACAAAGAGAATGAGGAATACCGCAAAATGCTTCGGATCCCCCTGAAGATGAAGATGTTCAAATTCAAAGCATAGCGTTCCGTCTCACGAGGGAATTTGACGCGCGGGATGTAGGCACCGCAAGCCGTTTCGTTGTAAAATAAAAGAACTCCATCGTGTAACAGCGTCGGGGGGGAGGCGGCATGCGCAATCATCTGAAGCCGGCGCAGGAACAGACGGTCTTTTTGTCGCTCACTCCGGAACTCCTGCAGTCGATTCGGATTCTCCAGCTGTCCGGCGGTGAACTGCTTTCCTTCATCGAGGAGCAGGCGGCGGAAAACCCGCTGGTGGAGCTGGACTGGAAGCAACGGGGCATGGAGCGGAAAAGCGGCGTCCGGAAAAAGAACGACGGCGTGTATCCGGACGTGCTGAACACGGTTTCCGATTCCCGCGCGACCCTGGAGGACCATGTGCTCGGCCAGCTGCGCATGGAAGGGCTCCCCCCGGATCTTTTCCGCGCGGCCGCCTTTCTTGCGGGCAACCTCAACGACAGCGGCTATCTGGAAGGGTCCCTGCCGGAACTCGCCGGCATGCTGGGAATTTCCGAACGGCGGATGGAGGAAGCGCTGGCGGTCATCCAGAGCCTGGATCCCCCCGGCCTCGGCGCCAGATCGCTGCAGGAATGCCTTCTGCTGCAAATCCGCAGGGACCCCGGAGCTCCGCGGGGGACCCGGGAAACCGTGGAGCGGCATTTGAAAGCGTTCGCCCAGGGGCGGTGGGACGCCATCCGGAGCGATCTGCAATTGTCAGCGGAGGAGATGGAGGACATCGCGCGGTACATCCGCAGCCTGAATCCCCGTCCCGGCCAGGGATTCGCCAGCTCCCATCCGCCCGCGGCCGTTCCCGACGTGATCGTGGAATACGCCGACGGCAATGTGAACATCACGGTCAACGACGCGTTTCTGCCCCGGATCCGGCTGAACGACGAATACGCGCGGCATCTCAACGACCGGCTGACCGGCGAGGAACGGCTTTATTTGCAGGAGAAAATGCAGCAGGCCATCGCCCTCATCCGCGGCATCGAAAAACGCAAGCAAACCCTGCTCCGGGTCATCGCCGCGATTCTGGAAGAGCAGCGCGGCTTTCTGGAATACGGTTTCTTCGGTTTGAAACCGCTTAACTTAAAGCGCATTTCCGAGAAGGTTGAGCTGCACGAATCGACGGTCAGCCGCGCGATCCAGCACAAATTCATCCAGACCGCCCACGGGGTGTTTGAAATCAAGCGCCTGTTTTCCGCCCCCCTCAAAAGCACCAAGGGCGGCGAGGTGTCGGCGCAAAGCGTTAAAGCCATGATCCGGCAGATCATCCTGAACGAGGACAAATCCCGGCCCCTTTCCGACCAGCAGATCAGCTCGATCATGAGCGGGATGGGCATCCGGGTTTCCCGCCGGACCGTGGCCAAATACCGAGACGAAATGCGGATCCCGAACTATTCGCTGAGATCCGCGTCCTCGACCGGAAAAACCTAGGATGGAGCAAGGAGACGGACGAATCCCGGGTTGCGCGGCTGCGCGGCCCGGGTCTTTTTTTTTCCGGATGCCGGACCCGGTTTGCCCCGGCTTGTTTCCGGTCCCGGCGGTTTTTATAATAAAATGGCTGTTGTCGGACTTGGGATGTGCCGGAATCATCCAAGCGGGAGCGTCGCCATGATCACGAGACGAATCACCGGGCCGGAACAGGGCAAACGGCTTCACCGGTATTTGCGGGCCCTGATGCCGAACCTGCCCCTCGGACAGCTCTACGGCATGATCGACAGGGGCCTGGTTCGCGTAAACGGCAAGCGCAAGAAAAATCCCAACTATGAGCTGGCCGCGGGGGACGAGCTGACCCTGCTCATGGACGAAGCGGATTTCGAACGGGCGAGCCGGGGAAGCGGGATGAAAAAAGCCAAATTCGCCGGCGTGCCCGGCAAGCTCGACATTGTGCACGAGGACGACGAGCTGCTTGTCGTCTGCAAGCCCGCGGGACTGCTTACGCATCCGGACCGGTCCGAGTGGAAAAACACGCTGATTTCCCGCGTGCACGCCTACCTCCACCGCAAGGGAGAACTGGACGCCGCGCTGTTCATGCCCGCGACCGCCAACCGGCTGGACCGCAACACCAGCGGCCTGGTGCTCGTCGGCAAAACCGCGGGCATGCTGCATAAGCTGAACCGCTGGATTCAAAACCGCGAGCTGGGCAAATATTATCTGACCATCGTCCAGGGGCGTCTGACGGGGGAAGGAACCATCGAACGGCGTCTGGTGCGGGATGAGCGCGGCAACGTCACGCGCGCCCTCGGAGAGGGGAACGAAGATTTCGAAAGTTCCGGCGGGCAGGCGTCGGGCGTCCCGGGAGAAGCCAAAACGGCAACGACCCGGTTCCGCGCCCTGGCCCATGCGGGGGGATGCACCCTGGCGGAAGTGGAACTCGTCAGCGGGCGAACCCACCAGATCCGCTCCCATTTCCAGAGCATCGGCCATCCGCTGCTCGGGGACCTCAAATACGGCGGCCGCCGTTTCGGCGATCTGAACCACCAGCTGCTGCACGCCTGGCGCATCGTCCTGCCGGACGGCCGCGAGTTCCGTGCCGCCCCGCCGCCGCGCATGCGCCGCGTGATGGAAGAGCTGGGTATTGCGTGGTCACCGGATGAGGCCTGAACGTTCTTTGCAATTTTATCCCCGCTGCTCGGGGACGGCTGACCAATGGATGTCACAGAGATGGCGGCCTTCGTCGGTGCCAGAGCGGGCCAACTTCGTCGGTGCCATAGGTGACTTCCCTCGTCGGTGGCAGAGATGGCTCACTTCGTTGGTGCCGGAAGCGGTTTCCCTTGTCGGTAGCAGAGGTGGCCGCCCCCTTCAGTGAGAAGGGAACGGTTCGGTTTGCCCGCGGGAGTCCGGTTTGACGGAAGGTAGCCTTTCCTGAGCGAAGGGGAGCAGGTTGAAAAGGCATAGGAAAAGACCCGCAAGGAGGGAAAAGAAGCGGATGGCGGAAGCCGCCGCCGATCTGTTACAATGAACGGAATGAAGGAAGCCCCGATTCCAACCGAAAGAGGAGCGCAAACCGGTTTGAAGAATTCCCGTTCGGCCGCGCCGATTCGCGTGATCACTCCCGCCTGGCTGGCCCTGGCCGGCGCTTCCCTTCTCAGCGTGCTGCTTTTGGATCTCCGCTCGCAGCTGTGGGCGGCGCAATCTTACCGTTTTATGATCTGGAATCTTTTTTTGGCCTGGCTGCCGCTTCTGGCGGCGGGAGGAGCGGCCCGGCTGGCGAACCGTCCGGCCGCCGTGCGCAAAACGGTGCTGATCGCCGCCTGGCTGCTCTTGTTTCCGAATGCGCCCTATATGGTGACCGACTGGATCCATCCCATCATGAACGGCGACTACCGGTGGGTGGATCAGACGTCCCTCAGGCTGTGGGTGGAAATCCTCCTGTTTACTCTGTTTGCGTGGATCGGCCTGCTGCTCGGCTACCTGTCCATGCGGCTCATGCATGAGCTCATCCTCCGATCCTCTTTTCGCGCGTTCGGATGGCCGTTCGTGGTGGCGGCTTCCTTTTTGGGCGGTTTCGGCGTTTACCTGGGACGGTTCGCGCGGCACAACAGCTGGGATGTGCTGCTTCACCCGTTCAGCCTCAGGGAATCCGTGATGGAAGGGCTGGGCGAGAAAGGAATCGCGTTTTCCCTGCTGTTTGGCGGGGTGATATTGACGGTCTACTTAACGCTGTATGGACTGGAAAGGCGAAGGGAAGAAGGGGCGTAGGCCAGAGGAAGTCCCCGGAAAAATCCGAAAACCGGAGGCGGTCCCCAGGCGAACGGCCTCCGGTTCGGGCGAGATGGGTTTCCGGTCGGATTTACCACGCGCGAAGGATGATGACAAGCAGGATGAACAGCACGAGAACGAAAGCCGCCGTCTTGGCGTAACCAGCGACAGAGTAGCTCATTCCCATCTCCCTCCCGGCATGTTGGAATGGTGACGCCTGCAGGGGCGGTCACACCATTCATCCTATGCGGAATTTCGCGGGCGTCTTGTGCGTTTGTCCAAACGGCGCCGGGATTTCGGGACGTCAGTCGGCAAAGAAGGGATGGAGGAACCATTTCATCTCTTCCAGCTCATCCGCATGGAACACCTTGTTTTCCGGGTAGGAGGTGTGCACGAGTCCCGCTTTCCAAAAAGCCGTGTAGGAGCCGCAGCGGGCGCAGAAGGCCGCCGTTTTGTCATTGACGTAATTGCACGGGTCGGAAAGCAGATCACCCGCGTACATGCAGCGGTTGACCAGCGGCGCGCCGCACCGGGTGCAGTACAGGTCGTCTTTCTTCCCCAGTTTTCCGCAGCGCATGCATTGGGGGATTTCTTCTTTTCCGTTGGCCATTCACGGACCCTCCCGCAAACCATCCTGCCCGCCGTTTTCGGCTCCCGGACCCGCATGCCCTTCGATTTCCCCGGGCTCCGGCTGCTGTTTCAGCCATTCTTCCAGCTGCTTCGGATCGGTGAGGGCGGTCAGCCCGACGTTCAGCGTGCCCGACAGGTCGCGCAGGTGAAGTTCCTGAATCTTGTAGTGAATGTTGTCGATGTGCACCGGCTTGAGTTGCCGGAGCAGGCGCTCCAGGGTTTGCGCCGTTCCTTCCAGCCGCGCCACCCTCTCCTCCAGAAGACGGACGCGGCTTTCCAGATAACGCACGTAAGGGAAGGGATCGATATACACGATCGATTCCTCCTTCAGCCGCAGCCGCGGGGACCATCCCCGCCGCCGCCGGCCTTGGGATCGCCGGATGCGCAGGAATCGGCCGATGTGTTGGAATCGGCGGACGTGGTGGAGCCGTTGGATGTGCCGGCACCGTCGGATGCTTTGGCATCGGCGGATGCGGACGGGGTTCCCTGGTCCGTTTGGACCGTGTTGCGGCACAGGATCGTTTTGCCGATGTTGAGCGACCCGAGATTGCAGATCACGTGGATCCGGATGGAAGAAATGCGGATGTTCACCGCCGCCGTCACCCCATTTCCGCTTTGGCCGCTATGCGGCGACCGGCATGACCGCCGCCTTGGGACGGGACCGGGTGGCCGCCGCTCCAGAAAGAGTTGGCATGACCGGATCAAAAGCTGGGCTGGTCGAGAAAATCGGGGTCGTTGACCTTGTTCAGCTGCCGCTGCGAATTCAGGGTAGCGTCGCCGATGGACACGGTGCCGCCCACGCTTTTCTCGTTGACGCTGTGACCCTTGTGCAGCGTGTTGCCGAAATTGACGGAGCCGTTGTTGAAGACGCTCGAAATTTTGACGCTGAAAATGTTGTTGACCGTAGGCATGTTCCCAGCCTCCATCCCTTTCATCATATGGTCTGGGCGTTTGAACCGTCACAGCCGCCCGGAGCATATACTGGTTTGGACCATCAGCGGGCGGAAGCGGAGGGTACCCGGCATGGACGCATTCTGGAACGAGGCATCCCGGTCGTCTCCCTGGGCGGACTGGGAAAAATACCGGGAGTGGCTGGCCAAACAATTCCCCTGGGACATCGGGGCTCCATGGGAAAAACTGAAGGATCCGAGGTGGCTGGACAAGTACGTGGAACAGGTGCTCCGGGACGACGGATTCCCGGAGCGGGAAACGGTGACGTCGGCGCCGGCCGCCAACCCCTCGGTTTCGGTGTCGCGGCAGGACAATTATGTCACGGTGACGATCCGCCTGCCCGCGCGAACCGACCTTCGCCGCCTTCGGCTGTACGCCTCGGAGGATTATCTGAAGCTGACGGGGCTTCCGGATTTGCGATCCCGGATCGTCCGCCTTCCGTGTCCCGTCGTTCCCCGTTCGGGACGGGCCTCGCTCCGTGGCGGGCGGCTCACCGTCCGCCTGCGCCGCCGCTTTGTCCGGACGGAAGAGGTGGAATTGTTTATATCCGGCTGAACCGGTATAATGGGAACCAAACGCGGACAATTCCCCGGATTCCGTGAGTGCGGGGCGCGAAGGAGGAAACCCTGTGGTCATTACGGACATATCGCATGTATCGCCCGCGTTTTTCATCACCGGGGCGATTTTTATTTTGCTGATCGGATCGCTGCTCAGCTGGGGCGTGCTGAGCTTTTTCCAGCAACGGGTGAAACGGGGCGCGTGGCTGCTCGCCGGGGCGGCGCTATCCCTGGCGGCCATGGTGTTCGTATTCAACACCTGGTTTTCCGAAGCCTGACGCCGCGGGGAAGGAGGGAGCGCGGAATGGTGCGCCAGGTGCTGATCGGTGCGCTTCGTTTTTACAAAAAGTTCATTTCTCCGCTGCTTCCGCCGAGATGCCGGTTTGCGCCCACCTGTTCCGTCTACGCCATGGAGGCGATTGAAATTCACGGCGCCCTGCGGGGTTCGTACTACGCGGTGCGCCGTCTTCTCAAATGCCATCCGTTCCACCCGGGCGGATACGATCCCGTTCCGCCGCCCCGTCCGGGCCGCGGCGGGTCCCGGGGCGGGCGGGCCGAACAAGCAGGAAGGTGAATCGATGCCATGAGTGAAGGGAAAAAAACGTATTACATCACCACACCCATCTACTATCCGAGCGACAAGCTCCACATCGGACATGCCTATTGCACGGTGGCCGCCGACGTCATGGCCCGTTACAAGCGGCTTCGCGGATATGAGGTGCATTTTCTGACGGGAACGGACGAGCACGGGCAGAAAATCGAGCGCAAGGCCAAGGAAGCCGGCAAGGATCCGCAAAAGTTCGTGGACGATATCGTCGCCGGCATCAAGGAGCTGTGGCGCAAGCTGGACATCTCCTACGACGACTTCATCCGCACCACCGAAGATCGCCACAAGGAAGCGGTAAAGCGGATTTTTCAGCGCCTGCTGGACCAGGGGGACATTTACAAGGGAACCTATGAAGGCTGGTACTGTACGCCCTGCGAGTCGTTTTTCCTGGAACGGCAGCTCGCGGACGGCAAATGTCCCGATTGCGGCCGGGATGTGGAGTGGGTGCGGGAAGAGTCGTACTTTTTCCGCCTGGGCAAGTACGCCGATCGACTGATCGAATATTTCGAACGGCATCCGGAGTTCATCGAGCCCGAATCCCGCCGCAACGAGATGATCAACAACTTCCTGAAGCCGGGCCTGGAAGATCTGGCGGTGTCGCGCACCACCTTCGACTGGGGCATTCCGGTGCCCGGCGATCCGCAGCACGTCATCTACGTCTGGATCGACGCGCTGAGCAACTACATCACGGCGCTCGGCTTCGAATCGGACGACGACTCGCTGTACCGGAAGTTCTGGCCGGCGGACGTGCACCTGGTGGGCAAGGAAATCGTCCGTTTCCACACCATCATCTGGCCGGCCATCCTCATGGCGCTGGACCTCCCCCTGCCGAAAAAAGTGTTCGGCCACGGGTGGTTCGTGACCAAGGAAGGGAAGATGTCCAAGTCCAAAGGGAACGTCATCGATCCGGCCAAGCTGATCGACCGCTACGGGCTCGACCCGCTGCGCTATTTCCTGATGCGGGAAGTTCCCTTCGGCATGGACGGCACGTTCACGCCGGAAGGATTCGTCGAGCGGATCAACTACGATCTCGCCAACGACCTGGGGAACCTGCTGCACCGGACGGCGGCGATGATGGACAAATATTTCGGCGGGGAAATCCCCGAGTTCCGTCCGGGCGCGGACGCCACCCCGCATGACGGGGACCTGGAGCGCACGGCGCTGGAGGCGGTGGACAAGGTGGAGCAGGCGATGGAGAAGATGGAATTCTCCGTGGCCCTGTCCGCCATCTGGACGCTGATCAACCGGGCCAACAAGTACATCGACGAGACCCAGCCCTGGGGCCTGGCCAAGGACGAGGCGGACCGCCCGAAGTTGGCTTCGGTCATGGGACACCTGGCCGAGAGCCTGCGCATCGCGTCCATCCTGGTGCAGCCGTTCCTGGTGGAAACGTGCAAAAAAATCTGGCATCAGCTCGGCCTGGAGGAAGGACCGGCCACCGCGTGGGACGCCGCGCGCTCGCTGCGCGCCATTCCGGCGGGCACGCGGATGCGCAAGGGAGCCCCGCTGTTCCCGCGACTGGACATGGAAAAGGAAATCGCCTGGATCATCGGCGCGATGAGCGGCGGCGCGGCGAAGGCGGAATCCGGCGCGGAAAGCGCCGCCAAAGCCCCGGCGGATGCCGCGTCTTCCGCAGAGGGGGCGGCGGCGCGCAAAAGCGAAATCGGCATCGACGATTTCAACAAAGTGGAGCTGCGCGTCGCCCAGGTGGCCGCGTGCGAGCCGGTGCCGGGGGCCGACCGGCTGCTGAAGCTGGAGCTGGATCTCGGCTTTGAACGGCGCCAGGTGGTGTCCGGCATCGCAAAGCACTACAAGCCGGAAGAGCTCATCGGGCGCAAGGTGGTCTGCGTCACCAACCTGAAGCCCGTGAAGCTGCGCGGCGTCTGGTCCCAGGGGATGATACTCGCCGCATCCGAGGGAGACCGGCTGACGCTGGTCACGGTGCCGGACGAGATGCCCAATGGCGCGATCGTCAAATAATCTTGGCTTGACAAAGGCGGTGCCGCCTTCTTATAATCCAGATCGTAATAATTACGATTAAGGAGTCGCCCATGGAGATCTGGAAAAAGGCTGCACCGCTGTTCTTGCTTGCGGCCGTTTGCACGTCGCTGCTCGGTTGCGGGGCGGCAGGCAAACGGGCGGACGATTCCGAAGGCAGGGTGCTGGCGGTCACGGGACTGTATCCGATCGCATTTTTGGCGGGGGAAATCGGCGGGGAACGGGCACAGGTGGTCAATCTCGTGCCGACGGGCGTCGAACCCCATGACTGGAGCCCGGGAAGCCGTGATCTGGTGACCATTTCCCGCGCGCAGCTGTTCATTTACAGCGGAGCCGGATTCGACGGCTGGGCAGACGACGTGCTGGACAGCGTCGCCGGAGACGACGGGCCGATCCCCGTGCCGGCGAGCGAAGGCATTCCCCTGATCCGCGCGTCGGGGGAAGAAGCGGGACACGGGGATCACGATCACCCGGACATCGACCCCCACGTGTGGGTGAGCCCGAAATCCGCCCTGAAAATGGCGGACAACATCCTTGCGGCGTTCCTTGCAGTTGACCCCGAAGGGCGCGAATATTACGAAGCGCGCCATGCCGGTTTGGCGGAACGGCTGCGCGGGCTGGACGAGCGGTATGCCCGCGAACTGGCCGGCCTGCCGCGGAAGGACATCGTCGTCTCCCACGCGGCGTTCGGCTACCTGTGCCGGGATTACGGGCTGAACCAGGTGGCGCTCATGGGCCTGGCCCCGGACGCGGAACCGCGGGCGCAGGACCTGCTCGCCATCAAACGCCTGGTGGAGGAACGCGGCGTGAAGGCGGTCTTTTTCGAGGAACTGGTTTCGGACCGGCTGGCACGGGTGCTCGCCCGGGAAGCCGGGGTGGAGGCGCTCCCGCTGAACCCGCTGGAAGGCCTTACGCCCGAGCAGGAAAAAGCCGGCGAGAACTATCTCACGCTGATGGAACGAAATCTGGAAAATCTGAAACGGGCGCTTGGATAACCGAATGACCGGAATGACCGGACGGCCGGACCGGAAAACGTCGGCCGGAATGACCGGGAACACGCCCGACGGACGAAATCACCGGGTACCCTGCAAGACGGGAAAGGAGGACGGCGGCTTATGGCGCTGGCGGCGGAACCTGCGGATTGTCACCGCCCCGTCGTGGAATTGGACAACGTGACGTTTTCGTTTGGCGACCGGACGGTCATCGACGGGCTCAGACTGACGGTGCGCGAGCGCGATTTCGTGGGGATCATCGGCCCGAACGGTTCCGGCAAGACGACGCTGTTGCGGCTGATCGTCGGGCTTCTTAAGCCCGACGGGGGGACGGTCCGGCTGTTCGGCGAGCCGGCGGAGCGGTTCCGGGATTGGCACCTGATCGGCTACGTGCCGCAGCGCAAGGCGTTCAATCCTCTGTTTCCCGCCACCGTCCGGGAAGTCGTGCTGTCCGGGCTGTACGGACGGCGCAAGCTGTTTCGCCGCATCACCCGCGCCGATCAGGCGCGGTGCAGGGACGCCCTCGAGGTGCTGGGCATCGCCGAACTGGAACCGCGCCGCATCGGCGCCCTGTCGGGAGGCCAGCAGCAGCGCGTCTTCCTCGCCCGGGCCCTGATCGCGAATCCCAGGCTGCTCATCCTGGACGAGCCTACGGCCGGCGTGGACGAGGAGACGCAGGACAATTTCTTCGGGCTCTTGCGCCACATGCACCAAAAGCACAACATGACGTTCCTCATGGTGACCCACGATACCGAACGGGTCTGCTCGTATCTGGGACGGGAGCCCGAGATCACCAGCGGCCGCCTTTCCTTTTACGTGCGGCATTCGCACGGCCTGGAAGATTGCGCGGAAACCGATCTTTTGCACACCCTGCGGATGAAGGAAGGGTAACGCCTTGCTGGAGCTGTTCACGGCCGGATTTTTCCTGCGCGCCCTCGCGGGGGGAGCGCTCATCGCCCTTACGGCGGCCCTCGTCGGCGTGTTCATCGTGCTCAGGCGTCAGGCGATGATCGGCGACGGCATCGCCCATGTCAGCATCGCCGGGGTCGCCCTCGGCTTTCTCATCAACCTGTACCCGATCGGCGTCGGCCTCGCCTTCGCCGTCGCCGCGTCGCTGGCCATCGAGGCGCTGCGCCGCGCCTACCGGACGTACGCCGAGCTGTCCATCGCCGTCATCATGGCGGGCGGCATCGCGCTGGCATCGCTGTTTTTCACCATGGGCATGGGTTTCAGCGTCAACGTCACTTCCTATCTGTTCGGCAGCATCTACACGCTGGACGATACGGACCTCGCCGTCATCGCGGCCATCACCGCGGCGGTGCTGGCGTTTGCGCTTGTGTTTCAGAAAGAACTGTTTCTGCTGGCCTTCGACGAGGACGCCGCCGCGGTGAACGGGCTGCCGGTCCGCGTCTTCAACGTGCTGGTCAGCGTGCTGACGGCGTTTGTCATCAGCGCCGCCATCAAGATCGTCGGCGCCCTTCTCGTTTCGGCGCTCTTGACCATTCCGGCGGCATGCGCCCTGGCGATGGCGCGCAGTTTTCGCCAGGCCCTCGGTTTGGCGGTGGCGGCGGGCGAGATCGCGGTGCTCCTCGGACTGTTCGTCGCCGGCTGGTGGAACCTCGCCCCCGGCGGCACCGTGGTGCTGCTGCTCATCGCCATGCTGGCCCTGGCGCTGGCGACGCGCAAACTGAGAGTATGAGGGGGATCGGACCATGGCCGCGGACAATGTGAGCATCGGCCTCGCTTTCGCGGGAGGACTGGCGTCGTTCATCTCGCCGTGTTTTTTGCCCCTGTATCCTACATATCTCTCGTACATCACCGGCATTTCCGTCAACCGGCTGAAAACGGAAAACACGCGGGAAGTCCGGACCAGGACGCTGGCCCACACGTTCTTTTTCCTGCTCGGCTTTTCGCTGCTCTTTTTTACCCTGAGCTATGCCGCCAACTCCTTCGCCGCCGCATTTCGCGAATACGACGACCTGATCCGGATGATCTCGGCCATCGTGATCGTGCTCATGGGGCTTTTTCTGCTGGGGGTGTTCCAGCCGCAAGTGCTGATGAAGGAGTGGAAGCTCCCCATCCGCTGGAAAAGGGCGGGGTATCTGGGCTCGTTCGTCGCCGGCGTCGGCTTTTCGGCGGGCTGGTCCCCGTGCATCGGCCCGATCCTCGGCTCCATCATCGCCCTGGCGGCTTCCCGGCCGGGCGCGTGGCTGCAGCTCACCGCCGCCTATTCCCTCGGTTTCGCCGTGCCGTTTTTCGTGCTGGCGTTCTTCCTCGGTTCCACCCGCTGGATCCTCAAATATTCGGCCCGCCTCATGAAGGTGAGCGGCGCGCTCATGATCCTGTTCGGCCTCCTGCTGTTCACCGACCGGATGTTCGTGCTCACGCTCTGGCTGACCGAACTTACGCCCGATTGGCTGAAGTTCTGACGTCTGAAGGCCAGGGAAAAGCTGTGGAGCCGGCAGGTTGCGGAAAGGCCCCCGCGATGATATGATACAATAGCAAACCGTACGGGAATTTTGTGCGGGGAAAGGGGGAACACCGATGCCGACCCCGAGCATGGAGGATTATCTGGAGCGCATATACCGCCTGATCAACGAAAAGGGATACGCCCGGGTGGCGGATATCGCCGAAGGCTTGGATGTGCACCCTTCCTCGGTCACGAAGATGATCCAGAAGCTCGACAAGGACGAGTACCTGGTCTACGAGAAATACCGCGGCCTCGTGCTGACGAGCAAAGGCAAGAAGATGGGCAAGCGGCTGGTGGACCGGCACCGCCTGCTCGAAGACTTCCTGAAGCTGATCGGCGTGCGGGAAGAAAACATCTACAAGGACGTCGAGGGAATCGAGCACCATCTGAGCTGGGACTCCATCACCTGCATCGAGGCGCTGGTCGAGTACTTCAACCGCGATCCGTCCAGGGTGGAGGAGCTCATGCGGGTGAAGGAAGCGCTGGAAACCGAATGAACGAAGCTCCGGAGACGGAGAAAGTCCGCGATGCCGCGGACTTTTTTTCATGCCCCTCCGCATATCTATGTTCTTGAGGAACGGGACGCGCTCCGGAAGATCGTGGCTGTGGCCGGGAGCGGGGGAAGCGGAGGAGGGTGGCCCATGCGGGTTCACGCGGTGTTCGAGGGAGGCGGCGTCAAGGGGATCGCCCTGGCCGGCGCGGTGCGGGCCGCCGAGATGTTCGGCGTCACGTTCGACCGCGTCGCCGGTACGTCGTCCGGCAGCATCGTGGCGGCGCTCATCGCCGCCGGCTATTCCGCCGAGGAGATGAAGGCGATTATCGAGGCGACGCCGTTTTCGTCGTTTTTGCACCGGGCCCCGCTGTTCAACGCCAGGGTCGTCGGTCCGGCGCTTCGCCTGCTTTTGTTCAAGGGACTGTATTCCGGGGACGTGCTGGAGAATTGGGCCCGGGATCTGCTGGCGGCCAAGGGGGTGCGGACGTTCGGCGATCTGCCCCGCGGCAAGCTGCGCATCATCGCTTCCGACATCACCAACGGAAGGCTCCTGGTGCTGCCGGACGACATCGAAAAGTACGGTATTGATCCGGCGAAATTCCCGGTGGCGCGGGCGATCCGCATGAGCGCGAGCATTCCCTACTTTTTCGATCCCGTGCCGCTGCGCATGAAAACGGAAGCCGCCCCTTCGGTCAAAACCGCCTGGATCGTGGACGGCGGATTGCTCAGCAATTTTCCCCTCTGGCTGTTTGACCGGGATCCGGTAAACGAAAAGGAACGGGTGCCGGTCATCGGCTTCCAGATGGTGGGCCGGGCGGAAGCGAAACCGCACGACATCCGCGGTCCGGTGACGATGCTCCAGGCCCTGGTGGAAACGATGCTGCACGCCCACGACGAGCGGTACATCGAAAAGCACTACCGCCTGCGCACCGTCAAAGTGCCGACCATGGGCGTGGGAACGACGGAGTTCCACATTACGCCGGAAAAAAGCCAACAGCTCTACGTGTCGGGCCTCAGGGCGGGCATCGCGTTTTTCCGGGAGTGGCCGGAGACGGCGGGGCGGGTGTCGCAGGCGTTGGGCGATCATCGGCCGATGCCGCCGCGCCCGGCCGCGGAGGGGGAAGCCGGAGGCGGCGAGACGCGGCGCGCGCCGGCGGTCCGTTTCGGAAGCCGGGACGACAGTCGGGTTCAATGAACGTTCGGGGGTTCGTTCCGGCGATTTTTTTTGCCTTCGATCACGCGGAAGGGAATCACTTTGCCCTTGGATTTCGACATGCGCACGACCTTGGACGAGGACGGATGGCGCCGCGGGACGGCGCCCGGGGAACGCCGGCGGAACGTGCGGGACCAGCGGGCGGGCGGATATTTGGCCAGCAAAACCAGGACGGCGACGACGGCCAGGGGAAGGATCAGGGCCGCCGGGTTTGCCGTCGCCTGCCGGATCACGCCGATGAGGATCAGCGCGAGAATGACGGCCATCGCGATGGTGAAGGCGGGCACCTTCCGCCCGCCGGGGCTTTTTCTTTGCGGCATCATCCGGGGTTCACCTGCCGATCCAGTTCCCGCATCCGGTTGAACGAAGCGATGGACACCGCCACCTGGTCGTCCGTCGGCTCCTTGGTGGTGAGCAGCTGCAGCCACAGCCCGGGGTAGCCGAGGACCTTCAGCACCGGGATGTCGCGCAGCGCGTTGGTGAACCGGAGCACCTCGTAGGAGACGCCGATCACCACGGGGATCAGCAGGATGCGGATCCAGATGCGCTCCCAGATGGAGTCCCATTCGAAAATCGGCAGCGAGTAAAGCAGGACGCCGACGATCACGGAAAACACGATGAAACTGCTGCCGCACCGGTAGTGCAGGCGGCTGAATTTTTGCACGTTTTCCACCGTGAGCTCGGCTCCCGCCTCGTAGGCGCTGATCACCTTGTGCTCCGCGCCGTGATACTGGAACAGCCGCTTGATCATGGGCGTCTTGGAGATGGCCCACAGGTACGTGAGCAAAAAGACGATTTTGATGAAACCTTCCAGCAGGTTGTGCCAGATCAGCCCGAACTGCCGCCCGAACAGCAGCGATTCCAGGGCGGCCGGCACCACATTGAAGATCAGCTTGCCGAACAGGAAAGAAAGCACGCCGACCACGGCCACGCCGAGAATGAGGGTCAGGTCCCAGCCCTTTTTGCCGGACTTGCGCTTTTCCTCCATCGCCTGGCGTTCCTCCGGCGTGGCTTCGTCTTCCACGTAAGCCTCAAAGGAAAACTGCAGATGCTGCGAACCTTTGGCGGCCGCTTCCACGATGGCGACGATGCCGCGGATGAACGGAATCTTTTTTAGCGTTTCCACCCAGGGGATGATGGTGCGCGGCGACTCGAAAAAGGAAATTTCGTTGTTCTTGCGCCGCACGGCCGTCACATGGAAGTGCTTGCCGGCGAACATCACGCCTTCGACAACGGCTTGTCCTCCGTACACGGCATGCTGCCGAAGCATGGAACTCACCCGCCTTTTCTTGCCTTCACTATATTTTACAGGATGGGGACCTGTGTTACAATTGGGGGTGTATTTTTCCTCGGAGGGAGAAACGCATGGCCGGCATACTGGTGCTGAACGGCCCCAACCTGAACATGCTGGGCGTCCGGGAACCCGCGGTGTACGGTTCCGCCACGCTGGCGGACATCGAGGCGATGCTCCGGGAGGAGGCCGGGCGGTGGGGCGTCACGCTGCGGTTTTTCCAGTCGAATCATGAAGGGGCGCTGATCGACGAAATCCACGCCGCCTACGGCCGGGATGACGGCATCCTGATCAACCCGGGAGCCTACACCCACACCAGCGTCGCGTTGCGGGACGCCATCTCGTCCGTCGGACTGCCGTGTGTGGAAGTGCATCTGTCCAACATCCACAAGCGCGAGGCGTTCCGGCACGTGTCGTACATCGCGCCGGTGGCGGTGGGGCAGATCACCGGTTTCGGCGCCTACGGATACATTCTGGGACTGAAGGCGCTGTGCCGCCATCTCGGATTGGAAGAAAAAAAATGAGGAAAGCTTGAGGAGGACGGGAATGGATCCGAATCGGGCCTTGCGTGTCGAAAAAGTCCGCCGGCTGCTCGGGGAGCGGAAGGCGGACGCGCTGCTGGTGACGGGCGCGGTCAACCGGCGGTATCTCACCGGTTTTACGGGTTCCGCCGGCGTGGTGCTGATTTCCGCGGACCGCGCGGCGCTGATCACCGATTTTCGCTACCGCGAACAGGCATCCGCGCAGGCGGCGGGGTTCGAGGTCATCGAACACGGCCCCGACCTGAAGGCGGACGTGGCCGCCCTGGCGCACGGCTGGGGCGTCAAACGGGTGCTGTTTGAAGATCACGAAATGAGCGTCGCGGAACACCGGGGCTGGTCGGAGAAATTCCAGCCCGCGGAGCTCGTGCCGGCCGGACGGCTGGTGGAAGGCCTGCGGGTGGTGAAGGACGCTTCCGAACAGGCCGTCATGCGGGAAGCGGTGGAGCTTGCCGACCGGGCGTTTCAGCACGTGCTGCCGAAAATCAAACCCGGCGTCACCGAGCGCGAAATCGCCCTGGAGCTGGAATGGTTCATGCGCGGCCAGGGTGCCGATGCCGCGGCCTTTCCCACCATCGTCGCCTCCGGCGAGCGGTCGGCCCTGCCGCACGGCGTCGCGTCCGACCGCGCCATCGGCTCCGGCGAATTCGTCACCCTCGATTTCGGCGCCCATTACAAGGGCTACTGCTCGGATTTGACGCGCACGGTGGTCGTCGGCAAGGCGACGGACCGGCACCGCGAAATCTATGACATCGTCCTGGAAGCCCAGTGGACGGCCCTTCAGGGCATCCGCCCGGGGATGACGGGGCGGGAAGCGGACGCCTTGACGAGAGACGTCATCAAACGGTATGGTTATGGTGAATATTTTGGCCATGGCACGGGCCACGGTCTCGGCATGGAGATTCACGAGGCGCCGCGCCTTTCCCGCACGGACGAAACGGTTCTGGTCCCCGGCATGACCGTGACGGTCGAACCGGGCATCTACCTGCCCGGATTTGGCGGCGTGCGGATTGAGGACGTCGTCGTGATCACGGAGACCGGAATCGAAATTTTCACCCGTTCGCCCAAGGAACTGATCGCTCTCGACTGACGGCGGTTCCGGACGAGCGTGGGGCCATGTGGACTCAGGAGGGAACTTGAACCAGTGATCAACGTCAACGATTTTCGGACCGGCCTGACCATCGAAGTGGACGGCGAAATCTACACCGTGCTGGACTTCCAGCACGTCAAGCCGGGCAAGGGCGCGGCGTTCGTCCGCTCCAGGCTGAGAAACATCCGCAACGGCAACATTGTCGACAAAACGTTCCGCGCCGGCGAAACCGTGGGCCGCGCCCATGTGGAAAACCGTCCCGCGCAATATCTGTACAGCTCCGGCAACGAGTTCACGTTCATGGACAACGAAACGTTCGACCAGTTCACGCTGACCCGCGAGCAGCTGGAATGGGAGCTCAACTTCCTGAAGGAAAACATGACGGTGAACATCACCAGCTACCAGGGCGAAATCATCGGCATCTCCCTGCCGAACAGCGTGGAGCTGAAAGTGGTGGAGACGGAACCGGGCGTGCGGGGCAACACCGCCACCGGCGCGACGAAAAACGCCAAGCTGGAAACGGGTTTTGTCGTCCAGGTTCCGCTGTTCATCGAAGAAGGCGACGTGCTGCTCATCGACACCCGCGAAGGGCGTTACATTTCCCGCGCCTGATGCGGCGCGCCCGCGCGGGCGGGCACCGGCCGCATGGCGCCGCGCGGCGTCTGGGCCCGGACGGGCGGACGGTGGGCGTTATCTGATCCGGTCCGCGGGACGTCCGGGCGGCCGACGGCCCCGGCGCTCCGCGTACCTTGCCGGAATGTGAAACCGGCAAGGTTTTTTTTGGGTTTTTTCGTCGTTCCGGATTTTGATTTCCCCCTTTTGGGCTTCAACATATGTTATAATAAACCGCATGCACTTGTTGATTCGGGATTGGGAGAGTGGAACGCGTTGTCACTCATCGTGATGAAGTTTGGCGGGAGCTCGGTGGGCACCATCGAGCGGATGCGGCTGGTGGCGGAACGGATCGCGGAAGCCCGGCGGCAGGGTCATCGCCTCGTGGTGGTCGTCTCGGCCATGGGGGACACGACGGATGACCTGATCGACAAGGCGAAGGAACTGAATGACGCCCCGCCGGCCCGCGAAATGGATATGCTTCTGACGACCGGCGAGCAGGTGTCGGTGGCCCTGCTCTCCATGGCGCTCCACAAGATCGGGGAAGACGCGGTGTCGCTGACCGGCTGGCAGGCCGGCATCCGTACCGACGGCACGCACGGCAAGGCGAGGATTCTCGACATCACGCCGCAGCGCATTATTGACGAGCTGGGCAAAGGCCGCATCGTGGTGGTGGCCGGGTTCCAGGGGTGGACCGAAACGGGGGAAATCACCACCCTCGGCCGCGGCGGTTCGGACACCACCGCGGTGGCTCTGGCCGCGGCGATCAAGGCCGACCTGTGCGAAATCTACACGGACGTGGACGGCGTCTATTCCACCGACCCGCGCGTCGTCCGCAACGCGCGGAAACTTCCCGTCATCACCTACGACGAAATGCTGGAGCTCGCCCACCTCGGCGCCGCCGTGCTCCACCCGCGGGCGGTGGAATACGCGAAGCAGTACAACGTGAAACTGGTGGTGCGGTCCAGCTTTACGCGGAATGAAGGAACGATAGTCCAGGAGGCAGCGGAAATGGAACAGGGAATCGTGGTCAGGGGCATTGCCTACGACAAAAACGTCGCCCGGATCAGCGTCTCCGGCGTGGATGACGTTCCGGGTGTGCTCGCCAAGGTGTTCGGGGCGCTGGCCGCCGACAACATCGATGTGGACATGATCGTGCAAAGCGGCGTGACGGACGGAAAAGCCGATTTCTCCTTCACCGTGGCCGGATCGGAACGGCCCCGGGCGATGAAGGTGATCGAGGGCATCCGGGACGTGGTGCCCTACCGGGAAGCTTCCTACGAGGAAGGCCTCGTGAAGGTGTCCATCGTCGGCGCGGGCATGGTGTCCAATCCCGGAGTGGCGGCCAAAATGTTCGCGACCATCGCCGCCCAGGGCGTCAACATCAAGATGGTCAGCACGTCCGAAATCAAGGTATCCTGCGTGATCGACAACGAGAAGCTGCATGATGTGGTGCGCGCGCTGCACACGGCCTACGGGCTGGACACCGCGGAAACCGCCTTTGTCGGCGGCCCGGCGGAGCGCCGGTAAGTTCCGGCGAAACGCAGGCAAGGCCGGCGGAAAGGGTTGCAGTCCGAAGCGGTGCGTGCAAGGCCTTGCCCGAGGGGCAAGGCCTTCGTTTTTGCGCAAAGTTTCCGTTTTTTCGCAGAAACGAGTTTGCAGGAGGGGATTTTGATGAGACCTGTCCTGGTCGCATGGGTCATGGTGTTCCTCGTCACGGCGTGTTCTCCTGTCCGGGAGGAAGGGCCGCCGGTGTTCGACACGGTGGAGGAAATCCTGGATCGGGAACTCGGGGAGGCGAAAGTGCTGGCCACGAAAGAATGGAACGGGAATACTTTCTATCTGTATCTGCGGGATCGGGGGACGTCCCTCGAAAATATCAGCGTCGGCGCCTTCCGGAAAGTCGACGGCGGTTACGCGTGGATTTCGTCGCCGGGCTTCCGCATCGATATCGCGGCCCGATTCGATTTTGATCTGAGGGACGGCAGCGAACCGGTCGACATATATATCGGTAAGGTCGGGGGGGAGCACGTCCGCCGGGTGTCCGTTCGCGGCGTAGCGGAGACATTTGACGTTTACGACGGCTATTTCTGGGGGTTCGGGCTTCCCGAACATGTGGAAGTGGAAATCGGGCAAGCCGTTTGATCCGCGTCCTATTTGGGCAGCAGCAGCTGGAGCAGTTTCAGCAAAATCGCGGTGAGGCCGGCCGCCATGAGCGGTCCGGTCGGAATGCCGCGCAGAAACACGATGCCGGCGATCGAGCCGATGACGATGCCGACCATGAGCTGGGGATCCACTTTCAGGAGCCCCAGCCCTTTTTGGTTCAGGAAGCTGGCGGCCGCCCCGCCCAGGAGCGCCGCCCAGCCTGTCCATCCGGCAAACGACTGGAAGATGTCCTTCATCTGGATTTTGCCGGACGCGAACGGCACGAGCACCGCCACCGTCAGAAACAGAAGCCCGAGCTCCAGCCCCCGCCGTTCGATGGACGGCAGGAAGCGCTCGAGATGGACCAGCTTGACGATCAGCAGGAGACAGGCCGCCGTGGTGATGATGGGAGAACGGCCGATCCAGCCGATAATGATCAGGGCGATCAGGATCCATTCTCCGCTCATGGCCCGGCCTCCCCGGCGCTGAGTGTCCAAGCATCACCATCATATGAACGCCCGTCCCGCGCTAGAACGGAAACCGCGTGTCCGGCACCGCAACTGCCGGCCGTCGCGATATGCCCCGCAGGTCGGACGGCACTCGCGATATGTGCGAAAAACCGCATACTTGGGCTTCCGCAACGGGGGATTTCCGGAATTATGTGCGAAAAACCGCCTATATTCGCTTCCGCAGCGGAGGATTTTCGGGATTTTGTGTGAAAAACCGCACATATTGCGGAGACAAGCCGCCCCGGAAGACCGATATGGATGAAAAATGGCACAAAACGTTCAGAGTTCCGGTCTTGGTGTACGGATGGGTAACCCCGCGCCCCAGAGGCGCGGGGTTTCGCGTTTTTGCCGCCGCTTGCGGAAGATCGCTCAAATCACATACTCCGGCACGAACCGCTGCAGCCCGAACGTGTCCGACCGCAGGCCGCGCCGCATCGCTTCCAGCGCCAGCACATCCTGGGCCGGGATGTTTCCGAGGTTCACCTGCGGCCCGAACGCGTGCAGCAAAGCCACCTGCTGTTCCTTGCGCGGCGCTTCCCACAAAAACCGCCGGTGGTCGCCGACGGCTTCGCGGATTCGCTCCAGGTCGCTCTCCCGCAAGGAGCCGCCTTCGTCAAACAGGCCGACGGTCCCCGATTCCCTCGCTTCCACGATGACGATGTCCGCTCCCGCCTCGCGGTCCTGTTCCGCCACGCGCAGCAGCTTTTCCACGTCGAGGCGCGATCCCGTCTTTTTCTTGCCGAACTCCGTGAACACGCGAAATCCCAGGCCGCGGGCCATGGAGATCAGCTCGGTGCGCATGGGCCGGGGCAGCTCGATGGTCCCGTCGGACACTTCCACCGCGTCAAAGCCCAGCTCGAGCGCCGCCCGGAAAAAAGAAGGCACCATATCCTGCCGGACGGCGGCTTCCAGCAGCGTTCCGCCCGGCATGACGGTGACGCCGCGGCGGCGCGCCAGGGCGATTTTTGTCCGCAGCAGCTCATCCGGGTACAGCGGCGAGGTGCCGAAAGCGAATTTGACGATGTCCACGTGGTCGCCGGCCGTCGCGAGCAGGTCTTCGAACGCGTGCGGTCCGAGGCCTTTGTCGATGACCATGGTCAGGCCGAAGCGGCGGGGTTTCGCCCCCCTTCTTCCGCTCGGATCCCGCAGCTGCGGATGCCACAGGGGACGGACAGAACTCGCGGTCGCTTCCATTTTCCAAACTCCTTTTCGCCCGTTGATGGAATTTTTTCCTATGCAATATATGTGTCCGCCCATGGGCGGGTGCCGGGGACCGGAAAGGCGGCGGGAAAGATTCGGGGGTTGTCCGCATAAGAATCCGGTAAAACGGACGCCGGGGGATCACAGCATGCCCGCGGGCGGGCGGCGGAAAAAGGAGGAAAACACCGTGGACAAATCGGTCATCGGCATGGCGATCCTGCGGATCATGTCGGGCTGTCTCGAGCTCACGGCGGCGCTGGTCATGCTTCGTCTGGGCGAGGTGCAGAAGGCGCTGGTGGTCAATTCGCTGCTGGCGGTGGTGGGGCCGTTCGTGCTGTTTTCCACGACGGCCATCGGGCTGGTGGGGCTGGCCGAACGGCTGTCTCCGGAGAAGTTCGCCTGGGTGGGTCTCGGCGTCGTCTGCCTGCTGGTGGGCGTGCTCAAAAAATGACGTCCGCCCCGCGCCGGGGATGGGGCAAGCTGGCATAAACCGCGGGGGTGGGCATACATATGGAACCATCAAGGGACAACTTCCCGGGGCGGCCGCCAGGACGACCATCGTCCCCGGTCACTCCGGCGGAAGGGGGCGCAGCGATGCGTCTGAAGCAGCTGTACGACTGGCTTCCCGATGCCCTGTGCGACGTGCTGGACCGCCTGCCCGGGCCGGTCACGGAGCAGCTCGAGGAAATCCGCATCCGGCAGGACCGGCCGCTGGAAATCGTGTACGGAACCGAATCGTCCTTCGTGACGCCGGCGGGGGCGGTGACGGCCGATCCGGGCCCGGCGTGGAGGCCGGACCGCGGATTGTGCCGGGCTTTGCTGGAACGCATCACCCGGCACTCGCTTTACGCGGTGGAGGAAGAGCTGCGCAGCGGATACATCACCGTGTCCGGGGGCCACCGGATCGGACTGGCGGGAAGGGCGGTGCTGGAAAACGGCACGGTGCGCCGCCTGCGGGACATCACCGGATTCAACGTGCGCATCGCCCGGGAACGCATCGGCTGCTCCGCCCCCGTCATGCCCGCCATCGTGGATCCGGCGGCGAAAACGATCCGCCACACGCTGATCGTTTCCCCGCCGCAGCAGGGGAAAACGACGCTGCTCCGGGACGTGGCGCGCGCCGTCAGCGCGGGCGACTGGCGCCATCCGGCCGCCGCCGGCTGGCGTGGACGCAAGGTGGGCATCGTGGACGAACGCTCGGAAATCGCCGCCTGCGAAAACGGGGTTCCCACCTTCGATCTCGGCCCGCGCTGCGACGTGCTGGACGCCTGTCCCAAAGCCGAGGGCATGATGATGCTCATCCGGTCGATGTCGCCGGAAGTGATCGCGGTGGACGAGATCGGCCGGCCGGAAGACGCCGCCGCGCTGCGCGAAGCGCTGCACGCCGGCGTCCGCGTGGTGGCGACGGCGCACGCTTCCGGCATCGACGATGTGCTGTCCCGCCCCGTGCTCCGCGAACTGGCCGGCGAAGGCCTCTTTCGCGTCTACGTGATCCTGTCGCGAACGGGCGGCCGCGTCGCGCACCGCGTCGTCACTGCCGAGGAGGTGCTTGCCGGGCGGTTCGGCAGACAAGCCGTCCGCTCCGGGGCGGCCCCGCGCGACGCTCCGCCCGGTTGGGCGATGCGCCCGTTCGCCGGACCGCAAGCCGGCGTCCCGGGACATTGAGCGGAATCGCAAGCCGCCCTTCAAATCCCGCCAAGGGGAGGAGATCATGGTCAAACTTGCAGGAGCGCTGCTCATCATGGCGGCCGGCACGCTGATCGGGTTTGCCCAGGCCGCGAGATACGCCGCCCGCCCCAGGCAAATCCGGGAACTGATTCACGCCCTCAAACGGCTTGAAACGGAAATCTCCTACGGACAGACGCCGCTGCCGGAAGCCCTGGCAAGGGTGGGCGCGGCCTTGGCCGATCCGTTGCGGCACATCTTCCTCCGGGCCGCTGCCCGGCTGGCGGAGCGGCGGGAAACGACGGCCGAAGCCTGCTGGACCGGGGCGGTGGAAGCCGTCTGGCCGGATACGGCGATGCGCGCGGGGGAAAAGGAAGCGCTGCTTCGTCTCGGCGCTTCCCTGGGGTGCAGCGACCGGCCGGACCAGCTGAAGCATGTCCGGCTCGCCATGGTCCATCTGGAGGCGGAAGAAGCCGCGGCGCGGGAGGAACAGCGGAAATACGAAAGAATGTGCCGGAGCCTGGGGGTGCTCGGGGCCGCCCTCGTCGTCATCCTGATGGTATGAGGGAGGCCGTGCCATGAACATCGAGGTGAGCGCCATCTTTCAGATCGCCGGAATCGGCATCATCGTCGCCATGATCCACACCGTGCTGAAACAGATGGGAAAGGAAGACATGGCGCATTGGGTGACCGTCATCGGGTTCGTGGTCGTCCTGTTCATGGTGGTGAGGCTGCTCAACGATCTGTTCCGGGAAATCAGGGCGATTTTCCTGTTCCAGTAGGTGGTGCCGGTGGAGATCTTGCAACTGGTCGGGGTCGGCCTGCTGGCGACGGTGCTCATTCTGGTCGTCCGTGAACAGAAGCCGGTGTTTGCCTTTCTGCTGGCCGTCTTCGTCGGCGCCGCGATCTTTCTGGAACTGATCGGCAAAATCGACCGGGTGGTGTCGGTGCTGGAGGAGCTCGCCGACCGCTCCGGCGTCCCGTCCGTCTATCTCCGGACCATGCTGAAGGTGATCGGGGTCGCCTACATCGCCGAATTCGGCGCGCAAATCGTGCGGGACGCCGGGCTTGAAAGCGTGGCGGGCAAAATCGAATTCGCCGGAAAGATGATCATTCTGGTGATGGCCGTCCCGATCATCGGCGTCATGATCGAAACCGTGCTGAATCTGCTGCCGGCCTGACCCGTCGGCAACCGGGGAGGGGTTCGCGCATGATGCGCCGAGCGGTCGAAGTCCGGTCCGTGCGGGTGATCCTGCCGGTGCTGGTGCCGATGCTGCTGGCGCTGTGGGGCGGCGTGGCCTGGGCGGAAACGGCGGAAGCGGCGAAGGGACAGGCCAACGGGCCGGCGTGGCAGGCGGCGGGCAGCGTCGCGGCGGCGGGGATGTCGGCGTGGCAGGCAGCGGAATTGGCGGCAGGACAAGCGGCGGAAGCGCCCGGCGCAAGCGGCGGCGACCGATCCGGGGAGCCGGCGGGGCGCGCGATGGCGGAGGATCTGGCCCGCCAGCAGGCGCAGCAGCTGGACATGGACCCGATCGAACGGTTCTGGGACGAACTTCGGCGCCAGTACGGCGGCTACTTTCCGGATGGCCGCATGCCGCAGCCGGAAGAGCTCCTGTTCTCCGGGGAAAAATCCTGGGACTGGACCGACGCGCTCGGCGGACTTTTGCGGTTTTTCCTTCACGAGGTGCTCGCCGGCGGCCAGCTCATCCTCACCATCGTGCTTCTGGCGGTATTCACCATGATCCTTGAGACGATGCAGAGCGCCTTCGAGCGCAACACCGTCACCCGCGTGGCGTACGCCATCGCCTACATGGTGCTGATCGTGCTCGCCGTGAACAGCTTTCGCATCGCCACCGGCTACGCGGGGGAAGCGATCGGGCGGATGATCCATTTCATGCTGGCGATGGTGCCGCTGCTGCTCACCCTGATGGTCAGCATCGGCGGGGTGACCACGGCGGCGGTCCTCCATCCGCTGGTCGTGTTCATGGTGCACACGGTGGGGACGGTGGTGCATCTGGCGGTGTTTCCGCTCCTCTTTTTCTCCGCCGTGCTTCACCTGGTCAGCGCCATCTCGGAGCGGTACAAGCTGACCCAGCTCGGCAATCTGCTCCGCAGCGCCGGGGTGTACCTGCTGGGCGGCATGCTCACCCTGTTTCTGGGCGTGATCACCGTGCAGGGAGCGGCGGGGTCCGTGACCGACGGGGTGGCCCTGCGCACGGCCAAGTTCGTGTCCAGCAACTTCATCCCCGTGGTCGGCAGGATGTTCTCGGACGCGGCGGACACCGTGCTTTCGGCCAGCCTGCTGGTGAAAAATGCCATCGGCCTGGCGGGCGTCGTCATCCTGCTGTTCCTGTGCGCCTTTCCCGCGGTGAAAGTCATGACCATGGCGCTCATCTTCAACGTGTCCGCGGCCGTCCTGCAGCCTCTGGGGGATTCTCCCATCACGGTGTGCCTGCAGACCATCGGCAAGACGCTGGTGTTCATCTTCGCGGCGATGGCGTCGGTGGCCCTGATGTTCTTCCTGGCCGTGACGATCATCCTGATGGCGGGCAACGCGCCGCTCCTGATGCGGTGACGGCGGGAAGGAGGTGGCGGTTGTGATGGACGCGCTGGCGGGCTGGCTGCAGCAGCTGATCGCCGTCGTGCTTCTGGCTTCCCTGGCGGACTTGCTCCTGCCGGGCCGTTCCATGCAGCGGTACGTCCGCCTGGTGGCCGGCCTGTTCGTCCTGCTGGCCGTCCTGACCCCGATCCTGGAGTGGATCCGGGGCGATTTCGCCAGCCGCGTCATGGACGGCCTGGAGCGGATCGTCCGTCAGCCGGACGGGGCGGTGGCGGAACTCCGGCGCATCCAGACCGAAGGGGAGAGGCTCCGCCGCGAGCGGGAAGACCAGGCCCGCCTGATCGCCGCCGAGCAGCTGCGCGCAGCCGTCCGCGATGCCGTCGAGCGGGCGGAAAACCGCAAGGTGGATGAGGTGGAGATCGACTTCATGGAAGGCTTTACGGGCGCCGTGGAGGTCGCCTCCGTCCGGATCACGTTTGCGCCCGCCGCCGTCCGCGGCTCGCCGTCCGCGGCGGGAAGCCGTCCGATCGCCGCCATCGATCCGGTGGCGCCGGTGGAGGTGCGCATCGAGCCGGTCCGCCCCGTCTCGCCGGTGGCGGAAGAAGAGGACGACGGCGGACCGCAGTCCCCGGACCCTTCCGCGGCGGAGGCGCTCGCCCGGGACGGCGACGGCCCGGCGGCCGCCGAATCCGCACGCCGCCTCCGCGCCGATCCGGCCACGGAGTCCCGCGTGGCGGGACTTCTGGCGGCGCGCTTCGGAATTCCGGCGGAGACGGTGCAGGTGTGGGAGATACGTCCCCGGCAGACGGCGGCAGATCGATCGTAACGAAGGAGGTGCGCCATGGCCAGGTGGCTCAGGCGGCTGGAAGAGTGGGCCGGACTCGCTTCGACCGGACAGGGTCGCCTCCGGGCGTTCCGCCTGCTCGTGCTGCTCGGGGCGATCGGCGCGGCGCTCGTGATCGCCTCTTCGCTCCTGGACGTCAAAAAAGTCGACCAGACGCAATTGGAACAAAATTCCCTGCCCCGGGAACCGGACGTTCCCGAGGGGGCGGAAAGGGAAACGTTCCTGCGCGGCGGTTTCGAGGAAGGCCAGGATTCGTTCACCCGCCTGGAGAAGGAGCTGGAAATCAAGATCAAGGATATCCTTGAAAAAATCGTCGGCGTCGGCGCGGTGGACGTGTTCGTCACGATGGAATCCACGGAGGAAATCGTCGTCGAGAAAAACGAGAGCTACTCCCAGCGGCTGACGGACGAGTCCGACAAAAACGGCGCCACGAGGCACATCACCGAGACGAACCGGGACGGACAGGTGGCGCTGTACGAGTCATCGGGCTCCCAGTCGCCGATCATCATAAAACGCATCAAGCCGCGCGTGCGCGGGGTGCTCATCGCGGCCAAGGGCGCGGAGAACGCCACCGTCAAACGGCTCATCGCCGAAGCGGTGTCGCGCGGACTGGACGTGCCGCTGCACCGGATCTCCGTCGTGCCGCGCAAACAATAATCGAACGGGAGGGTTTCCACGATGCAAAACAGAAGGCAGACCATTTGGCTGGTGTCGATGCTGAGTCTGATGGTGATCCTGTCGGCCTACTACCTGCTCACCGAACAAGCCAATCCGGCGGGCAAAAAATCCGAACTCTCGGCCTCGACCGAACAGGACGACATCCGGGTGACGGAGATCGATCCGCCCCAGGGGGAAGAGGCCGCAGGCGGAGACGCCCTGACCGAAGAAGAGGTGCTGGAAAGCATGAAGCATTCCACGGGGCAGGCCTTCTTCGACCAGGTGGAACTGGACCGGCGGACCTGGTTTGACCGGGAACACGAGCGCCTCAGCATGATCATCTCCGACACCGCGAACCACACCCAGGAAGAAGCGGCCGCCGCGGTGGAGGAACTGAGCCGGCTGGAGGAAATGGACGAACGCATCACCAGCCTGCAGACGAAACTGCTTTCGAACTATGAAAACGCAGCCGTGGAGATGGAAGAAAACCGCTATAAGGTAATCGTGCAGGCGGATGCGCTGAACAAGCGGCAGGCGGTGGACATCGTCGATCTGGCCGTCAGGGAACTCGGGGTCACCCCGGATCAGGTCGCGGTGCAATACGTGCCCTGACGAATTCGCAATCATGCGGGGCGGCCGTCCCAGCGGCCGGGCGGCGCCGGCGGAGCGGTCTCTCCCGCGCTGGCGGGGGGAGATTCCGCTCTTTGCATTTGGACGGGATATGTTATAATAATTCCGTTAATTGGCTGTACCGGGCTTCGCGCGAGGGCAATACCGCCAAGGAGTGACCGCATTGTTCAAGCTTAGCGAAATCAAGGAACTGATCAAACTGGTGGACCAAACGTCCATTCATGAACTGGAAATCGAAAATGAAGGTTCGCGGCTGAGCATCCGGAAATCCACCCGGACCGAAGTGGTGAACGTGCATCCCGTTGCCGCCGCGCCCGTGCAAGCCGCGCCCGCACCGGCTCCGGCGCCTGCGCCCGCGCCGGCTGCGCCGGAGGAGCCGGCCAAGGCGGACAAGGCCGCTTCCCGCGAAGGCCTGCACACCATCGTGTCCCCCATGGTCGGGACCTTTTACCGCGCGCCGGCGCCCGACGCGCCGCCGTTCGTCAACGTGGGCGACAAGGTCACGGAAAAAACCGTCGTTTGCATTCTGGAAGCGATGAAACTGATGAATCCCCTGGAGGCGGAGGTTCGGGGCGAAATCGTCGACATTCTGGTGGAGAACGGCCAGCTCGTCGAGTTCGGCCAGCCGTTGTTTTTGGTCCGACCGGAATGACGGCAAAGGAGGACGAACCCTTGAAATTCCAGAAAGTTCTGGTGGCCAACCGCGGCGAAATCGCGGTGCGCATCATCCGCGCCTGCCGCGAGCTGGGCATCGCCACCGTCGCCGTTTACTCCGAGGCCGACCGGGATGCGCTCCACGTCCGGCTGGCCGATGAGGCTTACTGCATCGGCCCTACGCCCGCCAGGGAGAGCTATCTGAACCTCCACAACATCATGAGCGCGGCGACGCTCACGGAATGCGACGCGATCCATCCGGGTTACGGGTTTCTGGCGGAAAACGCGGATTTCGCCGAGCTCTGCGAGACGTGCAACATCGTCTTCATCGGACCGCCCGCGTCGGCCATCGCCCGCATGGGGGACAAGTCCGCCGCCCGGGAAACGATGAAGAGCGTGGACGTTCCGGTCATCCCCGGATCGGACGGGCTGGTGAAAGACACGCGCGAAGCCCTTGACATCGCCCGGGAGATCGGATTTCCCGTCGTCATCAAGGCGACGGCGGGGGGAGGAGGCCGGGGAATCCGGGTCGCCCGCGACGAAGAGGAGCTCGTCCGCGAAATCGAGACCGCACGGCGCGAGGCCGGCGCCGCCTTCGGCAACGACGGCGTCTACCTGGAAAAGTACCTGACCGGCATGAAGCACGTCGAGATCCAGATCATGGCCGACCGGCACGGCAACGTCTGCCATTTGGGAGAGCGCGACTGCTCCATCCAGCGCCGCCGCCAGAAGCTGGTCGAGGAGGCGCCCTGTCCGGTCATGACGCCGGAGCTGCGCCGACGGATGGGCGAAGCGGCGGTCCGCGCGGCCAAGGCGGTAGGGTATGTCGGGGCGGGCACGGTGGAATTTTTGCTCGGCCCGGACGGACAGTTTTATTTTTTGGAGATGAATACGCGCATCCAGGTCGAACATCCCGTCACGGAAATGGTCACGGGCTTCGATCTGATCAAGGAAATGATCCTGGTCGCCGAAGGGGATCCGCTTTCCTTTACCCAGGACCAGGTGAAGATCGACGGCTGGGCCATCGAATTTCGCATCAACGCGGAAGATCCCGAACGCAACTTCATGCCTTCGCCGGGCCGCATCAGCTTCTGGCTGCCACCCGGCGGACCGGGCGTGCGGGTGGACAGCGCGGTATACACGGATTACGTCATCCCGCCCCATTACGATTCGATGGTCGCCAAGCTCATCGTGAAGGGGGCCACCCGCGAGGAAGCGATCGCCCGGGCGCGGCGCGCACTGGGCGAATTCCTGGTGGAAGGCGTCAAGACGACCATTCCGTTCCATCTGCGTTTGCTCGACAATCGGGAGTTCCAGCGGGGAACCTTTGATATCCGTTTTTTGGAAGATCAAGGGCTCGCTTGAAGTTTGTCATATTTCTCCTGCGATGCTATAGTTATAGTACTGGCCTGCGGGAAACCGGCGCCGGGCTTTCGGCTTGGGGAAGCCGGCGGCGCATGGAAGGAGGAAGCGGACCATGGAAACGGTCCTTCCCGATTACGAACGCACGGAGATGGGGACGATCCAGATCGCCCCGGAAGTGATCGGTGTCATCGCGGGACTGGCCGCGATCGAGACGGAGGGCGTCGCGGGCATGAGCGGCGGCATCTCCTCGGGGATCGCCGAGTTTTTGGGACGCAAGAATCCCTCCAAGGGGGTCAAGGTGGAAGTCGGCCAGCGGGAAGCCGCGGTCGACGTGTCCATCGTCGTGGAATACGGCCACCGCATTCCGGAAGTGTGCTCGGCCGTTCAGCGCAACGTGAAGCGATCCATCGAGACGATGACCGGGCTGAGCGTGGTGGAAGTCAACGTCCACGTCCACGACGTGCATTTCAAGACGACGGGCGAGAAGCGCGAGGAAGAGGAGCAGCCGTCCCGCGTCCGGTGACGGTTTGAAACGGTGCGACCGGAAGCGGTCCGTCCGTTGACGGTCTGTCAAGCGGCGGTCGGCGGGAGACGGTCCGTCCGTTGACCGTCCGGCCGGCGCCTTCTTCTGGCGACGGCTTGTCCGGTGCCGGCCGACGGACGGCCCGCCCGGCGCAAGCCCGGCGGAACCGCACCCCGCGCTGAAAGCCAACGGGAGGACGATATTCGTTGATCCGCGTGTTGGACAAGCTGCTGCTGTTCCTGTTCAGCCTGGCGGTCGGCGTGCTGGCCGTGCTGGCCATCGTGGCCGCAAGCGGCGGGTTTCCCCTGGGCTGGCTCACGTACGGCGCCGAACTGGCGACAGGCGCATCGCGAACCTTCCAGGCGTGGGTGATCGTGGCGGCCGTTTTGCTGCTGCTCCTGAGCATCCGCTTTCTCATCCTGGCCGCAAGAAGCGGCGATTCCGTACCACCGTCCATCAATCAGAGGACCGATCTCGGCGACATCCGCATCTCCCTGGAAACGGTGGAAAACCTGTCCCTGAAGGCGGCATCCCGCGTGCGCGGCGCGAAGGACCTGAGGGCACGGGTCCGGGTGGAGGGCAGCGGCCTCGTCATCATGATCCGCGCCTTCGCCGACGGCGACGGATCCATTCCCGCCCTGTCGGAGGAAATCCAGCGCACGGTGGCGGCCCACGTGGAGGAAACGACCGGAATTCCCGTGGCGGAAGTGTCCGTGTTCATCGCCAATGTCGCCCAATCGCCGGCCACGTTCAAAAGCCGCGTGGAGTAGGGGGTGCGCCGCCCGATGTGGAAAGAATGGTGGCAAACCTACGGAGGCCGCCTAAGCGGTGCGCTGGCGGGCGGGGCGTTGTTCATCGTCTACAAAACCAGCGGATTTTGGGACATGCTGTTTTGCGCGTTGCTTGTCGGAACCGGGTATTGGATCGGCAAGATGCGGGACGAAAAGCGGGAGCCGCTCATTCCCTGGGAGCGGCTCGCGGACTGGTTGGAGAGCCGCTGGCCCCGGTCGCGCTGATCCCCGCGGGACGGTCGTTCCGGCATGCGCGCACCGCCTGCGCGGCCCGGCGAAATGGGGTGACGGCGCGGTTTTTTTGTTTTCCGCAAGGCGAGCCGACAGCAAACATCGACCAAGCGGCAACCATTCGGGAGGAAGCATGAAACGAAGACAAGCCAGAGAAATCGCCGTGCAAAGCCTGTACCAGATGGAAATGAACCGCGTCAGCGGGCGCGCCGCGGTGGACGCGATCCTGGAGGAAGCCCGGCAGGACAACGAGCTGAACCTGGACGTGAATGCCCTGGGCGAAATCGAAGGCTTCGCCCTCGAGCTGGTGGAAGGGGTGGCGAGCCGCCGCGAGGAGATCGACCGCCTTTTGCAGTCCTATCTGACCGGCTGGCAGCTGGAAAGACTGTCGCGGGTGGACCGGCAGATCCTGCGGCTGGCGGCCTACGAACTGCTGTATCGCGACGACGTGCCACCCAAGGTGGCCATCAACGAGGCCATTGAACTGGCGAAGCATTTCGGCACCGAGGAATCGGGCCGTTTTGTCAACGGCGTGCTGGGACGCCTGATGCGGGAAAAAGGGGGAGAGCGCGGATGAGCGCGCGCCTGATCGACGGTAAAGCCATTTCGGTGCAGATTCGCGAGGAAATCCGCCGAGAGGCGCAAATGCTGACGGAGCGGGGCATACGGCCCGGGCTCGCCGTCGTGCTGGTGGGGGACGATCCGGCTTCGCAGATCTATGTCCGCAACAAGGCGAAGGCTTGCGAGGAGCTCGGGTTTTACTCGGAGGTCCACCGCCTTCCGAAAGAAACGCCGCAAAACGAGCTTTTGGATCTGGTCGCCAGGCTGAACGCCAAAAGCGAAGTGCACGGCATCCTCGTGCAAAGCCCGCTGCCGGATCACATCCGGGAGAAGGCGGTCATCGACGCCATCGCGGTGCACAAGGACGTGGACGGGTTCCATCCCGTCAACGTCGGCAACCTGGTCATCGGGGACGATGCGCTGCTGTCCTGCACCCCGGCGGGCATCATCGAACTGTTGAAGCGCTCCGGCATTCCCATCGCCGGACGGCACGCCGTCGTCATCGGACGCAGCAACATTGTCGGCAAGCCGGCGGCCATGCTGCTGTTGCGCGAACACGCGACGGTCACCGTCTGCCATTCGAAGACCGCCGATCTGCCGGCCGTCGTGCGGCAGGCCGATATTGTGGTGGCCGCCGTCGGCAAGCCGAAGCTGGTCAAGGCGGACTGGGTCAAGCCCGGCGCGGCGGTCATCGACGTGGGCATCAACCGTCTTCCGGACGGAAAGCTTTGCGGCGACGTGGATTTCGAAGCGGTCCGCGAGGTGGCCGGCTGGATCACGCCGGTGCCGGGCGGCGTCGGACCGATGACGATCACGATGCTTTTGGCCAATACGCTGAAAGCCGCCAGGCGGGCCGCGGGGCTCGCGTAAGGCTGGCGGAAAGGCTCCGGCACCGTCTGCATCAAGGGAGCGGCGAATGAAATCGGGGCAGGAGATACGGAGACCGGCACGGTACCGACAAAGGCGGCGGGCGGGAAGCCGGCGGCCGGGAGGGGAAAACGGATGGACGCGGCGAGGATCCTGACCGTCCGGGAGCTGAACCGGTACATCAAGCTGCGGCTGGATCGCGACGAACTGCTGCAGGATCTGTGGGTACGCGGCGAAATTTCCAACTTCAACCGCCACACCAGCGGCCATATGTACTTTACCCTGAAGGACGAAAGCGGCCGCATCCGGTGCGTCATGTTCGCGTCCTACAACCAGCGCCTGCCGTTCATGCCGAAGGACGGCATGAAGGTGCTGGCGCGGGGCAGCGTGTCGGTGTTCGAACGGGACGGGCAGTACCAGCTGTATGTGACGACGATGCAGCCGGATGGCATCGGCAGCCTGCATCTGGCCTTCGAGCAACTGAAGCGCAAGCTGGCGGCCGAGGGGCTGTTCGATCCGGCGGCCAAGCGACCGATCCCCCCCTATCCGCGGACGGTGGGGGTCATCACTTCGCCCACCGGCGCGGCGGTGCGGGACATCATCACCACCCTGCAGCGACGCAATCCGGCCGTGCGGATTCTGCTTTATCCGGTGCAGGTGCAGGGCACCGCCGCGGCGCCTTCCATCGTCAGGGCCATCGCCGCCATGAACCGGCTCGGCGAAGCGGATGTGCTCATCGTCGGGCGCGGCGGCGGCTCGCTGGAGGAGCTTTGGGCGTTCAACGAGGAAGCGGTGGCGCGGGCCATTCGCGCGTCCCGAATTCCCGTCATTTCGGCGGTCGGCCATGAGACCGATTTCACCATCACCGATTTCGCTGCCGACCTGCGCGCGCCGACGCCCACCGCGGCCGCCGAGCTGGCCGTGCCGCACGCCGGGGAGCTGCAGATGCGGCTCGTGCATCTGCGCCAGCGGATGACCAAGTCCACCCGGCTGATCATCGGCCAGGCGCGGGAAAGATGGCGGCACGCCGCCCGGTCGCCGTTTTTCACCCAGCCGCACCGCGTGTTGCTGTACCGGGCGGAGCGGCTCGACCGGCTCGCCGACCGGCTGCGGCACCGGATGGAAGCGCAAAGGGAGCGGGCGCGGGAGCGGCTCGCCCGGCTGCATCTGCGGCTCGGGGCCGCCAATCCCGCCGAGCGCATCGCCTCCGCGCGGAGCCGATCGGACGCGGCGGTGCGCGCCCTGAAGCTGGCGGTGCTGGCGCAGCTCAGGCACAAGCGGGACGCCTTCGCGTCGCGGCTCCGGGAGCTGGACGCGCTGAGCCCGCTGAAGGTGATGGCGCGCGGATACGGGCTCGTCTACGACGAGGAGGAGCGGACGATTATCCGCAGCGTCGGCCAGGTCCATCCCGGCGACACCGTAAGGGTTCGCCTGGCGGACGGGCGGATGGATTGCCGGGTGCAAAGCCTGGAGAGGGAGGAGAAACAGCATGGCGGATGAAGCGGCAAGGGAAGCCGGCCAGCGTACGGGTCCGGCGGCGGATGCCGGGACGGCGGCGCCCGGCCGGGAGGAGCTTTCCTTCGAACGGGCGATGGAACGTCTGGAGGCCATCGTCAGCCGTCTGGAAAGCGGGGACGTGCCGCTGGAGACGGCCATCGAGCTGTACCAGGAAGGCATGGCGCTGTCCCGGCTGTGCGGCCGGAAGCTGGAGGAAGCGGAGCGCCGCATCGAGATGCTGCTCGAAGACGAGCGGGGCGAGTTCAGGCGGAAGCCTTTCCTGCCCGAACGGGATGCGGATGGGGGAACCAACGGAACTGCCGAAGGAGACGCGCCGTGATCGAAGACTACCTGAAACGCATGCGGGAGCGCGCGGAAACGGCGCTGGCCCGGTTCGTGCCCGAAGGCTGGCCGGTGCCGGACCGGCTGCGCGAGGCGGTGGAGTATTCGCTGCGGGCGGGGGGCAAACGGCTCCGCCCCATTCTGTGCCTGGCGGCGGCGGAAAGCGTGCGCGGCGAAGGCGCGGCGGTGGAGCGGGCGCTTCCCTTTGCCGTGGCCGTGGAACTGGTGCACACCTATTCGCTGATCCACGACGATCTGCCGGCGATGGACAATGACGATTACCGCCGCGGCAAGCCGACAAACCATAAGGTGTTCGGCGAGGCGATGGCCATTTTGGCCGGGGACGCGCTGCTTACCCACGCTTTTTTTGTTGCGGCGCAGGCGGCGGATGCCGGCGTGCCGGCGGAGCGGACCCTGCGGGTGATCGGGGAGCTGGCGCGCCTGGCGGGTCTTGCGGGCATGGTTTCCGGCCAGGCGGAAGACATCATGGAAAAGCGGGGCGTCACCGGGGCGGACGATCTGGACCGGATTCACGCCCTCAAGACCGGCGCCCTGATCGCCTTCGCCCTGCGGGCGGGCGGCCATGCCGCCGGCGCGGACGAAGCGCAGCTCGACGCCCTGGAGCTTTACGGCCGCAAGCTGGGGCTGGCCTATCAGATCCAGGACGACATCCTGGATGTGCTGGGCAGCGAGGACAAGCTGGGCAAACCGGTGGGAAGCGACGCGCGCGGGCAGAAGGTGACGTACCCTTATCTCTTCGGCCTCGATGAAAGCCGGCGGCGGCTGCGGCAGCTCACGGAGGAGGCCAGGGAAGTGGTGCTGGGCGCCGGGCTGGCCGTGCCGGACCGGCTGACGGCCATCGCCGATTTTCTCGTGTCGCGGGACCACTGAAATCGGCCGTCCCGACGGTTAGCCGGGGAAAATTGAAGCCGCTTACGTTTTTGGCTGGCTTTCCGGATATGCTATAATACCCGTATGAGTCCATGCGTATGAGTGCATGCGCGGAAAGCGGGGAAGGCCCATTGTTGCTCGACGCCATCAACAGCCCGACCGACCTGAAACGGCTTGCGCCAGAGCAGTTGCCGGAGCTGGCAAGGGAAATCCGCACCTTTCTCATCGAAAAGCTTTCCGTCACCGGCGGACATCTGGCTTCGAATCTGGGTGTGGTCGAGCTGACGCTGGCGCTCCATTACCTGTACGACAGTCCGCGGGACAGGATCATTTTCGACGTCGGACACCAGGGCTATGTGCACAAAATTTTGACCGGCCGCAAGCACCGCTTTGACACCCTGCGGCAAAAAGGCGGCATCAGCGGCTTTCTGAAGCGAAACGAAAGCGAGCACGACGTGTGGGAAGCGGGCCACAGCAGCACTTCGCTGTCTGCGGCGATGGGCATGGCCATCGCCCGCGATCTGAAGGGCGAACACCACAAGGTGATCGCCGTCATCGGCGACGGTTCGCTCACGGGCGGCATGGCGCTGGAAGCGCTGAACCACATCGGCCATGAAAAAAGGGACCTCACCGTCGTGCTGAACGACAACGAGATGTCCATCGCGCCCAACGTCGGCGCCCTCCACAACTACCTGGGCCGCATCCGCTCGGACCGCCATTACCGCCGGGCGAAGGACGAAATCGAGCAGCTGTTGCGGAAGATTCCCGCCATCGGCGGAACCCTGGCGCGCACCGCGGAGCGGCTGAAGGACAGCCTGAAATACATGCTCGTCCCGGGCATTCTGTTCGAGGAATTCGGCCTCACCTATTTCGGCCCGGTGGACGGCCACGACATCTCCCAGTTGCTCGACACCTTCCGCCAGGCGGACAAGGTGTCCGGTCCCGTGCTCATCCACGTGGTGACCGTCAAGGGCAAGGGATACACCCCCGCGGAACAGGATTCCCACAAATGGCATGGCATCACGCCCTACAAGGTCGAATCCGGCCAGGTGCTGAAACCGGTCGGACCGCCCACCTATACCGAAGTGTTCGGGAAGACCCTCATCGAACTGGCGGAACGGGACCCGCGGATCGTGGCGATCACGCCGGCGATGCCGGGGGGTTCGGGGCTTCTGGAGTTCCGCGACCGTTTTCCGGATCGCATGTTCGACGTCGGCATCGCCGAACAGCACGCGGCCACGCTGGCTTCGGCCCTGGCCATGGAAGGCCTCAAGCCGGTGTTCGCCGTGTACTCCACCTTTTTGCAGCGCGCCTACGACCAGGTCGTTCATGACATTTGCCGGCAAAATCTGAACGTTATTTTCGCCATCGACCGGGCGGGCTTCGTCGGAGCGGACGGGGAGACGCACCAGGGCTTGTATGACATCGCGTTTCTCCGCCATATCCCGAACATGGTGCTCATGATGCCCAAGGATGAAAACGAGCTGCGCCGCATGATGGTGACGGCGCTGCGGTACGACGACGGACCGATCGCCTTCCGGTATCCCCGCGCCAGCGGCACCGGCGTGGAATGGGAGCCGAATCCCGAGCCGATTCCCATCGGCACCTGGGAGACGCTCCAGGAAGGCCGGCAAGCCGCGGTGCTGGCCGTCGGACCGATGGTACAGACGGCCCTGCAGGCAGCCGACCTGCTGAAGCGTGAAGGCATCGCCGTCCGGGTGGTGAACGCCCGTTTCATCAAGCCCCTCGACGAACGCATGCTGGACCGTCTGGCAAGGGAGCGGCTTCCGCTTCTGGTGCTGGAGGAAGGCGCCGTCCACGGCGGGCTGGGCAGTGCGGTGCTGGAATATTATGCGCAGACGGGGCAGCATCACGTGCGGGTGCAGCTGATGGGCGTTCCGGATCGCTTCATCGAACACGCCTCCATCGCGGAGCAACGGGAAGAAACCGGACTGACCGCGGAAAACGTTGCCGCCCGCCTGCGGTCCGCCCTGGTGCTCGCGCGGCAAGCGGTGCAGTGAGGCCATGGCGGCGGACAAGCCTGAAAAGGTGCGCCTTGACGCGCTGCTGGTGGAACGGGGCTTTTTTCCCAGCCGGGAAAAGGCCAGGGCGGCCATCATGGCCGGGCTCGTCCTGGTCGGCACGGAACGGGCGGAAAAGGCGGGGACGAAAGTGCCCCGCGACGCGACCGTCGAGGTGAAGGGAGCGCCGCATCCGTATGTCAGCCGCGGCGGGCTCAAGCTGGAGAAAGCGATCCGCGAGTTCGGCATTGACATGAACGGCCGCACGGTCATCGACATCGGCGCGTCCACCGGCGGTTTCACCGATTGCGCGCTGAAGCACGGCGCCGCTTTCGTGTACGCCGTCGACGTGGGCTACAATCTGCTGGACTGGTCGCTGCGCAGCGACAGCCGGGTGCGGGTGCTCGAGCGCACGAATTTCCGGTACATAACGCCCGACCGGCTGGACGGACCGAAGCCGGACTTGGCGACGATCGACGTTTCGTTTATTTCGCTGCGCCTCATTCTGCCGGTGCTGGCGGACATGCTGCCGCCCGGCGGAGGCGTGGTGGCCCTGATCAAGCCGCAGTTTGAAGCGGGGCGGGAACAGGTGGGCAAGTCCGGCGTCGTGCGCGATCCGGCGGTGCACCGCCAGGCCCTGCGCACGGTGCTCGGCGCCGCCAGGGAGCTGGGCTATCGCCTGCGGGGACTGACCTATTCGCCCATCACCGGCGGTGAGGGGAACATCGAATTTCTGGCTTACTGGGAGTTTGCGGGAAAGGGGGAAGCCGGCCGGGCCGGCGACGATCCGAACATCATGGAACATGCCGCACAGCCGGACCCGTCCGATCCGGACGAGGAGGAACGGGTGCGCACCGTGGTCGCGGAAGCCCACGCGCATTTCGCGAAGGCGTAAACCCATCCGGGCGGCTTCTTCCGCACGGCGTCCCGCACAGACGGCGCCATCCGCGGCGCCGGAAGTCGGCGGATCCCTCGGGAGGGATGTGCGGTGGAACGGATCGGGGACTGGATTCTCATTTTCTTTGCGGTCCTGTTTTTCGCCTGGCTGGCGTTGCGGCGATTCCGCAACTGGCTGCGGGAACCGCCCGGCATCCGCCTGCGCAGGCTGGCGAGGAGAAAAAGCTACGTCGACGAGGATGAGGAACCCGTGCGCCAGCTGCGGGAAGCGGGATACAACGTGCTCGGCGGCAAGCACCGCATCCCCTTCGGCGTGTCGGTGGACGGCGCGCCCGCCCAGCCAACCCGCCTTTATTTCGATTATCTGGCCGAAAAAGACGACAAGTTCTACATCGTCAAGCTGGAACGCCCGAAAAACCCGCTGGATTGGACGCCCAGCGGGCTGAGGGAACGGCTTTTGCCCTACGCGCTGCTGTTTCCCGACTGTGAAGCCATCCTCGTCGTCGATCCGTACGGACGGCGCATCCGGACGGTTCGGTTCACCGCAAGGGAGGAGGACGAATGAAAGGACTCAGGCAGCGGAAAATTCGCGAAATCATCAGCGAGCGCGACATCGGGACCCAGAAGGCCCTGGTGGAAGCGCTGCGCAGCGAGGGCCTGCCGGTAACCCAGGCCACCATCTCCCGGGACATCAAGGAGATGCAGCTGGTGAAAGTGCCGCTGGACGACGGCAAATACAAATATGCCCTGCCGCAGGACCAGCGGTTCAATCCGTCCCAGAAGCTCCGCCGGGCGCTGCTGGACCATTTCGTTTCCGCGGAGGCGGCGGAAAACCTGGTGGTCGTCAAATGCCTGCCGGCCACGGCCAACACCGTCGCATCCCTGATCGACGGCATGAACTGGCCCGAAGTCGTAGGCACCGTAAGCGGCGACGACACGTTGCTGATCGTCTGCCGTTCGCGGGACAAGGCGGAGGAAATCGCGCAACGAATCCGGGACATCATTTCCTGAACATTTCGGAAACCGGACGGGGAAAGGAGCGGCGCGGATGCTGCGGGAACTTTCGATCCGGAATCTCGCGGTGATCGAACACGCAACGGTGCGGTTCGGGCAAGGTTTTCACGCGTTTACCGGGGAAACGGGCGCCGGCAAATCGATGGTCGTGGACGCGCTGACGCTCCTGGCGGGGGCACGGGGATCGACGGACATGATCCGGCACGGATGCGAACGGGCCGACCTGGAAGCGGTGTTTGACGTGGCGCCGGACCATCCGGTCTGGTCGGTGCTGGAGCGGCTGGGCATCGAAGCCGATCCCGGCGAAGATTTGCTGATCCGGCGGGAGCTGAACCGCCAGGGCAAATCCGCGGCGCGGATCAACGGCCGGCACGCCACCCTGGCCATGCTGCGCGAGGTGGGCGACTGCCTGATCGACATCCACGGCCAGCATGAACATCAGGCGCTGCTTAAGACCGAACGCCATCTCGGTTGGCTCGACGCCTTCGCCGGGCGGGAACTGGCCGGCCTGAAGGAGGAATACGGCCGGCTGTGGGCCGCTTACCAGGAAACGATCGGGGAAAGGCGCCGGCTGGAGTCGGACGTCCGGCAGCAGATGCAGATGCTGGACCTGTACCGCTTCCAGCTGGAGGAGATCGAAAAAGCCCGCCTGAAGCCGGGCGAAGACGAATCCCTTGCGGACGAACGGCGCAAGCTAATGCATGCCGAAAAACTGTCGGAATCGGTGGCGGAAGCCCACGATCTGCTCTACGGGAACAAGGGGCTGGCGGCGCTGTCAAAGGCCATTTCCCTGCTGGAGGAAGTGGCCGCCATCGACCCCGCTTTCCGTCCGCTGGCGGAGCAGCTGCAGTCGGCGTATTACGCCGTGGAAGACGCCGCGTTCCAGCTGCGCGATTATCGCGACCGTCTTGAATTCGATCCGGACCGGCTGGCGCAAATCGAACGCCGCCTGGACCTTTTGCACGCCCTCAAGCGCAAGTACGGGGACACGGTGGAGGACATCCTGGCTTACCGCGACCGCATCCGCGGGGAAATGGACCGGCTGGAAAACCGGGACGAGCGGCTGCGGCAGCTGGCGGAAGAAGAGGAATCCCTCCGCCGCCAACTCGCCGAACTGGCGGAGCGCATGTCCGCCCTGCGCCGGGACGCCGCCGATCGCCTGTCCGGGGAGATCGCGCGGGAGCTGGCCGAGCTGAACATGCCGCGGTCCGTTTTTGAAGTCAACATGGAACAGACGGACCTGGGCCCCGCCGGCGTCGACACGGCCGAATTCCTGCTTTCCACAAACCCCGGGGAGCCGACGAAGCCCCTCGCGAAAATCGCCTCGGGCGGGGAAATGTCCCGGGTCATGCTCGCCCTCAAAACCGTATTCGCCCGCCTGGACCGGATCCCGGTGCTCGTTTTCGACGAGGTGGACACCGGCATCAGCGGCCGCACCGCCCAGGCGGTGGCGGACAAGCTTACCCGCCTGGCCGGACAGTGCCAGGTGCTGGCGGTCACCCACCTGCCGCAGGTGGCGTGCATGGCCGACCGGCAATACGCCATCCGAAAGGACGTGCGGGAAGACGGCCGCACCGTCGCCACGGTCCACGAGCTGGAAGAACACGAGCGCGTGGAGGAACTGGCACGGCTTCTGGGCGGCGTGGAAGTGACGGAAATGACCCGTCACCACGCGCAGGAAATGCTCATGCTGGCACACCGCCAAAAGTACGCGTAAACCGCGTCACGACCGGCAAAAACGGCTGTTCCAAGGAAGCTTTTCGACAACATAAAAGGTGTTGCCCAAGGTTAACTTATAGGTACGTTGCCGGGGGGCGAAAAGCAACCCGGCGCCATCCTGTAAGGGAGCGTGAGCACCTTGAAACAGCCGACCGCCACGAGCCGCCGCCGACGCATCGGCTGCCTGCTCGTTCTTATTTTGTGTCTGATCGCCGCATCCGCTCCGTTCCGCAACTTTGCCTCTTTTCCCCAGCAGCTTCGCCTGTTTCAGGGGCGTCCGGTTTCCCTTCACTTCGCCTTGCCGGTGCACGCCTCGGGCAGCATCCACCCGCAGGTCGCCGTTGTCAACGGCAAAACGGGGCGCGATTTTCCCGTCAACCTTCAGGACCCGCTGTCCATTCACCCGCTGCGCATCGGCACCGCGGAACTCAAGCTGCGCCTTTTCGGCATGATTCCCTTCAAAACGGTCAGGCTGCAGGTCGTGCCGGACCTGAAAGTCATCCCCGGCGGCCAGACCATCGGGGTGCGCGTGAAAGCCGCCGGCATCATGGTCGTCGGCCACCACCGGGTCCGCACGGGACCGGACACGCAGGTGTCCCCCGGCGAAGAAGCCAGGCTGAAACCGGGCGATCTCATCGTCTCCTTTGACGGAAAGCCGATCAACGATGTACATCTGGTCGGCGACATCGTCCGCGAAGCCGGGGAAGCGGGCCGGGCCATCGAACTCGTGGTGCAGCGGAACAACCAGCGGTTTTCCACCCGCATCAAGCCTGCCTTTGACGAGGAAGACAAGGCGTGGCGCCTGGGCCTGTACATCCGCGATTCCGCGGCGGGCGTGGGAACCCTCACCTTCTACTCGCCGGAACACGGCGTCTACGGAGCCCTGGGCCATGTCATCACGGACATGGACACGCAGGTGCCCATCGTGGTGGGAAGCGGCGAAATCGTGCAGACCAACGTCACATCCATATCCAAAAGCCAAAGCGGCGAACCGGGCGAAAAGCGGGCGCATTTCCTGGACGGAGGCAAGACGCTGGGCAACGTGGAGCGCAATACCGCCTTCGGCATCTTCGGCAAAATGGACCGGCTGCCGTCCCACGCGCTGCACGTGAAACCCGTCCCGGTGGCCTTTGCCGAAGAAGTGAAAAAGGGACCGGCGGAACTGCTCACGGTGGTGGGCGGCCAGAAGGTGGAGCGGTTCGCCATCGAAATCGTGCATGTGGCCAAACAGACAACCCCGGCCACGAAGGGTCTGGTCATCCGCGTGACCGATCCGCAGCTGCTCAAGCGCACCGGAGGCATCGTGCAGGGCATGAGCGGCAGCCCGATCCTGCAGGACGGGAAACTGGTGGGGGCCGTCACCCATGTGTTCGTCAACGACCCGACCTCCGGCTACGGGTGCTTCATCGAATGGATGCTGCAGGACGCGGGCATCATGCTGAAACCGCAGAACGCGATCTCCATGGCGGCATGAGGCCCGCCCCTTTTTTCGCCTTCCTTTGTCGAATCGACACGAAGGGGCTCGTGTTATGGCGCGAAAAAAAATATTATAAAAGAAGCTCAAAAAAAAATAAAGGATAAATTTTCTTTCCGGGAGGAATTTTCCTGCGGATGTCGAACATCAAATACATGCAGGAAAACCTGCCAAATAATCTCAACTCATTCGAGACAAGGGAGGAAGTGCAGTTGCAGCGGATCGGCGTATTCCTTGCGGATGACAACAGGGAATTCACGGGCTTGCTCTCCGAGTACATCAAGGAACAGGAAGACATGGAGCTGGTGGGAACGGCGTACAACGGTGAAGAAGTGGTGCGCAAGCTGCAGGAGCTGGAGCGCGTACCCGACGTGATGATCCTGGACATCATCATGCCCCATCTGGACGGGCTCGGCGTGCTGGAGAAGCTGCGCGAGATGGACCTTTCGCCGATGCCGAAGATCATCATGCTGACCGCCTTCGGTCAGGAAACCATCACCCAGCGGGCCGTGCAGCTTGGAGCATCTTACTATATCCTGAAGCCCTTCGATCTCGAAGTTCTGGCAAACCGCATCCGCCAGTTGGCCGGTACCGCCCCGGTCGCCCCGGCGTTGTCCGGCAGCGCCGCGCGGGCCAACATCATCCCGATGAACAAGGTCAAAAACCTGGACGCCAATATCACCACCATCATCCACGAAATCGGAGTGCCCGCCCACATCAAGGGTTACCAGTATCTGCGCGAAGCGATCACCATGGTGTACAACAACATCGAACTGCTCGGCGCCATCACCAAGACGCTGTATCCGGAAATCGCCGCCAAGTTCAAGACGACGCCGAGCCGGGTGGAGCGGGCGATCCGCCACGCCATCGAAGTGGCCTGGACGCGCGGCAACATCGACTCCATCAGCCATCTGTTCGGCTACACCGTCAACGTGACGAAGTCGAAGCCGACCAACAGCGAATTCATCGCCATGGTGGCCGACAAATTGCGGATTGAGCACAAGGTGTCGTAGGCCAGGCGGGGCAAGGGATTGCGGGATTGCAAAAATTTTCTGACGAAACCGACCAATATTTTTCAGGCCAACAAACATCGAAAATCCATGCCGATCAATTTCCCCTGTTTATTGGTTTGCAGCAGAACCAATGGCAGGGGTGTTTTTATCCCGAGTTTGACAGTAAGCCCCTAAAAGTAGGCACCCTCTTGGGTGCTGTGGATAACTGAATTCCAGATTTGTCGCGGCTTTTCGGACTTTTCCACAGGCACTACATCGCGAAAAAATACGAAAACC
>Ga0207792_100108_pt1 | contig 72036 bp, 57 predicted proteins | sample CeladaPassaB1F06_FD_187483 | JGI IMG/M metagenome (GOLD analysis project Ga0207792, IMG submission 187483) | Cellulose-adapted microbial communities from the Joint BioEnergy Institute, USA - Passage B1F06 (SPAdes) (version 2) | ecosystem: Engineered > Bioreactor > Continuous culture >...
AACCGCCACTGATCCCCCTCAACCAGGTGGTCATGGTTGGGCAAGTTTGACGAACCGCCGTATACGGGACCGTACGTACGGTGGTGTGGGGAGACGGGGACTCAGCAGAGTCCCCTCTTACCCGATTGGCGGGTGTTTGGGGGCGGCGGGAGCGGGGACGGACGCCGGAACCGGTCCCGGTCCGGTATCGACAACGGAACCGGATTGCGCTATGTTGTGAAAAAAGGAAAGATGCATGGGGTTGCAGATGGATGAAGCATGATGTCGACGGACGGGAGCATGGACGGAAAACCATAGGCCGCGGCGCGGAAGAGGGTCCGGATTGGATGGCGGAGCCGCTGGGGGACGGGGCGGTGCTGCTGCGCTGCCCGGGCCGCGCGCGGCCGGGCGACATGGCGGACGCCGCCGAATTCCTGCGCCGCAGCGGGCTGGCCTGGCTGGCGGAAGCGGTCCCCGCTTACGATACCATCGCCCTGCTGGCGGATCCCGCGGCCACGGTGACCGCCTCGGACATGGCCGCGAGCGCGGCGCAACGGTTGCGGAACTGGCGCCCCGGGCGGCGGGAACCGCGGACGGTGCGCATTCCCGTGGTGTACGGCGGGCCGGAAGGGCCCGACCTGGAAGAAGCGGCGGCCAGAAGCGGACTTTCGCCGGCGGAGTTTGCGGCGCGGCACGCGGCCGCCGTCTACGAGGTGGCGATGATCGGATTCGCGCCGGGCTTTCCGTATTTGGCCGGGCTTCCGGAAGAGCTGGCCCAGCCGCGCCGCGCCGTGCCCCGCGTCCGGGTGCCGGCGGGCTCGGTGGGCATCGCCGGCCGGCAGACCGGCATTTACCCGGTCGATTCGCCGGGCGGGTGGACGCTGATCGGGCGCACGCCGTTTTCGCTGTTTCGGCCGCATGCGGACGAACCGTTCCCGCTGCGTCCCGGCGACAGGGTGGTGTTCGAGCCCCTGGATCCGGATCGCGAGGAAGCGCGGAAGCTTTTCGGGGCGGATGGCGCGGGCGATGCGCCGGAGGAGAAGGCGGCGGAAGCACCGAAAGGAGGGGCGGCGGGGCCGGCCGGGCCGGAGCCGGTGTTCACCGTGCTGGACCCGGGTTTGCTCACCACCGTCCAGGATTTCGGCCGTCCGGGCTGGCGGGCGTTCGGTGTTTCCGGGGGCGGCGCCGCGGACCGGGATGCGATGCGCATCGCCAACGCCCTGGCCGGCAACGCCCCGGACGCGGCCGTGCTGGAGCTGACGCTGCGCGGCGGCGCGTACCGGGCCGAGCGCGATGTGCTGATCGCCCTGTATGGCGCCGATTTTGAAATATTCGCGGACGGCCGGCCCATTCCCTGCGGCCGCCCGGTGCGGCTGTCCGCCGGCACGGTGCTGTCGTTCGGCCGGCCGAGGCGGGGATGCCGCGCCTATCTGGCCGTAGCCGGCGGCTTCCACGTGCCGCCGGTGCTGGGCAGCCGCAGCACGGATCTGCGCGCCGGCATCGGCGGGCTGGGCGGCCGCCCGTTGCGGAAAGGGGACCGGCTTCCCGGGGGAGATCCGGCGCCGGCCGCCCTCCGGTTAATGAAGGAGCTGGAGGATGCGGCGGCGTCCGCGGAAGGCCCGCCGGAACACCGTTCGCGGGCAGGTGCCTTCGTGGCGCATGAGGTGTGGTTCTGGGACGGGCGGCCGGTGGAACTGCGCTTTCTGCCGGGGCGCTCCTGGGAACAGTTTCCCGAAGAAGCGCGGCGCGCGTTCGCGGAAACCGAATATGCGGTGTCGCCGAATTCCGACCGCATGGGCATCCGCCTGGAAGACGGGCCGGCGATCAAGCGGAACGACACGGCCGAGACGGTGTCCCACGGCGTCGTGACCGGCGCCGTCCAGGTGCCGGCGGGCGGAGGGCCCATCGTGCTGGGGCGGGACTGCCAGCCGACGGGCGGATATCCGATCCTCGCCCATGTCATCCGCGCGGATTGGTGGAAGCTGGCCCAGCTGCGTCCCGGCGACCGCGTCGTGTTCCGGCCGACGGACGAAGCCGAAGCGCTGCGGGCGCTGGCTCTGCGGGAACGCGGGCTGCGCCTGGCGGAAGCGGGCATCCGGTTGCGTTGGTTCCATAATTATTAAAGGAAATGAAAGTTCCTGCAAAAATCTGCATCCTGTAAAAAAGGGAATTGTCGCTTGATGACGAAAACAAAATGGGGATAAGCGAAAGCGCGCACGGGGAGGGCGGAAGGAAAACGAAACGTGGAAGCGGATAGGAATTTCGGGGAAACCATCGATCTGAACGGCGATTTGGGCGAGGGCTTCGGAAGTTGGCGCGCTGGCGACGACTCGGCGATGCTCGCGGTCGTCAGCTCCGCCAACATCGCTTGCGGTTTTCATGCCGGCGACCCGCACATCATGCGGCGGACGGTGGAAGAGTGCCTGAAGCGCAACGTGGCGATCGGCGCCCACCCCGGCCTGCCGGACCGGCTGGGTTTCGGCCGCCGGGAAATGGCGGTGTCGCCGCAGGAAGTGGAGGATTTTGTGCTGTATCAGACGGGCGCGCTTCTGGCGATCACCGCCGCATCCGGCGGACGCCTGGCGCATGTGAAGCCGCACGGCGCCCTGTACCACATGGCGGCGAGAAGGCCGGACATGGCGGCGGCCGTGGCGAGGGCGGTATACCGCCTCGATCCCGGGCTCATGCTGTTCGCGCCGCCGCGTTCCGAGCTGGAACGGGCCGGGCTTGCCCTGGGCCTGCGCGTGGTCGTCGAAGGGTTTGCCGACAGGGGCTACATGTCCAACGGGGAACTGGCACCGCGCGGAACGCCCGGTGCGGAAATCGACGGGGAAGACGAAGCGCTGCGGCAGGCGCTGGCCCTGGCGGGGCGCGGAACGGTCCGCACCGTGGAAGGCGTGGAGATCCCCCTGCGGACGGAAACGATCTGCGTCCACGGCGACCGGCTGCAGTCGGCGAAGCTGGCGGCATCGCTGCGCCGCGGTCTGGAGGCCGCGGGGTTCCGCATCGCCGCTCCTGTTTCGGCCGGATCGTAATCCCGGAACCATCGCAATCTCAAAGCGTCGCGAAACCGGTCGGATTTGCGCAAGATGGCAGGAATCCCTCATTTATTGTTGAATTCTCTATTTTAAACCAATTTTTCGGGATGCAGCCATGAATGCCGCAACGACCTTGGCTCGGAACTTTGGGGGATGCCGTACATGATCATCAGCAGAGCCGAGATGCGAACGATTTGGACGGTGCTCGCAGCCTTGGCCGTGCTTGCCGTCTACTTCGGCAGCAGCCCGTGGCTGCAGCCGGTGCTGGAACCCTGGTCCGGCCCGGTGGCGCATCTGGTTTTGAAAACGCTTGAATTTTCCCTGTGTCTGGTCATCGTCACCCTCGGCTGGATGGTGTTCGTATCCAGTCTGGACCGGCAGCGGCTGATCCTGGCGGCGCTGTTTGCGGTCGTCGGACTGATGGACCTGCTCAGCGGACTGGTCGTGCCGGGCATGCCGCTGTATCGGGAAGCCGCCGGATACGGTCCCGGGCTCATGGCCGATTGGCTGTCCGAATTGTTCGCCGGGGCAGGTTTGCTGATTGTTTTTTCTTTGCGCCAGGCCGGGGTGTCCCCCCGGGTGCGGCGCATCGTGATCGGGGCGGCCGTCGCCGGCGCGGTGGCGGTTTGCGCGCTGATCTATATGCACCCTCTGCCGGAACAATGGCTGAAAACGCTGCGTCCCTACGAGAACGCCCTGGTGCTTTTTCTCTACGCGGCGGCCTGCGCGACGATATTGTACCGGAACCGGAAAGAGCGCCCGCAAGCCATGCTCACCGTCATCCGGTCCATCGTCTGGCTGGGCTCCGCGAAACTGGCGGGCGTGTTTTCCGCGGATTATTTGGGACCCGACATGCTGCTGGAACACGCGTGCCGGCTGATCGGCGTCTACGTGTTGCTGAACGGCATTTATCTGATTACGATTGAAGAGCCGCTCCGCCGGCAAAAAAGGGCGGAAGCCCGGAGCAATTATCTGGCCTACTGGGACGAGCTCACCGGCCTGCCCAACCGGCGGCATTTCGGCGAGCGGCTGGAAGCGGAAGTGAACCGCGCCCGCAACGCGCGCCAGCGGGCGGCGCTGGTGCTTTTGGATCTGGACCGTTTCAAGACGATCAACGATTCGATGGGGCACGCGTTCGGCGACCGGCTGCTCCGGAAGGCGGCGGAACGCCTGCAGACCTGGTCGGAAAACGGGGAAAAGGTCTTTCGCATGGGAGGAGACGAATTCAGCGTCCTTTTGTCCGGACTGGCGGATCCGCGGGAAGCGGAACAAACCGCCGAGCAGCTGGTCCGGCTGTTCCGCGAACCGCTGGACGTCGGCGTCTCATCCCTGCATGTCACGGCGAGCGCGGGTGTCGCGGTGTTCCCCGACGACGGGGATTCTCCGGTGACGCTGCTCCGGAACGCGGACACCGCCATGTACGCCGCCAAGGAGTCGCGCAACGGCTGGAAACGCTACGCGCCGGAGATGAACGCGAAGGCCATCAAGCGCCTGCAGCTGGAAACCGATTTGCGCATCGCCCTGGAGAAGAACCAGTTCGTCGTCCATTACCAGCCGATGGTCGACCTGGAAACCGGGCGGCTGGTCGGCGCCGAAGCCCTGGTGCGCTGGATGCACCCCCAGCACGGCCTCATTCCGCCCGGCGAATTCATTCCCATCTGCGAGGAGAACGGCCTGATCGTTCCGCTGGGCGCATGGGTGCTGCGCACCGCCTGCCGCGAGGCGAGACGATGGCAGGAGGAAGGGGCCGGTCCGCTGGTCGTATCCGTCAATCTGTCGATCGTGCAGTTCCGCCAGCAGGACCTGTGCGAGCAGGTTCGCGCTGTGCTGGAGGAAACCGGCCTGCCGCCGGAATGCCTCGAGCTGGAGATCACGGAAAGCGTCATGCTCGATGCGGCGAACGCGGCGCAGACGCTGGAAGGGCTCAGACGGATCGGCGTGCGCATCTGCATCGACGATTTTGGAACGGGATACAGTTCCCTGCACTACCTGCGGCGCCTTCCCATCGACAAGCTGAAAATCGACCGCTCCTTCGTGAGCGACGTGCTCCATGACCGCAACGACGCGGCCATTGTGTCCGGCATTTCGGCCATGGCGCGGAACCTCAATGTGGTGGTGACCGCGGAAGGCGTGGAAAGCGGGGAACAGGCCGAATTTTTGCGGAAATTGCGGTGCCATCAGGCGCAGGGATTCTATTTTTCGCAGCCCGTGCAGGCCGACCGGTTTCTCGCCTGGCTGCGCCAAGGAGAGGTCATGGGCTGAATCCGCATATGCCCGGCGCCATCCGCGTGCCAAACGCCGGATGACCGCGGCGGTCGGCCGAAAGGCCGACCGCTTTTTCGTTACAGATTGCCGCTTGTCTTTCCCGTCAACGCTTCCCGGCGAACCCGACGGGCGGCCTCGACCATCCGCCCGAGGGATTCCACCGTTTCCGGCTCGCCGCGGGTTTTCAGGCCGCAGTCGGGGTTGACCCACAGCCTGTCGGCCGGCACCAGCTCCAGCGCTTCCCGGATCAGGCTCCGCATCGTTTCCGTTTCCGGAACCACAGGACTGTGAATGTCATAGACGCCCAGACCGATGCCGCGGGAATAGGGCTGCTCCCGCAACGCGTGCAACAACACGCCGCTGCTGCGCGACGTCTCCAGCGAAATGACGTCCGCATCCATCATTTCGATGGCGTCCAGCATTTCGTGGAAATCGCAGTAGCACATATGGGTATGGATTTGCGTGTCGTCCTTCACGCCGGCGATGCAGCGCCGGAAAGCCCGAACCGCCCAGGCGAGGTAACCGGGCCAGTCGCGCCGCTTGAGGGGAGCGATTTCCCTCAGCGCCGGCTCGTCAATCTGGATGATGCCGATGCCCGCCGCTTCCAGGCGCAGCACTTCGGCGTTCAGCGCCTCCGCGATTTGTCCGGCGATGACGGGCAGCGGCAGGTCGTCACGGACGAAGGACCAGGCGATCATGGTGACCGGGCCGGTCAACATTCCCTTGACAGGCCTGTCGGTCAGCGATTGCGCAAATCGGGTTTCCTCCAGCGTCATGGGACCTCTGTCGCTTACATCCCCATATAGGACGGGAGGTTTCACGCAGCGGGAACCGTACGACTGGACCCAGCCGTTGTCGGTGAACAGGAAGCCTTCCAGGATCATGGCGAAATGCTCCACCATGTCGGTCCGTTCGAATTCGCCGTGCACCAGCACGTCCAGCCCGATCCGTTCCTGGATGCGGATCCATTTTTCGATGTGTCGCCGGATGCGTTCGCGGTATTCCGCTTCGGTGATCCGGCCCTGACGCAGATCGAGGCGATCCCGACGCACTTCCGCCGTCTGCGGGAGGCTGCCGATGGTGGTCGTCGGCAGCGGGGGAAGACCGAAGCGTTCGCGCTGCAGCGCGTACCGGACCGGGAAAGGCGCCCGTCCGGCCGGAGATTTCGTCCCGTCCCGGGTTGCTGCTTCCGGAACGTCCGGGTTTGGTGCCAGGGAATCCTGAGCCGCCGCGGCGGCACGGGTCCGCTGTCTGGCAGGGTGGCGCCGCAGCGCCTCCAGAGCCGCGCGGTTTTCCTCCAGGCGGGGAATCCGCGCCTTTCCTCCGGCGGCGCCGGAGCGGCCCGCCGCCCCGGCTGACCCTTCCAGCGCTTCCGCAAGCGCGGCCACTTCTTCCAGCTTCTCGTCGGCAAACGCCAAAGCGCCGCGCACGACGGGATCGCCGCTCCGTTCCCCGCGAACGGTGACCGGCACGTGAAGCAGGCTGCAGGAAGTTTGCACGATCAGCCTTTCGAGGGGCACGTATCCGGCCAGCTCCGCCAGCACGGCCAGCGCGCGGTCCGGATCGGTGCGCCACACGTTGCGCCCGTCCACCACCCCCGCCCCCAGCGTTTTGCCGGCGGGCCATCCGTAACGGCGGATGATGTCCAGATTCCGCCTGCCGTGCACAAAATCCAGCCCGATGCCATGGACCGGCAGGGATAACACCGCCTCCGGATGCTCCACATCGCCGAAATAAGTCTGAAGCATCAGCCTGAGTCCCGGCGCCGCGGCGGAAAGCGCGGCGTAGGCGTCCGCCAGCGCCGACAGGTGGTCCGCCGGCACGTCGGTGACCAGCGCCGGTTCGTCCAGCTGCACCCATGTCGCGCCCGCATCGGCAAGTTCGGAGAGCGCCGCGGCGTATACGGGCGCAAACGCGCGAACCGTCTCGCCAAGGCGATCGGCCGGCACGCCCTTCGACAGACGGACAAACGTGTAGGGTCCGATCAGCACGGGCCGCGTATGCACACCGGCTGCCGTCTTCGCTTCCGTGAACGCCTCGCGCCACGGATTGAACAGCAGTCTGGGCTGCGGATCGTCCGAAAGTTCCGGCATCAGATAGTGATAGTTGGTGTCGAACCATTTGGTCAATTCGCAGGCCGGCGCGCCTTGCGCGCCGCGGGCCATGGCGAAATAGACGGCCAGGGAATCCGGAGCGCCAAGCCGCCGGAACCGTTCCGGCGCCAGATCGAACGCGGCCGCGTGATCGAGCATGGAATCGTAAAATGTAAAATCGCCTGAAGGAATCCACGTGATGCCCGATCGTTTCAGCTTCCTCATGCGCCTGATCCGGATTTCCCGCATGGCGCCCAGGAAAGAGGCTTCGTCCAGCCCGCCCTTCCAGAACGACTCGAGCGTCTTTTTCCATTCCCGGTTCTCTCCGATGCGCGGATAACCGAGTGCGGCTGTCGCCACCATGGCCATGTGTGCCTCAGTCCCTTCCCAGGAAAATTTCCCGCACCCGAGCCTGCCCTCAAAGCCGCAAAAAAGCCGCCCCTCCGGTACGGAAAGGCGGCTGTGTCCATGCGTGCACGCGCGTGCCGGAACATCCCTATCGACCGTAGGTTTCCTGGCTCTGACGGAATACGGCAGGTATCTCTGGCTTCGGAAAACGATTTTCCGTCACAGTGGCGGGACCGCGCCGGATTTGCACCGGCTTCCCTATTAAGCCGCACACCATCGGCCGTCCCGGATCTTGCCGGCGGACGGGCCCGACTGCGGCGCCGTATTCCGCGGTATGCGGTTTTCCATAATCATACAAGAAAATGCGAGGTTGCACAACCGGGCCCAAGTTTGCTTTTTCGCCCTCCTTTTTTTAAAATGAGGCTTGAATATCACTGAGAATCAATTTAAAATTATTCTAAACAAGGTGCGACGCCGGATTCCGCCTTTCTCCGGGAGTTGCCCGGCAGGAGGGAAGCCGGTTTTTATACGGCATCTGCAAGAGCGCACCCACCAATGGAGGGAAGAACATGTCGGCATTGTTTGAAATCCGCGGGCTGAAGGTGTCCGTGGAAGGCAAGGAAATTCTGAAAGGCGTCGACCTCGCCCTGAAGGGCGGCGAAGTACACGCGGTCATGGGGCCCAACGGCACCGGCAAGAGCACCCTTGCTTCCGCCGTGATGGGCCATCCCAAATATGAAGTGACGGACGGCGAAGTTTATCTGGACGGCGAGAACGTGCTGGAAATGGCCGTGGACGAGCGCGGCCGCGCCGGGCTTTTCCTGGCCATGCAATATCCGGCCGAAATCACCGGCGTGACCAACGCCGACTTCATGCGCAGCGCCATCAACGCCCGCCGCGGGGAAGGCAACGAAATTTCCCTCATCAAGTTCGCCCGCCTCATGGAAAGCAAAATGAAAGAGCTGGAAATGAACCCCGAAATGATGCACCGCTATCTCAACGAAGGGTTCTCCGGCGGGGAGAAAAAGCGCAACGAAATCCTGCAGATGATGATGCTCGAACCGAAAGTCGTCATTCTGGACGAAATCGACTCCGGTCTGGACATCGACGCGGTGAAAATCGTCGCCGCCGGCGTCAACGCCATGCGCTCGCCGGAACGGGCGTTTCTGATCATCACCCACTATCAGCGCATCCTCAACTACATCCGTCCCGATTTCGTGCACGTGATGATGCAGGGGCGCATCGTCAAATCGGGCGGCCCCGAGCTGGCGGAACGCCTCGAGGCGGAAGGATACGACTGGATCAAGGAAGAGCTGGGCATTGTCGACGAAACGGTCGGCCAGGTCTGACGCGGGGAGGCTGAAGAAGGATGAGCACACCGGTGACTTCTCTGGACCGTGAAACCGCCGCCGCCCTCGGCCGCCGCAAGAACGAGCCGGACTGGCTGGTGGAATGGCGGGCCGAGGCGGGGGATCTGGCCGGACGGCTCGAGCTGCCGAAGCCGGAAAAAATGCCGCTTGCCCGCTGGAAGCTGGAGGTGTACGGCGATTACCGCCCGGGGCGGCCGGTCGCCGATCCGTCCGAGCTGCCCGCGGCCCTTACGGACCTTTTGTCCGACGCCGGCGCCGAAGCGCTGCTCGTCCAGCACAACTCCGGCGTCGTGCTGGCGCGGCTTCCCGAAGAGCTGAAGGCCAGGGGCGTGACCCTGACGAGTCTGGAAGAGGCGGCCCGCAGCCATGCGCGGCTGTTCCGCGATCATTTCATGGTCGCCTACCGGCGGGACGAACACAAGCTCGCGGCGCTGCACGCCGCGCTCTGGAACGGCGGCGCGTTTCTGCATGTGCCGAAGGGCGTGGAAATCGAACATCCCGTGCAAATCGTCGTGTTCGCGGATGATCCCGCGGCGACGCTGGCGCCGCATATCCTGGTCATCGCCGAAGCCGGCAGCCGCGTCACCGTGGTGGAACACATGTATTCGGCGCTGCCGGAAGGCGCGGATACGTTTCTGGTGAACGGGGCAGTGGAAATTTTCGCCAAAAGCGGGGCGCATGTGAGCTACGCCTCGGTGCATCATATGGAAAGCGCGGCCGTCGACGTCGCGTACCGCCGTGCCGTGCTGGGCGCGGACGCCCGCGTCGACTGGATCGTCGGCGATCTGCACGGCGGCAACCTGCTGTCCGACATCCATTCGGAACTGGAGGGCAGGGGTTCCGTATCCGATATCAAGGTGATCACCGTCGGTACGGGGAGCCAGCGGATCAGCCTGACCACGCGGGCCCGCCACGTCGGCCAGGCGTCCGAGAGCAACATGATCACCCGCGCGGTCATGCTGGATGAAGCGACGTCGATCCTCACCGGCGTCACCAAAATCGAAAAAGGCGCCACCAAGGCCAACGGCGAGCAGACGGAACGGGTGCTCATGCTCAGCCCGAAGGCCCGCGGCGACGCCAACCCGATTCTGCTCATCGACGAGGACGACGTCAAGGCGGGACACGCCGCCAGCGTCGGCCGCGTGAACGAGGAACAGGTGTACTACCTGATGTCGCGCGGGATCTCGCGCAGGGAGGCGGAACGGCTCATCATCCACGGTTTCCTGGAACCGACCGTCGCCGAGATTCCGCTGGAAGGCCTGCGCGACACGCTTCGCCGCATTCTCGAAAGAAAGCTGGGATAAGCGATGGCGCTCGATCCGCTCGCGCTCAAGGAAGAGTTTCCGATCCTGCATCAGCGGGTGAACAGCCACCCGCTCGTCTATTTGGACAACGCCGCCACGTCGCAGAAACCCCGCGCCGTGCTGGAGGCGCTGCGCCATTACTACGAGCATGACAACGCCAACGTGCACCGGGGCGTGCACACCCTGGGCTCCCGTGCGACGGAAGCCTATGAAGGGGCGCGGGAAAGGGTCGCCCGCTTCCTGAACGCGGAGCCGCACGAAATCATTTTTACCCGCGGCACGACCTCGGCGATCAACCTCGTGGCGCACGGCTACGCGCGCAAGCATCTGCGGGAAGGCGACGAAATCGTCATCACCCCGATGGAACACCACAGCAACCTGATTCCGTGGCAGGAAGCGGCCCGGAAAACGGGCGCTGTGCTCAAATACATCCCGCTGCAGCCGGACGGCACGATCCGGCTGGAGGACGTGGAACAGACGGTGACGGAGCGCACCCGCCTTGTCGCCGTCACCGCCGCCTCCAACGTGCTGGGGACGGTCAACCCGGTGGACCGCATCGCCGAGATCGCGCACCGCAAGGGCGCGGTCATCCTGGTGGACGGCGCGCAGAGCACGCCGCACATGAAGGTCGACGTGCGCGCCTGGGATGTGGACTTTTACGCGTTTTCCGGGCACAAGATGTGCGGTCCGACGGGCATCGGCGCGCTGTATGGCAAGGCGGCCCTGCTGGACGCCATGGACCCGGTGGATTTCGGCGGCGAAATGATCGAAGTGGTGGAGCTGTACGAATCCACCTGGAAGGAGATCCCCTGGAAGTTCGAAGGCGGCACGCCCAACATCGCCGGTGCGGTGGGGCTGGCCGCGGCGATCGAATTCCTGGAGCAGGTGGGCCTGGACAACATCGCCGCCCACGAACGGAAGCTCGCGGCCTATGCGCTGGAGCGCCTGACCGCCATCGAAGGGATCACCGTGTATGGCCCCCGGCACGACCGCGTCGGGCTCGTCACGTTCAACCTGGGGGACATCCACCCCCACGATGTGGCGACCGTGCTCGACAGCGAAGGCATCGCCATCCGCGCCGGGCACCACTGCTGCCAGCCGCTCATGCGATGGCTGAACGCCACCGCGACGGCCCGCGCCAGTTTCTACCTGTACAACACGGAAAGCGACATCGACCGGCTGGCGGAAGCGCTGGTGAAAACAAAGGAGTTTTTCGGGCATGCAGTTGGATGAACTGTACCGCCGCGTGATCATGGACCACTACAAAAAACCCCGAAACCGCGGCACCTTGGAAGAAGGCACGGTATCCGTCTTTCTGCACAATCCCACCTGCGGCGATCGCATCTCGCTGCAGCTGCGCATCGACGACGGCGTGGTGAAGGAAGCCAGGTTCACGGGAGACGGCTGCTCCATCAGCATGTCGTCCGCCTCGATGATGACCGAAGCGGTCAAGGGCCGCACCACGGCCGAGGCGCTGGATCTGGCGGAGCGGTTTTCCCTGATGATGAGAGGCCAGGCCGTGGAATTCGAGGAGTACGAAGATCTCGAGGCGCTGTCCGGCGTCAGCAAGTTTCCCGCGCGCATCAAGTGCGCCACGCTGGCCTGGAACGCGCTTCGCAAAGGCATCGAACACGGACGGGGCGAGCACAAGGGTTTGGAGCATTGACGTTCAACCCAAAAGGAGGCTGATGGCGGTGGCGAAAAAGGAAATCGAACTGGAAGAATACAAATACGGATTCCGCGACGAGCACCGTGCGGTGTTCGAATCCGGCAAAGGGCTCACGCCCGACGTGGTGCGGACCATCTCGGAAATGAAGGGCGAGCCGGAATGGATGCTGAATTTCCGCCTGAAGGCGCTGGAGCAGTTCAACAAGATGCCGATTCCGCGGTGGGGCGGCAATCTGGACGAGCTGAATTTCGACGAAATCAAGTACTACGTGAAGCCTTCCGAGAAAAAAGGCCGCAGCTGGGACGAAGTGCCCCCGGAAATCAAGGCGACCTTCGAGAAGCTGGGCATTCCGGAGGCGGAGCAGAAGTTCCTCGCCGGCGTGTCCGCCCAGTACGAATCGGAAGTCGTGTATCACAACATCAAGGAGGACCTGCAAAAGCAGGGCGTCATCTTCATGGATACGGACACGGCCCTGCGCGAACACCCCGAGTTTTTCGAGGAGTACTTCGGCACCGTCGTGCCGGCCTCGGACAACAAGTTCGCGGCGCTCAACAGCGCGGTCTGGTCCGGCGGCAGCTTCATCTACGTGCCGAAGGGCGTCCGTGTCGAAATTCCGCTGCAGGCGTACTTCCGCATCAACGCGGAAAACATGGGGCAGTTTGAACGGACGCTCATCATCGCCGACGAAGGCAGCTTCGTGCACTATGTCGAAGGCTGCACCGCGCCCATTTACACCACATACTCCCTGCACAGCGCCGTGGTCGAGATCGTCGTCAAGAAGGACGCCCGCGTCCGCTACACGACGATCCAGAACTGGGCGCCCAACGTGTACAACCTGGTGACCAAGCGCGCCGTGGCGGAAGAGAACGCCACGATGGAATGGGTGGACGGCAACATCGGCTCCAAGCTGACGATGAAATATCCGTCGGTCATCCTGAAGGGCCGGGGCGCCAAGGGCATGGTGCTGTCCATCGCGGTGGCGGGCAAAGGCCAGCACCAGGACGCCGGGGCCAAGATGATCCACCTGGCGCCGGATACGACGTCTACCATCGTGTCCAAGTCGATTTCCCGGCTCGGCGGCAAGGTGACCTACCGCGGCCTCGCCTCGTTCAGCCGCCAGGCGACGGGCGCCAAGTCGAACGTCAAGTGCGACACGCTCATTCTCGACAACCAGTCGTCGTCCGACACGATTCCCTACAATGAAATCTACAACGACGACATCACGCTGGAACACGAGGCGACCGTCTCCAAGGTGTCCGAGGACCAGCTCTTTTACCTGATGAGCCGCGGCATCCCGGAAAACGAGGCGACGCAGATGATCGTCATGGGCTTCATCGAGCCGTTCACCAAGGAACTGCCGATGGAGTACGCGGTGGAGCTCAACCGGCTCATCAAATTCGAGATGGAAGGCAGCATTGGCTGAGGCACGAAACCGCGCATTTCCCGGGAAAAGAACAAGAAGCGCCCGGCCATTTTCCGGCCGGGCGCGTTTTTATTACATTTGTACTTTCACAATGGACAGATCATGCCGCTGGCTCAGGTCGATGAACCGGTCTCCCACTTTCACCAGCGGGTTGAACAGATCGACGGGATGGATCAGGACGATCTCGCCGATTTCCCCGTTCGTCAGTTCCGCTTTCTTGCCGACAAAATTCGGGAGCATCCGGCGAAGGAAGGTCAGGGTGACCTCCGGATCCAGCCCGTTGAAACTGAGCTGGTACATCTCCTTGAGCACTTCGAACAAATCCCTTTTTTGCCGGTACACCCGGGTGGAGATCATGGCGCTGTACACGTCCGCCACGGCGACGATCTTGCCGATGGCGTGGATCTGGTCTCCCTGGAGTCCGTGCGGGTACCCGCTGCCGTCCACCCGTTCGTGGTGCTGCAGGGCGCCGAGGGCGCTCAGGTTGTCGGGAAAAGACGAGACGATGATTTCGTATCCGTATTCCGGGTGCTTTTTGATGATTTCAAATTCGGCTTCGGTCAGCTTGCCGGGCTTGTTGAGAATTTCCGCGGGAATCCGGCATTTGCCGATGTCATGCAGAAACCCCGCCTTGCCGGCATGGTAGGTGTTTTCCCGGTCCCATCCGAGCCAGCTGGCGATGTAATAGCTCAGAATGCCGACCTGGACCGAATGCCGGTACGTGTATTCGCCCGGATCCTGCAGCGCAAGCAACAGCTGCACGACGTCCAGTTCGGAGCGGCATTGTTCGGCCAGGGGCCGGAACGAATCTTCGACATCCTTTTCACTGATGTATCCGTTTGCAAAAGCGTCATGGAAAAGCGCTTCGCACGAACGAACCGTTTCCTCATACACCGGCTGAAATTTGGAAACGGACCGGGGAAGCTCCGCTTCCGGCTCCTGCAGGGAACGGGAAATCTTGACATAAGCGATGTGGTGCTGAAGCAGCCGCGCAATTTCTTTTGACCCCAGGACCGTTCCTTTCGACAACACATGCACTCCGTGGTGATTGAACACGTCTTCGACCAGAACGTCACCGGTCAATACGTCCGTGATGTGAACGCGCACGGTTATCACCCAGCCATATTTTTTTTGTCCAGATTTTGCCGGAATGGCGGCAGGATACCAGTGTTTGGCATATATTCTACCGTACTATTTTGCCTTCTACCATAGAATAAATATTAAGAAAAACGAAAAAATCCTGCATACGCTGTCCAATCTTTCGTGACCTGCCGCACGCGTTGCCGTTCCCTGCCTGAATTGCTATCATCACGTTATAGGGGAATCCAAAGCCAATACCGGTGCCGCGGGAGGTTTCCATGAACGAAAAACATCCGGTCACCGTCACCCTGCTGCATACAAACGACCTGCACAGCGACCTGGAAGCCGCGGCCCGCATTGCGGCGTACGTGAAGGACGTGCGGCGGAACGTTTCCGGCGAGCGCCTCCTGCTGGTGGATTGCGGCGATCACTTGGACCGGGCCCGCCCGGAAACGGAAGGGACGAAGGGCGGGGTCAACCGCGCCATCCTGGAGGCCACCGGCTATGAGGCCATGGCGGTCGGCAACAACGAAGGGCTGACGTTTACCCGGCCGGAGCTGGACGCCCTTTTCGGAGACGTGCCGTTTCCGGTGCTGTGCGCCAATCTTGCGGCGCGTCCGGAGGGAAATCCGCCGGAATGGCTGCGCCCCTTCGCCGTCGTACGCAAAAGCGGCGTCCGCTTCGGTTTGATCGGCCTGACCGCGCCGTTCCGCGTGTTTTACGAACCCCTCGGCTGGCGGGTCGACGATCCGTTCGCCGCCGCGCGGGAAGCGGTGGAACGCCTGAGACCGCAGTGTGACGTGATCGTCGTACTCTCCCATCTGGGCCTGTCCAGCGACGAACGGCTGGCCAGGGAAATCCCCGGCATCGACCTGATCCTCGGATCCCACACGCACCATTTGCTGGAGCAGCCGGTTCGTGTCGGAAACACGTTCCTCTGCGCGGCGGGAAAATCCGGCAGGCACATCGGCCATCTGGAAGTCGACTGCCAGCCCGGAGGCGGCTTGTCCGGCGTCCGCGGAGGCTGCGTGCCGCTGGACGGCCGCCCGCCGGATCCCGGAATCGTCCGCATCACAGCCGAGGCGCGGGAGCAGGCCAGGGTGGCGATGGGCCGGGCGGTGGCGCAGCTGGAAGTGCCCCTGGAGCTGAAGCTTCACCGGGAATCCCCCCTTTCCGTGCTGCTCGCGATCGCCCTCCGCCAGGCGACCGGCGCCCAGATCGGCCTGACCAACAACGGCCAGCTGCTGGCCGGTTTGCCGGCGGGCACGGTGACCTGGGAAACCCTGCACGCCATCTGCCCTTCCCCCATCAATCCCGCCCTGATTACGATCCGCGGAAAGCAGCTGAGGCAGGCGCTGGAGGAAAGCCTTCTGCCGGAGTTTTACGACATGAAATTCCAGGGGTTCGGTTTCCGCGGCGTCGCTTTGGGCGGACTCAGTTTCGACGGCATGGAAGCGGTGGCCGATCTGCGACAGCCGCCCCGCCGCCGGCTGGTCGACGTCCGGATCGGAGGGGAACCCCTCGACGACAGCCGGGAATACACGGTGGGGACGCTGGACATGTTCACGTTTGGCGTCGGATACAAAGCCCTCAAGGAAGGCCAGGTGATCCGGTACTTTCTTCCGGAATTCATCCGGGACGTGCTGGCCCGGGCCCTCGGGGATCCCCTGGCGGTCCGCAGCTCGTTCCAACCCCGCTGGCGGTTGTTTGACGGCCATTGATTGAACAATTTTGTCTCGCGAGATGGTGGTGAAATGAAGCGGTCCCCAAGGGGACCGCTTGATTTTTGTCGATCGGCACTGTCGAATTTGATAAGAAATTTGCATAAAAAGGTGAACAATTTGTGAAAAATGTCTTGTTATTTTCTGAAAAATACCGTACATTAACATTAAACTCCAATTAACGGTAACAGTATTACATATTACAACTGGAAATCCAAAAATTAACCAACCACCAATTATGCAAAAAAACGGGGGCGCTTGCGTCCATGCGGTTGTTGCCGATCACATCGTGCCGATCAGGAATGCGGCTCGCCAAAAGCATTTATTCCGATGAAGGTGTGGTTTTGCTGGCCGAAGGAGTGGAATTGACCGACCCCTTGTTGAACCGGCTGAAGGAATTGGGCCTGCGGTTTCTGTATATCCGCGATCCGCGCACCGAAGGCATCGAGGTCCGCGAGCCGATCAGTCCGGAGACGCGGCAGCGGGCGATGCGCACCCTCAAGCGCACGTTTCGCGACTACATTGATCGCCCCGCACGTCATGCCACCGGAGTATACCCTTATGTCGGGCGGGAAATGCGGGAGGTCATGCGCCTCATCATCGACGACCTGAGCAGCAACCGGGATGCCATGATGATGCTCATGGACATGCAGGCGGTGGACCATTACCTCTATTCCCACTCGCTCAACGTCTGCATTTACACGACCATGCTGGGACTGGCCTACGGTTACCAGGGCGAGGACCTCTTGACCCTCGGCCTGGGCGCGCTGCTCCACGACATCGGAAAAACGCAGATCAACATGCAGGTGCTGCTCAAACCGGGCAAGCTGGACGAGCGGGAACTGGCGGAAATGCGGCGGCACGCGGAGATCGGGTATCTGCTCCTGAAAGACGAGGCGAACATCCCCCTCATTGCGGCCCATTGCGCGTACCAGCATCATGAACGGATCGACGGCAGCGGCTACCCCCGGGGACTCCAGGGCGGCGAAATTCACGATTTCGCCAAATGGATCGCCATCGTGGATTCCTACGACGCGATGACGAGCCACCGCGTCTACCGCAATACGCTGCTGCCCCATCAGGCGGTGGAAGCGCTTTATGCGGGAAGCGGCACGCTGTACGACACGGAGATGTTGAAGGTGTTTCGCGACAACGTGGCCATCTATCCCGTCGGCATCGGCGTGCGCCTGAGCACCGGACAGGAAGCGGTGGTCGTCGACCTGAACGCGTCCAGCGTGCACCGTCCCATCGTCCGGGTGCTGACCGACGAGGAAGGGCACGAATTGTCGCAGCCGTACGAAGTGGACTTGTCCAAACAGCTTTCCATCGTCATTCGCGAAGTGCTGACGGAAAGCACCGATAGCCGCGACGGCATGCTTTCTTCCATCTGACAGGCTCCGGGCGTCCGCAAGCGTCGGTCTTGCGGCCGCCTGTTTGCTTTATCCGGGGCTTGCGGGGTACAATGACATTGCATTCCTGTATTCATTTTCCGAAGAGGCGATTGACCGACATGCAACCGATACCCCAAGCAAAACCCGATGCCCCGTTCGCTCCTCCGCCGGGGCTCAGGCCGATCTCACCCGAATACGATCCGTGGGACCCGATCCGGTCCCTGCAAAAATACGGACGCCACGTCCTGACGAGCGTGGAGTTCACCATCACCCATCTGTGCAACCTGCGCTGCGAGCATTGCGCCGTGGGCGACACCCTGACAACGCGGGAGGCGCCGCGTCTTCCCACGGATCTGGTGCTTCGCCGTCTGGACGAGGTGGAACATCTGGAGACGATCAGCCTGACGGGCGGCGAGCCGACCTTTTCCCCGGAGACGATCGAACAGGTCATTTTGCCGGTGCTGAAATACGCGCGGGCGCGGGGCGTGCGCACCCAGCTCAATTCCAACGTGACGCTGGATTACGGGCGCTACGAAGCCATCGCGCCGCATCTTGATGTCATGCACATTTCCTTCAATTATACCGGGGCGGAAGACTTCCGCAGGATCACCTTTGCCCGAGCCGGGAACATGGCCGGAGAGGAGACGGCCGCCCGGATCTACGAGCGGATGATGGACAACGCCCGACGGCTGGCGGAAGGGGGCCTGTTCGTCTCTGCGGAGTCGATGATCAATTACCGCACCTGGCGGCACATGGCGCGGATCCATCGGCTGGTGGCGGAAATGGGCTGCCGCCGCCACGAGGTGCATCCGATGTATCCGAGCGCATTTGCCGCCGATTTGCCGATGCTGCCCCGGGAGCAGCTCCGGAGCGTCATTTTCGGGCTGCTCGAGGTGCGGGATCCGAACGTATGGATGCTGTTCGGCACCCTGCCGTTTTTCGCCTGCAGCGACGATCCGGAAGATCTGAGGCTCATCGAGCGGCTCCGGTCTGCGCCCAACGTGACGGTGCGCAACGACCCGGACGGGCGTTGCCGGGTGAACGTCAACCTGTTCACCGGAAACGTGTACGTCACGGATTTCGCGAAGCTGCCGCCGATCGGGAACATCCGGGAGGAAAAACTGGACGACATGTTTGAACGCTGGCAGGCGCATCCGGTCCAGCGGGCGGTGAACTGCCACTGCCCGGAAGCCGCCTGCTGCGGGCCGAATTTGCTGGTGACCGACATGTATTACCGGGGAGTCGATTTCACCCGGCGACGGGCGAAACAGGCCTGAGGGACTGGAAGGGCGAAGCGCCTGACCCGGCCGGCCTGGCGTCGCGGGCCTTGCCGGCCGAACCCTCCGGGCGGCCGGCCGCGCGCCCGATGCCCGCCACTCCCTGCGCGACACAAGGAGGAACCCGGCGGAATTGAACCATGCGGAATTTGAATGGGGTCTGATTTTTTGGAACCTGCTGCTGTTGGCACTCCTCGTGTTTCTCAACGGCGTCTTCGTGGCCGCCGAGTTTGCGATGGTCAAGGTCCGGCAGAGCCGGCTGTCCCAGCTGTCCGGCGAGGGCAATGTGCTGGCCAGGCAGGCCCTTCGCATCAACCGGAAACTGGACGCCTACCTGTCCGCGACCCAGCTGGGCATCACGATGACCTCCCTGGGATTGGGCTGGCTGGGAGAACCGGCGGTCGACGATCTGATCGTGACCCCGCTGCTCGAGCGTTTCGGCGTCGCCAACCAGGCGCTGAGCCATTCGGTTTCCTTCATCATCGCCTTTGCGATTGTCACCTTCCTGCACATCGTGTTTGGCGAACTGGCCCCCAAATCGCTGGCGATCCGCCGCACGGAAGGCGTCGCGCTGTGGCTCGCCTGGCCGCTGCACGCGTTCTACCGGCTGTTTTTGCCCGTCATCTGGCTGCTCAACAATACCGCCAATTTCATCCTCCGGGTGATCGGCATCCAGCCGGCGAGCGAAACCGAATCCGCGCACACGGAAGAGGAAATCCGCATCCTGATGAACCAGAGCGCCAAAAGCGGCGTGATCGACAAGGATGAAATGAAACTCTTCGACAACGTGTTCGAATTTTCCGACCGGGTTGCCCGCGAAGTGATGCTGCCCCGCACCGACATGGATTGCCTCTATTTGAACCGCCCCTTCGGCGAAGCGCTCAAGGTGGTCTACGAAACAAGGCATACCCGCTATCCGGTGGCGCTGGCGGACAAGGATAACATCGTCGGCTTCGTGCACATATCCGACATTTTGACCGCGGAACCCAACAAGGACCACGATCTGCGGAAATGGCTGCGGCCGATTCTCACGGTGCCGGAATCGATGGAAATCAGCAAGGTGCTGCAGCTGATGCAGAGGCGCAAGTCCCAGCTGGCCATCGTCATCGACGAGTACGGAGGAACGGCGGGCATGCTGACCGCCCAGATGATCCTGGAGGAACTCGTCGGGGAAATCCACGACGAATTCGACGACGATTTGCCGAGCGTGGTGTTCAAGGACAATGTCATTTCCATCGAAGGCCGGATGCTGATCGAAGAAGTGAACGATCTGCTCGGCATCGACATCGAGGACGACGAGGTCGACTCCATCGGCGGCTGGCTGTTCCGGCTGCTTGAGGGCAACGTGGAAGTCGGGCGCAGCATCACGGCCCACGGGTATACCTTCGAGATTGCGGAGGCCGAACGGCTTCGCATCCAGCGTATACATGTGGCCAAGGCGAAAAGCGATCCGGCGTCCGACGCGCAAAATACGGACGCGGGCGCCCGGGAGCCGGTCCGTGAAAAGAACGGGGAACCGGGTTAGAAAGGAGTACAAGGATGTCGTTTCGTTTGCTGATCATGCTGGGGTTGGGGCTGTTGTTCCTGTACCTGCTGTTTACCGCGGGAGCCCCGTTCTTGCTGGCGCTGGTCTCCGTCATCCTGTTCGAACCGCTGACGCAGTGGCTGATGAAGCGTGTGCGCCTGAACCGGACCGTTGCGTCGGTCATCTCCGCCACGGTATTTTCCGGCGCCCTCCTCGGCCTGCTCGGGTTTCTCGGCATGAAGCTGGTGGGCGAGCTGATCGCGTTCTGGAGCAAGGTGCCCGCCTACATAAGGGAAATGAACCAAATCGTCCAGCGGTGGGTGGACCAGCTGTCGGAAAACTTCGGCGAGGGAGAAATTCCGCTGGAAAGCTGGGTGTCCAGCCTGACCAGCGCCGTCGAAAAGCTGGCCGGATCCATTTCTTCCGCTCTGTTCAACATCGCCAAGGCCGTACCCGACATGCTCATCTTTTTCATCGTCTATCTGGTGGCCGTTTACCTGTTTGCCGTCAGCCTGCCGCAGATGAAGGCGTCCTTCCTGTCGCTGTTCCACGAGTCGTCCCGGGACCAGATCGACTCCGTGCTGGTCAACCTGCGGAAATCGGTGTTCGGGTTTTTGCGCGCCCAGTTCATCCTGAGCTCCCTCACGTATCTGCTCACCTTCATCGGCCTGCTCATTCTCGGCATCCGGTATCCGCTGGCCATCGCCCTCCTGGTGACCATCGTGGACATCCTGCCCGTGCTCGGCACCGGCACCGTTCTCGTTCCCTGGGCCGGCTACCTGATCGTGAGCGGCGACTTTTTCACGGGGATCGGCCTCATCCTGCTCTACCTGATCATCACCGTGATCCGGCGCATCGTGGAGCCGAAAGTTCTGGGCGATGCCATCGGCATCAGCGCGCTGGCCGCGCTCATCAGCCTGTATGTCGGCTATGAGCTGATGGGAGTGATCGGCGTATTCCTCGGCCCGATCGTGGTGATGATCTTCCTGGCGGCCCGCCGGGCCGGCCTTCTCCAGTTCCGCATCAAGGTGGACTAACCCCGTCAAGCCGCGTCCAAAAAACGCGCCATTTCCCGGCGGCTTGTCGCATGCCCCGGCGCCTTTCGCGCGCCGGGGCTTTTTTGCGCCCTGACATGCCTGACAAGGTCAATTCGCCCATTTTTTCGCATAGAATATGTCGGAATCGGGGCCGGGGCCGGGCAACGCCCGACAAGCCCGACAAGGAGGTATGCATCCGTGCGCGACAACCAATGGCGGGAATGGGAACCTTACGTCGGCCCGTGCGATCCTTGTCCGCCGATCCGCGTCAAGCGTTACAACGTGCCGCCCAACCAGTTCATCGTCTTTCAGCCGATGAATCTGCCGCAATTTTCCCTGGATGAGGCGCTGCGCAAGGGGACGCTGTGGCCCGCATTATACAGCCCCTACCCGTCGAGGCGGTCTTGAAGGAGGTTGCGAACATGGCGGACGAACGGACGGAGAACCGGCCGGACCGGGAGGAAGGAAAGGCCGCCGCAGGCCAAAGCGGCGGGGCGGAGGAGGCGACGCGCGGCGGGGACGCGTTCCGGCGCGATCTGGAAGAGCTGCAAAAGGTCGAATTCGCGTTGGTGGAGCTTTCGCTGTATCTGGACACCCACCCGTCGGATCTCGAGGCGCTCCGGCAGTTCAACCGGCTGGCGCAGCAGCGCGCCAGAATCGCCGGCGAATTCGAGATGAAATACGGGCCGCTCATGCAATTCGGCCACAGCTTTTCCCGCTATCCCTGGCAATGGATCAATACGCCATGGCCGTGGCAGGTGTGAGGAGGGCGCCGCATGTGGATTTATGAAAAAAAGCTTCAATACCCCGTCAGAGTCAGCAAGTGCGATCCGCGCATGGCCAAGTTTCTCATCGAGCAATATGGCGGAGCCGACGGTGAGCTGTCGGCGGCGCTCCGCTATCTGAACCAGCGGTACTCGATCCCCGACAAGGTGATCGGACTGCTCACGGACATTGGCACGGAGGAATTTGCCCACCTCGAGATGATCGCCACGATGGTCTACAAGCTGACGAAGGACGCGACGCCGGAGCAACTGGAGGCGGCTGGGCTCGGCGCCCATTTCGTGAACCACGACAACGCGCTGTTTTACAACAACGCGGCGGGCGTGCCCTGGACGGCGGCCTATATTCAGGCGAAAGGCGATCCCATTGCCGACCTTTACGAAGACATCGCGGCGGAGGAAAAAGCGCGGGCCACCTACCAGTGGCTCATCGACATGACCGACGACCCGGATTTGCAGGACGGGCTGAAGTTCCTCCGGGAGCGGGAAGTGGTGCACGCCCTGCGCTTCCGGGAAGCGGTGGAATTGCTGAAGGCGGAGCGGGACCACAAGAAGGCGTATTTGCCGGTGACGCATTTCTGATGGGCGCCGGGCGGCGTGCCCGGCGTCGCCGTTTTCATCGAAAATGGAACCCGTGCCCTTCTCTTCGAAGCTTCGTCGCTATGGCGGGGCTTTTTTGCTGCCCGGAAAAGGAAAAGAATCGAAACGTTTCACTCCATTTTCCCTGCTTCGGCGGAAAGTCCGACAAAAGTGATCCCGAGCGGATGAAATCCGGAAAACATTGCTGTAAAAGGGATCGTGGGGATGGAAACCGGCCATGAAGGCGTTCTCAACAAGATATTGACGCCCGCGTTAAAATCCGATATAGTTGAATTATGGTGAAACGTTTCGACTATTTATCGGGGTTTGTTTGTTGAAGGAGATCGGACGATGACGACGATCAAGGATGTGGCCAGGGAAGCGGGAGTATCCATATCCACCGCCTCCTACGCCCTGAACGGCAAAGGGAACATCAGCGAAGCGACCAGGGCGAAGGTGCTGGAAGCGGCCAGAAAATTGAATTATCAGAAAAACGGCTTCGCCACGGACCTCAAACGGACCAGCACCCGGACGATCGCCCTGATCCTGAACGACCTTTCCGGTCCGTATTACTCGGAACTGATCCGGGGGGTCCAGGAGACGGCGCTGGAGCACGGATACGATCTCATTGCCTGCAGTTCGTTCGGAGGCCCCGAATCCACCGCCATCAAATTTTTGAAAGAAAAGCGCGTAGACGGGGTCATCGTCTCCGCCCACAGCCTTCCGGACGAGCGCATTCTCGAATCCGCCCGCAAAGGGTTCCCCATCGTCGTGCTCGACCGGTTCCTTCAGGGGGATCACATCTATAACGTTCTGGTCGACAACGAGAAAGGGGGTTATATGGCCACGGAGTTGCTGATCCGCAGCGGGTATAGGAATATCGCCTACATCAGCGGCTCGACCAACTCCTATGATCATCAATTGCGTTTCAATGGATATACGCAGGCTCTTCAGGATTACCATCTGGAAAGCCCCTCGAAATTGAATTTGTCGGGGAAATTCACCATCGACGGGGGTTACATGGCTACCAAGCTGCTGATTGCCCAGCGCAAATTGCCGGAGGCGGTTTTTTACGCCAATGACGAGATGGCGATCGGCGGGCTGAAGGCGTTCCAGGAAGCCGGAATCAAGGTGCCCGACGACGTTTCGGTGATCGGATTCGACGATATTGTCCTCGCGGAATATGTGAATCCTCCCCTGACGACGGTCCGCCAGCCCAAATATGAGGCCGGCGCGCTGGCCGCCCATCTGATCATGCAACTCCTGGAAGGTCAGGAAATCGAACACGAATACATGCTGCCGACGGAATTGGTCGTCCGCAAATCTTGCAAGCTGAAGGAACAAACGGTATAAGGCGCCGCGGACGACGGCGGGACGACCGCTGCCCGGAAAACGTGCGGGTTCCCGAACGTGATGAAAACGTTTGCGCACCTTCGAATGTGGCACGCGGCGTTGAAATACCACTCCGAGAGACGCGAAAGGGGTTGAAACGGGATGAGGAAGAGAACGGTTTTGACGGCTTTGATCCTTGCGTTGGTCTTCGCGTTGGTCAGCGCCTGCAGTTCCGGCAAAGACGAAAGCGCCAACCCGTCGGAAAGCGCCTCGTCCTCGCCGGGCGCCAGTCCCGCTCCCGGCGCCGGCGGTTCCAGCGAGCAGGTGGTGATCACGTATGTGAACTGGAACCTGGGCACCGAGGCGGAGAACAACATCGAACGGCAAATGATCAAGGCGTTCGAGGAAACCCATCCGAACATCAAAATCCAGCTGGACGAAAACTTCGACTATTCCAATTACATCGACTCGCTCTCGGCGACGGCCGCGGCCGGCAGGCTGCCGGATGTGATCATGCTCCCCAACATCCCGCTGGGCTTGTCCAACGAATGGCTGATGGACATCGCCGAGCTGACCGCCGCCGATCCGGAATGGAAAAACATTCCCAGGATTCTGGAAGAAGCCACGCATTACGGCAACGGCATTTACGCGATTCCGGCCGGCATGTTCTTCATGGGCTACTTCATCAACCAGGATCTGTTCGAACAGGCCAACCTTCCGGAGTTGGAGTTCTCTCCGGCCTGGGATGAATTCGTCAATGCCGTCCGGACGCTGAACAATCCGGGCGAGGGAATTATCGGCCTGTCCGAAGAAGTGCAGATTCCCGAATGGTATCCGGCTTCCGTCAAGCCGGAATACGGATGGTTCACCTGGGACGGCGAGCAATACCACCTGAACGATCCGGTGTTTACCGAAGGCGTCAACAAGGCCAGGGAGTTCTTCCAAGGCAAGTACACATACGACAGCCTGAGCGAAGAGCAAAAGGCGCAATACAACGCCGGCTGGTTCGGGGACGTCTGGAACCAGGGGAAAATCGCCATCCGCTGGGATGGCACCTGGGCGACCCGGGATTACGGCAAACTGAACTTCCGTTCGAAATTCGTCGGCGTGCCCGGCGGCCGGTTCGTGCTCGTCGGCGACTTCATGGGGATTTCCAAGAGCGCCAAGCATCCGAAAGAAGCGTACGAATTCGCCAAATTCATGACCTTCGGCAAGGACGGCATTCTCAAGCGCATGGAACTGAACACGGACGGATCCTACACGTCGCTGCCGCTCACCACGGACCAATCCGTGCTTGACCGGTATTTCGCCAGCGGGGCTTATCCGGGACTGGAGGAAGCGTTCGCGCAAATCGACAACGCCATCGTCGAAGGCGTAAAAATCGTTCCGGGTTACGTCCGGTCCCGCTGGGAGGCGCCCACGGGCGTCAAAATCGGCGACAAGGACAACGCGACGCTGGGCGATCTGATCTTCGACAGCATGCGCGGCACCACCCGCATCGAGGACTATGCCGACCAGATCAACCGGCTGGCGAACGAGGAGTATCAAAAGGCGAAAGAAGCGATTTCCGCCCTGACCCAGTAATCGATCAGCCACCCTTGACCAGAGGAGGTAGAACCCGTTGCCGAGACGAAGTGCAAACCGGATCTTCGGCCTGGCCCTGATCGGACTCCTCCTGTTTACAGGTGTAGCCGGAAGTGCCGGCGATGGGAAAAACGATCATGATTCTGCCGCTCTGGATCAATGGGATAACCAAAGGTCACTGACGGTTGACGGGGGATCCTATCGGATCCCCCCATCCCGTTTTCTCACTTCTCCGGGCACACCGCTGTTGACCGGCGGCGACGCGCGCGGATATGCCGAAGGGGCGGTCCGCCTCCGGCCGGGGGAGTCCTTCACGGCGGAAGTGGACCTGCCGGCGGAAGGGCGGTACGTGCTGTCCTTCGATTACTTCCTGCTTTCCGAAGGTCTGCAACCGGCGGAATACAGCGTGGAGGTGAACGGCGAGTTTCCGTTCCCCGAAGCCCGCCGCGTCGTATTGCCGCCGCTTTGGAAAAGCGGCACGGGGGATTTCCCCAGGGACCGGTACGGCAACGAAGTGATGCCGGCTCCCGAGCGCGCGGATGAATGGCAGACGGCATCCATCTACGATTCCCGCCGGATGAGCCCGGAACCGCTGCAGGTCCACCTGCGCCAGGGAAAAAACACCATCAAGGTCACCCTGCTCGCCGGAGAGGTGCTGGGCGGCAGTCTGGAGCTCGCCCCGCCGGCCGTACTCCCGACATATGCCCAATACGCGGCGCAATACGCCGACGCACCCAGGGCCGGGCAGGCGCTGATCGTCCGGGAAGCGGAAAAGCCGGACCTGAAAAACGATACCACGATCAATCCGATCCCCAGCCGGGATCTGGAAGCCGTCCCCTACGACACGAACGCGCTCCTGCTCAATACGCTGGGCGGCAAGACGTGGGATCTGTCCGGGCAGGCGGTGTATTACGACATCACGGTCGAACGGGCGGGGCTTTATCTGCTCGCGGTCAAGTACAAACAGCCGGACAAACCGAACGCCCGGGTGTTTCGGACGTTTACCATCGACGGCCAAGTCCCCTTCCGGGAAGCCCGGAATTATCCGTTTTCATTTACCAACGAATGGAAAACCGAGATCCTGCACGGCGAAGAGGGGCCGTACCTGTTCTATTTGAGCGAAGGCCGGCACCGGCTCGGCATCATGGCGGATGCGAGCCCGTTCCACGAAGCGACGCGGCTGCTGCAGGATGCGATCCGGCAAGTGAACGATCTCAGCCTGGATATCCGCAAACTGGTGGGCAACGACGTCGACCGGTACCGCGAATGGGAAATTACCGATTACCTTCCGACCATCAGGGACGACCTGCTCGGCATCGCGCAGGCCCTGCGGGAAGAATACGCGAAAGTGCTGGAGAGGAACGGCGGACTTCGCAGCGCCAAGGGATTGATGCACATGCAGATGGCGATCGACACCCTGGAGAAGCTGGCCGCCGACCCCAACCGGATCCCGCGCCGGCTCCCGCAGCTCAACGGCGGTTCCGGATCGGTCATCCAGAATCTATCGCTGGCCATGCAGGATCTGGAACTTCAGCCGTTGACCATCGACCAGATCTACCTGGCGGGGGACGCCGCTTCCCTTCCGTCCTACGGGGCATCCTGGTTCCGTTCGTTCATCGAAAGCGTGAAGCGATTCCTCCACTCGTTCGTGCCGAAAGATCCCGGAAAAAGCGGGCAGACGACCCTCGAGGTGTGGATCAACCGGCCGCGCAACTACATGGACCTGCTGCAGCGGATGACGGACGAGGAGTTTACGCCGATGACCGGCATCCGGGTCAATTTCTCCACCATGCCGAACGAACAGCGGCTGACGCTGGCGAGCGCCTCGGGGACGGCGCCGGACATCGCGTTGGGGATCAGCAACTGGATCCCCTTCGAGCTGGGCATCCGCGGCGCGGCGCTCAACCTGAAGCAGTTCGACGACTTCGGCGAGGTCATCCGGCCGTTCTCGCCGGGCGCTTTCCTGCCGATGACGGTGGGGGACGAGGTGTACGCCATTCCGGAAACCCAGGACTTCTATGTGCTGTTTTACCGGAAGGATATTCTGGAATCGCTGGGCGTCCCGGTGCCGGACACGTGGGATGACGTCATCGAAATTTTGCCGGAATTGCAGCGCTACGGCATGAACTTCTATTCGCCGATCGCCGGCGCGCCGGGGAACAAGCCGTTCATGGTGACGGCGCCGTTCATCTACCAGCACGGCGGCGACGTGTTCGGCAAGGACGCGTTCGAGACTGCCATCGACAGCAAGGAGTCGCTGGAAGGCATCCGGCTGATGACGGATCTGTTCAAGCTCTACGGGCTCCCGATGCAGATTCCGAATTTTTTCGAGCATCTTCGCACCGGCACGCTGCCGATCGGGATCTCCAATTTCACGACCTACGTGCAAATGCAGACGGCGGCGCCGGAACTGGCGGGGATGTGGAAGATCGCGCCCGCGCCGGGGGTCCGCCGGGACGGGGAGACCGTGCGCTGGCATCCGGGGTCCGCACAGGTGTCGATGATTTTCAAAGATACCGAACATCCCGCCGAAGCGTGGGCATTTCTGAAATGGTGGCTGTCGGCGGAGACGCAGCTGCGCTTCGCCAACCAGCTGCAAACCCTGTACGGCAAGGAATACTTGTGGAATACCGCGAACCTGGACGCCTTCCGCCAGGCATTCTGGCCGGAAGAAGACAAACAGGTCATCCTGGAGCAATGGCGCTGGCTGAAAGAAGTGCCGAAGACGCCGGGTGCGTACATGATCGAGCGCGAGCTCAGCAACATCTGGAACAAGGTGGTTTTCGACGGGGAAAACATCCAGTCCGTGGTCGAGGATGCGGTCGATGTGATCGACAAGGAAACGGTCCGGAAGATGGAGGAGTTCGGCTACATGAAAAACGGGAAGGTCGTCGTTCCCTATCCCGTCACCACGATCGAGGATGTGGAAGGATGGGTGGAAGGCCGAGATGGAAACTAAGCCGAACATCGCGATGCAGGCCGATGCCGGCCCGGTGATGAAAACCGGGACGCGCGTCAGGCTGGGGAAGTGGATGAGCAGGGAAGGTTCCGCCTATCTGTTCCTGGCCCCGTATCTGGTGTTTTTCGTGACGTTCATCGTCCTTCCCGTCGTATTCGCCATCGGGCTTTCCTTCACGAGCTTCAACGCCATCCAGCCGCCGAAATTTACGGGGATCAAAAATTACATCGATCTCCTGACGCGGGACAATGTGTTCATGCAATACGTGCTGCCGAACACGCTGAAGTTTTCCCTGATCGTCGGGCCGGCGGGATATCTCCTGTCGTTCCTGCTGGCCTGGGTGCTCGCGCAGATCCAGCGCGGGCCGCGAACCGTGCTGGCACTGCTCCTCTATTCTCCCTCCCTAACGATCGGGGTGGCGATGCAGGTCGTCTGGAAGACGCTCTTCAACGGCGACCCGAACGGTTATCTCAACAGTCTGCTGCTGCGGTACGACCTGATCGAACAGCCCGTCCAGTGGCTGCAGTCGCCGGACCATCTGATGTGGATCATGATGGCGGTCACCATCTGGAGCAGCATGGGCATCGGCTTTCTGGCGATGCTGGCCGGCGTGCTGAACATCAACTCGGAGCTGTATGAAGCGGGATACATCGACGGGATCTCCAACCGGTTCCAGGAGATCATCCACATTACGATTCCGTCGATGAAGCCGCAGATGCTGTTCGGCGCCGTCATGTCCGTCGTCTCGACATTCCAGGCCGGCATGATCGGGGTGGAGCTTTCCGGGTCGAACCCGACGCCGCAGTATGCGGGGCAGCTCATCGTCAACCATATCGAGGACTACGGCTTTATCCGCTACGAGATGGGTTACGCTGCCGCGATTTCCGTCGTGCTGCTGCTCATCATCTACATCTGCACGAAAGTGGTGTGGAGACTGTTTTCCGAGAAAGAGTAGGGGGAACGGCGCATGGCTTCCTTTCAGGGCACGAAAATCAACCCGACCCGGTTCCATTTCAGCCAGCTGAAGTTTTATTTGCTGCTGCTCCCGCTGGCAACCGTCATGATCATGCCGATCGTGTTCATCATTTCCCACGCGTTCAAGCCGATGAGCGAGCTGTTCGCGTATCCGCCGCGGTTTTTCGTGCAGCAGCCGACGCTGGACAACTTCCGGCTCCTGTTTTCCAACATGACCACCTCCGGCATTCCGGTCAGCCGCTACCTGTTCAACAGTCTGGTCATCACGGGGATCACGGTGCTGGCGACGATTCTCATCAGCGCGGCGGCCGGCTACGCCTTTTCCAAGAAAAAATTCCGGCTGAAGGACACGCTGTTCGAGATCAACACGCTGGCGCTCATGTTCGTGCCGGTCGCCGTGGCCGTGCCGCGTTACTACGTCGTCGTGGAGCTGGGCCTGATCGACACGTTCGCGATCAACGTGCTGCCGCTCCTCGCCATGCCGGTCGGCCTGTTTCTGATCAAGCAGTTCATCGACCAGGTGCCGAATGAAATGATCGAGGCGGCGCAGATGGACGGCGCGGGGGACTGGACGATCTTCACCCGGATCATCATTCCGATGACGATGCCGGCCATCGCCACCATTGCGATTCTGGCTTTTCAGCTGGGCTGGAACAACATCGAGCCGTCGACGTTCTACATCTACGATGAAAGCCTCAAAAATTTTGCCTACTACATGTCCACCTTCACGGCGACCAACAACGAGGTGGCCGGCCAGGGGATCGCTTCGGCGGCCGCGCTCATCATGTTCGTGCCCAACGTGGTGATCTTCATACTCATGCAAAGCAAGGTCATGAATACGATGGCTCATTCCGGCCTGAAATAGGTGTGATGCAGATGAACCAAAGGATGGTCGGCAGAATCGGCCTGCTCGTGGCCATCTGCTTGTTGCTCGCGCCTCAGACGACCATGGCCGAAGCGCCCTACATGACCTTTACCTGGGGCCCGGAAGGCCGGATCGTGCGGACGCCCGACGCCTACGAGCCGGACGGATGGATCCGCCTCGATTTCAACCGGCCGGAAGACGTTTTCTACGACGATGCCGGCGGCATGATGTATGTCGCGGATGCCGGCAACGCCCGGATTGCGGTGGTCGACCCGGCGGCCGGCGGCGCCCGGCTGGTGCGGACGATCGGGGAAGGCGTGCTGCAAAATCCGATGGGCGTGTACGTGACCGAGGACGGGCGCGTCTATGCGGCGGATTACGGGCTGAAACAAGTGGTGGTGTTCGACGCGGCGGGCAATGTGCTGCAGCGGATCGGACGGCCGGAGGAGCCGATCTACGGCAAGAGAAACGATTTCGCCCCCAAGAAGGTCGCCGTCGACCGGCGGGGCAACATTTACGTGATCAGCGAAGGTTCGATCAACGGAGTCGTGCAGCTGAACCACGACGGGCGGTTCCTCGGCTACGTCGGCGCCAACGACACGCGCCTGTCGCTGAAAATGCTGCTCCAGCGCCTCCTGTTCACCGAGCGGCAGCTCGCGCAGCTTTTCCGGACGACGCCGCCTTCGCCGACCAGCATCGTGCTGGACCGCCAGGGGCTGCTCTATACGGTCACCAACGGCCTGCAGAAGGAAGGCATCAAGAAGCTGAACATTCTCGGCAACAACATTTTGCCCGACCCCGACTGGGTGAGCCCGACGCTGATCGATCTCGACGTGAACCAATACGGCATCATCTATACGATCGGCAGCGACGGCTGGATGGACATCTACGATACCTACGGCAACCTGCTGTTCGACTTTGGCGGCAATGACTCCCGCCATGAACGCGCGGGATTCGTGAAAAGCCCGTCGGCCATCGACGTCACCGCCTCCGGCGATGCGCTGTTCGTGGCCGACCGGGACCGGAACGTCATCCACCGCTACCGCGTCACGCCGTTTGGCGCGATGGTGTTCGAAGGGGTGGAACTGTACCGGCAGGGGCAGTATGTGCAGAGCGAAGAAATCTGGAAAAACATCCTGCGGATGAACAGCTACTTCAACCTGTCGTACCAGGCGCTGGCCAAAGCCTACTACAAGCGGGATCTCGACCGTCAGGCGCTGGAAAGCTTCAGGCTGGCGGAAGACCGGCAGGGGTATTCGGACGCGTTCTGGAACATCCGCAACGAATGGCTGCAGGAAAACATGGGCTGGCTGATCGGCGCGCTGGCGGGGCTGTTCGTGATGAGGATCATCCTGCGGATGCTGCATCGCAGGTACGGCATACTGCGACCCGTCCGGCGGCTTGCGGACATGATCCGCAAACGGAAACTCGCGGCGGAACTGGGCTTCGTCTTCTATTTCCTGCGCCATCCGATCGATGCGGTGCATGAACTGAAAGAAAACCGGCGGGCAACGGTGCGTTCGGCGACGATCCTGCTGGCGTGGTTTATGCTCCTGAGAGTCATTCTGATTCATACGACGGGTTATCTGTTCGCCGGCATGACCCCGGAGCGGACGGATCTGATCCCGCTCTTGCTCTGGACGGCCGTTCCCCTGATGTTCTGGATCGTGATGAACTATCTGGTGAGCACGATCAGCGACGGGGAAGGCAAGTTCTCCCAGGTCTATGTCGGCACGATCTACGCGTTTGCGCCGTATTTGGTGTTCGCGCTGCCGATCGCACTGATCAGCAATGTGCTGACGTACAACGAGGCGTTTGTCTACGAATATTCGATGGCGGCCATCCGGGGCTGGACGGCCTTGCTCGTATTCATCATGATCAAGGAACTGCACAATTTCACGATCCGGCAAACGATCCGCAACCTGTTCCTGACGGTGTTCGGCTCCGTGCTGGCCGCCGTGGTGCTGTTTTTGCTGGTGCTGCTTTTCGACCAGGAAGTGGAATTCGTCCGCGCGATCGTTCAGGAGGTGAGAAACCGTGCGGTCTATTAGGCGGGTGAAGCTGGCGGTCTCCGTCATCCTGGCGCTGATGGTGCTGGCCGCGCCGATGTTCGCCGTGTCGCTCGCGCAACAGGCCGAAGGGCCCGCGACGCCTTCCGGAGCGGCCGGGGCGACGGCGGATCCGCCGCAAGGCGAAGCGCCGGCAGAGCCGCAACCGGGTGAAACGCCGACGGACCCGCAACCGGACGATGCGGCACCACCCCCGTCGGGCGAAGCGGCGGCACAATCGCAGCCGGCGGACACCGGGTACGTGAAAGTCGCCGAGAACAGCCGGCTGGCGCTCCATGTCCATCCGGGGACGCTGGGCATCCGGGTGGAGAACAAGCGGACCGGCTACGTGTGGTACGGCGCCCTGAACGAAAGGGATGAGAAGCTGAATCAGACGTGGCAGGGGCTCTTCGAATCCGGCCTGACGGTGGAATACATGGACCGCACCCGCAGGGTCCGCATGGCGCCGGTCACCGCGGGGAAAGCCAAGGTCGCGGTACAGAACACGGAGGACGGGTTCACCGCGGACGTGCGCTATGAGCAGCTGGGCATCGGGCTCAAACTGGAGGTCCGGTTGACCGAAGATGCCGTGGAACTCCGCGTTCCGTTCGCTTCCATCGAGGAAACGAACCCGGAGAACCAGCTGCAGTCCCTCTATCTCGTTCCGTTTTTCGGCGCGACGAAGGGCGTGCAGACGGACAGGGGCTACATGCTGATCCCGGACGGCTCGGGCGCCCTCATCAGCCTGAACGAACCGACGCTGGCCACGCAGCCGTATGTGGCGAGGGTATACGGGGACGACCCGGGGATGAGCGCCAGCGAGCCGGCGCCGGAAGACTACTCGCTGCCGCCGCAAATCATCCATCTCCCGGCGTTCGGCATCACCCCCCGGGAAGGCGCGAATGCGTTCGTCTCCCTGATCGCCGGCGGCGCGCCGTACGCGGAAATCCGCGCATACGCGAGCGGCATCACGACGGGCTACAACTGGGTCACCGCCCGGTGGATCTACAGGGAAACGTACTTCCAGCCCCTGGACAAGAAAGGCAACGGCATGACCCTGAACCAGGAGCGGAAGAACGAGTTCGACGCCGCGCTGAAAATCATGTTCCTGGACGGCGAAGACGCCGACTATTCCGGCATGGCCAAACGGCTGCGGCAGGAGCTGGTGCGGCGGGGCGACCTGCCGGAACCGGGCCTCGGGGGCGAAGCGCCGATTCCGCTGCGCCTCGATATCCTGGCGGCGGAGAACAAGCGGCGGATGCTCGGCAAATCCGTCATTCCCATGACCACGTTGGACGAGATCGACCGGATCCTGAGCGATCTTGCGGCGAGCGGCGCGCAGCGGATGATGGTGGTCGTCCGCGGGTGGACGAAAGGCGGCGCCACCGGCGCTTCCCCCACGCATTTTCCGTTTGAACGCAAGGTGGGCGGAGCGGACGAATGGAAAGCGTTCCTGGACAAATACGAGCGCCAGGGCATTCCGGTCTACTTCTACGCCGATTACACGGTCGTTGACCGGTCGGCGGACGGATTCGGGAAAACCGACCTGGCCAAGACGATTTCCGGACAGTTCATTCCGCTTTATTACCATACGTGGCTGCTCAAGCCGTCATCGTCCCTGGAGAAGTTCCGGGATGAACTGGACCGGTTTGCGAAATACGGCATGTCGCGTCTTGCCGTCGGGACAATCGGCGACCGGTTGTATTCGTCCCACGCGAAGCCGGCGGCCACCCGCGAACAGGCGATGGCGGCGTACCGGGAAATGCTGTCCGAGCCGGCCATGCAAGGCTACGCGCTTTACCGGCCGAACCTGTATCTGTGGAAATACGCCGACCGCCTGCTGGACGTCCCGATGGGCGCCTCCGGCTTCCTGCTGGCGACGGAAGAGGTGCCGTTCCTGCAGATGGTGCTCAAGGGGCACGTCGAATTCGATTCGCCACCGTCCAACTTCCACGCCGACCCGCGGGAAGCCTTGCTGAAAATGATCGACTACGGCAGCAGCCCGTCCTTTCTCGTCACCTGGGAAGACCCGGTCCAACTGCTGAATACGGGGTCCGAATGGATCTACACGTCGCAGTACGCTGTGTGGAAAGACCGGATCCTGGAGGAATACCGGGCGGCCGCACAGGTGCAGAAAGCGGTCGGGGGGGCCACGTTCGACAAGCGCGAGGAAGTGCGGGACGGGGTGTTCCGGAACCGCTACTCGAACGGCACCGTGATCTACGTCAACTACACCGGCGAGGCGGTCGAAGCGGACGGGCACACGATCCCGGCGCAAGGGTTCCTCGTGCGTGAAGGAGGCCGCCCATGAAAATCCGCTACCGGCTCAGAGAGACGCTTACCGGGCTGTCGTTCATCGGGATCTGGATCGTCGGGTTTCTCGTCTTCACGTGCTATCCCCTGATTCGCACGCTCTGGCTCAGTTTCAACCACGTGAGAATCACGGCGGAAGGCATCCGGACGGAGTTCGTCGGCTGGAAAAATTACAACGACGCCATTTTCCTGGACCCGCAGTTCGGCGATACGATCGTCACCTATTTCGCGGAGACGCTGGTGATCGTGCCGGTCATCGTCGCCTTCGCCCTGATCGTCGCGCTGCTTCTCAACGTCCGGCTGCGCGGCCGGGGCCTGTTTCGCACGATCTACTTTCTGCCCGTGATCATCACCAGCGGCCCGGTCCTCAAGCAGCTCATCGATCAGGGCGCGACGACGCTGCCGGGCATTCAGGACATCATCGAAATGAGCCGGCTGGAGGAGACGCTGCCGGAGCTTCTGGCGGACCTGATCACGTATCTGCTCGCCTCGTTCATCACGATCCTGTGGTTCTCCGGCGTGCAGATGCTGATCTTTCTGGCCGGGCTGCAGAAGCTGGACGCCTCGATCTACGAAGCGGCGAGCATCGACGGCGCGTCCAAATGGGAATCGTTCTGGAAGCTGACGCTGCCGGCGCTCAACCCGATGATCGTCGTGAACATGGTGTACACGGTGGTCATGCATTCGATCTTTTCGCTCAACCCGGTGATCGATCTCATCCAGAAGGCGATGCACGATCCGAAGTACGGCATGGGCTATTCCGCGGCGCTGGCGTGGATCTATTTCCTGGTGATGCTGGTGCTGCTGGCGCTGTTCGTCTTCGCCGCCAGACAACGGGAGAGCGGCCGATAGGAGGTGGGCGCGGATGATTCGGGTAAGCCGCGGGACGGTCGACAGGGCGAAGCGGATTGTCTGGGGCATCAACGGCGAAGGCCTTGTGTTCAAACTCCTGGTCTACTTCCTGCTGACCCTGATCGGGTTTGTGTATCTGTATCCGATGTTTTACATGGTCACGTACAGCTTCATGGATACGGACGATCTGATCGACCCGCTGGTGACGTGGATCCCTTCCGGGCTCTATTGGGAAAATTTCGCGAAGGCGATCCGGGTGATGGATTTCCACCGCACGCTGTGGCAGAACGTGCTCGTTTCGTTCCTGCCCGCCGCGATCCAGACGGTTTCCGCCGCGGTGATCGGCTACGGATTCGCGCGGTTTCGCATCCCGGGCAAACCGGTGCTGTTCGCGCTGGTGCTGGCGACGTTCATCATTCCGCCGCAAATCACGATGATCCCGCAGTTTTTGATGTTCCGGGATCTCGGGCTCATCGGCAGCGTCTTTTCGTACCTCATCCCCGCGGCGCTCGGGCAGGGGTTCAAAAGCGGGCTGTTCATCCTGATTTTCTACCAGTTTTTCCGCGCCGTCCCGAAGGCGCTGGAGGAAGCGGCGCAGATCGACGGCGCCGGCGCGTTCCGGGTGTTTGCGACCATCTGCGTGCCGATGGCCGTGCCGGCCTTCATCATCTCGTTCCTGTTTTCGATGGTGTGGTACTGGAACGAGACGACCCTCGCCGCGCTCTATCTGGACGGGCAGCTCAAGACGCTGCCGCTGCAGCTGCAAAATTTCGCCGCGGCGTTCCAGAAGATGTTCCCGGCCGATCCGAACTATCAAACCGGGCAAAACCTGAACGAGGCGATCCTGATGGCCGGCACGCTGCTGGGCATGATTCCGCTTCTCGTGGTCTATTTCTTCACCCAGCGCTGGTTCGTGGAAAGCATCGAGCGCACCGGGATTACCGGAGAGTGAGCACCGGATGAAACAACGGAAAAACATGATCGGCGCGGCCGCCGCGGGGGTCGTCCTCGTTCTTGCGGCGGCGGCATGGGCGGTATGGGCGGCATGGACCGGATGGGCGGCTCCGGACGGGAAGGACGCCGCCCGCGAGCCGGATGAACTGGACCGGGAAGCGAGGGCTTCGTTCAACTACTTCTGGGAACAGTCGAATCACGAACCGGGTTCGCCGGGCTACGGCCTGACGCGGGACCGGTATCCCGGCAACCCGGACATTGCCAGCATCGCGGCGACGGGATTCGCGCTGACCGCGCTGCCGATCGGCGTGGAAAACGGCTGGATCAGCCGCAGGGAAGGGTACGAGCGGGCGAACGGGACGCTGGACACCCTGCTGGCCATGGAGCACGAACGCGGCTTTTTCTACCATTTCGTCAACGTGAAAACCGGCAAGCGGGAATGGAACAGCGAAATTTCCAGCATCGACACGGCGCTGCTCATGAACGGCGTGCTCACGGCCGGTCAGTATTTCGGCGGCGAAGTCCGGGAGAAAAGCAAGCGGCTGTATGAACGCATCGAGTGGCCCTGGTTCGTCGATCCGGTGAAAAAGCAGTTTTTCATGGCGTACCGTCCGGAGAAGGGGTTCGAGGGACGCTGGGACTTCTATGCGGAACAGCTGGCGATGTACGTGCTGGCGGCCGGTTCGCCGACCCATCCGGTCGGGCTGGAGGTGTACGACGGATTCATCCGGCACAGGGCCGCGTACAAGGACGCGGAACCGTTCATCCACTCCTGGTTCGGTTCCCTGTTCACGTACCAGTATTCGCACGCCTGGATCGATTTTCGCCGCCTGGTCGACAAGGACGGGGTGGACTGGTTCGAAAATTCGGTCATCGCTTCCCGGGCCAGCCGGCAGTTTGCCATCGACCAGCGCGCGCGTTTCAAGGGGCTGCATGAAAACTCCTGGGGACTGACCGCCAGCGATACTCCGAACGGATACAACGGGCTGCTCGGCTCGCCGCCGTCCGGGTACGACAACAGGGCGCACCAGGTGGACGGCACCGTGGCGCCGGCCGGCGCCCTCGGCTCCGTCGTGTTCACCCCGGAGGCGTCCCTGCAGGCGCTGAAGTTCTATCTCACCGTGCCGGATCTGGTCGGCGAATACGGCCTGAAGGACGCCTTCAACCTCGACAAGGGCTGGGTCGCTTCCGACTACATCGGGATCGACAAGGGGATCACGCTGCTGATGGCCGCCAACTACCGGGATGAAACGGTCTGGAACATCTTCATGGACGTACCCTATGTGAAGAAGGGTCTGGAAGTTTTGCAATTTCAAAAGAGATAAAACAAATGGTTGTACGGAAGTGGAGGGAACAGCCGTGAAACCGACGACGAAACATTACGACGCGCTGCCCGGCAGGGTCAAGGCGTTCGCGGACCGGCAGCACGCCGATTCCTGCGCGCTGATCGACGCCTGCCGCCATCCGCGCACCGGCCTGTACGCTGACGCCTACCTGACGATGGGGGACAACCCGGAGCGGCGATGTTCCGTGGCGGCCACCGGCGTGGGGCTCATCGGGCTGTGCGTGGCCGATTACGAAGGCTGGGACGACCGGGCGGCCGAGAAGGCCAAGCGGACCCTGCTGACGGTGACGGGAAGAGGGGACGGATGCCGGCCGGCCCGGGACGCATCCACGGGATTTTTCGCCCACTTCATCGACATGGAAACCGGCGAGAACCTGAATTCCGAAATTTCCACCATCGACACCTCCCTGTTGGTGGCCGGGGCGCTGTTCGCGGGACGGCATTTCCGGGACAGGGACCCGGAAATTGCCCGATTGGCCGACGAACTGTTGCATTCCATCGATTGGCGCGTCGTGGTGGCGGACAAGCACAAAGGCGTCATCAACATGGTCGTCAAGGATGGCCGGGGAACGGCGCCGCTGCCGGCTTTCAACGAATATGTGCTGGTCGCGCACCTGGCGAAGCTGGCCATGCCGGAAGATCCGGACATCCGCGTCCTGTGGGACCACACGTTTGCCGGGGAGCGGATCCAAGATCTGCCGCAGGTGCGGTTCCGGGGCATTCCCGTGCTGACCGACACGACGAAGGAAAACGCGTTTCTGTCTTCGTTTGTGCATCAGTTCCCCTACTATCTGGTGCCGGACTATGCGAAAAGCGAAGTTTACAACGAATTCTACGCCAACGCCTGCCTGGCCGACCGGCTGAAATGGAAGGAGCTGCCCGACGTCCCGTCCTACGTATGGGGATACGGCGCGGGGGCGAACGACGGCCTGTACAATACCTACCACGCAGACAAAATCAACGATGCGCCGGGCAACATCGCGTCCGCCTACATCGTCGCCGGCTTCCTGCCGGTGTATCCGGCCGGCATCTACGACCTGTACGCGTTGTACCGGCTGCACATCCCTTACGACGTGTATGAGAACCCGCAGGATCCGCAGGACGAAGCGAAATTCCGGGCGGCGTACAAGTACGGTTTGCATCGCTATTCCTGGTGGCACCTGGAAGGCCGGGACCGCTGGTACCCGGAAAAGGTGACGGTGATCGACTGGAGTTCCATGCTGTACGGAATGACGGCGTTCAAGCGCGGCATGTCGTTTTTCACGGACCGGTTGGTCTGACGGCGTTGGCAAGAAACCCATGGGGAAAGAAAGCGGGGGCAATGCGATGGGCGGAACGGTGGAGATCAGAAACAAGCAGTTCCTTGTCGACGGCAAACCGCAAATCATCCTCAGCGGAGAGATCCATTACTACCGGCTGAAACCCGAAGACTGGCAGGATCGGATCGACAAGCTGAAGGCGGCCGGCTGCAACGCGGTGGCCAGCTACGTGCCCTGGCTCTGCCATGAACCGGAGGAAGGAAAATTCGACTTTGAAGGGCGCACGCGTCCCGAACTGAATCTGGTGCGGTTCATCGATCTCTGCAAGGAGAACGGCCTCTATTTTTTCGTCCGGCCGGGTCCGTTCATCATGGCGGAGATGAAAAACGAGGGCCTGCCGTTCTGGCTGTATGAAAAGCATCCGGAAATCGTGCCGGTCACGTGGGACGGCCAACCGGCGGGATCGAAAACGGTCGATTACCTTGCGCCCGCCTTTCTGGCCGCGAGCCGGAACTGGTATCGCGCGGTGATGGGCGTCATCGTCCCCCGGCTGTACCCGAACGGCGGCAATATCATCGCAGTCCAGCTGGACAACGAGATTGGCATGCTGTCCTGGGTGACCAACCACCCCGACCTTACCGACCAATTGCTCGGCGATTTCGCCGCCTGGCTGAAGGCGCGGTATTCCGCGGAAGAGCTGGCGGCCCGCTATCCGTTCCCGCTGGACGACGAGGAAGCCCGCCGGGGCGGGATCCGCTCGCCGAAGGAAGCTTACGCGCCGGCGCTCATGCGCGATCTCGGGTATTACATGCGGCACCGCTTCGCCCGTTATGCGGCCGCGCTGCGTGCGTACGCCGAGGAATTCGGCGTCCGGGGCGTGCCCTTCGTCATCAACATCCACGGCACGAGCGGCGGCCGCGGCTTCACGTATCCGGTCGGCGTCAGCCAGCTGTATGAGGCGTACACGCAGGCGCCCGGCTATCTGGCCGGCTCCGACATCTATTTCGGCGACCTGTCGATGGAGACGTTCCAGGATGTGTACATCATCAACGGCTTCATGGACGCGGTGAATACGCCGGATCAGCCGCTGGCGTCGGTCGAGTTCAACTGCGGCGACGGCAACTTCGGCGAAACGTCGGGCGCCCGGTACGACCCTTCCGCGGCCGACCTCAAGCTCCGGATGTGCGTCGCGCAGGGCAACCGGCTCATCAACTATTACCTGATGGCCGGCGGTTACAACTACCGGCTGGATTCGCCCGTGGGCGACGGCAACGACCGCATCGCCTTCACCGGGGAGCGCCACGGCTTCGCCGCGCCGATCAGCCCGGAAGGCGAACTCAACTACACCTATCCGCGCATGGCCCGCGGGAACAAGGCGGTCATGGCGGTGGCGGACAAACTGGCCCGCATGCGGGAAGAGCGGGACGCGGTCAGCTTCGCGTTCATTCCGGATTACTACATGACGGAATCCTGGTATCCGGCGAGCGAAAGCATGCGAGCGATCGTCCGCAACCTCGAGGCGCGGCGCGCGTACGGCGCCTGGGAGATCATGGGGCGCGCGATGCTGCTGGCCGGGTACCGCTTCGGCTCCGCCGACATCCAGAACCGGCCGCTCGACCCGGCCGTCACGCCGGTGCTCGCGCTCCCGTCCGCCCGGTACATGCACGGCGACATCCAGCGGAAGCTCGCCGACTACCTGCGGGCGGGCGGCAACCTTCTCGTGTACGGCGAATTGCCGGTTTATGACATGGAGGCAAGGCCGTGCACGATCCTGACGGATGCGATGGGCGTGAAGCCGCTCGGATATCGGGAGGCTTCGCAATTCTTCTACCTGTCGGTGTGCGCCGAAGGGTGGGCGGCGCCCCGCCCGGAAGCGCGGACGGCTTATGCGCAAACGTTTGACATCGGAGCGCATGAGCCCCTCCTGCGCGTATACGGCAGCGGGGAAGTGTGCGCTTTCGACGCGCGGGTCGGCAAAGGCCGGGCGATCGTGTTCGGGTGCTCCTACCGCTGCGACATCGCGCTGTTCCGGACGGCCCTGGAGCTGCTCGGCGCGAAGGCGAGGCTGACCCACGACTGCCGGCATCACGGCATTTTCATGACCTCGACGGCGAACGAAGAAGGGGAGCGCTTCCTCCACCTTTTGAATCTCGACGGCTTTGACAAGGAGTTCCATGTGCTGGAGGACGGGCGGGCCCTGTTCGACGGACGCAAGCTGCTCCTGCAAAGCAGGGACGGGGTGATGCTCCCGCTGGACGTCACCTTCGGCGATGTGCGCATTGTCTGGTCGACGGCGGAGATCGCCGGGGTGGAGCGGGACCGGCTGGAATTTCGGCTCACGCAGTCCGAAGACGCCATCCTGCTCGAGACGGACCGCGAAATCGTCCCGGGCGACGGTTTCACCATGCAAAGGGAAGGCCGGCGCGTGAAGATTGTCCCGCGTCAGCACGCCAAGGTGAACGACCGTTTCGTACTGCAATTCAAGGTGTAGGAGGAACCGGTTCATGCACAGTAAGGTTCAATCTGTCGAAGCCAAAATCCATGAACTGCTCTCGCAAATGACCCTGACCGAAAAAATCGGGCAAATGTTCCAAACGGATCCGGCCACCTTCTTCCGTTCGGTCAACTCGCCGGTCCAGGTCAACACTCCGGTGACCGGTCCCGTCCACGAGCGGGTCATCGGCAGGGAATACATCTATAACATCGGATCGATTCTGAGCGCCACCGACGCCGAAACGGCGTATCGGATCCAGAAGCAGTATCTGGAGCAAAACCGGCTGAAAATCCCGCTGCTCTTCATGTTTGACATCATCCACGGGTTCCGCACCATTTTTCCGATTCCGCTCGGTCTGGCGTGCAGCTGGGATACGGACCTCGTGGAGGCCACCGCCCGGGCGGCGGCGGCGGAAGGGGCGGCTTCGGGCATCAAGGTCACGTTCGCGCCGATGGTGGACCTCGTTCGCGATCCCCGATGGGGCCGGGTCATGGAAAGCCCGGGCGAAGACCCGCTGCTGAACGGCCGGATGGCGGCGGCCTATGTGAGAGGCTTTCAGGGGAAGGATCTGGCGGCGACGGATACCGTGGCTGCTTGCGTGAAACACTTCGCCGCCTACGGCGCGCCGGAAGGCGGACGCGAATACAATACGGTCGACATGTCCGAAGGGACGCTCCGCAACTGCTATTTGCCGGCCTACAAGGCAGGCATCGATGCCGGCGCCGAGATGGTGATGACATCCTTCAACGTAGTGGACGGCGTGCCGGCGACGACGAACCCGTTTCTGCTGCGCAAGGTCCTCCGGGAAGAATGGGGATTCAAGGGCGTCGTCATTTCCGACTACACGTCGCTGGCCGAAACGGTCGAGCACACGACGTCCCGCGACGGCGCCGACGCCGCGCGTCAGGGGCTGGAGGCCGGCCTGGACATCGAAATGATGTCGACGGAATACATCAACCATCTCGAAAGGCTCGTCAGGGAAGGCGCCGTCGACGAGGCGCTGATCGACGAAGCGGTCCGGCGCATTCTCGCGCTGAAGTTCAAGCTCGGCCTGTTTGAAGATCCGTTCCGTTACATCAACATCGAACGGGAAAAGCAGACGCACCTCAAGCCGGAATTCCGGCGGCTGGCGCGGGAAGCCGCGGCGAAATCGCTGGTGCTCCTGAAAAACGACGGGATTTTGCCCCTGCGCAAAGACGTGAAGTCGGTCGCCATCGTCGGGCCGTTCGCTGACAGCGGCCGGATTCTCGGGGGCTGGAGCGCGCTCGGCAAACCGGAAGAGGCGGTCACGCTCCGGCAGGGGATCGCAAACAAGCTGGGCGGCGGAGCGGAAGTGAAGGCCGCGGCCGGCTGCGACTGGCTCCTGGAGGACGACTCCGGCTTCCGGGAAGCGTTGGCCGTCGCCGCATCGGCCGACATCGTCATTCTCGCCCTGGGCGAGCGCGACGACATGAGCGGCGAAGGCGGCAGCCGCGCGTACCTGAACGTGCCCGGACTGCAGCAGCGGCTGGCGGAAGAAGTGCTGAAGCTCGGAAAACCGACGGTCCTCGTGCTCTTCAACGGGCGTCCGCTGGAGCTGAAGTGGTTCCACGACCGCGTCCCGGCGATTCTGGAAGCCTGGTATCCGGGCACCGAGGGCGGCAACGCCATCGCCGACGTGCTGTTCGGGGACGTCAATCCGTCCGCCAAGCTCACGATGAGTTTCCCTTACGCCGTGGGACAGGTGCCGGTTTACTATAATTGCCTGACCACCGGCCGGCCGAAAAATCACGAGGACAGCGATTTCCGCTTTGTCTCCAAATATCTCGACGTCCCGAACAGCCCGCTGTATCCGTTCGGCTACGGCTTGAGCTACACGGAATTCGCCTATTCGGACGCCGGCCTGAGCAGCGGCACGCTGACGCCGGGCGGAGCCGTGACAGCGAGGGTGAACGTCACGAACACGGGCAGCCGCGCGGGCGAAGAAATCGTGCAGCTCTATATCCGCGACCTGTGGGGCAGCGCGGCGAGACCGCTGCTGGAACTCAAGGATTTCCGGAAGATCAGCCTGGCTCCGGGCGAGACGAAAACGGTGGAATTCACCATCGTTCCGGACATGCTCCGATATTTCACCCCCCGCAAGACGTTCGAGGTCGAGCCCGGCGACTTCCGGGTGTTCGTCGGCAAGAACTCGAAAGATTTGGTGGAATGCGGCGTGTTTGCTTACCGCTTGTAAGGAAAAAGGGGGTTGGACAGCGAAGCCCTCGACCGCAAGGTCGAGGGCTCCTTTTCAAGACCGTTCACACGGAGGAGAACATCCCGGGCCCGCCGCTTTCGCCTTCGCCGACGGCCTTCGCGCCGGTGGAGAGAAGGCTGGCCTTGGCCAGCACGTCCCGGATCGACAAGGCGAAAAACTGCGGTTCCCGGAATCCGTTCACATATCCGATGGACGCGGAAACGGCCACGCGGTTGATGCTCAGGGGCCGGGAGATCGCCCGGATGAACCGGTCTACCGTCTCTTCCTCCGCGAGGGAAATCATGACAAATTCGTCTCCGCCGTAGCGGCAAAGGAAATCTCTCGTTTCCTTCACCCACCTGGCCATCCTGCGGGCAAAGGCCAGGATCGCGTCGTCGCCGAACGGATGGCCGTACCGTTTGTTGATTTCCCGGAAACAGTTCAGATCCACGAACAGCAGGTGAAACGGCTGCTTCTTTTTGAGCAGCGCCTCGCCGATCGCCCGGATGTAGGGCTCGCGATATAGGCCGGTCAGGGGGTCCAGGAGCTCGGACAGTTTGATCCGGATCGCTTCCCGGGTGACCAGGCCGGCCAGCGTGTTTCCGTCCCGGATCAGGAGCCGTCCGATCCGGTGCCGGTCCATGATGGTCAACGCGTCCCAGATGAAAACGTCGGGGGAAACCGTGACGGGATCGGTTGTCATGGCGTCCGCGACAATCCGGTTGGGGTGCGCCGAGCGCACGTCGCGGGACGTGAGAATGCCCAGCACCGCGCCGTGATCCACCACGACCAGCGTGTCCACCCCGTGCTCGTTCATCAGTTCCGCCGCGCGGAACACGCTCTTTTCCGGCGAAATCGTATGTACGGGACCCGAGATCAGTTCGTCCACCCTCACCCCAGATTCACCTCCCGCCGCACGGAAACGGTGATTTTCAGCTCCGCCCGAAGGACCATGGAATCGAGGAGGAGATGCTCCGCTTCCTCCAGGACGATTTTCATAAGCAGCGCGTAGTCCAGCATCTGCAGCACCGAATTGCGGACGAGCACGCCTTCGATTTTGGGATGGTCCAGCCGGAACAGCGTGAACTGGTCCGGAGACAGTGCCTCCGCCATCCGTCTTGCGGCTTCCGGACCGATGGGCGCCTTTTTTCCGATGATGAGCAGATCCAGCATGGGCGGAACTTCGAATTCGGAGATTTTCAGGTCCAGGGTCGCTTTGCGAGAGTACAGGTTCTTGTCGTTCATCCGGCGCAATCCTCCAACATCCCGTCCGGAGCCGGACCCCGAAAGGAAAGGGCTACTCCGGAAATGAAGAGTAGCCCTTGATATCCGCGCGGAAATCCAGGCCCGTTGCCAACCTAATCTCATTGGGCTTCCCGTATGGGTCGAAAGTACCTCTCTTACAACATTCGCCAAATATCACCAAATTCCTGCGTGAATCTAACATTTTGCTTCAGGACATCTGTTTTTGCCGATAGAGCCACAGCGCGTATTCCACCGGCCGCGAGATGGCCCGCCGGTACGCCGCGCGGTCGCCGGAACGGATGAACACTTCGCGGGCCGGCTTCGGGTTGACTTCCAGCAGCCAGACGCGGCCCGCGCGGTCAATGGCCAGATCGAGGGCCAGTTCGCACAGGGCGCCGTACGAAGCTTCCAGTGTGCGGGCGACGGCGATGCCCAGCCATTCCGCCGTTTCGCGCACCCGCGCGATTTTTCCCTCGTGGCCGATCCAGCGCTTGAGCAGGGTGTTCATCGGGACGGCCTGCCCGCCGCCGTGCAGGTTGGAGGTGACGCTGCCCGCCGGGCCGATCCGGCCGGCGCAGCCCGTGACCTGCCACTGGCCGTTGCCGTTTTTTTGCACCAGCATGCGGTAATCGTGCACCCGGCCGCCGTCGAGCTCGGTGCGGATGCCCTGCTGTACGATGTACCGGTCCCCCTGCGCCGTCCATCTTCGCAGCGCCGCGGGCAGCATTTGCCGGCGGACGCGCCGGGCGGGCACGATGCGCCGCGAGCGGTTGCGGCCTTGCAGCATGAAGTCTCCGTTGGCCAGGCGGACGATGCGGAGCACGCCTCTTCCGCCGGTGCCGTTGACGGGCTTGAGGAAGAGCAGCGGGAAGCGCTTGAGCAGAAGCAGCACGTCCTGCGGGGACCGGTACGCGCGGGTCATCGGCAGATGCATCCGGAAGGCGGGGAACTTGCCCAGGGTCCGGTACACCGTCCATTTGTTGCGCAGGGGCCGGTTCAGAAACGTCAGGTGGCCGTACTGCCGGCGGAAGGCCAGCAGCTTCTCGAACCGCTTGCTCTTCTGGATGCGGCACCTGTCGTAGATCAAATTGGGAAAACGGACCCATTTCCGCGCCCACCGCTTCTTCTCCGGATCGTAGACGTGCGCGTAGATCCGATGCCTGCGGTCGTCCACGTCCTCCGGGGTGAAAACGTACACGGCCATACCGATCCGCTTTCCGATGGCGGTCATTTTGGCGTACACGTGCTTGTCTTCGATGAACTTCCGGTCGTTCAGGTACAGCGTCAGAATGCCGAGGACCGGCGCCGCCATCCGGTTTCACCTCCGCGCATTCGCTGCGCTCTTTTTTTTTAAGCGGTAGAGATGGAGACTGTACTGGAATATCCGCTCCAGCGATTTTTGCCGGATGTGGGGTTCGTCGAATTTCATCGGTTTGGAGTTGGCTTCAAAAAACCAGATGCGCCCGGTTTCGTCGATGCCGAGATCCATGGACATCTCCCCGAGCAGCGTGCGTGCCGAGCGCTCGATCTGTCTGGCCAGCGTCAGGGCCGCTTCGCCCGCCTGGCCCAGCATTTGCCGTCCCCGGCTGCCGCCGAAGGCGGCGACCAGCAGCTTCTCCGGCTCTTCGATGTGTCCGCCCCGCGGCACGTGGGTGGTAATGGAGTCGTCTCCCGCCACCCGTGCGCCGATGCCGGTCACCTCCCAGCGTCCTTCCCCGTTTTTTTGCACCAGCGCACGCAGGTCGAAGCGTTTCTTGCCGGCGGTGGCCAGCGGGATGCCCTGCTGGGCGATGTACGGCTCGCCCTGGAGCCGGGACTCACGGCAAATCCGCCGCCACAGCGTTTTGAGCGATTTGTACCGGAACGTTTTGCTGCCCTGATCCTCCTGGATCTGCAGCCGGTAGCGCCGGTTCCCCTCCGAAAGCACCCGCACCGTCATGATGCCGACGCCCGCCTTGCCCCGCACCGGCTTCAGAAACAGGAAGGAGTATTTGCGCAGCATGCTGGTCAACACGGCCGGCCGGGTGAGCCGCCGGGTTTCCGGCACCCATTTCCGGGTGACGCGGCTGGCGCGGAGCCACTTGTACAGCGTCCATTTGTTGAAAAAGCGGCGGTTGAACAGGAGCAGTTCCGGCCGTCCGGCCAGCGCGTCCAGCTTCCTTTTCACGCTCGGCTGCCGTTCGTCTTCCCGCTGCGGAATCCGATTGTAGACGATGTCGGGGTACGGGAAGCGGCCGCGGACCCACATCTTTTCGCGGGGAAGATAGGTGTAGCCCGGCAAGGTGGAGGATTTCAGCTTGAAATTTTTCACGGTGACCACATAGGTGATGAATCCCAGCCTTTCGCCGGTGCTGATCAGATCGGCGAAGTTTTGCCGGTTGCCCCGGAAACTGCGCTCCTCGTCGTCGACGGTGAGGATGGCCAGCACCGGTTTGCGCGGCGCGCCTGCCACCGTAGGAGGAGAGTCGTTCATGCTTCTTCCCTCCTGCGGAACTTGCTCAAGTAAAGGCAATGGTCCAGGATGTACCGGAGCGAGGCGCGGCCCTGTTCACGCAGTTCCGGGTGCTTGAAAATGGTCCGGCCGGGTTTGGCGTTCGCCTCGAACATCCACACCTCGCCGTCGCGGTCGATGCCCAGGTCAAGCCCGAGTTCGCCCAGCGTGTGCTGGTAATTTCGCTCCACCGCTTCCGAAAGGCGGACGGCCACCTCCTTGGCTTTCTCGAGGATCTCCCCGGCGCGGTCGCCGAACACCCGGCCGAGGGCCTGTTCGGGAGTCATCAGCGTGCCGCCGTTTTTCAGGTGGGTGGTGACGCTGCCCCGCCCCGCCTTCTTGGCGCCGATGCCCGCCGCCACCCACTGGTTGTTGCCGTCCTTGTGCATGTGGAAGCGAAAATCGATGGGGCAGCCGTCGATCTCGATGAGCCGGATGCCCTGTTGGGCGACGTACTTGGACAGCCCGCTGCCGTGCCGGGCCCGCAGCATGCGCCACAGGCTGTTCCAGTTCGTGAACCGGAGCAGGACGTTCTGGCCGTTGCGGCGGTATCGCACGAAGTAGCCGCGCCGGGGATGGTAGGTCAGCCGGTAGATGCCGATGCCGAGACTGCCTCCCGTGGGCTTGAAGTAGATGAACTGGTACTTCTCCAGCATCTCCCGCAGTTTTTCCGGGGAAGGTCCCGCCACCGATTCCGGCAGATGGCGAAGCGCTTCGGGGTCATTGTCGAGCAGCTTGTAGACGTCCGATTTGTTGAAAAAGCTCCAGTTGAAGAAGGGAATCCTTTTGTATATGAACCGGTCCCGCAGCGCCGTGATCGCCGCGCCCGTTTCCGCGCGCCGGCTGGGGAGCCGGTTGTACACGACATCAGGCAGCGGGACAACCCGGCGCACCCAGTTGCCGCGTTCGTCGAGAAACCAGGCGTGCACGGTTTCCTGCTGCCAGTTGATGTCGCGGGGACGGAAGGCGAACATGTAGGCTTTGCCCCGGGCGTATTGGAGCAGCTGCTTGATGAACGCCGTGCGGGACCCGAACGGCTCCCTGGACGACCGGCCGCCGTCGGTGAGCACCCCCACGAGAGGACCAAACCGCACCTCCTCGTCTTCGGTGGTGAGATAGACCTCGCCGGATTGGGGAATGCGGACCGAGCGGCGCAATCCGGCCGAGATGTAGACGTGGTTGCCCGAACGCCTGAGCGTGCGAAGCCGCGCCGACACCCGTTCCCTTCCCACCTTGATGCGGACCTGCTTGCGGCCGCTCAGGCCCAGCGACCGCGCGAGGGGTCCGGAGAACCAGACGATCCGTTCCGGCTGGCGGGTGAAGTGGACGGTGCAACTGGTCAAACTCATGGATGACCCTCCCTGGAAAGTCGCAAAAGGATGGATCTGGCGTACATCAACGGCCGCAGATGGGAAAGCGCGTCCGCCCGCCGGCCCGCCCGGCGCGCCGCGGCGCGTCCGGGTTTGCCGTTGGCTTCCAGAAACCACAGCTTTCCTGCCCGGTCGATGCCGAAATCCAGACCCAGCTCGGCGAAACGGCCAAAAGACGATTCCAGCTGCCGAACGATGTCCGCCGCGAGTCGGCGCGCCTCCCGCATCCGCTCCCGGGCGGCGTCTTCCCCAAGCCACCGCGCCAAGGCGGTCTCGGGAGGCAGGGGGACTCCTCCGCCGTGCAGGTTGGCCGTAATGCCGCCCGGCCGGCCGAGGCGCACGGCGGCGCCGGTCAGGGTCCAGCGGCCGGCGGCGTTTTTCTGCACGAGCAGGCGCAGATCGAAGGGATCCCCCTCGGGGGTGGCCAGCTCCAGAAACGGCTGCATCAGGTACGGGCGGGCGCCGATCCAGCGGTCGATGCGCTCAAGGGCTGCCGCTTCCTCCCGCGCCTCCAGGCGGAACGGCTCGTTCCGCCGGGTGCGTCCCGCAAGTTCCAGGAGCCCGCCGGGCCGCCTCCGGACGGCCAGCACGCCGCGCCCCTGCCAGCCTCCGGCGGGCTTGAGGAAGGCGGCGCCGCCCCAGCGCTCCAGCCGGTCGCGCAGGCCGTCCGGCCCGGTATACGGGAAGGTCGGCGGCAGGTGCGGGCGGATGGCGGGATGACGGGACAGCACGGCGTGGACGGCGGCTTTGCCGGGCAGGCGCGCGTTCAGCAGGCGGGGCGGATGATCCCCGTCCAGCAGCCGGCGCAGGGCGGTGCGGAACCGGCGCCGCACCTCGTCGCCGCCGGGCCAGGCGCGGTCGTAAAGCAGCGCGGGGAGCGGCATCCGGGCGCGGCGCCACGCGCCGGCGGCGGCGTCCCAGCGCCAGCCGAATGCCGTGCGCGAAGCGGCGTCCGCCGTCCAGGGGGCGAACGCGAACACCTCCAGGCCGAGCCGGTCGCCCGCTTCCTGCAGCCGGCGGATGAAATCCGCTTCCGCGAACGGCTCTCCGCCTCCGGCGGGCGAATCGCGTTCGGGAGGGTCCCGCTCGCACACCAGCACCCCGAGGGCGGGCCGCCGTGCTCCGGCCCGCATGCGCATCCCCGGCGCGAGCCGGCGTGCGTCGACGGCCCGTCCGAATCCTTCCCGTTGTTCAAAAACCTGACAAATGGCAGGCATACTGCACCATCATCCGCACGGAAGGGCGAATCCGCCCTTCCCTCAGCGATGTGTTTTCGTTTTTCGAAGGCTTGGAGTTGACCTCCAGAAGCCAGACGCGTCCCGTGGTGTCCATGCCGAGATCGATGCCCAGCTCGCCGAAATGGTACGGGATGCGGCTTTCGACGCCCCTGGCGATGTCCAGGGCGGCTCTGCGCAGGGAAACGATGGCGGGACCCTTGCAGGCGGGAGGCAGATTCGATCTGGCGATGGCGTCGCGCGCCGGAGCCAGGGTGCCGCCGCGGGCCACATTGGAGACGTAATGCTGTCCGCCGGCGATTCTCGCCACGGTGGAAGTCACCACCCATTGCCCGTTTCGGTTTTTCTGGGTCAGCACCCTGAAATCCACGGGCCGGCCGGCGACGGAAATGAGGTTCAGTCCCTGCTGGACGAGGTAGCGCACCGACTTGATCTTGCCCGCCAGGGCGTGGAGCAGCCCGTTCGGTCCCGGATAGGACGCGGTGCGGATGCCGCTGGCGGTGGTGAAGGCCGCGGTCCAGCGCTGGTTTCCGGTCCTGGCCAGACGGATGATGCCGTTGCCCAGGCTGCCCCGCGCCGGCTTGAGAAACAGCACGGGGTATTTGCGGAGCATGCTGCGGAGCGTCGCCAGGCCGCTCACCGCATGGGATTCGGGCAAATAGCGGCGCAGCCCGGCGTCGCCGCCCAGGGCCGCGAACACCTCGGTTTTGTCCAGAAACTTTTCGTTGAACACGTGGCCTCCGAATCGGGTTTTGACCTGTCGCATCAGCTCCTGGACGTTGGCCTGGCTTTCCAGCTTGCGCCGGGTCAGCCGGTTGTTCAGCACGTCCGGCGCCGGCACCTGCACCTGCCGCCAGCCCCCGCTGTACACCCATCCCTCGATGGTCTCCGGACTTGACCCGATGGCTTGCGGAGTGAAAAAATAGACATACGCTCCCTGCTGCCTGCAAGCGGTGGTCAGTTCCTGGCAGAACGCGGTGATGGAGCCGAACGGACGATCCCGCAGACTGGGGTAATCCCGGCTGATCAGCACGCCGATCAGCGGTCCGAAGGCGATTTCGCCCGTTTCCGGCCGGCAGCGGATGCGAAGCGGACAGTCCGCGACAAGCCCCATTTTCCGGGCCAGGCCCTGGCTGACGCGGACGCAATCGCGTTTGGCGGCCGCCGTGACGCGCACCGGCAGGCGCAGCGCCCCGAACCGCAGCACCGGCTGGGTGCGGGGCGAGATCCGGAGCCGTTTCATCACCGCCTCGCCGAGGATCAGCACGTGGTCGTCCGCCAAATCCGGACTGACCTGGACGTGGAATTTCCGGGCGGGCATGACAGTTCCCCTTCCGCCGTGCCCATCGTCATGGCCGGCAACGAAAGTACTTCATCATATGAGGACATCTATCCTTCGGTGATTGGCCCTGCCGGTCTTCGGGAAAGGATCGGGCAATGGACGCGTTGATACAGCTTGCGCTGAATGTGGCCGTCGGGGCGGTCGTCGGCGGCGTGACGAATTATCTGGCCATCCGGATGCTGTTCCGGCCGCGGCGTCCGTGGAGCATCGGGCGCTTCCGCGTGCCGTTGACGCCCGGGCTGTTTCCCAAGCGAAAGGACGACATCGCCGCCGCGCTCGGCGAAGTGGTGGCCGGGCACCTGGTGACGCCCGACGGCCTGCGCGGCATCCTGAACGATCCCGCGTTTCGCCGTTCCGCCGCGGAACGGCTGCATAGGTGGCTTGAGGAAAATCTGTCCGCGCCAACCCCGTCCGGCGCCGAACCGACGCTGTACGACCTGCTTTGCCGCTGGATCGGGAAAGAGCGCGTGGAAAACTGGCTGGAAAACGAAGCGCCCGTGCTGGGCGGGAAGCTGGCGTCCGCGGCGCTGGCGGCCTGGCGCGCGGGCGGCTGGGGGCATCTCCCGTTGCGCGCCGCCATTCCGGGATGGGACGGGCGGACGGCCGAACGCCTCGCGGACCACGCCGCCGACTGGCTGCTCGGCGCCCTTCGCGACTACGTCGTGTCCCCGGAAGGACAGCGGCTGCTGCGGAGCCTGGCCGGCGGTCTCATTGCGCGGACGGGCGGATGGGCGGGGCTGGTCGCCGGACTGTTGGTCGACGAAGACAAAATGGTCCGCCGGTTGACGCCCGCCCTTGCGGGGCTTCTGGAGGACGAGCGGACGCGCGGTCTGGCCGCGGCTTTTCTGTCCGCCCGCATGGAAGCGTGGGCGGAGCGTCCGCTGGCGGAGCTGGCGGCCTGGATCGCGGAGGACGGAGAGGCCCCGGAAGAAGCGCTGGCACGCCGGCTGGGAGACGGCGTGCCGTGGAACGGGGTGTTTCGCGGACTCCTGCGCCTCCCCCTTGGCCGGCTGGCGGGGGAGCGGGAAGAAGACCGGCGGCGCCTGGCGGAGCGGACAGCCGGATTCGTGCTGGACGCGGCGGCCGGGCACGCGGAGGATCTGCTTAACGGCATACGGCTTCGGGACATCGTGATCGGGCAGGTGAAAAAGTTTCCGGAAGAACGCCTGGAAGCGGTCATCGTCGGCCTCGCGGGGCGCGAGCTGCGCGCCATCACCTGGCTGGGCGCGCTGCTGGGCGCCGTCGTGGGGCTGTTGCATACGATCCTGTGGCTGCTGCTGAACCGCTGAGACGCGGCGGGGCGCCGGGCGACGGGGCGCCGGTCCGGCGGAGGCGCGCGGCAGCCGCCCGAAGGAGGAGCAGTCCATGATCAATCCTTACGACAAGGCCTACGAGCTGGCCAGAGCGCTGAAGGAATGCGCGGAGGCGAAGGAATGGCTGGCGGCCCAGGAAGAACTGGCCAGGGACGCCGACGGCTGGCGCATGCTGGAGGATTTCCGGAGCAGGCAGGAAGAAATCGCGAAGGCGCTGTCGGAAGGCAGAACGGTCCCCGATGAGGAGCGGCAAAAGGTGGCCAGGCTGTACGAAGTGATCGTCCTGCACGCCGGCGTCCGCCGCGTGCTGGAAGCCGAGCAGCGGCTGGTCCGGCTGCTGGCGGACGTGCAGCGGATCATCGGGGACGCCTGGAGCGAACTGACGGAACAGGGATACAAAGGGACCAAGCCCGCCGCTTCGGACGCCAGCGACGGGCCGAACGCCTGAAGGTCTGATTTATCGAATCATTCCTTGTCGCCGCCGTTCGAATAGTTGTGGGCCATGCGGCTGGCGGCCGCGGCGGCGATGGCGCCCACGATGTCGTCCAGAAACGTGTGGACCTCGTCGCCTTTTTTGCTGTTCAGCCTTTTGATGATGGCGGGTTTCACCTTGTCCATGTAACCGAAATTGGTCAGCCCGATGCTGCCGTAAACGTTGACGATGCTCAGGGCCAGCACCTCGTCGCAGCCGTAGAGCCCTTCGTCGTTGCGGACGATGTTGAGCAGCGGCTGCATCAGCTTTCCCTCTTCCGCCAGCATGTCCAGCTGGATGCCCGTCAGCAGGGCGTTTTGCACTTCCCGCTTCCTCAGCACCGCCTCGACGTTTTTTTCGCAATCTTCCAGGGTCAGTTCCGGATAGTAATCCTTCTGGAGCATCAGGGTGAGCTGGGCGATCTGCGTGACCGTCACGCCGCGCCTGGCCAGCCATTCCCTGGCCGTTTCCGCCACTTCCTCGGTGCTGGGACGATAATTCACGGAATCATTCAGGGAATCATGCATAGGGGATGTCCACCTCTTTTTGCAAGGTAAGCGGGCGGGGATGTTTTCATCTTACTATAAAAATCGGCTCCGCAAAACGGATGTTGCGGATGCACCGGACGGCGGACTTTGATAAAATGGTGAAGATTCCGAAGGTGGGAGGCTTGGCGCATGAGATCGGACGGAAGGCTGCCCCGCGAGCTGCGGAAATACGCCATCACGCTCCATCCGAACAAGTACGCGGAAGGTTCCGCGTTGATCGAGGCGGGAGACACCCGCGTCCTTTGCACGGCGACGGTGGAAGACAAGGTCCCGTCGTTTCTGAAAGGCCAGGGCAAAGGCTGGGTGACCGCCGAATATGCCATGTTGCCGCGGGCCACGCAAATCCGCAATCCGCGGGAGTCGTCCAAGGGCCGGCCGGCCGGGCGGACGATGGAAATCCAGCGGCTGATCGGCCGGGCGCTGCGCTCCGTGTTCGACCTGGAAGCGCTCGGCGAGCGGACGATCACCGTGGACTGCGACGTGCTGCAGGCGGACGGCGGCACGCGGACGGCCTCGATCACGGGGGCGTTCGTGTCCGCGGTGCTGGCGGTGGAAAAACTCGCGGAGCAGGAACCGTTTGCCAAATATCCGGTCACCGACTTTCTCGCGTCGGTCAGCGTGGGATCGGTGGACGGTCAGCTGCTGTTGGACCTCATCTATGAGGAAGACGCCCGGGCATCCATCGACATGAACGTGGCGATGACCGGGTCGGGGCTTTACGTGGAAGTGCAGGGGACGGGCGAAGCCGCGCCCTTCAGCCGGGCCGAGCTGGATGAGATGCTGGCGCTGGCGAAGGAAGGCATTGAACAGCTGATCGCCCTGCAGAAGCGGGTGCTGGGACCCGCCGGGGAACGGATCGGAGGCGTCCTGGCGTGATCCGTTCCGGCGATACGCTGCTGGTGGCGACGAAAAACCGCGGCAAAACCCGCGAGTTCCGCGAAGCGTTCGCGAAGCTCGGCGTCAGGGTGGTCGATCTGAACGATCTGGCGGACAGGGACATCCCGCCCATCGTCGAGGACGGCGCGACCTTCGAGGAAAACGCGCGGATCAAGGCGCGGGTGGTGGCCGAAGCCACCGGCCTGATCACCCTCGCCGACGATTCCGGGCTTTGCGTGGACAAGCTGGGCGGCGCGCCCGGCGTCCGCTCCGCCCGGTACGCCGGCCCGCAGGCGACGGACGCGGAGAACAACGCCAAGCTGCTGGACGAATTGCGCCGGGCGGCCGAGCGGGACGGGACCGGCGACGCGACCAGCACGGCCCGGTTCGTGTGTTGTCTCGTTTTGTACAACCCGGCGACGGGGGAAGCCGTCGTCGAAGAAGGCACGGTGGAGGGCAGGATCACCCTCCGGCCGTCCGGGACCGGCGGATTCGGCTACGATCCGTTGTTCTGGCTTCCGTCCCACGGCTGCACGATGGCGGAATTGCCGACGGAAGAAAAAAATCGGATCAGCCACCGGGGCACCGCCCTGCGCCGGCTCATCGACAGGCTTTCGCCGACTCGGGAAGCCGGCGGGAAATAGCGGATATGCCCTCCGGGCCAAATAAAGACATTCGCACAAAGTGCATTTATTTTTCCCGGAAGTCCGTTTTCAGGGAAAAGCAAATGCACTTTTGTCGTTGCTGGGAGGCGGCGTGTCCCCAAGCAAGCGGCAGTGTGTTCCGACCCCGCAGCGGCAAGTTTCGGAACGGACCGTGGCGAGTCCCGGAACGGACCGCCGGGCCGCGAACCCCGTGCGGGTGACCGCACGGGGCAACGCCGCAGCGACAACGGCGGAGCGGCCGGCCGATTCAGACGACCAGCGATATCCGGTAATTCCGGAGCCAGAAATCCACTTGCAGGAGATAGGCGAACAGCTGCGGTCCGGACATGAGCTGCCCGAACCAGGGCAGATGCGAAGCGGACCGCGGGTCCTCCGCCAGCTCCCGGATTTTCGCCGCGTTGACGAGGGGAAGCAGCGGGCAGGACGGATCGTCCAGGCGCCTTAGCAGCCGCTCGCGTACGGCGGCGAGATAGGCCGGGTTGTGCGTCTTGGGGTACGGGCTTTTCCTGCGCTGCAGCACGTCCGGGGGCAGCACGCCTTCGAGGGCGCGGCGCAGGATGCCTTTTTCCCGTCCCCCTGCCGTCTTGACCGACCAGGGCAGATTCCACACGTATTCCACCAGCCGGTGGTCGCAGTAGGGAACGCGCACTTCCAGCCCCCAGGCCATGCTCATGCGGTCCTTGCGGTCAAGCAGCGTCGGCATGAAGCGCGTGATGCTGAGATACGAGATTCGGCGCATGCGGCGCGCGGATTCGTCTTCCCCTTCCACTTCCGGCACTTCGGCGACGGCTTCCCGGTAGCGTTCGGCGGCGTATTCGCGGAGCTTCAGGATGCGGGCGAGTTCCGGGGAAAGGATCTCTTCCCGCAGGCCGGCCGACATCGACCACGGGAATGTGTCGGCCCGGAGCATTTCCTCGCGGTGAAACCAGGGATACCCGCCGAAAATTTCGTCCGCGGCCTCGCCGGAAATGGCGACGGTCGAGCCTTTCTTGATCTCGCGGCTGAACAGGTACAGCGACGAGTCGATGTCGGCCATGCCCGGCATGTCCTTGGCGACGACCGCGGCCTCAAGGGCGTCGACCAGTTCGGGCGTGTCGATCCGCACCGCGTGGTGCACGGTGTCCAGATGCTCGCTCATCCGCTCGATCCACGGTCCGTCCGCGTCCGGCTGGAACGAGTGCGCCCGGAAGTGCCGTTCGTTGTCCACGTAGTCCACCGAGTACGTGTGCAGCGCTCCCCGGCCGGTTTCCCGGTAATATTCCGCCGCCAGGGCGGTGAGGGCGCTGGAGTCGAGACCGCCGGACAGCAGCGTGCACAGCGGCACGTCGGAAACCAGCTGCCGCCGCGCGGCGTCCCGCAGGAGCTCGCGCACGCGCGAGGCCGCGGCGTCTTCGTCGTCCTTTATCGGTTTGGCTTCCAGCCGCCAGTAAACGGAGGTGCGCAAGCCGTTTCGGTCGAAGGTCATGCAGTGTCCCGGCTTCAGCTCCCGCATTCCCCGCCACACGCCGTGTCCCGGCGTTCGCGCCGGTCCGATGGCGAACACTTCGGCGAGCCCCTCCGCGTCCACCTCTGCCCGGACGTCCGGATGGGCCAGGATCGCCTTCGGCTCCGATCCGAACAGGAGCCGTTCCCCGTCATGGCGGTAAAACAGCGGCTTGACCCCGAGCCGGTCCCGCACCAGGAACAGTTCCTCTTCCTGCACCGACCATATGGCAAACGCGAAAATGCCGTTCAACCGGTCGACACAGGCTTTTCCCCATTCAATGTAGCTTACCAGCAATACTTCCGTGTCGCACGACGTCTGGAAACGGTACCCGAGCCGCCGCAGCTCGTCCCTCAGCTCCTGCGTATTGTACAGCTCCCCGTTGTAGACGATGACGTACTGCCGGTCCCTGTCGGTTCTGGCCGCGCGCACCATCGGCTGGGCGCCGTTCGCCGGATCGATGACGCAGAGCCGGCGGTGTCCCAGCGCGCAGTGGCGCGACAGCCAGGTGCCTTTGGCGTCGGGACCGCGGTGTTCCATCGTTTCGGTCATCCGCTCCAGCACGTCCGCCCGCCGGGTCAGATCGTCGTTCCAGTCGACCCATCCCACGATTCCGCACATGAATATTCCTCCCTCCGCGCCCCGGCCGTCCGCGGCGGCCGGCCGTCTTCACCCTCCGCCCGGGCCGTCCGGCGGCGATGGATCGTTGACTCCCTCCGTGCCCGGTATTCCGGCGGCTACGGATCATCAACGTAACTTATGGCGAAACCAGGCATAAAATGTCTGTCCTTCGGGTGAAAATAGAACCGGTTTATCGGCCAAGCAGCGATCGGCGTCCGGTTCCGGACGGGGCCGGCGGGAGGTGAAGGGAATGGAAAACGAGGCGCGCCCGAACGGGTCCGGCAGGGAACAGGCCGCACCGGAAGCCGGTTCGGACGGGAGAAAAACATACTACGTGGCGGTGGGCGCCGGACAGGTGCTGGAAGATCCCGAAGCGGCGGCGTTCGAGTTTGAGATTCGGGCGAACGAAGAAGAGCTGAACAAGCTGGAAAACCTGTTCGCCGAGCTGGCTGACGCCGAGGAGTCGGCCCTGGTCCGTTTCGTCGGATGGCGGTCGGTGTCCGAGCGGGAGGCGGGCGAGGCCACCGACGCCCATTTGCGGGACATTTACCGGCTGCTGTACGAGCTGGGCACGGAAGAAACCAAACGGCATATCGAATCGATGAATATAATGGAAGATGTGTAGCGGGCTGGTAGCCAAATCCCCTGCTCCGTGATATGATGATTCCCAAACCGGGGTAGGGGGTTGGCTTTTTTTTGCGTCCGTTTGCCACGCTGCGCAGCCAGATTCTCTTCGGGTTTCTGCTCGTCATGGCCGTCGTGCTGGCAATCGTGGGCGGCCTGACGTTCCGTTCGGTGTCCACCTTGCTCACCAACAACTCCGAAACGCACATCCATCAGACGGCGATCCAGGCCGGCGGCCGCCTGGACGCCCTGATTGAACGGATCAATACGTTTTCGCTGCAAATCGTGACCGATGCGCGGGTGCAGGCACTGATGCTGCGGGAGACGACGGGCAGCCCGGCGGACTTCGCGGAGCGCCAGGCGCTCAGTCCCATCGTGCAGCGGGCCCTCGATTTCATCAGCGGCGTGCAGACGGTGGAGCTGTTCAATCTGAACGGCGACCGGCTCTTTCCGCTGGGGGAAAGGCGCCTGGAAGAACTGGTGGGGCCCGAATGGATCCGCCAGGCGGACGCGCGGAAAGGCGCCCTCGTCTGGATCGGCCCGATGGAAAACGAAGATTCCGTGCTCGCCATCCGCAGCGTCCGGCTCATCGACAGATGGTTTTCGCCGGGCGGCTATCTGCTGGTCAAAATCCGCAAAGACTATTTCGCCCCGCTGCTCATGGACTCCGCGGAGGGGCTCATGCTGCTTGCCGACCAGAAGGGGAGGCTCGTGGTCGGCAACACGGAACCGGAGACCGATGTGCCGGCGCTGCTCGCCCACGACCGGCGGACGGTGGAAGTCGGCCGGCGGGAATATGTCATGGTGAAAACGCCTTCCGAAGCGACCGGCTGGACGATGCTCATCCTGACCCCGGTCGCCGAGCTGTCCGAAGGCGTCGCGGTGCTTCGCAACGCCCTGCTCGTATCCGGCGCCATCGGCACCGCGCTGTTTTTGGTGTTGTCGTTCATGCTTTCCACCATGATCACCGAACCGCTTCGGAAACTGATCCGGACGATGCGGAGCGTGCGCCGCGGCATCCTTCAGCCGTCGTCCGTGTCTTCGTCCAACCGGGAAATCCGCGAGCTCAACCATACTTACAACCGGATGGTCAGCCATATCAACGAGCTGATCCACGTCGTCTACGAAAAGGAACTTTTGCAGAGCCAAACCGAAATCCGGGCCCTCCAGGCCCAGATCAATCCCCATTTCCTGTTCAACACGCTGGATACGCTTTATTCTTCCCTGGAAGAAAAAGAGGAGCAGGAACTGGCCGAACTGGTGATGGCGATGGCCCAGCTGTTCCGCTATACCATTTCCAGGCCCGGCGACGACGAATGGGTGACCCTGCGCGAGGAACTGGAGCAGGTGGAGCGCTATTTGCGGATCATGCAGGCCCGCATCGGCGACCGCCTGCGCTGGCGGGTCCGGGCCGAACCCGGAGCGATGACCGTCCGCATTCCGAAGCTCACCATCCAGCCGCTCGTGGAAAACGCCATCCAGCACGGGATCGAAACGAAAATCGGCCGGGGCGAAATCGAAATCGCCGCCGCTTTCACACCCTGCGGTTCCCGCCTGAAAGTTGCGGTCAGGGACAACGGCATCGGGATGGAAGAGGAGCGGCTGGAGGAAATCCGGCGGCTGCTGGACGGCGATGGAAGGGTTCCTGCCCGGGGCGCGGGATTGGGGCTGGTCAACGTCCACCGCCGGATCCGGCTGCATTACGGCGGAGACGGGCTGCAGCTCGCCAGCCGGTACGGCGAGGGAACCGAGACGGGCTTCGAGGTGCCGGTCGATCCCCCGGCCGGACAGCCTGCTCCCTTGTCCGGCCCGGCGGCGCGGGAAGCGGCCGCGGCAGTCCTGGACGAGCCTGCGGAGGGAGGCGGCGGAAGGCCATGACCGGCGTGGAAAAAGAAACGATTCTGATCGTGGAGGACGAGCCCCGCACCCTGGCCAGGCTGCACCGGATTCTGGAAGCGTGGGCGGCGGGCATGTACCGCGTCGAGGACGCGCCGAACATGCCCGAAGCCTTGGCCCGCGCCATGGAGCCGGACGTCGCCCTGCTCGTCTGCGACATCCGCATTCCGGGCGGCACCGGCCTTGAACTTGTCGGCGAATTGCGCAAAAGAAACCGGCACCCGGCCGTCGTCCTCGTATCCGGATACGCCGAATTCGAGTACGCCCGGGAGGCCATCGCCCTCGGGGTGACCGAGTATTTGCTGAAACCGGTGGAGCGGGACCGTTTGATCGAGGCGGTGGAAAAGGGGCTGGCGGAGCGGGAACGAAACCGGAAACTTTCACTGGCGGAACGGATGGTTGACGACCGGCTGCTCGACCTGGACCGGCGCCTGCCGGCCAATGGGGCAATCCGGCAGGTGATGGAGCATGTCGGGGCGCATCTGGAGGAGCCGATCGGGCTCAAGGAAGCGGCGTCTATCGCGCATATGAACGCCAGCTATTTCAGCGTGCTCTTCAAGGAGCAATGCGGCATGACCTTCCGCGAATACGTCATCCGCAGGCGGGTGGCCAAGGCGAAGGAACTGCTGCTTTCCACGGATCTGTCGGTGGAAGAAATCGCGGCGAAGGTCGGCTACCGGAACGCCAAGCATTTCGTGGAGATGTTCAAGGAACAGACGGGAATGAGCCCGGCCCGCTACCGGAAATGGACCGGAGGCGAGGATGAAAACGGGGATTGAAAACGACCCAAAAACGGCGGAATTTTTCCCAAACGGCCCTGCCTTATTTCTCCCATCCCCCGTTGCTAGAATGGGGTTGTTACCGGAAGGATCTTTCCGGTGAATTTCAATGCAAATGGGGGTACCGCAGATGTTATTGAGAAAAGCGCTTTCCATCCTGTCCGTCCTCCTGCTCGCGGCGATGGTTTTGGCCGCCTGCGGCGGGAAAGAAGGCGGCGGTCCGTCCGCTTCCGGAAATGAAGGCGCTTCCGGCCCTTCCGGATCGTCCGGCGCTTCCGGCGGCGAAAGCGTGACGCTGAAAATGATGCACCTGTGGCCCGCCGGCGTCTCGGCCGGGCAAAACAAAATCGTCGACACCATCATCCAGGAGTACAAAAGCCAGAATCCGAACGTCACCATCCAGCTGGACGTGCTGGATAACGAGCAGTACAAAAGCAAACTGCAGATCCTGTCCACGTCCAACGAGCTGCCGGACGTCGGCCTGACCTGGGCGGCCGGTTTCCTGGAGCCGTATGCCAAAGGCGGAATGTTCGCGCCGCTGGACGATCTGCTCACCGGGGACCTGAAGGACATGTTCGTGCCCGGTACGACCGAGGCGTATGCGATCGACGGCAAAACCTACGCGCTGCCGCTCGAACTGAACATCGCACCGATCTATTACAACAAGGAAATTTTCGAAAAATACAATCTTTCCGTTCCGGAAACCTTCGACGATCTGAAAAACGTGGTATCCACCCTCGCGGGTAGCGGCGTGACGCCCATCACCCTCGGCAACAAAGACCGCTGGACGGGGTCCCTGTGGTACGTGTACCTGGTCGACCGGGTCGGCGGCCCCGAACCGCTGCGCAAGGCGCTGGACCGCTCCGGGTCGTTCGAGGATCCGACCTTTGTCGAAGCGGCCCGTCTCATCCAGGAACTCGTCGATCTGAACGCGTTTACCAAAGGATTCAACGGGCTGACCAACGACGAGATCAAGGTCGAATTCATCAATGAGCAATCGGCCATGTACCTGATGGGAACGTGGGAGCTTCCGAACTACACGACCAACCCTGACGTTCCCGAAGAGTTCAAGAAGGACGTCGGCTTCTTCAAATTCCCGACGGTCAGCGGCGGCAAGGGCGACAAAAACAGCTGGGTCGGCGGACCGGGCGTCGGGCTGTTCGTGGCGGAAAATTCGAAGCACAAGGAAGAAGCCAAGAAGTTTGTCGAGTTCTTTGTCAGAAAATGGGGCGAAGTGGCCGTCTTCGAGGCCGGCGTCATTCCGGCGACGAAGGTGGACACCTCCAAGGGCGAACTGCCCCAGCTGTATATCGATCTGCTCAACGAGCTGGGCAACGCCAGCAGCATTACGCTGTACTATGACGTGCAGATGAAACCGGGTTCCGCCGAAACGCACCTGAACCTCATCCAGGCGCTGTTCGGCAAGGCGGTTACGCCCGAAGAATTCGCCAAACAGCAGGAAGCCAAGCTGGCCGAAGAGTACGGCGGCTGACCGTACGACGTCCGGCAGAACCGGTTCCAGGCAGGCAGGACCGCCCGCGCCTTAAGCGGGCGGTCTTGCCCCGTTCCGGTGCGGACAGGGAGGAGCATCCATGAACAGGGTCATGTCCGACAAGCGCATCATCGCGCTCTACGTGTTGCCTTCATTGCTTTTTGTGTTGCTGCTTATTTACGTTCCGATCGTGCTCACCGGATATTACGGCCTGATGGACTGGGACGGCATCGGCGCCATGAAACCGGCCGGGCTGGCCAATTACGCCGAGCTGCTGCGGGATCGGGCGTTCTGGGAGAGCGTCCTGCATTCCGTGCTGCTCGCCGTGTTTTCCACCCTCGTCCTGTTCCTCTATCTGGCGGTAGCGCTGCTGCTCACCTCCCGCCTGCGCGGGGCGGACATTTACCGCAAAATTTATCTCATCCCCATGCTGCTTTCCTCGGTGGCCATCGCCCAACTGTGGCTGAAGGTATACCATCCGTCCAACGGCATCGCCAACTGGCTGCTGGAGTCGCTGGGCGTCCGGCAAACGCCCGACTGGCTGGCCGATCCCGACATCGTGCTGTACGCCATTTTCGTGCCGATTTTGTGGCAGTATGCGGGGTTTTACATTCTCATATACTATGCGGCGCTGCGCGGCATCCCGAAAGAGCTGGTCGAGGCGGCGCGCATCGACGGGGCCAATTCCTGGCAGGTTGCCTGGAAAATCAAGGCTCCGCTCATTGCCGAAGTGTTCAAGGTGACCATCGTGCTGGCAGTGGTCGGATCGCTCAAATATTTCGACCTGATCTACATCATGACCGGCGGGGGTCCGAACGGGGCCAGCGAGGTGATCGCCTCCTACATGTACCGGACGGCGTTCCGCGTGAAGGAATTCGGTTACGCCAGCGCAATCGCCTTCATGCTGCTCGTGTTCTGCCTCGTGCTGACCTTGGGCATCCGCAAACTGACGGCGACCAAAGATCCGGTCACCTACGCTTGAGGGGGCGGCAAACGATGAGTATCCGGCGCGGAATTTTGCACATCCTGCTGATCTTCGCCGCAGTGCTGCAGCTGATGCCGCTTTACTGGCTGCTTTTGTTTTCGCTGAAAAACAACCAGGAAGCGTTCGGAAAACATCCGCTCGCCTTTCCGGAGAAACTCCGATTTGAAAACTACGAGCGGGTATGGACCGTCGGCAATATCGACAACTATTTCATCAACAGCGTCTGGTACACGGCCACGTCCACGATCGCCACGGTGTTCCTGGCCAGCATGGCGACGTACGCCATCACGCGCATGCGCTGGAAGGGAAGCAAGTTGGCCCTTGGTGTATTCATGGTCGGCATCATGATTCCGGTGCACGCCACGCTGATTCCTTTGTTCCAGTTTTATCTCCGGCTCGGTCTGATCAACCATCCGCTATCGCTGATCCTGTCCTATATCGCGTTCAATTTGCCCATCACCATCATGGTCATGCTGGGATTCTACTATTCGCTTCCCCGGGAACTGGAGGAGGCGGCGATTATCGACGGCTGTTCGGTCAACCGGATGTTTTTCCGCATCGTGCTGCCGATGACCGGCTCCGTGGTGACGACGTCGGCGATCATCAACATGATCTACAACTGGAACGAATTCATCTTTGTCAACACGTTCATCAGCTCCGACACGCGCAAGACGCTGACGGTCGGCATCCAGAATTTCGTCGGCCAGTACGCGATCGACTGGGGGGCCATCGGCGCCACGCTGATGATCAGCATTTTGCCGATTCTGGCCGCCTATCTGGTCCTGAGCGACCGGATCGTCGAAGCGATCACGGCGGGCTCGCTGAAGGGATGACGCTGGGGAACGGTCCTGACGTCTCACGGCCAAAACGTTCCGAAGGTGGAAGCGAAGACGGGACTTCCGGAAGGGGGTCCTTTTCTTCGTCCTGCCGGAGCAATATGATGAAACTTGGAAGCACGTTCGGCAGAACGCCAGGGAGAGGGTATCCGCCGATGAGATCGAGCGAACAATTCCCGACGGAGCGGACGGATCCGCCGATGGCCCGATTGGCGCGGCTGATCCTGGACCATACGCCGCATGAGGGGGTATTCCAAACACGCATTCCCGGCCTGTATGTCAGCCGGTTCACGCAGCCGTCCGCGAACCAGGTGAAAACCTTCTACCTGCCTTCGCTGGCCCTGGCGGTACAAGGCGAAAAAGCGATAACGATGGGGCGGGAGACGTTTCCATTCGGCGGTTCGCAGATGTTCGTGTTTCCCGTGGCCATGCCCGTCGACGTCAGCGTGAAGCGCGCCAGCCGCGAGGAGCCGCTGCTCGGCCTCCGGCTGGAGCTGGATCCGCAAAAAATTGCGGAGCTGGTGCTGAAGGTTTACCCCAACGGTCTTCCCGCCGTCCGCGAGCGCCGGCGGGCGGGCTATGTGGCGGACGCCGATCACGGCATCATCGACGCGGCGAAGCGGCTGCTGGAATGTCTGCTCCGCCCGGGCGACGACGAGCTGCTTGCGCCGCTGGTGATTGACGAAATTTTGATCCGGGTGCTGCGCAGCCCGATCGGGGTCCATATCGCGGAGATGGGCATCGCCGATTCCGGCGTGCAGCGGATCGCCAGGGCGATCGCCTGGCTGCGCGAGCACTACGCCCAGCCCGTGAAAGTGCCGGAACTGGCGGAAATGGTGCATATGAGCGAGTCGTCGTTCCGCGCGCATTTCAAGGCCGTCACGTCCATGAGTCCGCTGCAGTACCAGAAGGCGCTGCGTCTGCACGAAGCCAGGCGCCTGATGCTGTCCGGCTTGGCGGATGCGGTCACGGCAGGCGGGCTGGTCGGGTATGTGAGCCCGTCCCAGTTCAACCGGGATTACAGCCGGTTCTTCGGCAGTCCGCCGAAAAGGGACATCGCCAGGCTGAGGGAGACCCGTACGTACGAACGCGCAGAACCGATATGAACATGGCCCGGGGACGCATGACCCCGGGTTCTTCGTACAAGACGGTCTTTTGGCGAATCGGGCAAAAAAAGAAGCGGAACGGGCAACGATGCGGGCGGGCCGTTGACTACAATGGAACTGCATTCGGCGAGCGGGTGGATCGTTCAACCCGTCGTGTCATCCGGTGCAATGGACACTTTGGAAGAATGGAGATGGCCATGTCTCGCGTGATTCGGAAGCAAACGGGAAAACAGCCCGCTGACGCACGCTGGCCGCTGATCACGGCCATTCTGGTCTGGTGCGGTCTGGTCGTCGTTTCGGGGATCTACATCACGCTGCCGATGGGTTCCGCATTGGCGGCCGCGTTTCAGGCGGAGGAATCCGGAGTGGCGTGGGCCAGCAGCGCGTTCTCGTTCGCCTACGCGATGGGGTTCCTGATCTTCGGGCCGCTGTCGGACCGCTTCGGCCGCCGGTCCGTGATGTTCCGGGGATTGCTCGCGCTCGGCGTCGTCACGCCGCTGGCGGGCCTGGCCGCCGATTTGCCTTCCCTGATCGCGTTCCGCTGCCTGCAGGGCCTCGTCTCGGCGACGTTCGCCCCTTCCGTGATGACCTATATCGTCGAAATGTTTCCGGCGCAACGGCGGCTGACGTCGATGGCGCTCGTCACCACCGGCTTTCTCGTTTCGGCCGTCGCCGGGCAGCTGTTCAGCGGCGCGGTCAGCGAACGCCTGGGCTGGGAGTATGTGTTCCATATCCACGGCGTGCTGGCTTTTACCTGCGCCGCCCTGCTCGGCGCACGGGTGCCGCAGGACGAAGCGCTCCGGAAGGATGCCGGCCTGCTGTCCCTCTACCGGCAGCTGCCCGGTCTGCTGCTGTCCAAGAGGCTGCTGCCGTGCTATGTGATCAGCCTGACCATGCTGCTCTCGCTGGTCGCCATGTATGCCGTCTTTGAAATCCATTTGACGCGGGAACCGTTCGGCTTGACTTCCCAGGGGCTCATGCAGGTCCGAATCGCCGGGCTCGCGGGGTTGGCGCTGTCGCCGTTCGCCGGGCGCCTCGCGGCGAAATTCGGCCTGCTCCGGGTGCTGCAAGGCGGATTTGCGCTGGCCGCCCTGGGACTGGGCGTTGCCGGACTCGTTTCGAGCCTGCCCGCGCTGGTCCTGATGAGCATCGTCTACCTCGCCGGCATATCCCTCGCGATTCCGACCATGATCTCGCTGGTGGGCGCACTCGCGGGAGACCGGCGGGGCCCGGCCGTCACGCTGTATTCGCTCGCGCTGTTCATCGGGGCGTCGGTCGGACCGCTGGCCGCGGTCCATTTGACGAGGGCGGCCAGCGGGTTTGCGGCGCTGGAAACGCTGGCGGCGCTGATGCTTGCCGCGTTCGGGCTGAGCCTGCTGCTGAAGGCGCCCGGCCCGGCGCCGGATCCATCGCGAAGCAGCCGTGTGGCAGCCGCGGAGTGAACCCGGAACACAACCGCAGTTCAATCCATTTTGCCGTCCAAGTGAAATTGCCCGCACAAGGCCCGGACGCGGTCGCGCTGGCGGGCCCACTTTTGCCAGACCGTCTCCGCCCATGCCTTGATCATTTGATCCCGTGCCTTTCCCGGTTCCGCCTTCCACACTTCCGCCGCCGTCACGGCCCATGGCCGTTCCGGCGGCTCGAACCGGGGCCAGTCGAAGCCTTTCCCCGCCTTTCTCGCCAGTTCCATGTGCGCCTGCTGCACCTGTCTGCCCGTATATCCGCGTTCCACGGCCAGGTACAGCCCGACCAGCGCGAACGCGAGGGTGATTGGTTTGGCGGATTCCCCCGCATGCTGCGCGCCATAGGCATCTACGCACAATTGATGATGGAAGAAAGGATCCATGCGTTCCAGGTTGTATGCAGTCAATGCCCCGTACAGTTCCCGGCATTCGCCGCTCGCGTGATAACGGTCGCTCATCGGCAACTGCCGGTCAGGCAGTTCCGCCCCGCAACCCGGACACTTCACGAAACGGTTCGTCGAAATGATCGGATGCCACCTTTCAGATCAAATCTTCACGAGAAGCTTCCTTACCGGGACTTTCCGGCGGCGCCGGCGGGTGATGTCCATGACCGGTAGGCCGCCGGCGGCATGCCGAGGACCGATTTGAAATCCTTGATAAAATGCGCCTGATCGAAATATCCCAGCTGCATGGCCAAGTCCGTGAGAGGAACCGCGGGCTCCCGCTCGATGCGTTCCGCCGCTTCCTGCAGCCGGAAACGCTTGATGACCCATTTCGGGCCGACGCCGACGTATTTGCGGAACAGGCGCTGCAGCTGACGGACGGACATGCCGGTTTCCTCGCACAGCTGCTCCACCTTGATCACGTTCCGGTCCTGCATGGCGATTTGCACGATGCGGTCCGCCAGTTCCGCCAGGGCATCGCGGTCCGGCAGACGGGCGAGCAGGGCAGCCTCCGCCTGCCGCGCCATGGACAAAGCGTCTTCGGCGTCCAGCACCCTGTTCATCCAATCGGCCGCTTCGGAACCAAATATTGCAGCCGCGGACACGGTTAGTCCGGTCAGCTGCGAAATGTTCTTTTGCCAGAACGGGTAGAAACCGCCCGCCCGGAATTTCACGCCGAGCACCCGGCCCCGGCCGCTCAACGTGCGCGCGAAGGGGCGTCGCGGAACGCCGTAGACGAGCGCCCTTCTTCCGTTTTCATCCTGTTCGAAGGCGAGATGCACGTTCGGATACGACAGCACCGTCTGGGAGTGGGTTTCGCCGGGCGGCAGGTCATACCGGACGGACCAGTAATGCTCCACAAAGGGAGCCAGCCGGGGCCCCGGTTCAAAACGGAACAGCGAAAACTTGTCCATGCCCGCGGCCGCGTTTACAATGCCGCGCCTCGAGGCAATGCCCGAGTCTTTGGCCTTCATGGGCACCTCTTCTTTCGCATGGCGTCGCTTTTTTACAATTCGTCCGGATCGTCAATCTTTACAATTGAGATTAACCATTGCCAATCGATTGCGCAATACATGGCCGCGCAAGGTCCGGACCTGCCGCCGACAGGATGGAAGGAGGATTTCCCGTGGAAGACCGGCAACAAAAGGGCGTGACCGGCACCTATACGAAAAACGGCACGCCCATCGGATACACCACGATCACCCCGTTTATCGTCGTCAGCGACCCGGCCGCCGCCATCAAGTTTTACGAGACCGTCTTCGGGGCCAGAGCGAAAAACGTGACCACCATGGCGTTGGACGGTGAGCCCAAAATTGTGCACGCGGACCTCGACTTTGGAAACGGATATTTGCAGCTCGGGGCCGCCACTCCCGCCTTTCGGACCGTCCTGCCGCCCGGGGACGGCAATGCCTGTTATTCCCTTGGCATCTACGTTCCCGATGTGGACAAGACGTTGGAAAAGGCGGTCGCCCATGGGGCCACCGTCCGGGAACCGGCCACGACGTTTGTGTCCGGGGACCGCTATGCCAGCATTCTGGACCCCTGCGGGATTCGGTGGTCGATCATGACGCGGGTCGAGGATATTTCAGAGGAAGAAAGCTTTCGCAGGGTAAACGAGTGGAGCAAGACCGTCTGAGACGCCGCCTGCCCCGGTTTCTGATCGGCGGCCGCCGGCAAACTTCGTCTTGACGGTACCGTCCCCACTGTTTACCATGGAAGTAATATTTGAAAACATGAACAAAAAATGGGGTGTCTTTATGATTGCGATGATCTTCCGCCTTACCGATCATCCATTTAACACCCGGGCGGAAGAATCCATCGGGCCTGGTTCCCGGTGATTCTCCGCCTCTTTCGCGGAGGGTATCACTTTGAAGGGAAAAATCGGGTTTGACGGCGCGTATTACAAGGAAATTGGCGAATTCATCGGCGAAAACTACCTGCACTATGGATTCACGAAAGGTACGGAGCAGGAAGTCGCCTTTCTCGTCAAGGAAATGGGCATCAAGCCCGGCCATAAGCTGCCGGACATCGGCTGCGGCCCCGGCCGGCACAGCCTTGCCTTTGCCCGCCCCGGCGTGCACATGACGGGAATCGACATCACGCCCCGGTTCAGCGAATTGGCGCGGGAACGGGCGAAGAGGGAACGGCTCCCGGCGACGTTTCTCGTGCAGGACGCAAGGGAGATGGCGTTCGACGGAGAATTTGACGGCGCCATCTGTCTGTGCGAGGGCGCCTTCGTGGCGCGCCGCCCGTAAGGCGCGGCGACCGGAAAACCCGCATGCCTCATGGCATGCGGGTTTTTTGCATCCGATCCCGGCTGCAAAAAAAGCCGCCCGATTGGCGGCTTTGCTGCTTAAGTATGGCCTCCCAGGAGGGATTCGAACCCCCGACTCCACGCTTAGAAGGCGCGTGCTCTATCCAGCTGAGCTACTGGGAGAAACGAAAGATGCGGCGGTTTGCGGTCCGGCCGCAGCAGGTTCAATTTTACCGGATGGTGCCCGAAATATCAAGGTTTGGTCCCGGAGCGGCGGAATGCTGGTACGCGGAACGGTGGTACGGGGAAGGACAACAAATCAAGGCGAAGCAGCCAGATTACGGCCCTGAATGAACCGAAGTGAGGAAACTTACCTCCATCCGGCAAGCAGGGTTGCCGCGATAAAAACGATCTGCAGCACGGTACGGGGAAGAAGTTTCGGGACAGGGCGACCGCCGATGGACAGTTTTTCCTTTGCCGCACGCACGTTGGCGGGGAACATCGCAACCATGAGCAGGGCCAGGCAAATGGAAGCCGCGCGGGAGGTTGCGGGGATCAGGATGCCGATTGCGCCGGCAATTTCCAGCCATCCGGTGATGGTCACGATCCAATCCGGTCTCGGAAAGGAGGGCGGCACCATGCGAATCAGGTCGGGACGCCGTTTTCCCCAATGCGCCGACGCTGTAACCAACAGCATGGCGGCAACGGCCGCTCGCAGTGAATTGGACCAACTCGTGAAATAAGGGATGCCGACCAGGCCAAGCAACTGACCCAGAAGAAAAACGGCGACAAGGATATAGAAAGGAACCCTTCGAGGGACCTCCCAGGGTTTAAATGAAAATGAATATGACGCGGCTTCGATTCAGGCAGGCAAATCATTGCTTTTTTTGCGGCGTCTTCCCGACAGTCACAGGCTTGGAGGCTTTCCCCGCGCTCCAATCCAATTATACAAACCGACCGTCGGTTTGTAAATAATTATTTTTACTTTCATTTCTTTTCCGCTGGTTTCGATTTTTCCGGATGGGCCCCGAATATCAGGGTTTGGCCTTGAGCTCCGCCCGTGGTATAATGCCCGTAAAATCAGAAGATCGGGGCTGCGCGCCGCCGGAAAGGAGACCCGCCCCGTGGATCATCGCCAACGGGAACGCCATGTGGTCCTGCTGCCGCAGGCGGTGGACGAATACAGGCGGAGACTCGCCGATATGCTGGAGGGCGAACGCTACGGCGACGCCGTGCGCTTGCTCGCTTTTTTGCTGCAATGCGGCGGGGCGGCGGAACCGTGGCACGGGCAGTGGCGGGAGCTGAAGCAGACGCTGGAGGCGCTCCTTCCACCCGGATTCGGGGATGCCGCGGAACCGGCGTCCGGGACGTCCGGCCGGGAAGAAGGGGAAGGCTGGCCGGCCGGCGAGGAGGAAGCCTGGCTGCGCGGCGTCGTCGCCGCCCGTTCCGCCGCGGACGAGGCGTATGCGGAGCGGCTGCTCGCCGTCCTGGAGGAAAGCGACGACCCGGAGCGCCAGCTGGCGGCTCTTGGGCCGCTGCGGCATGTGGACCATCCCGCCGTCGTCCCGGCTCTGTGCGCCTGGCTGGCCGGACGCGAGCGCCACCCCCTGGTCCAGTTCCGGACACTGCAGGCGCTCAGGGCGCTGGGCGCGACGGGTCCGGTCGAGGTGCGGCGGGACGGCGGCGTGCTCGCCGTCACGGTGGAGGATGTCCCGCTGCGGCCGGAGGATTTTCCGCCGGCGATCCGCCGCGTGCGGGAGCGGGTGCGCGAAGGGGCGGAAGCCATCGACCCCGTTCTGGCCGATTTCGCGGAAGCGCTGTGGCTGGAATGCGTGCAGGCCGCGTACGGCACCGGGGTCTACGCCGAAATGGCCGGGGAGGACGAATCCGGCGCCGGCGTCTGGGCGGCGGCGCTTCACCGGCTGATGGCGGAACGGCTGCACGGGGCGGCGGACGACACGGCCCTGCTGGAACATTACGCTGTCACGACGGATGCGCTTCGCGCGCGCTACGAGCAGGCCCTGCGATGGCTGCGCCGGTACGCCGACCGCGGGATCACGGGCGGCTAGCCCGCCCAAGCCATACGGAAGTCCTTTTTTATTTATCCTGATTCTGGTACTGGTTAGAGTAAAATTTGCGTAGGGGTAAAGTCTGGAAAAAGCGAACATAGAAAAAAGAGCTTCTCCCTTGGTAAAGTGAATTTGGCACAAAACACACACCAAGAGGAGGAAGCTCCTGTGCAGCACTTTACCACAATCATTCCCACAATGAAAGAGCTTGAGCAGTGGATGTTCCGGGAGATGCAGGAAGCGTTCGCCAGCGCGATGAAGACAGCGCTGGAGATGTTGGATCAGATCATCCTTGAGCAAAGGGATCGCCAGCGTTTTCGCGTCAAGGCGGAACGGGAAACCAGCGTCAACA
>Ga0207792_100220_pt1 | contig 36907 bp, 35 predicted proteins | sample CeladaPassaB1F06_FD_187483 | JGI IMG/M metagenome (GOLD analysis project Ga0207792, IMG submission 187483) | Cellulose-adapted microbial communities from the Joint BioEnergy Institute, USA - Passage B1F06 (SPAdes) (version 2) | ecosystem: Engineered > Bioreactor > Continuous culture >...
TGCGTGTCGGCATGGATGGACAAGTGTGGCTGTGGGATCAAGGGCGGGCCTGGCCTTGTGTGGAGACACAGGCCACACAGACCCCGGCGCCAACAACGGCCAAAAAAGAAGCGGCGCCTGCGTCCCCCCGCAAGCCCGCTGCAAACCATCCCTGGAGAAAACCATTCTCCAGCAAGCAGTTACAGCGTAGCACAGCATCCGGCTAGTCTGCAAGAGGACGGCGGCCGTTTAATCAGCTATCATCCCTGACATTTTCATAGAACAGTTAACCTGACATATTCACAGACGCTTGACAGTGTCTAAATTCGTGATATTATTTCAAAATAGTTGGTTCTACATTACCATTTTTCAAAACAAATCAACAAACGAGGTATAGGGAAAAAGTACCACGTTCATTGCGTCAAGTGGGTCTGTCGAACGGAGGGGACGTCGGTTGCCGCCGCGCAAACGTTTGGGCGAGCTGCTGGTGGAAGCCGGCATGATCACGGAAGAGCAGCTCCAGGAAGCCCTGCGCGAACAGCAGGAACGGAACATGCGGCTCGGCGATGTGCTCATTTCCCGCGGATACATAACCGAACAGCAGCGCATCGAAGTGCTGGAATACCAGCTCGGCATCCCGCATGTCCAGTTGTTCCGCCAGAAAATCGACCCGAAAGCGATTCACCTGATTCCCCAGAAACTTGCGGAGCAGCATAAAGTGTTGCCTCTTCGGGTGGAGGGGAACAAATTGTTCGTGGCGATGGACGATCCGCTCGATTATTTCGCGATCGACGAACTGCGCATGGCGACAGGGATGTGGATCGAGCCCGCGATCGCCTCACGTGAAGAATTGGAGAGGGCGATCCGGCGTTATTACGGTCTGCAAGAGTCGGTCGAACAGGTGATGCAGAATCTTGAAGCGCGCGAGGCCGATGACGCCTTGCCGGAAGATGACGAAAATTCCCCGGTTGTAAAGACGGTCAACCAGATCATCCAGCAGGCGGTCCAGATCGGCGCGAGCGACATCCACATCGATCCGCAGGAGGATTCGCTTCGCGTCCGCTACCGGGTGGACGGGATGATGCGCACGGAGCGGACGTTGCCGCCGAACATGCAGAGCGTCATTGTGGCCAGGATCAAGGTCATGGCGGGCATGAACGTGGCGGAGCGCCGGTTGCCGCAGGATGGACGGGTGGAAATCGACATCGAATTTCGCAAGGTGGACATCCGGATCTCGACGCTTCCCACCATTCACGGCGAGAAGGTCGTCATGCGGATTCTCGACTTGTCGAACACGCTCACGGAGATTGAGAAACTCGGCTTTTCGCCGCACAATTTGCAGCTTTTCCTGAAAGGCATCAACAGCCCGCACGGTATCGTGTTCATCACCGGGCCGACGGGAAGCGGCAAGACGACCACGCTGTATTCGGCGCTGTCCCGGCTGAACAGGGACGAAGTCAATATCATCACGATCGAAGATCCGGTGGAATATCAGCTGAAGGGCATCAACCAGCTGCAGGTCAACCCGCAGGTCGGTCTCACGTTTGCCCGCGGGCTCCGGGCGATTCTCCGCCAGGATCCGAACATCGTCATGGTGGGCGAGATCCGTGATGTCGAGACGGCGGAGATCGCCGTACGCGCGGCGATGACCGGCCACCTCGTGCTCAGCACGCTGCACAGCAACAGCGCGGTGAACGCGATCACACGTCTGATCGATATGGGCGTGGAGCCGTTCCTCGTCGCCTCCGCGCTGAATTGTGTCGTCGCGCAGCGGCTGGTGAGGCGGGTATGCCCCCATTGCGCCGAGGAACGCGAGCCGTCGCCGCAGGAAGGGGAACTGTTCGCCGCCTGCGGCATCAAGGCCGACCGGCTCAAGATCGGCAGGGGCTGCGGGGAATGTTCGCGCACCGGCTATCGCGGGAGACTCGCCATACATGAAGTGCTGGCCTGCGACGACGGACTGCGATCGATGATCCTGCAAAAGCGCACCGACAGCGAATACCGGGCGTACGCTTCCGCGCGCGGGCTCATTCCGCTGGTGCAGGACGGGCTTGCGAAAGCGGCTGCGGGACTGACGACGGTGAGCGAAGTGTTCCGGGTCGCGAACGACGACTGACCGCGCGGGTATTTTGAAGGGGGTGATCGTTGGTTGGAAATTGAGCATTTGCTCAGGCTGGCGCATGAGAAAAAAGCGTCCGACATCCATATTACGGCCGAATCTCCCGTCATGCTGCGCGTTCGCGGAGAACTTCGTCCGGTCGGATCGTATAAGCTCACGCCATTCGATACCTTGGAAATTGCGAAAGCGCTGATGACTCCCGGGCAGTACGAAACGTTCATGGAAAAGGGCGATCTCGATTTTTCCCATGGCATCTCCGGATTTTTGCGGATGCGTGTCAACGTTTTTCGGCAACGGGGGAACGTCGGGCTGACCATCCGGCTGATTCCGGACCGCGTGCCGACGATCGAGGAACTCGGATTGCCGCCCGTCATCGGGGAACTGGCCCGGAAACCGCAAGGTCTGGTGCTGGTCACCGGTCCGACCGGAAGCGGAAAATCGACGACGCTGGCGGCGATGATCGACCTGATCAATCGGGAGCAGCGCAAACATATCGTCACGCTTGAAGATCCGATCGAATACGTTCACAGCCACAAAATGTGCATCGTCAATCAGCGGGAGATCGGCAAGGATACGGCGTCGTTCGCGTCGGCCCTGCGCGCGGCGCTGCGGCAGGATCCGGACGTCTTGCTGGTCGGGGAAATGCGCGATCTGGAGACGATCGGCACCGCCATCACCGCGGCCGAAACCGGCCACCTCGTCTTCGGCACATTACATACCGTGGACGCGCCGCAGACCATCGACCGGATTATCGACGTCTTCCCGAGCGAAGCGCAACAGCAAATTCGCATGCAGCTCGCTTCGGTCCTGCTTGGCGTCATTTCGCAGCGGCTGCTGCCCGTAGCGGACGGAAGCGGCAGGGTGGCGGCTTTCGAAGTGCTCGTCAACACGCCGGCGGTCGCCAATCTGATCCGTACGCAGAGATCGCACCAGATCCGTTCCGTCATGCAGACCGGCAGATCGTCGGGCATGCAGACGATGGAGATGGCGCTGCGCGATCTGGTCGAGAAAGGGCTGATCACCGTCGAAACCGCGAGGGAAGCGCTGTTCGGTTTCGCGGAATTGTCATGAGCAGGAAGCAGGATGAAGAAGGGGACCGGACATGCCGAAATTCCGCTATCTTGCCGTCGATCACGCCGGACGCCTGAAGCGGGGAACGATCGAGGCGCCGGATTTTCGGTCGGCCGCGGAGGAACTGAGGAGCGGCGGGCTTTGGATCATGAAACTGTTCGACCAGGGCAAGAGCGTCCTTTACCGCGATCTGCCCGCATTGGCCGCGCCGCGGGTGAAGTCGGAGCACTTCACCGTTTTCTGTCGCCAGCTCGCCACGCTGTACAAGGCCGGAGTCGGACTCCTGGAAGCGCTGCGGGTGATGGCCGAGCAAACGGCGAGCAAGCCGCTCCGCAAGGTGCTGCGCGAAATGGGCGACGACATGCTGAACGGGCATCAGCTGTCGGAAGCGGCGGCGAAGTTCCCTTCGGTCTTCTCGAACGTGTTTGTGAACATGGTGCGGGCCGGGGAAACGAGCGGCAAGCTGGACGAAATGCTTGAACGGCTGGCCGTCTTTTACGAAAAAGAACATTACACAAAGGTCAAAGTCCGATCGGCGATGATCTATCCGGCCGTCATAGGCGCCTTGACGATCGTCGTGACGATGTTGATGATGATTGTCATCGTACCCCGATACGTCGCCGCATTTCAGGATATGGGGATCGAGCTTCCGTTGCCGACCCGCATCCTGATCGTCCTGAGTCACGCGATGCAGCAAACCTGGTTCCTGCTGCCGTTCCTCTTCATCATGCCCGTGCTTTTGCGGCGACTGATCCGCGGACTGCCGAATGGGCGATATATGCTCGATTACGCCAAATTGCGGATTCCCGTCCTCGGGCCCCTGAGGCGGAAACAGACGATCGCCCGGTTCAGCCGCACGTTCAGTTCGCTGTATGCGGCCGCCATTCCGGTGATGCAAATCCTGTCGATCGTCGCCGCGGTCGTCGGCAACGAAGCGATGAAACGCGTCGTGCTGGACGCCCGCGAGAGAGCGCGAAGCGGCCAGACGCTTGCCGACGCGTTCCGCGATTCCCGGCATTTCCCGCCGATGGTCGCGCACATGATTTCGATCGGGGAGAAAACCGGCGCCATCGATACCATGCTGGATAAGGTCGCCGATTTTTGCGAAGCGGACGCCGATCAGATGGCGGACCGTCTGAAATCGCTGCTCGAACCGTTCATGATCCTGGTCATGTCCCTGGTGGTTGGAGGCATCGTCGCCGCCATGCTGCTGCCGGTATTCAGGATTTTGAGCGCCACAAACAACATGGGTTGAATGTCAAAACCAAAATGAACCATAACGCGATTGGAGGAAACAAGAATGCAAGCCATACCGGTTCAAAAGCCGAAACTGATCGGAAATCAAAAAGGGTTGACGCTGATCGAGTTGCTCGCGGTCATCATTGTGCTTGGAATCATCATGGCGATCGCCGTGCCGTCCGTCGCGGGCGTCATCGAACGGTCGAAAGTCCAGGCGGACAGGGGCAGCTGGTACGTCATCAAGGAAGCCGCCCTGCGGTACGCGCTGGTCACGAACGCCGCCAACGGCACGACCGTCACGGTGCAAGACCTGGCTACCCAAGGTTATCTGAACGCCAAGCCCACCCCTCAGTCGAACAGGATCACAGATTTCCACACGGTCAAGATTACGCTTGCGGGCAACACGTATTCGGTTGACGTTTACGAGAGCGCTGACACAACACAACCCGCCATCTCGGAAACCGACTTTCAGTGATTGACAAACCGTAAAGAATCGCGGCGCAGGAATGGCAATGCGGTCGGGTTGCCTTTCCTGCGCTTCACCGTTGGAGGCGCATGAACATCGACGTTTGGCTCACCGTAGCGCCAGCCGCCCTGCTCGGTCTGATCATCGGCAGTTTCCTGAACGTCGTCGCGATCCGCTTGCCCAAAGGAGAATCGATCGTCCATCCTCCTTCGCATTGTTTGCAATGCGGCCGAAGGTTGAGAGCCTTCGACCTGATCCCGGTGCTGAGCTATTTGTTCCTGAAGGGAAAGTGCCGTTATTGCCGGGCCCGCATATCGCCGGCCTATCCCGTCGGGGAACTTGTCACCGCGGGAGCATTCGCCATGACCGCGTGGCGGGTCGGCTGGACGCCCGAGCTTGCCGCCGGGCTGCTGCTGGCCTCGGTCCTGATCGCCGCCGCGCACGCCGACCTGCGGACGATGCTGATCCCGGACCGGATCGTCGGGTTCGGCGTGGCGGCCGGACTGATCGCGCGGATCGTTTCGCATCCCCTTCCCTGGTGGGATTATGCGCTGGGAACCGCCCTGGGCGGCGGACTGATGCTTTTGCTCGCATACGTCAGCCGGGGCGGCATGGGCGGAGGCGACATCAAGCTGTATCTGTTCGTCGGGCTGATGCTGGGATTCAAACTGACGCTGCTGTCCATTTTCGCCGCAAGCCTGTTCGGCAGCCTGTACGGCGTCGGCCTGATGCTCGCCGGCAAGTTCCGAAGGAGAATGCAGGTGCCGTTCGGGCCGTTTATCGCGGCCGGGACGCTCGCCGCCTTCTGGTTCGGGAACGGATGGATCGACATCTACCTGGCCTTGTACCCATAAACAAGATCAAGATATTGCAGGAAGGTGCGGGCGAATGTGGAGATCGCGCTACGCTTTGGGATTGGAATTATCCGATTACGCCATTAAAATCGCCGAAGTCCGCATTCATTCCGGATCGAAGCCGACGGTGACCCGGCATGCGACGGAGCGGTTGCCGGCGAATGTCATCGAGGAAGGCCGGATTCGCGACAAAGACCTCGCCATTATGGCCTTGCGAAACCTGGTGAACCGCGCCCGCCCGCACACGCGCAAGGTGCATTTTGTTTTGCCCGGCGCACTGGTGATGGTCCGTTTTCTGAAATTGCCCGACCTCCCCGCGAAGCGTTTGCGCAAAGTGATCGAATTCGATCTGAAACACAACGTCCCTCTTCCGTTCGAGACGCCGCATTACGATTTCGTCAAGCTGGGTGTTCCGGAACATACGAATCGGCGAAAGAAAAACCGCAGACCAGACCGGCGGGAGGGACGGGAAAGTCCCGGATCTGGCGGGGAAACGGCTGAAAATCCCCTGTGCGACGTGATGCTGGCGGCGGTCCCGCTCGATACGGTTCGCGAATATACGGAGGTCGTGACCGCCGCGGGACTCAAAGTCCGCAGCATCGAGATCAGGCCGCTGTCGCTGTATCGTCTCATCGAACGAACGGGACAGACGGAGCCCGACGGCACGTTCCTTGTGGCGGATGTGGGCGAGACCGTGTCCGACCTGAGCATTTTTCACAACGGAGAGCTCAGGATCACCCGCAGCATCCCGATCGTGTTCTCGCCGCGGCGGGGGAGCGGCCCGGACGGCGAGCCGCCGGAAACGCATGATCCGGGCGGACGGAGCGGACCGGATCCGGAAACCGTCTTTCAAAGCGCCTGTTCCGATCTGGCGCATGAACTGGAGCGTCTGATCATTTTTTTTCGCTATTCCCTCAATTACCGGGATCGGGAGATCGGACGGATCATTCTGTCGGGAGACGCTCCGCGCCTTGACGAGATCGCGCGCATCCTGGCCGACCGGCTGACGCCCGAAGTGCGCCTGATCGACGGAGAAGCGTTCAGATTGCGGGCGTTTCACGGGGAAAAGACGTTCCCTTCGTTGGCGGTGCCGATCGGGCTTGCCCTCAGGGGGAACAGGCGATGAAGACGATCAATCTCCTGCCGCGCAAACCGTTTGTCGAACGGGCGTTCAAGCTCTTGTTCGCGGCCGTCGTGATGCTCTCGGCGGCGATTTGCGCCGCCATTTTGACCCTCGATACGGATTACAGCTCGGACACCCGGGCGATCGAGGCGGAGATCCGCCGGATGGAAGCGCGGATAGCGGAGCTCGCCGGCGAGCGCAAGCCCGATCCGCTTTTCTCCGACTTCGCGGCTTACCGCAATCTGGTGAACAACCTGGAACGAGCGAGGCGCGACTGGGAGCCGGTGCTGGCTGCCATCACGGGCGCGCTGCCTTCCGATGCCCGGGTCACTTCGATGGCGACCGGAGAAGACGGAAAGCTGACGATGGCGGCCGATTTCCGGGAGTGGAACGAAATCGCGGAGTACGCCGTCAGACTCCAGGCGACGGAACCGGTCGAAGAAGTTGCGGTCAGGAGCATCGTGCGTGAGAATCGGCAGGTATTGGTGCCGCCCGGGCCGTCCAATGCGGCGCAGGGACCGCAAACCGCCCGGCTGTATTCGGCCGTTTTGGAGCTGACGCTCGCCGAAAATTCCTCGATGACGCGGGAGACCGACCAATGAACGGCAACGGAAACGACAACGGAAAACCGCTCAAAGGAGCCGCAAGATGGAACGACCGGATCCGCAAGCCGGGGGCGATTCTGCTGCTCGCCCTGATCGCTTCGGCGACGCTGAATGCGCTGCTGTTCGGCTTTACCTTGTACCCCGCCGTGAAAAAGCAGGTGGCGCTGAAGCTGAAGCATTTTGAGGCGGAACTCAAACTGGCGGCGCTCGAGAAGACTCCTGTGCCGGAACGCGTCGATCCCGCCGAACTGGAGAAACTGCTCCGCCGGATGCCGACGAAGCCTGAAATCGCGCGGTTCCTTTTCGCGCTTCGGGAGATCGGGCGGCGAAGCGGCGCGGAGATTGTTCAACTGACAACCGGCGAATCGGAAATAAAGAAGGAAGACGCGCTTTCGTACCTTTTCAGCCAGGACGACCTGAACGCTATCGCAAAAAGGCCGGACGCCCCGGCCGCGCCCGGGGCGGAAGCGGACAAGAAAGATTCGGACAACGCGGTTTATGAAGAAATCCGCTATGAGCTCGCGGTCCGGGGCTCTTACCGGCAAATTGTGGATTTTGTCCGCGGCGTCCATCGTATGGAACGGCTGGTGTCGATTCCGGTATGGCGAATCGTTCAGGGAACCCCGGAAGGGGTGCGGGAGGAGCAGCCGCTGGTGATGACGATGGTTCTGGTCCTGTATGCGGGGATCGGTTACGACGGGAAATTTCCCGAGTTGCCGCAGCCGGAGGTTCCTTCCGTGCAGGCCGGCAGGCTCGATCCGACGATGAGCGATTGGAAGTTTCAGGAGACGCTTCGCAAGCGGCTGTCGGACGACGGTTAGCATGCAAGGAGGATCGGTCGCATGGCGGATTCGCGCAAGCGGGAGCGTGAGAGAGGCGCTTCGATGATCGAAGTGATGGGGGCGTCCGCGATCCTGGGGATCGTCATCGTGGCTTTTCTGTATCTGTCTCAACACATGGCGCTTGCCGACCGCAAGTCGTCCTTGGAGACTCGGGCGCTCCGTGTCGCCGAGGAAAAGCTGAACTTCGCGCGCGCTTATGTGCAGGAATATCAGGTTCTGCCACCGAACGAGCCGGATGCCGAAGGATTTTCGGTCGTTTACCAGTTGTCCGGCCTGAGGGACGATCCGATCGGTTATGCGACGGATTCGTTCGGGCCCAGGCACCTGTCGCTGCAGTCGATCGTGTTGACCGGCGGGGCCGGCGGATCGCCGCAGCCGATGGTGCTGACGGCGACCGTCTCATGGAGGGAATAGCGATGCGGCTCGACAACCGGGGCGTTACGCTGGTGGAACTGGTGATGGGCCTGTTTGTCTCTTTTCTTGTGCTTGCCGTTGCGTTTGCGCTGTTTACGTCGATGTTCCACGCCACGGAGACCGGCACGCAACGATACATGGACAAATCCGCCGCGGATATCACCATGAACAAGCTGGCCGCCGAACTGTCGGATGCGACGCGGGTCGTCCATTTCGCCGCGTCGAACGAACTGCGCTACACCAACGGAAGCGCCGTTCGGTCGCTCGTGTTCGATCCCGCGGGGAAGACGCTGACGCTCTACGAATTCAGCGAAGGCGAGGACCCGGCGATAAAACTGGCGAACATGAACAATCCGTCGATCAGCCTGGCGAACAACCCGCAGCTTTACAGCAAACCTCGAACGTTTCCGGCCAAGGTGACGGCCGTGAGTTTTACGGATGAACAAGGGGTCCCGCTGACCGACGTGCCGCTTGGCGACGGGGCGCTGATCCGGTTTTCGGTCACGTTTGAACAAAGCGAGGTCAAAATCAACGGGGTGCGCGTGCCGGTGACGCAAACGGCCGAAACGATGGTGAAGCTTTTTCGCGACTCGGCTTGACGGACGATGGCCGGGTGAAAGGTTCAATTCCGAAGCATTCGGGACGGGGAGGTGAGGATCGGATGCCGCGCTTAGCCGCAAAGAAGGCGGACCATGAGCGTGGTTCCGCGGCGCTGCTGTACGTTCTCATGCTCATGTTCGTTCTGGCGGTCACCGTTCCGGTAATCCTTTCGCTGACGTCCAATGCTTCCCTGTCCGATCAGACATCCCGCAACGAGAAACTCGCGACCCACCTCGCGATCGGAGGCATGGAGGCGATGCTCGCATATCTTCGCTCGTACACGCCCGACGGCGGTCTGGAACGGGACGAATATCTGCTGGGATACCCCGGTTTCGGCGAGAAAACGTTCAATACGCCCGAAGGCGTTCGCGTCCGTTACAGGGCGACGATCACGACGGAGAATCAAGGCCGGTATGTCGTCAGGATCGAGGTCGAGGCGGGCACGGGCGCATACATGCGCGAGAAATCGATCGAGTTCATGTTCGCGCCGACGGGACCGGAAGAACTGAGGGTCGTCACGGACGACACCGAACGGATCACGGTGCCGGTCGGCAGCGGCGGACTGTTTGTGGGGGGGGACTACGACGAGAACAGCATCATCAACGGCACTCCGGTATCGTTGGACAATCTTTCCGCCGTCATTGGCGCCGCGATCGATTTCTACCAGAACGAGACGAACGAGGACGCCGCCGAAGATTTCGAGACCTATTACCCGCTTGCGCAGACGCCCACCTGCCCCGGCAACTGCGTGTCGGATGCGAGCTGGGAGGCGATGGCCGCGAATCTTCCCGATCCGCCGGTGTTGAAAATTCCGTCAAGGAACTATTGGGATACCCTCAACGTCACCTTCGGCAGCCCGGAAAACCCGGCCGTATTATTTTTCGAAAACAAGCCCTCCTTCAACAATCTGACTCTGACGGTGTACGGGACCGTGATCTTCCCTCAGGGGGTGACTTCCCACGGAATGAACCTGACCGTTTACGGGGACGTCATCTTCGGGACGAGTATTTCGCCGACCACCGTTTTTAATGTGACGACTTACAAGCTGAACGGTGAAGGCGGCAATTTCTATGTGCTGGGCGATTTTACGCCCACCAACTCGCCCAACCTCAACATCGCGGGCAATTTTTACGCCAATAACGTGCGGCTGTCCAACCCTTCACGGATTGTGGTCGGCGGTAAAATGATCGTGGACGGCCAGCTGAGGTTTCAAAATACGATGGTTCAGTTTCAGGTTGGCCTGGATTTGCTCGTCGGTTCCCTGTACACCTGTTGCACCAACCGGCTTGATTCCGGCGGCGACATCCTGATCGAAGGCAGCATCCAGCGGACGGGGACCCTCGAGATGAACGCAGGCGGCAACATCGGCGTGGGCGGCACCCTCGCCGCGGCTCCCTGGCATCCCGTCATCGTGCAGACGGGCGGCGGAACGACGTCCCTCATCATCCCGAAGGCGCCCGGCGGCGAGGACGGGGGGAACGGAAAAGGTTCCGGCAGCGGCGGGGGAAGCTGGAACCCGGTGCGGCTCAGCTGAAAAGAAGCTGATAAGAAAATATTAGGAACCCGCTAAAAATACGTTATATTTTCAACCGTGGAAACGACATAGCAATCCCTGTAAGATTGTGTTAAACTACTTGCGTAATACCCACCGGGGAAATTGCGGAAATCTTCAATCCTTACGCAAGGGAGTATATAAGGAGCCGTGGCGGTTGGCATGAGGGAACCCGCAGCAGGAAACGCGACCTACTTCATCTTCGGCGCGACGGGGGATCTGGCGAAACGCAAGCTGTTCCCCGCGCTTTACAGTCTGTACCGGGAAGGCAAGCTCGGCGAACGCTTCGCGGTCATCGGCCTCGCCAGAAGGCCGCGCACGGAGGAGGAGTTTCGCGGAGACGTCCTCCGTTCGATCCGCGAGTTTTGCCGTTACAAACCGGAAGGCGGCATAGAGTGGGACCGTTTTGCCGCGCACTTTACCTACCAGTCGCTGGACATCGGCAATCTGGAAGGTTTTCGCGCTTTGCGCGAGCTCGCCGAGTCGGTGGAAAGCAAGTTTGACATCAGCGGAAACCGCCTGTTCTATCTCGCGCTGGCGCCGGAGCTGTTCGGCACCGTTTCGCGCCACCTGAAAGAAGGCGGCATGCTGGATTCGCCGGGCTGGCACCGGCTGATCATCGAGAAGCCGTTCGGCTACGACTACGCGTCCGCGAAACAGCTCAACGAAGAGATCCGCCAGGTGTTCCGGGAAGAAGAAATCTTCCGGATCGACCACTACCTCGGCAAGGAAATGGTGCAGAACATCGAGGTGATTCGGTTTTCCAACGGCTTTTTCGAGCCGCTCTGGAACAACCGCTACATCGCCAACGTGCAGATCACCCTGGCCGAGACCGTCGGCATCGAGGACCGGGGGGCGTATTACGAAAACTCCGGCGCGCTGCGGGACATGGTGCAGAACCACCTGCTGCAGATGCTGACGATGATCGCGATGGAACCGCCCAGCCGGCTGGATCCCGAGGATATCCGGGACGAGAAGGTGAAGGTGCTGCGCTCCATCCGTCCGTTCCGGTCGCAGGAAGACGTGATGCGCCGGGTGGTGCGAGGGCAGTACGCCGCCGGCATGCGGAACGGCAAGCCGCTAAAGGGTTACCGCGAAGAGGAGAAAGTCGACCCCAATTCGCAGACGGAGACGTTTTTCGCCGCACGGATGTTCGTCGACAACTTCCGCTGGGCGGGGGTGCCGTTTTACGTGCGGACCGGCAAGCGCTTGCCGGTAAAGGCCACGGAAATCGTCATCGAATTCAAGAACGCGCCGGACAACGTCCTGTTCGCGAGGCGCCAGGTGCTGCAGCCGAACCTGCTGGTCATCCGCATCAATCCGATGGAAGGCATCTATATCAAGGTCAACGCCAAAAAGCCCGGCAACGAGCCGCTCATCCAGCCTGTGGCCATGGAGTTTTGCCAGAGCAACCAGATCGGCATCAACACGCCGGAAGCCTACGAGCGCCTGTTGCACGACGCGGCGCGGGGCGATTCCACCTACTTCACCCGCTGGGACGAGCTGGCGGCGGCCTGGAAGCTGGTGGACCCCATCGCCGCGGCCTGGCGGGAAAACGCGGGTCCCCTGTACTTCTACCCGGCCGGCTCCTGGGGACCGCTGGAAGCGGAGAAACTGCTTCGCGACGACGGTTACCACTGGTGGCCGGTGAACGGCCAGGAAGAAGACAACGTCATCTGGGTGAGCAACACCGCCAAATGACTGGATTGCATCCGACGCTTGCGAACGGCCCCGGCCGCCCGCCGCGGAAAGCGGCGGCCGGGGTTTGAATTTGCCGAAGGAGGCCAGGAACACATGCCCCGCATTTACGACATCTCCATGACCATCCAGGAAGGCATGCAGGTGTGGAAAAACTACGATCACAAAAAGCCGAAGATCACCAACGTGCAAAACCACGCCATGGGCAAGCCCCATGAAAGCCGCATCGACATCGACGTGCACTGCGGCACCCATGTGGACGCGCCGCTGCACATGATTCCCGGCGGAGCGACCATCGAGACCATCGGCCTGGAGCGCCTGGTCGGCCCGGCGCGGGTGCTCGACCTGACCGGCGCCAAGGACTGCATCACGCGGGAACATCTGGAGCCCTTTGCCCTGCAGAAGGGCGAGCGCATCCTGCTGAAGACGCGCTGCTCTTACAGCGACGAGTTCGACGCGGAATTCCCCTACGTGCGGGAGGATGCGGCCCGGTATCTGGCGGAATGCGGCGTGTCCCTGGTCGGCACCGACACCCTCGGCATCGAGCGGGCGCAGCCGGAATATCCGACGCACCGGACGCTCATGCGCCACGACATCATCATCGTGGAAGGCCTGCGCCTGAAAGAAGTCGAGCCGGGCCCGTACTGGCTGGTCATCGCGCCGCTGAAACTCACGGGCATCGACGCCGCGCCGGCCCGGGCGTTTCTGATCGGGTGACGCCTTCCCGAGCCGTTCCCGGAAATGCTTGGCGTCGCCGCCGCCGGCCGTGCGATATATACGAAAATTCGTACATATGAACTCCCGTGCCGGGGGATTTTCGGAATTTTGTGCGGAAAATCGTATATATTGACGAGATCAACGCGGTCGGGGGACGGTTTTGTGCGAAAAATCAAATAAAACGGTGAATGCGCCGGGTTCGTAAAAAAGATATGTGCGAAAAATCAACCAAAATCGTCGGACGCTTCCGGCGAGGCAGCCTGCATGGGGGCCTTAGCGAATCCGCCTGCGGCTTTCAAGTTGGCTTTCAATCCGGCTCTCAATGAAGGTGGATCGTTTTCCGGTGATCGCCGAAGGAAAATGGAGCAAGGCTCTCATCAGGTGCAAAGTAACGAAATCGGGTTCAATCGATGAAAGAACCCGATTTTTTGCTGGTGAGACAACGGGCGGCGAAAAGGCGAACGTTCAAGGCATGCACCCGGCTTTCCGGGACGCCGTTTGTGGTATAATGTTGATCGTCATGCTTTCCGGAGCATCCTGCTTGGACGGAAAGGAACGGCGATGACAGGCTTGGCCACGGCAGACGATACGATCCGGAAGGAAGTGGCGCGGCGCCGCACCTTCGCGATCATTTCCCACCCCGACGCGGGGAAAACGACGCTGACGGAGAAGCTGCTCCTGTTCGGCGGGGCGATCCACCTCGCCGGCGCGGTCAAGGCGCGCAAGGCGGCCCGCTACGCCACCAGCGACTGGATGAAAATCGAGAAGCAGCGGGGCATTTCCGTCACATCCTCGGTCATGCATTTCGAATACAACGGCTACCGGGTCAACATCCTCGACACCCCGGGCCACCAGGATTTCAGCGAAGACACGTACCGCACGCTGACGGCGGCCGACAGCGCGGTCATGCTCATTGACTGCGCCAAGGGCGTCGAGGCCCAGACCATCAAGCTGTTCCAGGTGTGCCGCCGGCGCGGCATTCCCATTTTCACCTTCATCAACAAGCTGGACCGGGAAGGGAGGCCGCCGCTGGATCTGCTGGAGGAAATCGAGCGGGTGCTCGGCATCCGCTCGGTGCCGATGAACTGGCCCATCGGCATGGGGCGCTCGCTGCGGGGCGTGTACGACCGCATGGAAAAGCGGGTGGAACTGTACGGGGAAGGCGAGCGGCGCGGCATCCGCGTGGTGCCCGTGCAGGGCGGCGATGATCCGGCGATCCGCGAAGTGGCCGGGGAAGAGCTGGCGGAGCAGCTGGCGCAGGAGCTGGAGCTTTTGGACGTTGCCGGCGATCCGTTCGACCACGCGAAGGTGCTGGCCGGCGAGCTGACACCGGTGTTCTTCGGCAGCGCCATCAACAACTTCGGCGTGCAGACGTTTCTGGAAAACTTCCTGCGCCTGGCGCCCCCGCCGGGCCCGCGCAAGAGCGCGGACGGGCCGGTGGAACCGACGGAAGGGAAATTTTCGGGGTACATTTTCAAGATCCAGGCCAACATGAACCCGCAGCACCGGGACCGGATCGCGTTTCTGCGCATCTGCTCGGGGCGTTTCCAGCGGGGGATGACCGTGCGCCACGTGCGGGCGGGACGGGACATCAAGCTGGCGCAGCCGCAGCAGTTTCTGGCGCAGGAGCGGGAAATCGTGGAAGAGGCGTATCCCGGGGACATCGTCGGCCTGTTCGATCCGGGCATTTTCCGGCTGGGGGACAGCCTGTGCGAAGGCCGGGACGTGGTGTTCGAAGAACTTCCCACCTTTTCGCCGGAAATGTTCGCCAGGCTGACGATGAAAAACGCCATGAAGCACAAGCAGTTTCAGAAAGGGCTCGCCCAGCTGGCAGAAGAGGGGACGGTGCAGGTGTTCCGCACGGCCGGACCCATGGAGGAGACGATCCTCGGCGTCGTCGGGCAGCTGCAGTTCGACGTGTTCGAGTACCGGATGAAGCAGGAATACGGCGTGGAACTGGAGCTGACGCGCATCCCCTACCGTTTTGCCCGCTGGGTGGAAGCGGAAAAGGTCGATCCCGGCCAGTTCCGCATCAATTCGACCCTCGTCCGGGACAAGGATGGCAACCCCGTGGCGCTGTTCGAAAACGAGTACGCGATGCGCACGGCCATGGAACGGATGCCGAACGCGCGCTTTCTGGAAACGGCGCCGTAGGGCCGGATGGCCCTGGCGGCGGACCCGAGCCGCGGAATCCGACCGGCCATTCCCGCCGCCTCGCAACGATAAAAATCCGGGAACAGGAGAGCTTTTGCCGGCTCCCGTTTCCCGGATTTTGTTTCGGCTTCGGGAACGCTGCCTTCGGTTGTCCGGATCGGATTCGGTCTTCAGGAAGAAGGCGGCGTGCGGGCCAGGATCTCGTTGGCCAGGTGGTATTCCAATTCCCGGTTTTCATCCCGGACCCAATGGTGCAGGCGGAACGCGTCCACGATCCACCAGATGAGGGTGATGATGAGCCCGAACACGATGATCGACAGAATCAGCATGGCGACGGCGGAACCCGTTTTTTTCATGTAGAAGCGGTGACCGCCGATGATCCCGAGGGCGTACCACAGGATGTAGGCGACCAGCACGTTTTTGCCCCGGCTCCGGAGTTCGGATTCCAGCAGCGCGAGTTGCCTGGCATCCATCCGGCTTTTGAGCGGCAAGAGATCCTGCATGAATCGCATCACTCCCCAACGATACTGACAGTTCCATGTTTATTGGGGAGGAACCGGTTTCAATCCGCGGCGGCCAGGCTCCCACTGGGAAATTTTTTGACGAGACGGGCCCCTGCGGATACAGGTTGTTCCATGCGGCGTCGCCGGGTACAATGGGAACAACGGAAAGAAAATGCGGAGACGGAAGGCGTGGTCGGAAAATGGGCCGTTTGTTCGTGCGCGGGGGACGGGTGGTGCTGCCCGGCGAAGTGGCGGAAGCGGATATCGCGGCCGAAGACGGGCGCATCGTGGCCGTCGGCGCCGGCGTTGCCCGGGACGCGGGAAGCCGGCCGGACGACCGGATCGTGGACGCCGCCGGCAAATGGGTGCTGCCCGGCCTGGTCGATCTCCATTGCGACGCCATCGAAAAGGAAGCGGAACCGCGGCCGAACACGCTGTTTCCGCTGGAGCTGGCGTTTTTGGAATTCGAAAAAAAACTGGCCGGCCACGGCATCACGACGATGCTGCATTCGCTGTCGCTGGGCGTGGGCCTCAGCCTGCGCGGCGAGCATCTGGTCGCGGAGATGATCGGGCGCATCCACGCGCTGCGCCAGGAACGGGCGATGATCCGGCACGGCGTGCACCTGCGCTACGAGGTGTCGCACCTTTCGGGCCTGCCCCTGGCCCGGAGGCTGATCGAAGAAGGCGCCGTCGACCTGTTCTCCCTGATGGACCACGCGCCCGGCATCGGACAGTACAAAAAACCGGGTTCCTTTGAACGCTATGTAATGAAAAACCAGGGCGTGACCATCGACGAGGCGGCCAAAATCGTGGAGGAACTCCAGGAGCGGAGGCGGCAGGTGGATCCGGCGCGGCTGCGGGAGCTGACCGACGCCGCCGCGGCGCGGGGCGTGACCGTCGCTTCCCATGACGACGATTCCCAGGCGGCGGTGGAAAAATCGCTGACTTTCCGCGCACGCATTTGCGAGTTTCCCCTCGATCTGGAGACGGCGGCGTACGCCCGGCGGCGCGGCATGGATGTCGCCGTCGGGGCTCCCAACGTGGTGCGCGGCGGTTCCCACGACGGCAATCTGCGCGCCATCGACGCGGTGATGGGGGGCGCGGCCAACATCCTTTGCTCCGACTATCATCCCGCTTCGCTGCTGCACGCGCTGTTCATCCTGCACCGGAACGGGATGCCCCTTCACGAGGCGGCGGCCCTGGCCAGCCTCCATCCCGCCCGGGCGATCGGGCGGGATGACGAGATCGGGTCCCTCGAACCCGGCAAACGGGCCGATCTCATCGTCGTCCGGGAAGTGCGCGGCTGGCCCCTCGTCGTCTGCACCGCGGTGAACGGCACTGTCGTCCACCAGAGCCGGGACATGTCGGGCTACGACGGCAATTTCTGACGGGCGAGGCTTTGGTGGAGGACGGAAACCATTTTTTCCCGTTCCTCTTCCCCGCTGTCCCGCCAAATCATCTCAAAAAGCACGCCCAGCCCGGGCAGCGTCATTTCGGTATTGCCGACGGAATCCTCGATGATCTCGCGAAGCTCCGCTTCGCTCTTGTTTTTGACGCGGGTCATGATCGCCTGTCGAAGGTTCAGGTTCAAGGCATCGTCCTCCCTGGCGACAAGTTCCTGCCTTAGGATGCGCCGGCGCGGCGGGACATATCCCGGGCGGACAGGGGCTTGTGATATAATGGGAGCAAGTTTGCATTGGAGGTTTTTTCCGCGTGTCCAAAAAACAGTTCGCGATCATCGGGCTCGGACGGTTCGGGTCGAGCGTGGCCCGCTACCTGTCCGAGATGAGATACGAAGTGCTGGCCATCGACAATAACCCCGAACGCGTGCAAAGCCTGGCCCCGATCGTCACCCAGGCCGTCACCGCGGATTCCACCGACGAGGAGGCGATGCGGGCGCTCGGCCTGCGCAACTTCGATGTGGTCGTCGTCGCCATCGGCAGCGACATCCAGGCGAGCATCCTGACGACGCTGATCTTGAAGGAGCTCGGGGTTCCCCGGCTGGTGGCCAAGGCGCAAAACGACCATCACGGCAAGGTGCTGGCCAAGATCGGCGCCGACAGGGTCATCTATCCCGAGCGGGACATGGGCCTGCGCGTCGCGCACCAGCTGATCTCGCCCAATATTCTGGAACACATCGAGCTGTCCCCCGACTACGGCATCGTGGAAATGGCCGCCGCGCCCGGCATGATCGGCAAAAATCTGCGCCAGCTGGGCATCCGCGCGGAATTCGGCTGCAGCGTGCTGGCCATCAAGACCGGCAACCGGATGAACATTTCCCCCGGCGCGGAGGATCTGATCCGGGAAGGAGACGTGCTGGTCATCGTCGGCCGCAACAGCGATCTGAACCGGCTGGAAAGAAGTTACGGAGAAAGCTGAGGTCGCCCGGGCGTGAGCACCGTCCGCGAAACGATCGTCACTTCGCCGCAAAATGACAAAGCGAAGCGCTGGGCTTCGCTGCAGCACAGGAAATACCGCGACCGCCACGGCGCGTTTCTGGCCGAGGGCGCGCATCTGGTGCAGGAGGCGCTGGCGGCCGGGGAGACGGTGGAAGCCGTCGTCTTTGACGAGGGGCGCGGCTGGCCGGCGGATCTGGACCGCGGTCTCGCCGCGGCGGCGGGGGAAATCGTGCGGGCGTCCGGAGAGGTCATGGCCAAATGCACCGCCACCGACTCGCCGCCTCCCGTTTTCGCCGTCGTGCGCAAGCGCCCTCCCGATCCGGCCGTGCTGTTCCGCCCCGGCGCCCTGATCGTCGCCCTCGACGGGCTGCGCGACCCCGGCAACGTCGGCACCATCATCCGCAGCGCCGACGCCGCCGGCGCCGATGCGGTCGTCGTGGGGCGGGGCAGCGCCGATCCTTTCAGCCCGAAGGCGGTGCGCTCCACGATGGGGTCGCTGTTTCACCTGCCAATTGTGGAAGGGGATTTGGCGCGGCTTCTTCCCGAGGCGAAGGCCCGGGGATTCCGCCTGATCGGCTCCGGTCCGCGCGCGGAGCGGTCGTGCTACGAGTGCGACTGGAGCGGCGGCGTCTGGCTCCTTCTGGGCAACGAATCGGAAGGGCTGTCCCCGGATGCCGCCGCGCTGCTGGACGAATGCGTCCGGATCCCCATGCGCGGCCGTGCGGAGTCGCTGAACGCGGCGATGGCCGCCACGGTGCTGCTGTTCGAGGCGATGCGGGTGCGGGGGATTTAAGAAACCGCGGCATATTGGCCCGGGAAGTGCGGCCCGGGAGCGAATATGTGCGGTTTTTCGCACATATTGGCTCGGGGAGCGCCACGCGGGAACGAATATGTGCGGTTTTTCGCATATGTTGGCCCCGGATTCGTCGCGCGGGAACGAATATGTGTGGTTTTTCGTACATATTGGCCCGGGAAGCGCCGCGCGGGAACGAATATGTGTGGTTTTTCGCACATATTGGACCGGAAGGCATCGCGCGGGAACGAATATGTGTGGTTTTTCGCACATATTGCCTCGGAAAATGCGGCGCGGAAGTGAATATATACGGTTTTTCGCACATGTTGGTCTGAGAAGTGCGGCGCGGAATGGCCTGTGAGGTGCCGAGCAACCGGCAAATGACCCGAAGTGACGGGTCATTTTTTTGTGTTGTCAACGGAAAATTTCGATTGACAAAATGCCGTTCTCCTGTCATATTGAAGTCAGGTCAAGGAAAGCGCTTAATCTCCAATATTCAAATGAAAGAAAAGGTTTTCTTTTCAAACATTATAATTAATCGCTTTCCTCCTCCCCGCGCAAACATCCACACAGCAACAAGAGGTGCACCAAACGGCGATGAATCCGAAGCTTTACGCGCTGAACGCGGGAATGGGCGATTCGTTCTTCCTCGAGATCGACTCCGGCGCTTCCCGCGCCGTGGTCCTGATCGACGGCGGCGAGAAATTCTGGCACGAGCGGGCGTCTCCCGTCCGGTTCGCGGAAGAAAAAGGCTGGCGGCGGATCGATTTGCTCATCCTGACGCACCTGCATCCCGACCACATCGTCGGGCTTCTGCCCGTGGCGGAAACACTGCACGTGGCCGCGGCGGTCCTTCCCTACCCGCCGCATCGCTTGCATCTTCCGCCCATGCGGCACCCCAAGGCGGAGCAGGCGGCGGAAGTGTTCCGGATGTATCAGCGGCTTTGGGAACTGCTCAAGTCGCAGCGGACGGCGATTTCGCTGCGCCCGCCCTTCGGCGAGGTGTGCGTCTGGCGGTTCGGGGAGACGCGGCTGCGCCATCTCGATCCGACGAAGGAGATCCATCTGCGGGCTTACGAACGGATGAAAGCGCTGGCCGCGGACGACCGCATGCCGGACGAAGACCGGGAAAGGCTGCTTCGGGAATTCGACGCGCTGTCCAACGGCGACAGCAGCGTCTGGGTCCTCGAGCACGGGGACGAGGCCGAACCGCTCGTGGCGTTCGGCGCCGACGCGCTGCTGGCCAATTGGGACCGCATTCTCGAAAAAGAGCCGCTCCGTCCCCGCGGGCTGAAAGCTTCCCACCACGGCCACCCTGACGCGTTGGACGCGTCCCTCCTCGCGCGGCTGTCCCCGGAGTGGACCATCGTCACCTGCGACGCCGAGCGGTACGCGCAGCATCGGGACGAATGGGACCGGCTCGCCCGGGCGTCGGGCAGCGCGTTCGTCGTCACCGGAGCGCGGCCGAACACGCTATATCTCCAATGCGAGCTTCCGCAAAAGCCCGAGGCCGTGGAGCTTGAATCCTGAAATCCGACAAGAGACCAGGGAGAGAAGGAACATGCAACAAAAACTCGTGATCGGCATTGTCGGCGCCGGAAGAATCGGCAGGCTTCATGCGGAAAATCTGGTGCGCAACCCGCGCGTCGCCGTCAAGACCGTTTCCGACCTCTATCTTGACGCGGTCCGGGATTGGGCGGGCAATTACGGTTTCCGCCTGACCCAGGATTACAAAGAAATTCTCCGCGATCCGGAAATCCAGGCCGTCTTCATCTGTTCCTCGACAGACACCCACATCCCGATCATCACCGAAGCGGCGCAGGCCGGCAAACACATTTTCTGCGAGAAACCGATCAGCTTCGACCTGGAAAAAACCGCGCAAACCCATGAGCTCGTCCGGCGTGCCGGCGTCAAATTCCAGGTGGGCTTCAACCGCCGCTTCGACTTCAACTTCGCCCGCGTGCGGGAGCTGGTGGAACAGGGGAGGATCGGCGATCCCCACATCGTCCGCATCACCTCCCGCGACCCGGCGCCGCCGTCCTACGACTACGTGAAGGTATCCGGCGGGCTGTTCATGGACATGGCGATCCACGATTTCGACATGGCCCGGTTTCTTTCCGGAAGCGAAGTGGAGGAGGTGTTCGCACAGGGCGCCGTGCTGGTCGACCCCGTGATCGGCGAGCTGGGCGACATTGACACGGCCGTCACCACGCTCAGGTTCAAGAACGGCGCCATCGGCGTGATCGACAACAGCCGGAAGGCTGTGTACGGGTACGACCAGCGGGTGGAGGTGTTCGGCTCGAAGGGCGGTGTGACGGTGCAAAACGATTTTCCGAATTCCGCCGAGATCAGCACGGAAGACGGGGTGTACCGGGACAAGCCGAAATATTTCTTCCTGGACCGGTACCGGGAAGCCTACGTGAAGGAAACGGAAGCCTTCGTGAGCGCCGTGCTGGACGGCAGGGATGTGCCGGTAAGCTACTACGACGGGCTGCAGGCCGAGCGGATCGCCCATGCGGCGAAACGGTCCCTGCAGGAAAAACGGCCCGTGCGGCTGGACGAAATCGGCTGATCCAAACGAGGGGAGGAACGCAAGGATGAAACGCGTACGTTTGACCATGGCCCAGGCTCTGCTCCGTTTTCTCGACAACCAGTATGTCTCGATTGACGGCGTGGAGCACAAATTCGTGACCGGCATCATGGGCATTTTCGGACACGGCAATGTGCTTGGCATCGGGGAGGCGCTGGAACGGGACCCGGGCAATCTCACCTTCATCCAGGGCAAAAACGAACAGGGCATGGCCCACGCGGCCATCGCCTACGCCAAGCAGAACAACCGGCTCAAAATCTACGCCTGCACGTCTTCCATCGGCCCCGGCGCCCTCAACATGGTGACCGCCGCCGCGGTCGCCACGGTGAACCGGATTCCCGCGCTGTTTTTGCCGGGGGACATTTTCGCCTGCCGCCAGCCGGATCCGGTGCTGCAGCAGATCGAGCATCCGATGGATTACACGGTCTCGGCCAACGACGCCTTCCGGCCGGTGAGCAAGTACTGGGACCGCATCACCCGTCCGGAGCAGCTCATGGCGGCGGCGATGAACGCGATGCGGGTGCTTACGGACCCGGCGGAAACGGGCGCGGTCACCCTGTGCCTGCCGCAGGACGTGCAGACGGAATCCTACGACTATCCCGAGGAATTTTTCGCGAAACGCGTGCACCGCATCGAACGGCGTCTCCCGACGCGGGAGGCGCTGGCCGAAGCCGCGGAACTGATCGCCTCCAGGCGGAAGCCGCTGATCATCGCGGGCGGTGGCGTCCACTATTCGCTGGCGACGAAGGAACTCGCGGCGTTCGCCGAAGCCTTCAACATTCCCGTGGGCGAGACGCAGGCGGGCAAAAGCGCGCTGACCTGGGATCATCCGCTCAACATGGGCGCGGTCGGCGTGACGGGGTCCCTCGCCGCCAACCGCCTGGCGAAGGAAGCGGACCTGATCATCGCCGTGGGCACGCGGCTGGCGGACTTCCCCACCATGTCCAAGACGGCGTTCCAGAATCCCGAAGCGGCGTTCCTGAACATCAACGTCAACTCCCTGGACGCCATGAAGCTGAACGGACAGCTGCTCGTCGCCGACGCGCGGGAGGCGCTCACCGCCCTGGCGGAGGCGCTGAAGCAGAAAGGTTACAAATCCGGCCACGACCCGCAGGCCCTCGCTGCGCTCAAGGCGGAATGGAACGCGGAAGTCGACAGGCTGTACGGATGGGAGCATGAGCAGGGACTCACCCAGACGCGGGCGATTGGCGTAATCAACGAAACCATCGAAGACGACGCCGTCATCGTCAACGCCTCGGGCGGGCTGCCGGGCGACCTCCATCGCCTGTGGCGGTGCCGGAGGGAAAAAACGTACCACATGGAATACGGCTTTTCCTGCATGGGGTACGAGGTGCCCGGCGCTTTCGGCGTGAAGCTCGCCGGCCCGGACCGGCCGGTGTATGCCCTCGTCGGCGACGGCGGGTTCCTCATGCTGCATTCCGAACTCGTCACCAGCATCCAGGAAGGGCAAAAAATCATTGTCGTCCTGTTTGACAACCACGGCTACCAGTGCATCTACGGGCTGCAGACGTCCCACGGCAGCGACGGGTTCGGCAACGAGTTCCGCCTGCGCAGCGCGGAGACGGGCCGTCTGACGGGGGATTACATGAACTTCGATTTCTGCGCCGTCGCCCGCGGGCTGGGGGCCAAGGCGTACCGTGCCGAGACCGCCGACGAGCTGCGCGAAGCCTTGAGCAAGGCGAAGGAGGAGACGGTTTCGACGCTGATCGAAGTGAAGGTGCTGCCCCAGACGGGCACGGCAGGGTATGAATCCTGGTGGCGCGTCGACGTGCCGGAAGTGTCCGTCAGCGACAAGGTACGGGCGGCGCGAGGGGAAATGGAACGGCACCTGCAGGCGGCAAGGCTGCTTTGAGGCTGCGGAGAGAAAAACGGGAGAGGAGAAAACATGGACGTGTCGGGGCTGAAAGAGCTGAAGCTGGGCATTTCCCCGATCGGCTGGGTGAACGAAGATTTGCCCGAGCTGGGGGACCATTACACGTTTGAGGATCTGATGAACGATTTTACGGCGCTGGGCCTCAAGGGCACGGAAAATTCCCGCAAGTTCCCGAAAGACCCGGCCGAGCTCAAGGCGAAACTGGCGGAAAGAGGCATCCAGCTCACCTCCCAGTGGAAAGGGGTGCTGTTCAGCGATCCCGGCGTGCGGGAGCGGGAGCTGGAGGCGTACCGGAAGCACGTGGAGTTTCTGCATTTCATGGGCGCCAAGGTAGTCGTCACCTGCGAGCTCGGCGGCTCCATCATCGGCGATCCGCGCCGCGCGCCCGGCGAGCGGCAGGTCATTCCGCTGACCGACGAGGAATGGAAGCACATGGCGGAAGGCCTCGAACAGGCCGGACGGATCTGCCGCGAATACGGGATGAAGCTGGTGTACCACTACCACGTCGGCACGAACGTGGAGCGTCCGGAGGAAATCGACCGGCTGATGGCGTCCACCGATCCGGAGCTCGTCCATCTGCTCTACGACACCGGCCACGCCTATTACGGCGGTGCGGATCCGCTGGAACTCTTGAAAAAACACGGACACCGGGTCGCCTACGTCCACCTGAAGGACGTCCGCCAGGACGTGCTGGACACGGTCCGGAGGGAAGGCATTCCGTTCCAGCAGGCGGTGGTGCGGGGCGTGTTCACCGTTCCCGGCGACGGATGCATCGACTTCGCTCCGATCCTGCGGGAACTCGGACGCCTCGGGTACGGCGACTGGATGATCATCGAAGCGGAGCAGGACCCGTCCGTGGCCAATCCCGTGGAATACACGAAAAAAGCGCTGGAATACCTGCGGCGGATCGCGGCGGCGCCGCAGCCGTGACGCGCGAGGGGAGGTTCATCGCATGTCACGATTGCTGGTGAAGGGAAAGGCGGTGCCGGACGCGGACGGACTGGTGGTGGACATCAGCCCGGAGTCGGCCGGTTGGAAATACGTCGGGTTCCAGGTGTACCGGCTTTCCCCGGGCGGCACCCTGGTCCGGTCGACGGGCGACCGGGAAGCGTGTCTCGTGCTGCTCTCGGGGCGGGCGGATGTGAGGACGGCCAAAGCGGAATGGCGGAATATCGGCGAGCGCATGAGCGTCTTTGAAGGCAAGCCGCCCTATTCGGTCTATGTGCCTTCCGGCGACGGGTTCGAGGTGATGGCGCTCACCGATCTGGAACTGGCCGTGTGCCTGGCGCCGGGCAAGGGCATCTATCCCGCCCGGCTTATCGAACCCGGCGACGTGGGCGTGGAAACGCGGGGCTACGGAAACATGGAGCGGCGGATCCACAACATTTTGCCGGAATCGCAGCCGGCGGACAGCCTGCTGGTGGTCGAGGTGTTCACGCCGGACGGACACTGGTCGAGCTACCCGCCGCACAAGCACGACGTGGACGATCCGCCCCGCGAGACCTATCTGGAGGAAACGTATTTCCACAAGGTCAGGCCGGAACACGGCTTCGCCGTGCAGCGGGTATACACGGACGACCGGAGCCTGGACGAAACGCTGGTCGTGCGCAACAACGAGGCGGTGCTCGTGCCCGCGGGGTACCACCCCGTGGCGGCCCCACCCGGCTACGAGGTGTACTATCTGAACGTGATGGCCGGACCCGTGCGGATGTGGCGGTTCCACAACGATCCGGACCATGAATGGCTTCTGAAAAAGTGAGGGTGGAATGTGATGAGTCTTCTGAGCTTCAATCCGGACAGGCCGCTCGACGTGATCGGGCTCGGCCGGCTGTGCATCGACCTGAACGCCAACGAAATGAACCGGCCCATGGAGGAAACGCGCACATTCACGAAATATGTGGGCGGCTCCCCGGCCAACATCACCATCGCCCTCGCCCGGCTCGGCGCGAAGACGGGCTTCATCGGCCGGGTGGCGGACGACGCCCACGGGCGGTTCATCGTCCGGTATCTGAAGGAGAACGGCATCAACACGGACAACGTGGTCACGGACCGTTCGGGCAGCGTGACGGGACTGGCCTTTACGGAGATCAAATCGCCCACCGACTGCAGCATTCTGCTGTACCGGGACAACGTGGCGGACCTGAAACTCGAACCGGGCGACGTGCGCGAGGAGTACGTGGCGAGCGCCAAGGCGATCATGATCTCGGGCACCGCGCTGGCCAAATCCCCGTCGCGGGAAGCCGTCTTCGTGGCCCTGGAACTGGCTCGCAAGCACGGCGTCGTGACGATGTTTGACGTCGACTACCGGATCCATCCGTGGCTCGCCAAAGAGGAATTCGCCGTGTACGCCCGGCTGGCCGCGGAGAAATGCGATGTGCTCTTCGGCGGGCGGGAAGAGTTCGACCTTTTGGAAATCCATCGCGGAAAATCTTCGGACGACGCGGACACGGCCGAATCGTTCCTCAAGGGCCAGGCGAAAATCGTCGTCATCAAGCGGGGCAAAGACGGCTCCACGGTGTACACGCGGGACGGCGACATCTATCACGGCCGCACGTTCCCGGCGCAGATGGTCAAAACCTTCGGCGCGGGCGACGCCTTTGCCGGTTCGTTCATCTACGGCCTGCTCCAGGGCTGGAGCATCGACAAGTGCCAGGATTACGGCGCCGCCGCGGCGGCCATCGTCGTGTCCAGCCACAGCTGCTCCGATGCGATGCCCACGCTGGCCCAGGTCGAAGAGTACGTCCGAAAGCATACGGGCTGACCGCCCCGGAGACCCGGCGCATCCCAAATTATAAAGGTAGAGGGGAGAATCATGGGGGACAATCAACAGGTATTGCATAACTTTATTGGCGGCCAGTGGGTGCCGGCGTCCACGGACGTGACGGATCCGGTGCCGAATCCCGCCACGGGGGAAATTCTGGCCCGGGTGCCCATTTCCACGAAGGACGACGTGGACCGGGCGGTGGAAGCTGCCGCCGAGGCGTTCAAGGAGTGGAGCAAAGTTCCCGTGCCGAGACGGGCGCGCATCCTGTTCAAATTCCACCAGCTCCTGGTCGAACACTGGGACGAACTGGCGGAACTGGTGACGAAGGAAAATGGGAAAAACCTGAAAGAAGCCCATGGCGAAGTGCAGCGCGGCATCGAATGTGTGGAGTTTGCCGCCGGCGCGCCGACCCTGATGATGGGGAATGTGCTGCCGGACATCGCCACGGGGCTCGAATCGGGCATGTACCGTTATCCGCTCGGCGTCGTCGGGGGCATCACGCCGTTCAATTTTCCGATGATGGTGCCCTGCTGGATGTTTCCGCTGGCCATCGCCTGCGGCAACACCGTGGTGCTGAAACCCTCGGAACGGACGCCGATCACGGCGAACCGCCTGGCGGAGCTGTTCAGGGAAGCCGGTCTGCCGGACGGCGTGCTCAACATCGTACACGGGGCGAAGGACGTGGTGAACCGCCTGCTGGAGCATCCGGGCGTGAAAGCCATTTCGTTCGTCGGGTCCCAGCCCGTGGCGGAGTACGTCTACAAGACGGCGGCCGCCCACGGCAAGCGGGTGCAGGCCCTGGCCGGCGCGAAGAACCATTCCATCGTGCTGCCGGATGCGGATCTGGATCTGGCGGCGCGGGAAATCGTCAACGCCGCGTTCGGTTCCGCCGGGGAACGCTGCATGGCCTGTTCCGTGGTCGTTCCCGTGGGCGACATTGCCGACGAGCTGGTTGACCGGCTGGTGCAGCAGGCGCAGGCCCTCGTCGTCGGCAGCGGTCTCGACGAGCGGGTGTTCCTCGGGCCCGTCATCCGCGATTCGCACAAGGAGCGGACCGTCGGCTACATCGAAGCCGGCATCCGGGAAGGCGCGGTGCTGAAGCTGGACGGCCGCGAACATCCCGCGGCGCAGGGCGCCGGCTATTTCCTCGGCCCCACCATTTTCGACCATGTCAAGCCCGGCATGAAAATCTGGACGGACGAGATTTTCGCTCCCGTGCTGCAGATCGTGCGCGCGGAAAGCCTGCAGGAAGCGATCGAGATCGCGAACCGCTCGGAATTTGCCAACGGCGCCTGCCTCTATACCAACAGCGCCAAGGCGATCCGGGAGTTTCGGGATTCCATCGACGCGGGCATGCTCGGGATCAACGTGGGCGTTCCCGCACCCATGGCGTTTTTCCCGTTCTCCGGCTACAAAAAATCGTTCTACGGCGATCTGCATGCGAACGGCCGGGACGGGGTGGAGTTCTACACCCGCAAAAAAATGGTGACCGCGCGGTATTGATCGGTTGCCACCGGAGAACGTGCACATGCTGCTGGATGTCGAAGGAAAGGGGCCATTGTGGGGATGGCCCATCCGTTTCGTCCGGGCAGTCCGCTGTGCACGGGTTGCTTCTGGGAATTCGAAATCGCCGACTTTCGCGACATCGATTACATCGAAGTGTGGTCGGAAACGTTCCCTTCCGTCCGACCGCAAAACGCGCGGGCGTTCCGTTTCTGGACGGAAAGACTGAACGAGGGATTCCGCATCGCCGCGACGTCCGGGCGCGACTGGCACCGGCAGGAAAAGACGGAGGTGCCCGTATCCGTCACCTATCTGGGTATCGACGGGGCCTCGCCGGGGAATATGGCGGAAAAAGCGGTGCGGGCGATCGCCGCGGGGCGGGCCAGCGTGACCATGAGGCCTCTTTTGCTTTGCGGGGTGGAATGCTACGGCCGCACGTACTCCATCGGCGACGAAGTGCCCGCGGGCCCTCCGGCGGAGCGCGTCACCGTCCGCATCACCGTGGACGAGTCCGTACGCCGCGGCCTGTGGGCGCTTTCCGGAGACGGGCTGGAAGTGACGATTACGGGCAATGAAGGAACGCTGGCGGAAATCGCCCTGGACGACGGAAGGCGGTCGGTCGCCGTGGAAGTATCCCGCGGGCGCCTGCGCTGGCTGCGGGCGGAACTGGCGGGCACGATCCAAGGGATGAGGACGATGATCGCTTTTTACCAATCCGGTGTATTTCGCCTGACCGCACATTAAAGGATCGGGTGGATGTTCCAATTCCGTCCGCATTGGGTTAGAATGGTTTCCGGTATGCCGGTGCGGCGTTACGCCCGGTTTCGCCATTCTTCGAAAGCAGGGATGGGGCATTGAAGGTAACCATCTACGATGTGGCAAAAGTCGCCAAAGTGTCCATCGCTACCGTATCCAAGGTGATCAACCAGACGGGCAGCATCAGCGAGAAGACGCGAAACCGCGTGCTCAAGGTGATGGAGGACCTGAACTACAAGCCCAGCGTGGTGGCTTCCGCCCTGACGGGGAAACGGACGAACACCGTCGGGCTGCTCATTCCCGATCTGGCCAATCCGTTCTTTGCGGAGATCGCCCGCAGCGTGGAAGACCGGGGGCACGAAGCCGGCTTCAACCTGATGATCTGCAGCACCGACAACGATCCCGACAAGGAAAGCGAATATATCTCCCTCATGCGCCGGAAAAGCGTGGACGGGATTATCCTGGCCTCGGGTCTCATCAGCGACACCGCCGTCAAACAGTTGATCGACCACCAAATTCCGGTGGCCGTCATTGCGCGGGATTTGCCGGTGCTGGCGGTGAACGCGGTGCTGGTGGACGACTTCGCCGGCGGATACATGGCGGCTTCCCATCTGCTTTCGCTGGGTCACCGCCGCATCGGGGTCGTGGCCGAAGATTTGCGGCTCCTGAGCAGCCAGGAACGGGTGCGCGGCTACCGGCACGCCCTGGAGGAAGCCGGGGTGGCGATTGACGACGGCCTGGTGCGGGTCAGCGATTTCACCATCGAAGGCGGCCGGAGGGCGGCCCTGGAGTTGCTGCAATTGCCGGACAGGCCGACGGCGCTGTTCGCCTGCAACGATTTGCTCGCCATCGGCGCGATGCGGGCGGCGAAGGAACTCGGCCTCGCCATCCCGGAGGATCTGTCCGTGGTGGGCTTTGACAACACCATCCTCGCGGAGATCGTCGACCCCGGGCTGACCACGGTGGCGCAGCCGATTGTCAATATGGGCCGCCAGGTGGTGGATCTGCTGATCGAGGAGATGCAGGGGGAAGAAAAGCCCGCCCGGCGCGTGGTGCTGCTGCCCCGGCTGGTGGAGCGGAATTCGACCGCTCCGGCCCGGTCCTGACGCAATCGAGGCCGTGGACGAGGAGGAATGGTCATGGCGAAGATCGGGGAGTGGGAAAACGCCGAACCCGGCATCAGGCGCAAGATCCATCCGCCGGGAAAGACGCTGATGATCATGCAGGTGGAGTTCCGGGAAGGCGCCGAATCCGCCGAACACGCGCACCCGCACGAGCAGATTTCCTACTGTCTTCGCGGCGAGTTTGAGTTTCGCCTCGACGGCCGGACCGTGCGCCTGTGCGCCGGCGAGTCGCTGATCATTCCGGGCGGCACCCGGCACGCGGCGAAGGCGCTGGTTGAGGGCGCCCTGCTGGATTCCTTTGCGCCGGTGCGCGAAGATTTGGTGGGAAACTGAACGGCCGACGGGAATAGGCCGGGACAGGCGCGGACAGCCCATGCGCGGACTGCCCGCGCCTTCTTATTTGTCCGCGACTCGCATAAAGATGAAGCAGAACAAGGGATCGGGCTTGTCGCGGGAGGGGGACGCATGCGGCGCAGATGGGGAAAGCCGGTACCGGCCTTGCAGTGGCCGCCAAGGCCGCGGTTTGTCGCGCGGCCGCGCCCCGCATGGCCGGCGTACCGCCTGTGGCCCGCGCGGCGGCCGGCGCTGCGGCTGCGCCGCGCCCTGCCTTTCCGGCCGCGCGGCCCGTGGCGGAGCGCGCCGCTGCGGGTCGGCGGCACGCGGCGGTTCATCCCCGCGCGCCGCGCCGTTTGGCGGAGTCTAGCCCCGCAATGGAGCGCCCACCGATGGCGGACCGGGCAGACGGCCGGCGGCCGGCGCGGCTGGACGACCCGCCCGCCCCGGCGGCTGCGAATCACCCGGGGGAAACTGATCCTGCTGTTTCTCCTCGCCTTCGTTTTGACTGCGCTCGCCCTGGCCCGATTTTTCGACGCCCGCCTGAAGGAGCCGCTGTTTTTTCTCGCCAAGACGAGGATCACCCAGATCGCCACCGAAGCGGTCAACGCCGCCATCGCGGCGCGATTCGCCGAACAGGCCGCCGCGGGCGGGCTGATCCGCTGGCAGACGAACGACAAGGGCGACATCTCCGGATTTGTGATCGACTACCGGGAACAGATGCGCATCGTGGCGGACACGGTTCGCATCGTCCAGGGGGTTTTGCGGGAAAAGGAAGAGCTGCCGGAACGCATTCCCATCGGGCACGCCCTCGACAGTCCGCTGCTGTCGGCTTTCGGTCCGCAGGTGGCGGTCCGCTTTCATCCCATCGGCGCCGTCTGGGCGAACGTGGGGATGCGCCAGCACGAGGCCGGCATCAACCACGTGCTGGTGGAGGTGTTTTTGCACGTCCGCACCGACGTCGCCATCGTGATCCCGTTCGACCGGGAAGCGGAAACCATCGAGGCGGAAATTCCCCTGACCTACGTGCTGGTGGCCGGAGATGTGCCGCTGTACTACTACGACAACAAAGGCAATCCCGTCGGCGGCGGGTCGGCCCAGGCGCCGCCCATCGTGCTGCCGGCGCCGGGGGAACGGGATTCGGCAAGCAGTACGCTTTAGTTGCGCCGGCAAAAACGAAGAACGCCCGGGTCCGGGCCGCCGGTCTAACGGCGCTTCGCGGAACCCAGGCGCTTTTTCTCTTCCTTTTCCCATTTTTTCAGCAGCGGATACGGGTCGAAAGCCCATTCCACCATGCCCCGGTCGCGATAGATGCCGTAGTGCAGATGGGGCGGAAATTTCCCCTGCGTGCCCGGCTTGCCGTAACCGGAACTGCCCACCCAGCCGATCACCTGGCCCGGCCGGACGATGTCGCCGGGCTTGAGCTTTTTGTCGTACCCCGACAGATGCGCGAAGTAATGATAGCGGTTGTCCACGTCGCGGATGCCGATGCGCCAGCCGCCGTACCGGTTCCACCCTTTCGTTTCCACGATGCCGTAGCAGGTGCTGCGCACCGGGGTGCCGTAGGGCGCGAAAATGTCGGTGCCTTCGTGGATGCGGGCGCCTCCCCAGCTCCGCCGCGTGCCCCACGTGCTGCGGTATGAGTAGCGGGTCCCCGGCGGCAGGGGAAAGACGTGTTCGTTCAGATCCAGCCGGTCAAAGGCGGCGTAGATTTTGGCGAATTGCTGCACGCGCTGCACCGCCCGGGTTTGCTGGTAATATTCCCACAGGCCGATGGCGAAATCGTCGTCGCCGGACCCGTACCTGGCGATCAGCCGGGCCACGCTGTACAGCCTGTCGTCGTCGCTGGCCAGCTCGGCGCGTCCGTCCCCGTCCATGTCCCGCCCGATGCCGCCGAAAAAGCGGATGGACACGGGATGCGTGTCGTTTTCGTCCGGGTTGGTCATGCCCGCCCATCGCCGGGGCGGCACGTAGACGCCGCTCAGGGCGTTTTTGTCAATGGGCCGGTCGGCGGGACGGACGCGGGACAGCGTGCGCTCGTACTGATCCAGCGCGGCCACCATGTACCAGGGCATGCCCGTGGCCATGGCGATGCGCTCGTACAGATGCATGCGCAGCGCGTACCGATCGTCGGGTCCGGAGCGATCCTGGCGGGAACCGGCGGCGGGACCGGTACCGGGGCTGGCGAAACCGGCCAAAAGGACGCAAACGGCGACCAGCACCGTCGTCCGGCGCAGGGCCGTCCAGGGACGGATGGCCGACCGGCGCGGCCTTGTGGCCCAGCGCGGCAGCTGCGAAACCTTGCGGCGGAACACCATCGTCTCCCTCCCGCTGTTGTCCGTGCCTTGGTTTTTTTCGCGTCCACGCGCCTTAGGTTTTGCAGTTTTCGTTGGTTTTTATCCGAATCGTGTTATAATAGGGAAACAGAAAGCGAGGGGACGGCCATGCCCGACCGGACAAAAGCCCGCAAGCCGGATTGGCTTCGGGTCCGGCTGATCGCCGGAGAACCGTATCAGGAACTCAAGCAAATGATGCGGTCAAAATCGCTGCATACCGTCTGCGAGGAAGCGCGCTGTCCCAACATTTATGAATGCTGGGCGAACCGCACGGCCACCTTCATGATCCTGGGCAACACGTGCACCCGCGCCTGCCGCTTCTGCGCGGTCAATACCGGCATGCCCACCGAGCTGGATCTGCAGGAGCCCGAGCGCGTGGCGGAAGCGGCGGAACAGATGGGCCTGAGGCACTGCGTGGTGACGTCCGTGGCGCGGGACGACCTGAACGACGGCGGTGCCTCCATTTTCGCCGAGACGATCCGGGCGATCCGCCGGCGTCTGCCGCTGTGCAGCGTGGAGGTGCTGATCCCCGACTTCCAGGGTAACTGGGACGCGCTGCGCGTCGTGATGGAGGCGGGTCCGGACATCCTGAACCACAACGTGGAAACGGTAGAGCGGCTGTCGGACCGGGTGCGGGCCAAGGCCAAATACCGCCGTTCGCTGGAGCTTCTGCGCATGGCGAAGCGGATGAAGCCGCGCATCCCCACCAAGTCGGGGCTGATGCTCGGGCTTGGGGAAACGATCGAGGAAGTATTGCAAACGATGGACGACCTGCGCTCCGTCGGCTGCGACATCCTGACGATCGGCCAGTATCTGCAGCCGACTCCGCAGCATCTTCCCGTGGAACGTTACGTGCATCCCGACGAATTCGCCGTGTTGAAACGGGAAGGGCTCGCCCGCGGGTTCGCCCATGTGGAGTCGGGTCCGCTGGTGCGCAGCTCGTACCACGCCCACCGGCAGGCCCGGTCCGCCATGGCGGCGGGCGGCGAGCCGGCCTATCCCGCCGGGGACGCGTGAAAGCGGGGGCAACGATTTTTTGGGAGGATATTCCGTGATTTACGTGGCTGGAGGAAACGCGTACCGCCTGGTGCGCAACCACAAAAACGGATGGAATCCGGAAGCGTTCCGGGAACGGTACTGCGACGTGCTGGAGCGGTACGACTACATCGTCGGAGACTGGGGATACAACCAGCTGAGGCTGAAGGGGTTTTTCCGGGACAACCATCCCAAGGCGACCAAGGAGACCGCCATCTCCGGACTGGCGGATTATTTGAGCGAATACTGCAACTTCGGCTGCGCCTGGTTCGTGCTGGCCAAGGTGGACCGGAAGCAGCTGTCGGCCGATGAGCAGGTGGTTTCCGTTGACCCGCCGGTAAGCGCATACATCGGCGAAGAAAGCCAGAAAGACGGCGGACAGGGGTTGCCGATGCGCTGGCGGGCCGGCGGCACGACGTATGTGCCCCATATCAGCGCGTACGATCTGGCGCGCGCCCAGGCCGAGATGGAGAAACGCCGGGCGGCGGCGAACACGGCGGCCTCTTCGCGGGAGAACGGACGCAACGGGGGAGGGGCCGGGAGCGGCGCGGGCGGCTTCCGTTCCCAGGAAGAGCGGCGGCCGAACGGCGGTGCGAACCGGGCGCAGAACGCCCATGGCGGCCAGCATGCCGACGGGTCGAAAGCGGAGGAGAAGCTGGTCCGTACCCATGCGCACTCGCCGCAACAGGGCAAAGGCGGCGGGCAGGGCGACGCTCGCGCCAAGCGGCAGCAAGGGAACTTCCGGCCAAACCAGCCCCGCGACGCGGCGCCTTCCCGCGCCGCGGAACCGGAGCCCGCTTCCGGCAGGACGAACGCGGCCGCGGCTTCCGTCCAGCAGGGGCGACAGGAAGAGCCGGAACCCGCGCAGGGGCGTCCCGGCGAGGGCCGCTCCGGGGAGGGCCGTTCCGGCAGCGGCCGCGGCGGCCACTCGGGACGGCGTCACCGGCACAAACGCCGCCAGGGCAAGTCGTTCCAGCCGCCCTCCGAAACGTCCCGTACGGACAAATAAGGACAAGCCTCCGGGCCTTCGGGCGTCCGGGGGCTGTTTTTATCAGGTGATGAACGACTCCCGCACCCGGTTCCAGAACGGAAAAGGCCGGTAGCGGGCAAAGCTGATTTTTTCCTCCGCCACGTGGAAACGGATGGTGCGAACGTCGTCCGGTCTGAGGACCAGGTGGTCCATCCACAGCTCGACCGGTTTTTCCGTTTTTACGTCACAGCAGTGATGCTTGGGCAACACGATGGAGGACCCGAGGGTCCGGAACACGCGGTTGTTGATCGACGCGATTTCGGCGATTTGCATCGCTTCCAGGGACGGGTGGATCACGGCGCCGCCCACGCTTTTGTTGTAGGCGGTGCTGCCGGACGGGGTGGAAATGACCAGCCCGTCGCCGCGAAACATCTCGAACGGCTCCCCGTTGATCTTCAGCTCGGCGACCAGCGTGCCTTCCGCGCTTTTCAGGGTAAATTCGTTCAGGGCGAGATGGACGAATTTCTCGCCGCCGCTTTCAAACTCGGCCTGAACAAGGGGATACTGCACGATTTTCGGCTCCGCTTCCGCGATCATGCGGACGAGCTCGTCCAGCTCGTCCTTCCGCCAGTCGGCGTAGAAACCAAGCCGGCCGGTATGTACGCCGACGAACGACACCGTCCGCACCAGGTGCCGGAACCGGTGAAACGCCTGGAGCAACGTGCCGTCGCCGCCGATGGAAACGACGATGTCCGGCGTGTGGTCGTCGGCCTGAAGGCCGCGCCGGGCCGCCTGTTCACGGAACCGTTCCGCGAGCGCGCGCGACACTTCGTCTCCCTTGTCCCAGATGCTGTACTTCAAAGGCTGCGGCTCCTTTCCGGGCGCTGTTTCGCGTTTTTTCGTCCCGATTATGCTTTTTTTGTGACGCCATTTCGCATCTTGATACGATCATATCCAATCTCCATCCGCAACACAATGCCCGATGCCTTGCCATGAATCGAAAATCACCGCTTCCCGTCCGGCGCCCCTCAGGTGCTCCTTTAATTTTTTACCCCAATCCAGGGCCACAGGGCATACACCAGCAGGGTCGACACCACGGCGTGCAGCAGCCGGGCGCGGACGAAGGGCGCGTACCGCCACGCCGTGCGGCTCATCAGCCCGGCCACCTGGGCGTGGACCGAAAACCCCGCCCAGGACAGCACGAACGCCGCAGCGGCCACCCGGTCCATGAGCGGCACGGAGGTGTCCGCAGCCGCCGCCTTGGCGCCCAGCGTCACTTCCAGGGTTCCCTGCGTGAAGGCGGAGGCCAGCGCGCCAGCCAGCCCCAGCGCCTCCAGCGCTTCGCCCAGCCTTTCCTGCAGCCAGCGCAGCAGCCCGCTTTCCAGAAGCAGCGTCAACGCCATGGAGAAAAAGACCACCAGCCCGCCCACGACGATCATCAGCCGGACGGACGACCGCAGCGCGTCGCTCAGCAGCACGCCGGCCGGCCGCCCGTCTTCCATGCGCGCCAGATGCATCGCCCGCACGGCCTCCTTCAGCCGTCCGACACCCGGGAAACCGCGACCCGCACCCGGAGGTTTTCCGCCGCGGGAGGGGGATGAACCGGCGCCGGCACCGGTACCAGTACCGAAGTCCCTTCCGAACCCGGACCGGACCCAATGGCAAACCGGCAAACCGACCAGCAGCGCTCCGGCGTAATGGGCGCATGCGAGCACGGGCGCCGCGTCCTTGTTGCCGAAAAAACCCACGCATACCGCGCCGATCAGAAACAGCGGGTCGGCGGTGGTCGTCATCACCACCAGCCGTTCCCCCTGCTCGCGGTCGATCAGCCCCTGCTCCATCAGCCGGGAAGTCATCCTGGCGCCGACCGGATAGCCCGACACGAAACCCATGGCCAGCACGAAGCCGCCCAGGCCGGGAATGCGGAACAGGGAGCGCATCACCGGATCCAGCAGCCTGCCGGCGAAATGGACGACGCCGAAACCGAGCATCAGCTCGGAGAGCACGAAAAACGGAAACAGGGCGGGAAACAGGACGTCCCACCAGATGGCGACGCCGCGCAGGGACGCCTCCAGGGCGGCCGACGGCATGGCGAGGGCAAGGCCGGCGACGCCGAAGGCGGCCGCCGGAAGCAGCGCCGCCCTCCCGATTTGACGCGTGGTCAAACTTTCCCCTCCTTGTCTTGCTATTACCACTATATGCGCGGACATGGACGGGTTTTGTCCGGTGACAGAAGGATGAGCGAAATGGTAAAATAAAATCATCCTGAATCCGTGATCGTCCGCGGATAGTTTCGGAACCCGGTTTCTGAAACCGGTAATTTTAGTCATTTTTTCTGTGATGGTCGTAAGAACTGGCTTTTTACGATGGCAGAAGGACGCATCATAGCTTGTCAATTCAAATCCATGAATGCCAAACAGACCTGGCGGACGACAGGTCGTTCCAAAGCGTCTCCTGCATCATGCCCGTGTCAT
>Ga0207792_100223_pt1 | contig 36339 bp, 38 predicted proteins | sample CeladaPassaB1F06_FD_187483 | JGI IMG/M metagenome (GOLD analysis project Ga0207792, IMG submission 187483) | Cellulose-adapted microbial communities from the Joint BioEnergy Institute, USA - Passage B1F06 (SPAdes) (version 2) | ecosystem: Engineered > Bioreactor > Continuous culture >...
TCGACCTTTCCTCCTTCAGAATTTCCAGCACGATTTGGGCTTTTTGTTCCGGTGTAAACGTTCTGCGGATGGTTGTCATCAACTAAGAAACTCCTTTTTTGTTGTCTAGTTTTCGTAGTCCATTATAGTTCTTCACGTAAAACGGATCCCAGACGTCGAAAATTCTCGCGGCATGAAACGGAAAGAGAAGCAAAATGCCCAGATTGCGCAGCAAGTCGATGTCGTATCTTCTCTGCATGGATACCGGTTCTCCCCGGGGCGCTTGTTTTGATCCATCATATATGGGAACACGCGGGAATTCAACGTTTTCGCGCAAGGTTTGCGCCGGACCGCGGAACCGGGCCGGCCTCGCGAAGGCCGCGCGCGGTTTGACAGTCCGGGTTTGAACCGTATAAGATAGTTGCATCGGCTTACGGAGAACGAAACGAAGGTGAAACCCGGATGGACACGTATTATCGACCGACCCGCGCGGAGATCTCCCTGGACGCGCTCAGACGGAACATCCAGGCGTTCCGGCGGGCGCTCCCGCCCGGCACGAAGCTGCTCGCTTCCGTGAAGGCGAACGCGTACGGCCACGGCGCCGTCGAGACGGCGCGGGAGGCGGTCGCGGCGGGCGCGGACATGCTCGGCGTCGCGTTTCTCGATGAGGCGGTGCAGCTTCGCCGCGCCGGCATCGAGGCGCCGGTGCTTGTGCTCGGATATGTGCCGCCCGAGGGCTTCCCTGTCGCGCGCGAGCTGGGCGTCTCGATCGCGCTGTTCCGCGAGGACGCGCTGGAAGCGGCTGCGGCCGGGCCCGGCGCGAAGCCGCTGAGGGTGCACATCAAGGTCGACACCGGCATGGGCCGGCTCGGCGTGCTGCCCGGAGAGGAAGCGGTCCGGTTCGTCGAGCGGGCGCTCCGCACGCCGGGCGTCGAAGTGGAGGGGATGTTCACCCACTTCGCCCGCTCGGACGAGGCGGACAAATCGTACACGCGCATGCAGCGCGAGCGGTTCGCCGAGGTCGCGGAAGCCGTGCGGCGGCGCGGATTGGACGTTCCGCTCGTCCATCTCGGCAACAGCGCGGCGGGCATCGACACGCCGGAGTGGACGGGCGGCATGCTGCGGCTCGGCATCGGCATGTACGGCCTGTACCCGTCCGCGGAGGTCGGCAGGACGCGGGTCGAGCTGGAGCCGGTCATGACGCTGAAGACGGAGATCGTCATGACGAAGACCGCGCCGCCCGGCTGGGGCGTCAGCTACGGCACGCGCTATGTGACGCGCGGCGAGGAGCGGATCGGCACGCTGCCGATCGGCTACGCGGACGGCTACAGCCGGATGCTGACCGGCAAGGCGGAGGCTCTGGTGCGCGGCGTCCGCGTGCCCGTGCTCGGCACGATCTGCATGGACCAGTGCATGATCGCGCTCGATCCGGCGGACCGGGCGGAAGGGTTCGGCGGACCGGTGGAGGCCGGGGAGGAGGTCGTCCTGATCGGCCGGCAGGGCGATGAGGTCATCACGGCCGAGGAGATCGCTTCCCGTCTGGGGACGATCAATTACGAAGTGGTATGCATGATCGCCGCGCGCGTGCCCAGGGTTTATGTCCGCGGCGGCAAAATCGAAGCGGTGACGAACGGAATTGCCGGATGACGAAGCGTCTTCCGGCATTTCCTTGTTTCCGCGATCATAGGTATGGGTGTATAATCAATCCAGAGCAACGGCATACTGGTAAGAGGCTGGATTGGCAAAGTCTTGGAGGTGCGACGGGTTTGGCCGATCTGCGGAACACGAAACGAATCATGATCAGTCTGCCGGATCAGTTGCTCAGGGAAGTGGACGGGATCGTGGCGCGAGAGAAGTCGAACCGCAGCGAATTCATTCGCCAGGCGATGAGGCTCTATCTTACCGAACGGAAGAAGCGGCAGATCCGCGATTCGTTGCAGCGGGGATACCTCGAGATGGCGAACCTTAATCTGCGGATGGCCGCGGAAGCTTTCCAGGCGGAGGATGAAGCCGACGATACGCTTGGCCGTCTCGTAAGCGGGGTGTGAGGCGTGATCGTAAAACGCGGAGATGTGTTTTTCGCAGATTTGTCGCCGGTGGTCGGATCGGAGCAGGGCGGCGTGCGCCCCGTGCTGATCATCCAGAACGACATCGGCAACCGGTTCAGTCCGACGGTGATCGTCGCGGCGATTACGGCGAAAATCCAGAAGGCGAAGCTGCCCACCCACGTCGAGCTCAGCGCGGAAGCGCACGGCTTCGACCGGGATTCGGTCGTGCTGCTCGAACAGATCCGCACGATCGACAAGCAGCGTCTGACGGACAAGATCACGCACCTGGACGAAGAGACGATGAAGAAGGTCAACGAATCGCTTTCCATCAGCGTCGGTCTGATCGATTTCTAGCTATATGGCGAGCGGAGGACCCGGCGGACGTGCGCGGGGCGGTTTCATACGGATCATCGGAGCCGTGACATCGGTTCTTTTTTTGTGCCGCATGGCAGGAAATGAATAGCAGCAGCAGGGACTAATTACCACGCAAAATCGCGGCGCGGCTTAGAGGATTTGCGCCCGGCGAAGCGAATTGTAATGGGAAAGAGTCATGGGCCGCGCGGCATGCGGCTTGCGCGGGCGGAGAGCAGCGGAGGTGCGTCACGATTGTCGGAACATCGCAGAATGAGACGGATTACGGTCCATCTCCCGGGATCGTTGATCAGCGACATGGATGCCGTCGCCAGGCGGGAGAAGCGAAGCCGGGGCGAGATCGTTCGCCGGGCCGTCGCGGAATGGCTGCGCGATCGGAACGGGCGGCTCAGCGCGGAATCCCTGAAGCGCGGCTATCAGGAAATGGCGGGCATCAACCTGATGATCGCCTCCGAGGCGTTTCACGCGGAAGCCGACGCGGAACATACGCTTGGCCGCATGGTGGCAAGCGAATAACATATAGACATTTCAGTAATATTTTGCTAGTATAATAATTACCGTAAAATAACATATGGTCTGTGACATGCGAAGAACGCATGCGAGAGGGAATGTCCCTTTTGCTGCGTTCTTTTTTTGTCGCGGGCGGAAAGGAGAGGCGATGAACAGAAGACGGAACCTGGCGATCAGCGCGGCCGCCGCGGCGCTCTCCGGCGTGCTGGTCTGGTGCGTTCACGAGCTGCAGCTCCGGCAGATCGAGCTGCAGGAGACGATGCGGGTCGTCGCGCCGGCGCGGTTCATCCCGGCGGGCGAGCGGCTCGCGCTTGATGCGCTCGGTTGGAAGACGATCCCGAAGGCGTCCTTCATGCCGGGCATGGTGACCGATCTGCACGCGGTCGTCGGCATGGAGACGGTCGTCCCGCTCGGCCGGGACGAGCCGCTGCTGGACTGGAAGCTCGACCGCTACCGGCTGCTGCCGCGGCGGGGCGAATCGACGTTCCAGATCCCGAAAGACTACATCCTTTCGGTGTCGAACGGGCTGCGCGCGGGGGACAAGGCGTTTGTCTACGCGTCCGGCGAAGGCGTCGTATCCGGCCGGCTGTTCCCGGAGCCGGTGACGGTGGCCGCCGTGAAGACGTCGGCGAACCTGGAGATCGACGATCCGCAGCACACCGGCCTCGTGTCCCGCGCCAGCGGCGACTGGGAGCAGCTCTATCTGTCGCGGCGGGACGCGAACGGCGCGATCGACGCTGTCAACCTGAACCTGACCGAGGAGCAGTGGCTCCGCATCGACAATCTGTGCCGGAACGGGCGCGCCAAGCTCGTCATCGCCTATGTGCCGGACGCGCACGAGAGCGCGGCCCGGGCCGCCGGAGGGACGGAGGAGGCGAGGACGTCGTGAATCGGGGAGCGCTCGTCGCCTTCACCGGCACGACGCCGAACATCGGCACGACGATCAGCGCCTTTTCCGCCGCCTGGCGGATCGCGGAGTACAGCGGACAGCCGGTCGGCTACTTCTGCCTCAATCTCAAGAGCGCCAAGCTGCACCGGTATATCCGCGTCGAACAGCCGGCGCTCTCGCTCGACCGGATGCGCCCCGAGCTGAAGGCGGCGACCCTGTCGCCGGAACGTCTGAAAGCGGCCGCGTTCCGTCCGGCCGGCATGACGAATCTGTTCATCTGCTTCGGCAATCTGCTGCGGGATCAGGCGGAGTTCTATGAACCGGAGGAGATCGGGCATCTGCTCGACGCCGCGCGGGAGGCGTTCAGCATCACGATCGCCGACGTGAGCGCTTACTGGGACAACGCCGCCACGATCGCCGCGATGCTGGCCGCCGACAGCCGGATCGTCGCCACGACGACGGCGCTGTCGCACTTCCAGGAGGACGGACGCCGCTGGTTCGGGCTCGCCCGGTCGCTGTTCGGCATTGAACCCGGGGGCTGCGACGCGGTCATCATTTCCCCGCCATGGAGATACGGAGGGTTCACCATGAAAGACGTGCAGAAAGAAACCGGACTGCGCGCCATCGACCGGCTGCGGCTGACCGAACCGCTGATGGCGGCGCTCGACAACGGCGCGCTGCTGGACTGGCTTCGCACGGACGACACGGGCCGGAAGGCGATGGACGAGGCGGCCCGGCAGCTGATGAACCGCCACGGCGTGCGCTTCGGTCGCGGCATTGCGCAGCAGCCGTGGTACCGCCGCCTGCTCGCCCACAGGAACGGTGTCAGCTGATGGGCGGAACGGAACGGGCGAAGCTCCCGACGCAGTCGAAGTTCTCGCCGACCGAATACGCGGCGAAGCTGCGGCTCTGCGTGCCGGAAGTCGCCGGAGCGGCCGCCGATCCGAGGGGGACGGACGGGGAGGAGGCGTTCCGCCGGCTGGTCGAGGACATGCGGACCTGGCTGACGGCGCCGCAGGGCATGACGGAGGAGCAGCGGCAATCGTACGGCGAGCGGCTCAACCGCGCCGTGCTCGGTTTCCCGCTGGAGCGGGCGGAGATGCTCGCGATCATCCAGGAGCGGCTGCTGCGCAAGCGGATTCATCGGCTGCCGGGGTACCATCACCCGTACGGCAGCCTGGCCGAGGCGATCTTCGCCGAGGTGATCGGCCTGAACGTGCTGGAGCTGATCCTGGCGGCGAGAGACGGCCTCGAGGAGATCCAGGTCGTCGGCACGCGGATCTACGAAGTGCGGTCCGGCCGGCCCGTGCCGTCGGCGCACCGGTTCCAGTCGGTCCGGGATGTGGAGCGGATCCAGCAGAACCTGGTCCTGTTCAACAACGACCGGATCAGCCCGCGCAAGCGGTGGGCGGAGGTAACGCTAAGCGACGGCTCGCGGGTGACGATGACCGGATTCGGCTACACCGCCGAGCCGACGCTGACGATCCGCTTCTACACTGTCCGGCACTTCCGGCTTGAGGAGCTCTGCAGGCCGGAGTACGGCACGATGAACGGGCAGGTGGCGCGGCTGCTGAGGAATGTGCTGGAACGGCGTTACAACCTCGTCATCATCGGCCCGACGAACTCCGGCAAGACGCATCTGATCAAGTCGCTGATCGCCGAGCTGCCCGACGAGGAGCGTATCGTCACGATCGAGGGGCGGTTCGAGCTGATGCTGCGGCGGACGTTTCCGGAGAAAAACGTGATCGAATACGAAGCCGACGAGGAAGATCCGACGCACGACTCCGCCCAGGCGTTCAAGCTGGCGCTGCGCCAGTCGCCGCAGCGCATCGTCCATGCCGAGATCCGCGACGAGGACGCGAACATGTACGTCAGGGCCTGCACGCGCGGACACCGGGGCAGCATGACGACGGTTCATGCGAACGCGCTCGAGGATGTGCCGGAGACGATCGCGGACATGTGCATGCTCGACGGCCGCGCGGTGGACGACAACCGGCTTGTCCGGCGCATCACCCGGATGGTGACGGAGGTCGGCATCGAGATGCGGATCGTCGGCGGGAAGCGGCGGATCGTCCGCATCGGGCGGTTCGAATGGCGGCCGGACGGCCCGCATGTGCGCGATTGGGCGGTGTACGATCCGGAGCGGGACGACTGGACGATCGCCCCGGATGCGCCGTGCTGAGTCTGGATGCGATGCGGACGGTGGCGACGGCCGCGCTGTTCCTGCTTGTGTTCACGGCGATCCGCTGCCTGCTGGCCGCCCTGGCGGCCCGCTCCGAAGCCGCGTCGAGGCTCGGCCATCGCCGCCGGGCCGGACTGCTCGACCGGGCGGAGCGGGTCGTCCGGGCGATTGCGGCCGAACCGGCGGCGCGGCTCGCGCTCATGCTGGAGAGCGCGCGGGCCGGCATCGGTCCGGCGGCGTTCGTCGGCCTGTCCGCGCTGCTGGCCGCGGCGGGCGGAGCGGCGGGCGCGCTCGCCATCCAGACCGCGAAGGGCGCGATCGTCGCGGCCGTGCTGTTCGGCGGCCTGCCGTACATCGTCATCCGGATGACGCTGACGAACCGGCAGATGCAGAGCCGGATCGATTTCCTGCCGGCCGTGGAGCTGTTCTATCAGAGCTATCTGACGACCGGCGGACGGCAGGTGCGGGTGGCGCTGGGCCGCATGATCGAGGAGCGGCGGCTCGCCGGACCGCTGCTGCCGGTATTCGAGCAATTGTACATCAACCTGTCGGTCAGGGGCGACGACGAGGCGAGCCTGCGCGTCTTCGCGTCGGCCGTGGGACATGTCTGGGCGGACTACTTCGCGAATCTGCTGCGGGTGGCGCTGGCGGACGGCGCCCCGATCGCGGACAACCTGAAGGAGCTGATCGGCGACATGCGCCGGGCGGCGCGGGCGGATCAGCAGGAGCGGAACCGGCTGCTCGAGATCCGGCTGGCCAATTTCTCGCCGATCCTGTTCCTCGCGCTGTTCATCGGCATCAACATCCGGTACAACCCGGAAGGCGCCTGGCGCTATTACGTGCTCGATCCGCACGGGCGCGACATGCTGCTGAACGCGGCGGCGCTCATTTTCGCGTCGTTCCTGATGGGCATCTGGCTGTCGCGCCGCAAATTGTAGACGGGAGGAATGAAGGATGCTGACCGATCCGCAATGGGTCCGGATGCTGACTCTGCTGCTCCTGATCGCGCAGTTCGGACTTGTCGCGCTGTCCGCCGCGGCGCTGCTGCGGGCGTTGCTGTGGCGGCCGCCGCGCTGGGTGCATCTGCGGCTCGAGGACGACGGGCCGCGGCGCGCGCCGGATTGGCTGCTGCGGGCGGCGGCTGTCAATCGCGGCGGCCAGGGCTATCTGACACGCGAGCCGCTGCTGGCGGGGTGCGGATATGCGCACGACCCGGCCTGGTACATGATCGCGCGGCGGCTGGCGATCCTGCTCGGAGCGGCCGCGCTTGTCTGGGGGGCGGCCTTCCCCGCGCACGTTCCGCTGCCGCCCGGCCGCGCGGTGTGGCTGCAGGCGGCTGGCGCGGCGCTCGCGGTTTGCGCGCTGTGCGACAAGCCGCTGCTCGAATCGCTGCGCAAGGCGCGGTCCGAGCGGATCATGCGGGAAATTCTCGCCGTCAGCAATCAGCTGCTCTACTTCGCGGGCGCCTCGCTGCACCTGCATGTGAAGCTGACCCGCTGCCTGCCCTACACGTCGGTCATCCGCTCCGATCTGCGGCGCATGCTGGCCGAATGGTACCACGACCCGGGGGAGGCGATCGCGCGGTTCAAGCGGCGCGTCGGCACGGCCGAGGCGGCCAGCTTCGCGGAGACGCTCGAGGCGCTTCGCCTGCGCGAAGACGACGCGCTCTACGCGCTCATCCGCGAGCGGATCGCCGACTACAAGGCGAAGATCGAGCTCGGCCGCGAGAGCCGCAAGGAGGCGGCGTCCTATGTGCTGTTCGTGCTGGCGGGCGTGCCGATCCTGTACATGTTCCAGATCTTTATCTATCCGTGGGTGCGGGAAGGCCATCAATTGTTCCAGTCGCTGCAATCCTGAAGTTCCATACCGAAAGGAGTGGCGCTCATGCGCAACATTCTCATGACGGTCATGCTGCTGATCGTCGTGGTGGTCATGTTCAACACGATCATCGCGGATTCGAACAACGGCACGAGGAAGCAGATCGAGATCCAGGGCAACAACGCGAACACCCGGATCGGCGCCCTGAACCCGTGAGCGGGGATGCGGCCGGATGCGTTCGGTTCTCGTATTCGTGCTGTTCGCCGCCGTTCTGTGCTGGCTCATGTTCGCGCCGGTCTACAAGCACGTGTTCATTGTCCGGCAGGCGGTGCTGCAGCAGGAAGTCGACTATTTGCTGGAGATCGGCGCGAACGGGACGCACGGCTACATCGACGCCGCGATGATCGCCGCGTCCCGGAACCGGCTCGCGTCCTACGGGCTTGATCCCGCGAAGCTGGTCTACGAGGTGTCCACGACGTCGGGCGCGGATGCGACGAATCCGGCGGCGCCGGTCATGCGCGGAACCGGCATCGTGCTGACGATCCGCTATCCTTACGAGCGGCTGTTCGAGATCGACCGGCTGGTCGGCATCACGCCGCCGGACGAGCACGCGCAGATCAGCGCCACCGGCATGAAGATGAGCGAGTATGTGCCCTGATTGCACCGATGCCAGCATGCAGGCGGTTTGCCGGACGGCTTGCGCGCCGGCGGCCGATTGCATACGGACGGCCCGGGCTGTTGGCGGCTTGCGCCGTCCGATCAAACGCGGAACGGGGGGATGTGGAACCAGGCGCGAAAATTTGCCGACCGAAAGGGGGGAATTAAGGGCGGAATGCACAAACTGCTGCTGCTGACGCTGATGGCGGCGGTGTGGATGATGCTGCTGGCGCTGCAGATCGACGGGGAGATGGCGATCCGCACCCTGTTCGAGGCGAAGCGGGCGGTGAACCGCGCCGCCCACGCGGCGGCGCAGCAGCTCGACAACGACGCGCTCGCTTCCGGCGTCGCGCGCATCGACGAAGCGGCGGCGGCATCGGCCGCCCTGCAATATTTGCAGGCGAACCTGCGGCTCGACCCTTCGCTTGCGCCGCTGCCGGGATCGATGCTGCGCGATCCGGTCGAGATCGCCGTGCTGCGCGTCGTGAACGCGGATGAAATTTTTCCGTACACGTACCGCAACGAGGCATACAACTACGAAGTGACGCTGAGGCGTCCCGGCGTCATTCTCATCGCGCGGGTCCGGTACCCGCGCGGCTTCAACGTCATGGGGCCGGTCGAATGGTATGTGAAAGGGTCGGCGGAGCTGGTGCTGTCCGATTAGGGGGGCTCTGGCATGGACGAGGCCGCGGCGCGATCTGCGCTTGCGGCCTCTCTTTGTTCGCCGTGCCGTGCGCCATAACGCGACTTTCCGCTGCATATCGATCATATCCCCTTCGCTCAACGACCGCCGGATGGGGACGGCGGGGATTTTTTTGACAATCGGGGCGCGTCGGGTGAATATAGAACATGAGAAAAAGCTGCGGGGAGGTCACATCCATGGAACATGCGCTGCCGGCGGGGGAGACGGAGAAGCGGATCGCCAGGTTGCAGGAGCAGCTCAAGGCGGGCGGCCATGCCGGCATGCTCGTCTCGCAAAATACGGATCTCTACTATCTGACCGGCACGATGCAGTCGGGCTATCTGTTCGTGCCCGCCGAGGGCGAGCCGGCGCTCTATGTCCGCCGGAGCGTGGCGAGGGCGGAGCGGGAGTCGCGCGTCAGGACGAAGCCGCTCGGGTCGTTCAGGACGTTCGGCGCGGAGCTCGCGGCCGATTTTCCGGGGCTGGCCGGCGGCGGGGACAATGGCCGGAAGTCCGTGCTGACGCCGCTGGATGCGCTGCCCGCGCAGATCTATCTGCGGCTGGCCGGGGTGTTCGGCGGCTTCGGTGCGGAGCTCGCCGACGGTTCGGCCATGATGCGCCGTCTGCGCATGGTAAAATCGCCGTACGAGATCGGGCGGATTCAGGCGGCCGCGCGGGCCGCCGCGGAAGCGCTGGACGAGGCGCTGCCGATGCTGCGCGAGGGCGTCACGGAGCTGGAATGGATGGCGGCGTTCGAACACGCGATCCGGAAGCGCGGCCACATCGGGACGATGCGGATGCGCGCCTACAATCTGGAGGTGCTGACCGGCATGGTCGGCGCCGGGGACGCGGCGGCGGAGCCGTCGGCGTTCGACGGGCCGGCGGGCGGCCGCGGGCTCGGTCCTGCGGCGGCGCAGAGCGTCAGCCGGCGGCCGTTCGGGCGCGATGAGCCGATCCTGATCGACATCGGCTGCTGCATCGACGGCTATATCATCGACCAGACGCGCACCGCGGTGATCGGCGATCTGCCGGACGACCTGCTCGCGGCGTACGAGACTTCCGTCCGGATCCTCCGGCGCGCGGAGGAGCTGCTCGTGCCGGGCGTGCCGGCGGAACGGCTGTATGAGGAGGCGCTGCGGATGGCGGACGAGGCCGGGCTGGCCGATCATTTCATGGGGTTCGGGGCGGACCGGGTCCGATTCCTCGGCCACGGCATCGGGCTGGAGGTGGACGAGTGGCCGGTGCTCGCCAGAGGCTTCGACATGCCGCTCGAACCCGGCATGGTGATCGCGGTGGAACCGAAGTTCACGTTCCCCGGGCGCGGCGTCGTCGGCATCGAGAACAGCTACGCCGTCCGGTCCGACGGTCCGCCGCTGGCGCTCACGCTCACGCCCGAACGGCTGATCCGGGTGCCGTAAGCAGGCGCGGCGGGAGACGGAGCCGACCGTCAGGAGGGGCGCGGGAATGCGGTCTGTCCGACTCGAATGACGAATCGCGGGAACACGTACCGTCTGACTGAAGAATCGCGGGAATGCTGATATTCCGTCAGACGTACCGCGGGTATGCGGTCCGTCCGACGGGCGAACCGCCGTACTGCGGGGGAAATGGGCGCGCCGTCAGGCCGGACGCCGTGCTCATATCGGGGAATCCCGCATAGACTTCAACAGGGGGGGTCTTTTCCGGGATTTGCATAGCGGTCGTTTTTTGAGTAGGATAGATTTATAGGAAGCGGCAAGCCGGGCAACCGCACGGGCGGCGGCCGCGCCGCAATGCGCAGCGAGAGGGGCGGTGAACGATGTACAAGCTTGGCCAACGGGTCATCGTCGTTGCGGATCATTTCGAGCAGAACCTGCCGATCGGCGAGTATGGATATATCATCGCTTACGACCGGAATGCGGACAACGCGTTCGACTACGTCGTCCGTCTGCCCAAGGTGAACAAGAACGTGTTCGTTCCGGCCAGCGACATCGAGTCGGAAGAGGCGATCCTGAAGCGGGAAGCCGAACGGGTGGAGCGGGAGGCGCTCATCGACTACGCGCTCGCGACGCACAACGAAGAACTGTTCCGCCGGATCATGAACGGCGGCGAATCGGACCCCCGGGAGGGCACCGGCAAGGAAGTGCAGAGCCGGGAGGACTTCATCCGTCAGGTGAATCTGAAGGCCTGGATCTGACGAACAGCAGAGCGGACGCAGCGGACGCCGGCACATGCCGGTGTCATTTTTTTGCGCGGGGAAAACGAAACGTCGGCACCGCCATGCGGCGCTCGTCCGGGCTTTCATTCGCGGATGAGGGTACGGTATAATTTTCAAGGACAACGACAAGCGGATGGGGGATGCCGATCGACATGGATCTGGGATGGACAGGCAGGACGGCGATCGTGACCGCGGCGAGCCGCGGGCTCGGGCGGGCTTGCGCGATGCGGCTGGCTCTGGAAGGCGCGGATGTCGCGATCTGCGCCCGCGACGAGGCGGAGCTCATGCGGACCGCGGACGAGATCCGCAAGGCGTCGGGACGCGAAGTGCTCGCGATGCGGGCGGACGTGTCGCAGGCCGGCGACATCAAGGCGCTGGTGGACGCGACGGCCGAGCGTTTCGGGCGGATCGACGCGCTGATCTGCAACGCGGGCGGGCCGCCGTCGGGATCGTTCATGGACATGACGGACGAGCATTGGGAAGCGGCGATCCAGCTCAACCTGATGAGCGTCATCCGGCTCATCCGCGAGACGGTGCCGCACATGCGGCGCGCCGGCGGCGGGCGGATCGTCAACATCTCCTCGGTGGCGATCAAGCAGCCGATCCCGGGACTCGTGCTCAGCAACACGCTGCGCGCCGGCCTGCACGGACTCGTGAAGACGCTCGCGAACGAGCTCGCGCCGGCGGGCATTCTCGTCAATACGCTTTGTCCGGGCCGTTTTGCGACGGATCGGATCGTGGGCCTGGACCGCGCAACCGCCGAGCGGGAGGGCATTCCGGAAGAAGAGGTGCGGCGGCGCGCGGAGACGGCGATTCCGCTCGGGCGGTCGGGCGATCCGGAGGAGTTCGCGCGCTACGCGGCGTTCCTCGCTTCGCCGGCGAACAGCTACATGACGGGGCAGGCGATCGTCGTCGACGGCGGGCAGTGGCGGGGCGTGTAGCCGGAAGGAGCTGTCCGCCGACAGCGAGATTTGCGGCCGGGAGCGATGCGCGGACCGTCCGCCGATGGCGGAGCGCATGATCCGGGAGCGATGCGCGGACCGTCCGCCAATGGCGGAGCGCATCATCCGGGAGCGATGCAAGGATCGATCGCCTGTGGCGCGCCGTCCGGAAGAATTGAGCGCGGACAAGCGGTGCGATATAATGGAAGGAATTGATCGGACGTGAAGGAGGCTTTACAGGAGCGATGAGCATTTCGATCCGGGATGTCGAGCACGTGGCGAATCTGGCGCGGCTCGAGCTGACCGAAGAAGAGAAGGCGAAGTACGCGGAGCAGCTCGGCGCGATTCTGGCCTATGCGCAGAAGCTGAACGAGCTGGATACGGAGAACGTGCCGCCGACGAGCCACGTCCTGCCGGTCGCGAACGTGATGCGGGACGACGAGCCGCGGCCGTCTTCGCCCATTGAGAAAGTCATGCTGAACGCGCCGGACGAAGAGGACGGACAATTCCGCGTGCCGGCGGTACTGGAATAGGAAGAGGAGGAACGACCGTTGTCCGTATTGGATCTGCGATTGCGGGAACTGCATGACCGCCTGGCCGGCGGGGAGCTGACGGTCACCGATCTGGTCGAGGCATCGCTCGCCCGGATCCGGGAGACCGAGCCCGTCGTGCAGGCGTTTATCACGATCGACGAGGAAGGCGCGCGGGCGCAAGCGGCAGAGCTGGACCATCAGCTGAAGAATGGCGGGGAGCGCGGGCTGCTTTTCGGCCTGCCGGCCGGCATCAAGGACAACATTGTGACGGACGGGCTGCTGACGACGTGCGCGAGCCGCTTCCTGAGCAATTACATTCCGATCTACAACGCCACCGTGATGGACAGGCTCCGCGCGGCGCAATCCGTCACGATCGGCAAGCTGAACATGGACGAGTTCGCGATGGGCGGCTCGAACGAGAACTCGGCGTTCAAGGCGACGCGCAACCCGTGGGATCCGGAGCGGGTGCCGGGCGGCTCGAGCGGCGGCTCGGCGGCTGCCGTGGCGTCGCGGCAGGTGTACTTCGCGCTCGGTTCCGACACGGGCGGCTCGATCCGCCAGCCGGCCGCCTACTGCGGCGTCGTCGGCCTGAAGCCGACGTACGGGCGCGTCTCGCGCTACGGCCTCGTCGCGTTCGCGTCCTCGCTGGACCAGATCGGCCCGATCACGAAGAACGTCGAGGACGCGGTCTACGTGCTGCAGGCGATCGCCGGCCACGACCCGATGGACTCGACGTCGGCCGACGTCGAGGTGCCGGACTACACCGCGGCGCTCACCGGCGACGTGCGCGGTCTCAAGATCGGCGTGGCGAAGGAGTATCTCGGCGAAGGCATCGCGCCGCAGGTGAAGGAAGCGGTGCTCGCGACGCTGAAGGTGTTCGAATCGCTCGGCGCGACGTGGGAGGAAGTGTCGCTGCCGCACACGGAATACGCGGTCGCGGCTTACTATCTGCTCGCCTCGTCGGAGGCGTCGTCCAACCTCGCCCGCTTCGACGGCGTCCGGTACGGCGTGCGCGCCGAAAATCCGGCCAACCTGATCGACCTGTACCGGAAATCGCGCAGCCAGGGATTCGGCGCGGAAGTGAAGCGCCGCATCATGCTGGGCACGTACGCGCTCAGCTCCGGCTACTACGATGCCTACTACCTGAAGGCGCAGAAGGTGCGAACGCTGATCAAGCAAGACTTCGACCAGGCGTTCGAGAAGTTCGACATCGTCATCGGCCCGACGGCGCCGACGACGGCGTTCAAGATCGGCGAGCAGATCGACGATCCGCTTACGATGTATCTGAACGACATCTGCACGATTCCGGTCAATCTGGCCGGCCTGCCGGCGATCAGCGTGCCGTGCGGCCTCGCCGACGGCCTGCCGGTCGGCCTGCAGATCATCGGCCGGGCGTTCGACGAAACGACGGTGCTGCGCGCCGCATACGCTTATGAGCAGGCGACGGAGCACCACAAGCTGCGCCCGGTGGCCGTGGGAGGTGCGCAATCGTGACGGTCACGAAGAACTACGAGACGGTCATCGGCCTGGAAGTCCATGTCGAGCTCCATACGAAGACGAAAATTTTCTGCGGCTGCTCCACCTCCTTCGGCGCTCCGCCGAACACGCACACGTGCCCGATCTGCCTCGGCCACCCGGGCGTGCTGCCGGTCGTGAACCGGCAGGCGGTCGAGTACGCGATGAAAGCGGCGATGGCGCTCAACTGCGAAATCGCGGACGTGACGAAGTTCGACCGGAAGAACTATTTCTACCCCGACCTGCCGAAGGCGTACCAGATCTCGCAGTATGACCAGCCGATCGGCAAGAACGGCTGGATCGACATCGAGGTGAACGGCGAGACGAAGCGGATCGGCATCACGCGCGTCCATCTCGAGGAAGACGCCGGCAAGCTGACCCACGTCGAGGGCGGCTACGCCTCGCTCGTCGACCTGAACCGCGTCGGCACGCCGCTCATCGAGATCGTCTCCGAGCCGGACATCCGCTCGCCCGAGGAGGCGCGCGCCTACCTCGAGAAGCTGCGGGCGATCATGCTGTACTGCGAAGTGTCGGACGTGAAGATGGAGGAAGGCTCGCTCCGCTGCGACGCGAACATTTCGCTGCGCCCGTGGGGTCAGCAGAAGTTCGGCGTGCGCGCCGAGCTGAAAAACATGAACTCGTTCCGCAGCGTGCAGCGCGGCCTCGAGTACGAAGAGTGGCGCCAGGCCGACATCCTCGACAGCGGCGGCGAAGTCGTGCAGGAGACGCGCCGCTGGGACGAGGCGACGGGCAAGACGGTGTCGATGCGCGGCAAGGAAGAAGCGCATGACTACCGCTACTTCCCCGACCCGGACCTCGTCCGCATCGTCATCGACGAGGAGTGGAAAGCGCGCGTCCGCGCCTCGATTCCGGAGCTGCCCGACGCCCGCAAGGCGCGCTACATGTCCGAGTACGGCCTCTCGTCCTACGATGCCGGCGTCATCACGGCGTCGAAGAAGCTGGCCGATCTGTTCGAGGAGAGCCTGCGCTACACGAAGGACGCGAAGGCGGCCGCGAACTGGATCATGGGCGACCTGCTCGGCTATCTGAACGCGAACAACCTGGAGCTGGACGACGTGAAGCTGACCGGGCAAGGTCTCGGCGAGATGATCGGCCTGATCGAGAAAGGGACGATCAGCGGCAAGATCGCCAAGACGGTGTTCCGGACGATGCTCGAGACCGGCAAGCTGCCGCAGCAGATCGTCGAGGAGCAGGGGCTCGTGCAGATCAGCGACGAAGGCGCGATCCGCGCGATCGTCGAGAAGGTCGTCGCCGCCAACCCGCAGTCCGTCGCGGACTACCGCGCCGGCAAGGAGAAGGCGCTCGGCTTCCTCGTCGGCCAGGTCATGCGCGAGACGAAGGGCAAGGCGAACCCGACGCTGGTGAACCAGCTTCTGATCGAAGTGCTGAAGTCGCAATAAGCGGTCAATCGTCGAGCCGCCCCTTCCGTGCGGAGTTGTGCGGACCCGGGCGGCTTGCCTGCTTGAGGGAGAGGATAGGGACATGGACGTTCACGCCGTCTCCGTCATCTCGGACAGCCCGTGGAACATCGACGAATGGCAGATTCTGATCCGCCTGCTGTCGGCCGCCGTGCTCGGCGGCCTCGTCGGGCTGGAGCGGGAGCAGTCGCAGCACGCGGCGGGCCTGCGCACGCATATCATGGTATGCCTCGGTTCATGCCTGCTCATGCTGCTGTCCATCTACGGCTTCGCGGGCTTCGTCTATGAAGTCAACGTCCGCGTCGACCCGGCGCGTCTCGCGGCGGCGGTCATCACGGGCGTCGGCTTCCTCGGCGCCGGCACGATCCTGCACACGGGGCGCGGCGTGACCGGGCTTACGACGGCCGCGTCGATCTGGGTGACGGCGGCGATCGGACTCGGCGTCGGGGCCGGCTTCTACTTCGCGGCCGCGGTCTCCACCCTGCTCGTGCTGTTCGTGCTGTGGGCGCTCAACAAGCTCGAGCGAAAATTGTTCCGCCGCAAGTCCGAAAGCCTCATCGTGCTCCATGTCGACGACCGTCCGGGGCTCATGCAGAAGCTGAAGGAGACGGTCGAGCGCGCGGGCGGCGACCTGCGCAAGATGCGGTTCCGGGACGAGGACGACGAGGACGAGACCGGGAAGCTCGGGCCGGATCAGGTCATCGTCCATCTCCATGTCCGGCTGAAAAAGGGCCACGAAGCCGACCTGCTCGACGATCTCCGGGGGCTCGACGGGGTGCGCGCGGCTTCGCTGGAATAGCCGCCGGGCCGCGACTGGCAAGGATTGATCGGCCCCCCGGAATTGACAAATCAAAAATTGAAACCTTACAATGAAAACAGCATAACGTGAAAGGCGTGAATTCCAATGGCAACGAGCGTCAGCGATGCGCTGGAACAACTGAAAAGTACCGGAGTACGCATGACGCCGCAGCGCCACGCAATTCTGTCCTACCTGATGAATACGATGTCGCATCCGACGGCAGACGAGATTTATCGCGCGTTGTCGCCGGAGTTTCCGAGCATGAGCGTTGCGACGATCTACAACAATCTCCGTCTGTTCGTCGAAGCCGGCCTGGTCCGCGAACTGACGTACGGCGACGATTCCAGCCGGTTCGATGCGGACCTGTCCGATCATTACCATTGCATCTGCAAGTCCTGCGGCCGGATCACCGATTTCGAATATCCGCCGCTTCTCGAAGTGGAACGGGCCGCCGCGAAGGAGACGGGGTTCATCGTCGAGGGACACCGCATGGAGATCTACGGCATATGCCTGGATTGCGCGGCGTCGGACAAGGCCGGCAAGCCGTGACAGCGCGAACACGTCGGCGCTCGCGTGAACTTTTGCGCGGGCGTCCGCGTCAATGTACGTACAGGGACCGAGCCTGAGCGCTCCGGCCCGCTGTACGTATTTTATTTTGCCCGGGCGGCTGAAATGGGAGAGAGGGGAAGCCGGAAGTGGAACTGTCAAGAATGCGTGAGCCGCGCCGGAGGAGAACCGGCCGGACCGTGCTCATCCTGTCGCTGGCGGCCGTGCTTCTTCTGCTTTCGGCCGCGGCCGGCGCCGCGTTCGCGTGGCTGGAACGGACGCAGCCGAACCGGGACACGATCGTGCCGGATTACGGCGCGGACCATCCCGTGTTCTACAACGGAGAACGTCTGGACGGCGAAGCGCGGGTCCGGGATGAGAATGTGCTGCTGCCGCTCGCGATGATCCGGGCCGTGCTGGGGGAGGACATCCCGATCCGCTATGAAGAGGAGAGCTCGTCGATCATCCTGACGACGGCGGACAAGGTGGTGCGTCTCCGGACGGAGGCGCTGACGGCGGAGATGAACGGCGAACCGTTCGAGCTGACGATCGCCGCGGAGATCGACGGGGACACCGTCTATCTGCCGCTCGCGCCGGTGAGCACGCTGTACGGGCTCGTCGCCGAAGTGGCGGAGGAGACCGGCATCGTGACGCTGCTCCGTCCGGGGCAGGCCGTGCGCCGGGCGGCCGCGACGGCGGAGGAAGGCGCGGCGGTCCGCGCGGAGCCGACGATCAAGGCGCCGATCATCGAGACGGCCGCCGCCGGCGCGGAAGTGCGCATCTGGGGAGAAGAAGACGGCTGGTACCGCGTGCAGACCGGTTCCGGGCATGTCGGCTACGCCCACGAATCGGATTTTCTGCTGGCGGATGTGGAACTCGTTCCCGTGCCGGAGCGGGAGGACACGTTCCTGCCGTGGCCGGCGGACGGCCGCAGGATCAACCTGACCTGGGAAGCGGTCTACAACGTGCCGGCCGATCCGTCGAAGATCGGGCCGATGCCGGGCGTCAACGTCGTCAGCCCGACCTGGTTCGAGCTTGTGGACGGGGAGGGCAAGATCCGCTCGAAGGCCGATCCGTCCTATGTCGCCTGGGCGCACAAGCGCGGCTACCAGGTATGGGCGCTGTGGAGCAACAGCTTCGATCCGGATCTGACGACGCAGGCGCTGGCCACCTACGAGACCCGGCTCAACATGATCCGGCAGCTGCTCGTCTATGCGGAGACGTACAAGCTGCAAGGCATCAACATCGACTTCGAGAACGTGTACACGAAGGACAAGGAGAACCTCGTCCAGTTCGTGCGCGAGTTCGTGCCGCTGGCGCACGAACAGGGGCTCGTCGTCTCGATCGACGTGACCCCGAAGTCAAACAGCGAAATGTGGTCGCTGTTCCTTGATCGGAAGGCGCTCGGCGAAGTCGTCGACTACATGATCGTCATGACGTACGACGAGCACTGGGCGTCGAGCCCGGTCGCCGGCTCGGTCTCGTCGCTGCCGTGGGTGGAACGGTCGATCAAGCGCATCCTCGAAGAGGACGGCGTGCCGCCGTCGAAACTCGTGATGGGCATTCCGCTGTACACCCGCGTCTGGACGGAGAAGAAAAAGGCGGACGGCAAGGTGGAGGTCAGCTCGCGGGCGCTCGGCATGGAAGCGGTCGAGAAACTGATCCGCGACCGCAACCTGAGACCCGTTTACGACGAGCGCACCGGACAGAACTATGTGGAATACGAGACGGAGGAAGGGCGGCACCGCATCTGGATCGAGGACGAGACCTCGATCCGTGCGCGCGCAGAACTTGCGCGGAAGTACAGGCTCGCCGGGGTCGCCACCTGGCAGCGCGGCTTCCAGAAGCCCGGGATCTGGCAGGCGCTGCACGACGCGCTGGAAGCCCGGCCCTGACGGACGTCTCGCGGCATGGAAAAACCCGCGGAATGTGATGGCCTCGTCCATCGCGTCCGCGGGTTTGCTTCATTTCGGGATATTGTCCGTCGTCGCGGTCGGCGTTTCCGCATGTCCGCCGTCCGCCGTTTCATCTTCTTCGTCCGATTCCGCTTCCGGGAATTCCGTCGCCTTGTCCGGGTCCCGCGTCAGCATCGTGTGGCAGAACATGCAGCGGTCGGTCTGGCCGAGCATCTTCGTCTGGCGGCCGCATTCCGGACAGATCAGCATGACCGCGCTCGTCGACAGCATGCCGGCCCAGAAGTAGACGCCCATGCTGAGCATGAGCGAGATCATCCCGAGCACGAGGAAGATGCCGGCGACGATCTTGCCCGTCTGCACGCCCCAGAAAACGATCCCCGCCGTACCCGCGACCATCAGCCCCATGCCGATCATCGTGAGCAGCAGTCCCCAGGTGCGGAATTCGTTGATTTTCGCGGACTTGAAGAACATCGGACTCGCTCCCATCCGTTTCCGGTCGACGCTCGACTTGCATCTTGCAGCAGGAAATGCCGGTTGTCTGTCGAACAGTAACATAGATCACAGAAATTCATTATATACGAAGTCAAGCGATCATGCCAAATATGATGGAGGATCGTCTGAGTCAAGCCAGTGTGGGCACTTTTTTTTTGGGGATGATGGATCACGCGAAAAAGAGCCAATCCCTTGTTAGCGGTTTCATTTTTTCTTCCTTCGGCAACCGCTTTAAATATCTGGTATCAGTATCCTTTGAGACCTTTTAATGCCAGTCCGGTCGGGCGGCTTTGCCATTGGCTTCGGAGCAGCCGGATCATCCCGTCAACGCATCCCTTTGCCGGTCGTATGGCGTCTTTCAAGATTTTCCGTACACTGAACACCCGCTCTGGTGTCTCGACTTTGTGCTCGTCGGCTTCTTCTAGCCATCCGGCCTGTTTGCTTCGCATGACGGTCGTAAGCATCGCCCTTGCGCCCCGTTCACTCCAGCTGTATCCTCCACGCTTCGTCCGCTTCGTCAACACCCGCATCTGGGCTTCTGCGCTTCCCATCGGCCTCATTCCGGTCGTGTCAATGCCGTTTGCTTCCAGTGTCTTTCGGTAATCCTCCAGATGCTTGCGGTGCCGCCGCAAGAACGACTTGTACGCGCTCCATGCTTCCCGTTTGTCAGGCGCAATCTCCTCGATCGCTACACGCTCCACGGCCGCCATCAAGGCCGCCGGATCCTGCCTGGCCAACGCCTGTCTGGCGTCTTTCCATATCTTCGGCAGGTGTCCCACAAACCGCTTCAGATCGCGTGCCACATGAAACCGATCCAGCATGTAGATGCACTTGTGAAAATACGATTCGCATTCCCCGATCCAACTGGCTCCGTCTCCGCCCACCACCAGCCAGGTGTCCTCGTCGATCGCGTACTGTTCGGTCAGAAAGTCGCCAAACCCTTCCCAAAAGTCGCCCTCGCTCCGATGCAGGTAATGCTGCTTGTTCGTAAGCCGCACACGCTTGCCGACCTGCTCCCATCCCTCATGCACCACGGCGATCGCATGCTCCATCCCGTGCCGCTTCCGCCGCTGCAGTTTCGTGTACAGGCCATCCACTTCCACGAACAGCACCCTGGCCTTGCGCTTTTCCACAGCCTTCACCGGCTTCTCCGCTTGCTCAATCAGCTTCTCCCGTATGGCCTCGTGGCTGAGTACCGGATAGCCCAACAGTTGCTCAAGCCGTCTGGCGCTGTCCCGGTACGACGGCCCCTCTGCCGCAAAGGCAATGGCCGTTTCCAGCAGATGCGGACTGACTTTCCCTCGCCCTTCAAATCGCAAGTGCTGGTCGAGCAGGTACACGTATTTGCCGGTTTGGCGATCCATGTACAACCTTCGCTTGAAGCGGATGTTGCCAAACACGGTGTTCATGCTGGTCTCCCGTTCAGCCTTGACGCGATACCGCTCGCGATCCCGTTGCTCCAGAATGATTTCATCCAACTTCTCCAGCGCGGTTCTCATCGCGGCGGTGAACAGATCCTGCATCTTTCTGAACATCCACTCTTCAAGCTCTTTCATTGTCGGAATGGTTGTGGTAAAGTGCTGCACAGGAGCCTCCTCCTTTGAGTGTGTGTTTTTTGCCAAATTCTACTCTACCAAAGGAGAGGCTCTCTTTCTATGCCCGCTTTTTCCAATCTTTACCCCAACACAAATTTTACTCTAACGCTGACGATCTCCGACACGGGCATCGGCATGACGGAGCAGGAGCTGATCGAGAACCTCGGCGTCATCGCCAGGAGCGGCTCGCTCGCGTTCAAGCAGCAGATCGAGGCGCAGGACGGCCATCACATCATCGGCCAGTTCGGCGTCGGGTTCTACTCGGCGTTCATGGTTGCGGAGACGGTGACCGTCATCAGCCGGGCGCTCGGCAGCGACCGCGCGTTCAAGTGGGAATCGTCCGGCGCGGACGGCTTCACGGTCGAGCCGTGGGAGAAGGAGAAGGTCGGCACCGACATCATCCTGAAGATCAAGCCGAACAGCGGCGAGGACAACTACGACGAATTCCTCGAAGAGTACCGGCTGCGGCAGATCGTCAAGAAGTACTCGGACTTCATCCGCTATCCGATCAAGATGGACGTCACCCGCTCGCGGAAGAAGGAAGGCACGGAGAACGAGTGGGAAGAGTACAAGGTTGAGGAAACCATCAACAGCATGGTGCCGATCTGGCGGCGGAACAAGAACGAGCTGAAGCCCGAGGACTACGAGAACTTCTACTTCGAGAAACGCTACGGCTTCGACAAACCGCTCACCCATCTGCACATCAGCGCGGACGGCGCCGTCGTCTACAACGCGATCCTGTACATCCCGGAGCAGGCGCCCTTCGACTACTATACGAAGGAATTCGAGAAGGGGCTCGAGCTGTATTCGAGCGGCGTGCTCATCATGAGCAAGTGCCCGGATCTTCTGCCCGACCATTTCAGCTTCGTGAAGGGGATGGTCGAGTCCGAGGATCTGTCGCTCAACATCTCCAGGGAAATGCTCCAGCATGACCGTCAGCTCAAGCAGATCGCGAAGAACATCCGGAACCGGATCAAGAGCCATCTGCTGTCGCTGCTCAAGGACGACCGGGAGAAATACGAGAAGTTCTTCTCCGCGTTCGGCCGCCAGCTCAAGTTCGGCGTCTACAGCGAGTTCGGCGCGAACCGGGAGGAGCTGCAGGACCTGCTGCTCTTCCGCTCGTCGAAGGAGAAGAAGCTCGTCACGCTGGACGAGTACGTGTCGCGCATGCCCGAGGACCAGAAGTACATCTATTACGGGACGGGCGAATCGGTCGAGCGCATCGACAAGCTGCCGCAGGCCGAGCTCGTGCTGGGCAAGGGGTACGAACTGCTGTACTTCACGGAGGACGTCGACGAGTTCGCGGTGAAGGTGCTCGGGACGTACAAGGACAAGGAGTTCCGCTCGATCTCCGGCGGCGATCTCGGCATCGAGGCCGACGAGCAGGACAAGCCGTCCGACGAGGAAGCGAAGGAGCAGCAGGAGCTGTTCAAGGCGATGAAGGAAGTGCTCGGCGACAAGGTGAAGGACGTCCGGGCGTCGAAGCGGCTGAAGTCCCATCCGGTCTGCCTGACGGCCGAAGGCGAGCTGTCGATCGAGATGGAGAAGGTGCTGCGCCAGACGCCGCACGGGAAGGATGTGCGGGCGGTGAAGATTCTCGAGATCAACACCGCCCACGGCGTGTACGAATCGCTGAAGCGCGCCCGCGCCTCGGGCGGCGACACGCTGCGGCGCTACACGAACCTGCTGTACAACCAGGCGCTGCTCATCGAAGGATTGCCGATTGACGATCCGGTCGCGTTCGCGAATGACATTTGCGAATTAATGGTGTAACGCGGATGCGGCTCCAGTCACCCCCGGATGGAACATTTTCTGACATTCGTTGCGAAAAAAAAATAGACTTTTGTGACGGTGGTTACAGAATAATATGGGACGTTTGTGCTATAATGGGGCCATCATTTCGGGTCCGGGGGAATGGGCCGTGGTGAGTACGCGATACCAGGCAATACTGGAACAATGGGATCGCTACGGGCGGAAAATGAGAGACATCATGCTGGAGTGCGAACCCGGCAAGAGACCGACAATCGGCGATTTCATCGAGGCTTTCAGGCGGGAAGGCCTGGAAGTGCAGCTGACCGATTTCACGAGCATGACGTTCAAGCCGGTCGATCCGGTTGCGTCGCCGATCATCTCGCTGCGCATCGTGCGCACGGTGCCGTTCGGTTGACGCCATTGAAAATGGGGCTTTCGGCGGATGCGCCGGAGGCCCTTTTTTTCGCGCGTTTTCGCGCATTTACGCGCATATCGGAACGCGGGCGGGAGGTTTCCGATTTTTTCCGCGCGTGGTATATTGGGGTTGTTGATAAAGCAAGGATGGCGGGGATCGAACCGATGGAACGTTTGTACATGAAGGGCATGACCTGGGGATGGGGCGGCCGGCGCGGCGATTATCGGACGGCGGAAGCGGCCGATTCGCTGCGGAAGCTGAGGGAGCACGGCTGCGAATGGGTGGCGCTTTCGTTCTGGACCTGGCAGGAAACCATCCATTCGACGCAAATCACGTTCGACTACGGCTACACGGTGACGGATCGCGACATCGCGCACGCCGTGGCCGAGGCGAAGAAGCTCGGCCTGAAGGTGCTGCTGAAGCCGGTCGTCAACTCGAAGGACCGCATCTGGCGCGCGCATATCGGGTTCCCGCACACGCCCGAGACGGCTCCGTACTGGGACCGGTGGTTCGAGTCCTACACGAACTTCCTCGTCCACTACGCGGAGCTGGCGGAGGAACTCGGCTGCGACATGTTCTGCGTCGGCTGCGAGATGATCGGCACCGAACCGCAGAAGGAGCGGTGGACGAAGACGATCGCCCGCGTGCGCGAAGTGTACGGCGGTCCGCTGATCTACAATGCGAACCACGGCAAGGAAGAAGGCGTCGAATGGTTCGACCAGGTCGACCTGATCGGCACGAGCGCCTACTATCCGGTCGGCGGTCCGGGCGCCACGGAGGCGGACATGATCGCGAACTGGCTGCCGGTGCGCGACAAGATGGAACGGCTGCACCGGAAATTCGGAAAGCCCGTCGTGTTCGTCGAGATCGGCTGCCGCAGCGCGCGCGGCTGTTCGGCGATGCCCTGGGATTTCACGCATGGCGAGCTGCCGTTCGACGAGGACGAGCAGGCGAATTTCTACAGCTCGGCGCTCAAGGTGTTCAGCGACCAGCCGTGGTTCGCCGGATTTTTCTGGTGGGACTGGAGCGTGCGGCTGTATCCGATCGAAGAAGCGAAGCGCAACGTCGGCTTCGACATTTACGGCAAGCGGGCGGGTCAGGTGCTTGCGGAGTGGTACGGGGCGCGCTGACTCCGGAGCGGACGATCGTCCGGGCGGAACCTGCGAAATGGCGGGAGGCAAGCCTCCCGTTTTTTTCTTGCGCGGCTGCGGCGGAAAGATCAAATTTGTGACTGTTCCGATCCAATCGACTGTGATATCATCGAGGTTATGCATTCAGGTTCGTCAACGATCGGGAGGCCTTGTCGACATGTTTCGCATCTCGCTGTTCATGTTCCTCTTGTTCGGCATGTTCGGCACGATCAGTTTCTATTTGACGCCCTATCTGATGGGCAAGGGGTTTGAAGCGGGCCGGATCGGATCCGTCATGGCCGTCGGCGCGCTGGTCTCGATCGTCGCGCAGCCGTTCTGGGGCTACATCAGCGACAGGAGAAAGACGGTCAAGCGCATCCTGATCCTGCTGCTCGCCGGCACGCTGCTTTCCAGCGCCGGCCTCTTCGCGATGGAGGAGCTGCTGCTCATCATCGCGATGTACGCGTGCTACACGTTCTTCAGCAGTCCGACGGGTCCGCTCTCCGAAGCGCTCTGCATCTCGCACGCGCAGGAGCATCGCAAGGAATTCGGGCGCATGCGCGTCTGGGGAGAGATCGGCGTCGGCGTGTCGACGCTGGCGGTCGGCTACATCATCAAGGCGGTCGGCATCGACAAGCTGTGGATCATTTTCCTCGCGATCGGCTCCCTGGCCTTCGCCGCGGCGATCGGGCTGCGCGAGTCGAAGGTGACGCCGGCGCCGGTCGACCTGAAGGCGCTCGGCAGGCTGTTCACGCAGCCGCGCCTGCTCTGGCTGCTGCTGATCGTGCTCGTCGTCGGCATCCCGCACCGGATGAACGATACGATGCTGTCGCTCCATCTGAAGGAGCTCGGAGCACCGGAATCGGTCATCGGCATCGCGTGGTTCGCCGGAACGATGAGCACCATTCCGGCCATGCTGTTGCTGGGACGGCTGCTCGGGAGATTGAACGCGATCGGCGTGATGACGATCGCGGCGGCCGTCTACGCGGTCCGCTGGTTCATCTATGGCGCGACGGACAGCACGGCCGTCCTGATCGCCGCCCAGGTGTTGCACGGCGCCACGTTCCCGCTGTTCTTCCTCGGGACGATCCACTACATGACGACGATCGTGCCCGCCGAGCTCCGGGCGACGGGGCAGTCGGCGTTCGCGGTCACCTTCGCGGGAATCGGCGGGCTGGTCGGCAACGCGGCGGGCGGGTACGCGATCCAGTTGTTCGGCGCGGGCGCGGCCTACGGCATCGGCGGACTGCTCGCGCTGGCCGGAGCGGGGGCGCTGGTCGGCACCTATATCTGGAATCGGCGGTTGTGAGCGCAACCGCCGTTTTCTATTTTGTCCGCTTGTTGGAAGTTGGCGGGATGCGGCGAAAGACTGCTATAATAGATTCAATAGATTGTCGAATGTTGGCGGGGTGTCCATGAAATCGATCATTCGTGTCGCGGCGGTCTGGTGTCTCGCGGCCGCTCTCGCGCTGCCGGGAGCCGCGGCCGCTGCGGGTTCGCCGCCTTCGGCAGACGTGTCCGCGGCTTCCGGCGAGTCCGCGGACGCCGTCCGCCTCGCGGTGACGGCCACCATCCTGAATGTGCGCGGCGAGCCTTCGCTTGACGCGGCCATCGTCGGCAAGCTCAGGCAGGGCGCGGTCGTGGAGAAGCTCGATGAACGGGGCGGATGGTTCAAGATCCGGCTCGGATCGCTGGTCGGATGGGCGCATTCCGACTATCTTGCGCCCGCGGACGGCGGCCCGGGCGCGCGGCCCGACGAGAGCGCCAGCCCGCCGGACGGGGCGGACGGCGTCCGGGCGGATACGGGAGGCGCGGTTCAGCCGGACGCGAACGCCGCCGATCAGCCGGGTTCGAACGCGGTGGAATATCCTGACGGGCACGCCGCCGGCCGGCCGGACGGCGATGCCGCTGCCCGGCCGGAGCTGGGGGATTCCGCCGCGGGCGCGGAGGAGGCTGCCGGGTCCCGGCCCAAGGTGATCGGACGGGGCATCCGAGTCGCTCCCGAGCGGCAGGTAGAGACCGAGGGGGCGAAGATCGGCGTCGAGCGAGCCGGCTACGTCACGGGCGACGCCGTGCGGGTCCGCTCGGGCCCCGGGCGCGAATACGCGATCGAAGGCCACCTCAATCGCGGGGACCGGGTGACGGTCACCGGAGTTGAAGGCGAATGGTACAGCGTCGTGACGGAGGACGGACTCGCCGGTTGGATCGCGGCCGCTTATGTCGGCTTCGGCGCGGACGGAGAGCCGGCCGGCGATGTGCTGCCGGGGAAGATCATCGTCGTCGATCCCGGCCACGGCGGCAACGATTCCGGCACGATCGGCACCACGTTCGGCACCTACGAGAAGGCGCTCAATCTCTCCACGGCGATCCATCTGAAAAGGGAGCTGGAACTGCGCGGCGCCACCGTCGTGATGACGCGGGTGACGGACGAGGAGCGGCCGTCCCTGCGCGATCGGGTCGCGATCGCCGAACAGGCCGGCGCGGACGCGTTCATCAGCATCCATTACAATTCGGCCGCGTCCCGGGCGTCGGGCATCCTGACGTTCTATTACAGCGGCGGGAAAGACCGGCCGCTCGCCGCCGCGATCGAGCGTCGGCTGGCCGAAGCCGAGCTCGGCCTGGCCAGCAACGGCATCTCGTTCGGCAATTTCCATGTGATGCGCGAGAACAGCCTGCCGGCCGTGCTGCTCGAGCTCGGGTTCCTGACGAACCCGCGCGACGAGGAGCTGGCGCGGACGGAGAGCTACCAGCTCGCGGCGGCGCGGGCGATCGCGCTCGGCCTGGAAGACTACTTCGCATCGATCGGGGACTGACCATGAAACCACGCTATGAGATGCCGCGCTACATGGCGCGGTTCCGCTGCATCGGCCCGGCTTGCGAAGACACCTGCTGCGCCTGGTGGGGGATCGGCGTCGACCGGCGGGCCTACGAGCGGTATCGCGCGATCGGGGACGAGCGCGAGCGCCGGCGCATTCTGTCGAAGCTCACCCTGAAGGAAGATGGCGACGACCGGAACTACGCGTCGTTCGAACTGAACCCCGCGACCGGCTGCTGCTCGATGCTCGGGGACGACGGCCTGTGCACGATCCAGGCGAAACACGGCGAATCGATGCTCTGCGCAACCTGCGCCACCTATCCGCGCAAGGTGAACGACGAGGGCGGCACGCTGGAGATCTCGGCGGCGCTCTCCTGTCCCGAGGCGGCGCGGCTCGCGCTGCTCCATGAGGACGCCTGCGAGTTTGTGGCCGCGGACGAAATTTCGACGCCGAACCTGAGCGTGAACCGGCCGCCGGCCGCGTCGCGGCACATGCCGCATGCGCGGGCGATTCGCGGCTCGATCATCCGCATGCTGCGGATGCGGCGGTACGTTTTTCCCCATCGGCTCATTCTGTTGGGACTGATGTGCGAGGAACTCGACCGGATCGCGGCGACCGGCGATCCGTTGGCGATTCCGGCGTTTCTCGACGAGTTCGAGGCCGAGGTCGCCGGCGGGCTGCGCGACAACCCGGAGCTGCGCGATTACGCCGCCTTTCCGCGCGACGCCGGGTTCCAGATCCGGATGCTGAACGGCTACCTGATGCGCAGGCTGGAAGGGACGATCTGGAATCTCCGCTATCAGCGGTGCGTGGCCGATTATGTAAATGGCATGACGAAGCGGGGCCGGGAGGCGGACCGGGTGATCCGGAACTACGAGGAGACGTTCGCCGCCCATGTGGCGCCATTCATCGAGCGCCATGGCCATTTCTTCGAGAATTACGCGGTAAACCAGGTGTACGGCACGTTTCTGCCGGGGCTCCGGAGCGGCCATCGCGTCGGCACGCTCTATCGGATGCTCGCGGTCGATTACGCGATGATCAGGCTGCACCTGACCGGCATCGCCGCGCACCGCGGGGAACTGACGCCGGAGACGGCCGTCGAGCTGGTCCAGAGTTATACGAAAAACTACGAGCACCTCCCCGAATACCGCGTCGACTTCCTGCTCGAACTGGCGGCCGAAGGCCGGGACGCGTTCGGGGACATCCTGCTGCTCATCACGGATTGACAGGGAAAGGGCTGCGTCTCCGGCGCCGCGCTTGATCGCGCGTGTCGGATTCGCAGCCCGTTGTTTTGCCGGCCATCACCGTATGAAGATCGCCGCCTCTCCCCCGTAGACTTTCTCCTTCGCGGGAAACCGGAGCGATCCGCGCTCGGCCAGCGTGTCCAGCGCGTTCGCCTTCAGCATGGCGTCGGACAGCGTGTACAGCGTGTCGCCGGCGTACAGGATCCGGCGCACCGCCTTCGAGAAGTCGTAGCCGTACATGCCGGTCTTCGCGAGATCCTCTGCGGACAGGTGCGTGATCCGTCCCTTGAGGCGGAATCCCCGCTCCGGATCGACCTCGTAGACATACGCGCCCTGCCATGTGAATTCGCCATAGGCGGGTATGCCGGATTCATCCCGGTCCGACCCGTCCTTCACCTCCGCCACCTCCACCGGGAACGCCATCAATCCTCTGCTCCGGTCGAACAGCAGCGCCTTGTGGTTGTGCAGCAGCTCCGATTGGGTGCCGCGGTCGCCTATGACTTCCTTGAACTTCTCCTTCGGATGCGACACGTCGGACACGTCGAACAGCGAAATCTTCATGCCGAGATAGAACGCCATCGGCTCGCCCTGCCCCCAGCCGTTCTTCATCTCGACCGTGACCGTCTCCTTGCCGAAGCCGATCAGGTGGTTCTCGTCGTACGGATGCAGGTAGTCGCTGTAGCCCGGAATTTTGAGCTGGCCGAGCACGGTCGGGCGCGCCGGATCGGAGAGGTCGATCGCGAACAGCGGGTCGACGTTGCGGAATGTGACCATGTAGGCCCGCCGGCCCATGAAGCGCGCGGAATAGATGCGCTCGCCCGGGGCGAGATTCTCGAGGCTGCCGACCATCCGCAGCCATTCGTCGAGCACGTACAGATTGTTTTTCGCGATGTCGTCGCCTTCCGCCCACATGTGGCCCGATGTCGTCGCGATCCGGAAGTGGCCGTCGTATTCGTCCATGGAGAACTGGTTCAGCACATGTCCGGGCACGCTGCCCTGGCCGGCGTAGACGACCGAGCCGCCGCTGAGCCGGAACTTGTACACGTCCGTCCGCAGATTCGGAAGAACCGCCCGGTTCGCCCGTCCCGTGAAGCCTTCCGGCCAGTCGTACTTCGCGACCGCGATGTACAGGTTTTCAGCCGAAGCGTAGACCGTGCCGGCAGAGCCGAGATAGGCCGATACCTGCATGGCCGCGTCCGCGTCGTCCAGATCGACCGCGCCGATGAGCAGCATGCCGGTCTCCGGCGAGTCGGGGAAGTAGTGCAGCCGGTCGAGCGGGATCGTCGCCGGCTGATCCGAGACGGCGGTGTCCCGCCATTCCGGTTCGAAAACCTGCGCGGAGAGCGCCGCGTCATCGCTTTCGAGCATCGGATAAAAACGGTGATCGAACTTGTCCGCCACCAGGTAGAGCGCGCCGCCGATCATGCGCGACGTGACGTATCCGCCTTCGATCTCGAGCTCCCGAACAGGCGTGGCCTTACCGTTCTCGCCGATCGCGTATACCTTGACCGAGGTGAACGACCGTTCCAGGCCTGGCGGCCAGATCAGGATGTCCCGGACTTTCGCGGCGGCGTCCGGCTGATCTCCGCCGGTCGCGGCCTGCGGCTCTTCTGTCCACCGGTACACCGACCCGACCACGACCAGCCTGCCGTCCGAAACGTACAGTTCGCTCGGGTAAAAACGGTCCGCTTCGCCGCCAAATTCCAGCATATCCGCCAGCCGGGGTTCGTCGGGATTCCGGATGTCGGCGATCAGGATGCGGTTGCCGTTGATCTGATAGATGAACCGGCCGTCCGTCTTCGCCCAATCCGCCTCGTCGACGCCTTCGACCTGCACGTTCGTCCGCGAATAATCGGAGGATTTCGCCTGGGCCGCGGAAGATCCGCTGGAGCCGTTATCGGCGACAACGGCGGTTCCTGCTGCGGCGCTCATATTCGCGGTTTCGAACAAGATCGGTCCCGATGCTTTCCATCCGTTCTGCTCGGCGGCGCTTGCCAACAGCTCGCGCAGCTTCTCCACCGTGCCGACAACCGGCAGTTCCGGGCCGCCGCCGATGTGCGCGGTGTTCGCGCCGGCCTCCCAAGCGACGGACTCGCCGAGCGCTTCGGCCACGGCGCGCAGCGGCACCATCGCGGCTCCGTTCCGCAGCGCCGGCGCCGCGGGCAGCGTCCGTTCGGCGCCGTCCACGATCATCGTCATCGAGCCGATCGCGAGCTCCACCCTCCGCTCGCCCCTGACGAGGATGATCGTCCGCTTCCCGCTCAGATCCGCGCGGACGTCGACGGACGCGCCCAGCCTCTCCGCGAGCGGCCGCACCGGCACGAGGAGCGTTCCTTCCGAGAAGACCGGCGCGGGATCGAGCCCGAGCGGGATGCCGTCCGCCATGACGACCGGCGCGTTCCGGCCGTCGCGCCGATCGGGCGACTCTCCGGTCGCCTGCGGCGCCACGAGCAAGGCCAGCGCCAGCGCCGCCAAGGCCGCAATGAAGACATTCCGTCTCCAGCGCATGTGCCATCCATCCCTTCCAACCACCACATGTTCCCCCATTTCGGTGTTTTTTTGTCTAATCGGACGAAGGCGGAACCGGAAATGTTGCAGGGATCTGGAAATTTTGCATCGATGCTGGATGTCCGCGATTCGGGTCTTGTTCCGCGGGCGATTCTGACGGATAATAAGAGACAAAGCGCAGGATCGAAGGAGGTGCAGGTGCTTGAACGCGAACGCAACTCTCGCCGCGAAACCGCAGGATCGGCCGTACACTTCGTCCCGTTCCAGCAGACGCAGGCGGCTGCTTCGATCCCTCAAGCGACTGATCCGGCATCCCCGTCCGGCCTTCGCCGAACGCAGGCTGCCGGGCCGATCCTGAGCTTTCGGCGCCGCCCGATCCGATCCTGAAAAGGCAGCATGCGCCAAAATAGGGTATACTGAATCATGACGGGACGATCTGATCCCGCCACGTCGCGACAACTTACGCAGCTTCTCCGCACCAGCGTTCCCGAGACTCACAAGGCGGTGGGAGTCCGATGACACGAGCCGAACGCAAGCCGCTGCAAGATGAGCTTGTCTTCCAGAACGTCTCCGAGTACGGATTGTCCCTCGACGACGTGCAGGCGCGTATCCTGTCCTTCATGGCGAAGGATCCCAAGGCGGTGTATCATTTCATCGTCGGCACGGACAGCCAGGTACACCGCGGATGCACGAAATTCGTGACCGGCATCATCATACGCCGGGTCGGCCGCGGGGCGTGGGCGTGCTATCGCCAGACGATCGTGCCGCGCGAACTGCGCTCGTTGAAGGAGAAGCTCTCGTACGAGACGACGCTGTCGCAGGAAGTGGCCAGCTATTTCATGGGGGACGCGTTGCGGAAGATGGAGGAGATCGTGCTGCCTTACATTTACAAGGGAGCCGCTCTCGAGCATTTCATCGACATCGATGCGGGCACGCACCCGACGATCAACAAGACTTCGCGTTATGTGAAGGAGATGATCGACCGCATCGAGGCGATGGGCGTCTACGCGGCGAGGGTGAAGCCCGAATCCTGGGCGGCATCGTCGTACGCGAATCGCTACACGAAGAAGAGCGTGTGAGGAAAGACAAGGGACCGGAGGCGCCGGGGGCGCTTACCGGTCCCGTCTTGTTTCGTCCTGTGTCCGACCCGCGCCGTTCAACAGATCGGTGCCGTGGAACACGTCGGGCGGAGAGGCCGGATCGGGCGGACTTCCGGCCGCCACGGATTCGGCGTCGGGAATGTCGGGGAACTCGCCGTCGTTCGCGGCGGCGTCCCCGTCTCCGCCGGTTCCGACCGGCGACGGGTATGTACCCGGCTCATCCGCGAACTCGCCGTCCGGATCGCCGAACGCGTCGAACAGGTCGGACACATCCGCGCCGTCGAACATGTCCAAAAGCTGGCGTTCCGGGTCCCGCCTGCGCGCGTCATCCGATTGCCGCATCCGATATCGCCTCCGGCTGAACCGCATGTCATGCGAGATGGGTCTCCGCAAACGGAGACCCATCTAGTGTCGGCCGAAAATTCAGGTTTTATGCGCCGCGCGGTCCGCTTTGGTCCCGGACGACGGCCATCAGCCGGTTTTCTTGTCCTGGCGCTGTCCCTGCGCGCGGGGTTGTTCCTCGCCTTTCTCTCCGTCCTGCTTCTGGCCGGACGTTTTGTCCCCGGCCTGTCCCTGCGCGGACGGGGACATCATGCGGCTGGTGCCTTCGTAGTGGGCACCCTCGTTGATTTCGAGCCGCGCGGTCAGAATGTCGCCGATCAGTTTGCCCTTCGGCTTGATCGTCAGTTTCTCGGACGCCTGCACGTTGCCGGTCACGGTGCCGGCGATGACGATGTTGCGCGCCTTGATGTCGGCCTCGACGATGCCTTTCTCGCCGATCGAGACATCGCCCTTGCTTTGCACGTTGCCGGACACGCGGCCTTCGATGCGGATGCTGCCGTTCGACGCCAGACGGCCTTCGAGCGCGCTGCCCGGTCCGATGTAAGTGTCCGTCGCGGCGGCGGAATCGGACCTTGATTTTCCGGGTTTGAACATTACGGATTCTCCTCCTTGAACAGCTGCAGATAAGGCAGCGGATCGACGGCCTGGTCATGCTTCCAGATCTCGAAGTGCAGGTGGGGGCCGGTGCTCCGTCCGGACGAGCCGAGCAGGCCGATCTTCTCGCCTTGCTCGACCTTCTGGCCGACGCTCGCCAGCCTTTTGCGCAGATGCATGTAAACGCTCTTGTAACCGTTGTCGTGTTCGATGATGACGTAATGGCCGCGCGACCGGTTGTACGCCGAATCGATCACGGTTCCGCCGCCGGCGGCGAGGACCGGGTCGCCGTAACTGCCTCCGATGTCGATGCCGCTGTGCTGCGCCAGCCTCCGCGTGAACGGGTCGGACCGGAGGCCGAATTCGGAGGTAATGCGGACCGATTCCGTCGGCCATGCGATCGGCAGCATCTTCAGCTTCTCCAGCACGAGGGTCGCTTCCTCTTTCTTCGCGGCGAGCCGGGTGCGAAGCGATTCCGCCTCGTATCGGAGCGATGTCAACACGCCGGCGCCGCCGTAGCCTTCGCCGTCCGTGGCGCTCTCCTCGTCGACGGGATGGTTTTCGCCGCCCACGCCTCCGAACGAAAGCGGCCGGACGCCCGATTTGCCGGAGGACGCGGCGGAGACAAGCCCGCCCGATTCGCCGGGAAGCGTAAGCTCGACGATGGCTTCGATCTCGGCTTCGAGCCGATCAAGCTCCTCGAGCTTCTGCTTCACCGCGCCGGCTTCTTCGGTCAGCCGCAGCACTTCGGACTTGAGCAGGGCGATGGACTGTTCGCGGTCCGCCAGCGACGCTTCATACGCGTTCACGGCTTCCGCCAGCTCTTCGTGAAGCGCCCGGATGCGGAGCGCGTCCTCGGAGCGCAGCGCGAACAGAATCGCGGCAATGGCGACGAGCAGGGCGAAGACGACGGCCACCAGCACGAGCGGCATGATCGTCAGGCGCAGCCTGCTGCTGTCGCCGGCATGCTCGGGTATGATAAGCAGCGTGTACCGTCTGCGTAACCATCCGGGAAGCAATTTCATGGTTCACCTCCGATAATGGCTCGAACCGTGATTAACATTCGACACCGCCGCGGTGAATCCTTCTTTAACAGGAAAAAAGACCTATATCACCCCCGCCTGCCGCCTCAAACCCGAGCCGTTTTTCTCAACCCCGTCCTATATATCCGCCGCCAAGTTGCGGTATAATGGGCGGGGCGGAACAAGTTGCAGCCTGAAGGAGGGATTCGCGCATGGAAACAAGGCGTTACGGCAATACCGACATGACGGTGAGCGTACTGGGATTCGGCGGCGCGGAAATCGGGTTCAGGGGCGCCACGGTGAACGAAGTCGAGCGGTTGCTCGGAAGGGCGCTGGACGCCGGCCTGAACGTCATCGATACGGCCGAATGCTACCGGACGAGCGAGGAATTGATCGGACAAGCCGTCTCCCATCGTCGGAGCGACTATTATCTGTTCACGAAATGCGGCCACGCGGCCGGCCTGCCGGGCGATCACTGGCAGCCCGAAGTGCTCGAGGCGAGCATCGACCGGAGCCTGAAGCGGCTCAAGACCGACTATGTCGATCTCATTCATCTGCACAGCTGCAGCCTTGACGTGCTGAAGCGGGGCGATGTGATCGACGTGCTGCTCCGGGCGAAGGAGAAGGGCAAAACCCGCTACATCGGCTACAGCGGCGACTCCGACGCGGCGTTGTACGCCGTGCGGACCGGGGTGTTCGACTCGCTCATGACCTCGGTCAACATCGCGGACCAGGAAGCGATCGATCTGACGCTTCCCGAAGCGAAGGAGCGGGGAATGGGCGTGACCGTGAAGCGACCGGTCGCGAACGTCGCCTGGCGTACGGGCAAGCGGCCGGAGGACCCGTACGCGGTTCCGTATTGGGAACGGCTTCAGGCGCTGGACTATGATTTTCTCAAGGGCGATTTCGAGAAGTCGGTCGGCATCGCGCTCCGTTTCGCGCTGTCGCTGCCGGGCGTGCACACGGCGATCGTCGGCACGTCGAATCCGGACCGGTGGGCGCAGAACGCGAAGCTGCTCGAGGAGGGACCGCTGCCCGCGGAGCAAATCGAGGCGATCCGCCGCGTATGGCGGGTGCGCGCGGGCAAGGACTGGATCGGATTGGAATAACGCAATCAGGCGGTGAAGCCGGGCATGGGCCCGGCTTTTTTCTTCGCTCGACCAGGCGGCGCCGCCATATCCTGAGCGAATTCTCATAATCGCGGACCGGCGCGGGTTTGCGCGATTGTGCCAACAATTGCCGGTTCAAATGCCGATCGCCGCCGTGCTAACCTCTTGGTCAAAGGAGGAATTGCGATGCACAGGAAATCCCGGGCAATCCGCCGGGGCTCGGCCGCGCTGCTCATGGCGGGCATGCTCCTTGCCGGCGCGCAGGGCGCGAGCGCCGCGAACGTGCATACGGCGGTCGACGGCGACACTTTCTGGAAGTTGTCGAAGCAGTACGGCGTGCCGCTGGAGAAGCTGATGGCGGCCAATCCGGACATCGACCCGCTGAACATCTACAAGGGGCTGAAACTGGTCATTCCGGACGCCGGGAGCTCCGGGCCGATCGTCCACACGGCGGTCGACGGCGACACTTTCTGGAAGTTGTCGAAGCAGTACGGCGTGCCGCTGGAGAAGCTGATGGCGGCCAATCCGAACGTCGATCCGCTCAACATCTACCTGGGGTTGAAGCTGATCGTTCCGGCAGTCGGAACAGGCGGCGCTTCATCCGCGGGAACGTCGTCCGCCGCGGCGCTTCCGTCCGCGCCCTCAGGCAACGACGCTGCGGCCGCCGCTTTCGCCGCGGGAGAAGCGGGAGCCAGGCCGCAGGTCTACAAGCAGGCCTTCCAGGCGAAAGCGACGGCCTATACGGCGGCCGCGTCGGAGAACGGCAAGTGGGGACCGGTGGATTACTTCGGCAATCCGCTCAGCCTCGGAACGGTTGCCGTCGACCCCGCAGTGATTCCGCTCGGGTCGAAACTGTACATCACCGGCTACGATTACGACGGACTGCCGAAGGGCGGCATGTACGCGATCGCCATGGATACCGGCGGCGCGATCAAGGGCAATCGGATCGACATCTTCGTGCCGGACAGCCGCGAGGAGGCGCTCAAGTTCGGCATCCAGTACGTCACGGTGTACGTCCTCTGAACCATTCGCGACCAAAAAGTCCCTCCGCACCCGCGCGGAGGGACTTCTGCGGTACGCCCGGCATGGGCGTCATCTCTACGGTGAAAGTCCGGAATGGGGGCTGGCGAGCGCCTACCATTAGCCGAGGGCAAGGGTGTCGGTCGCGAGGCCGAATCTGAAGGAAGCCGGAGGCAAACG
>Ga0207792_100243_pt1 | contig 31603 bp, 30 predicted proteins | sample CeladaPassaB1F06_FD_187483 | JGI IMG/M metagenome (GOLD analysis project Ga0207792, IMG submission 187483) | Cellulose-adapted microbial communities from the Joint BioEnergy Institute, USA - Passage B1F06 (SPAdes) (version 2) | ecosystem: Engineered > Bioreactor > Continuous culture >...
AAGTGCTGCACAGGAGCTTCCTCCTCTTGGTGTGTGTTTTGTGTCAAATTCACTTTACCAAGGGAGAAGCTCTTTTTTCTATGTTCGCTTTTTCCAGACTTTACCCCCACGCAAATTTTACTCTAACTCGGGCTGTTTTAATGATTACGGGCGGAACCCGTCGAAACGGCGGATCCACGCAATCGGCGGAAAAACACGAAAATGGGTATCCGGACTTGACCTTGTGTCTGTGTCGGGACAATAATGGTTCCGAATCCATTCCGGGCGCCAGAACAAGGAGAACGTGATCCGCCATGACGCAACAACCACACCGCGGAACCGGGGGCGCCGACAGCGGCCCCGCTTCCGGCTTTCGGGCATCGCGCCTGCAGCGCGCCGCGATCCTGACCAGCATCGTGCTCGCCATGCTGATCGGGGCGATGGACACCACCATCCTGAACACCACCATGCCGCGCATCGCCGACACGCTGGGCGGACACCAGTGGTACGCCTGGACGTTCGCTTCCTACATGATCTTCTCCACCGTGCTCGCCCCCATCGCCGGCCGGCTGGCGGACCTGTTCGGCCGCAAGCGGGTGTTTGCCGTCGGCTTGCTGATTTTTCTGGGCGGCTCTCTGCTGTGCGGATTGGCCGATTCCATGATCGGGCTGGTGATTTACCGCGCCATCCAGGGCATCGGCGCCGGACTTGTCCTGCCCTTTCCTCCCATCATCGCGGGAGACCTGTTCCCCATTGAAAAACGCGGCCAGATCCAGGCGGTGTTCAACGCCATGTGGGGCATTTCCGCGCTGGTGGCGCCGTTTCTCGGCGGACTTTTTCTGGAAACGGCGGGCTGGCGGTGGATTTTCTGGGTGAACGTCCCGATCTGCCTCATTTCGTTTTTGTTCCTCATGTCTTACCGTGAAATCTACCAGCCGAAGCCGTCCCGGGTGGACTACGTCGGGTCCGGGCTGTTTGCCGCGGGCATCATCCTGGTGCTGCTCGTCACCGTGGAAGTGCCGAACCGGGCCGTCCTGGGCGCGATCGGGCTCGGCATTCTGGCGGTCTTCATCCTGTACGAACGGCGTCAGGCTTCCCCGATCATTCCGATGACGCTGCTCCGGAACCGGGAGATCCGCTGGATCACGCTGAACGCGTTTCTGTCCTACACCGCCCTGTTCGGCGTGGGCAGCTTCGTGCCGATGTTTCTCCAGTACGAAGGCTATTCCGTGTTCGCCAGTGGCGCCGTGCTCCTGGGCATGACTGCGGGATGGATGATCTGTTCCGTGCCGGCCGGCAAATGGATCCTCAAATACGGCTACCCGCGTCTCCTGGTGACGGGCAGCGTGCTCCTGGTCGCGGGGGGCCTGTTGCTCACGCTGCTCCGCGAGGGCACGGGCGCGCTCTTCACGGCCGGGGTCATGTTCGTCCTCGGCCTGGCGTTCGGCCTGCTCAGCACCGTGGGCACCATCTGTTCCCAGATGCTGGCGGGGCCGCACGAAAAGGGCGTTTCCACGTCGCTGCAGCTGCTTTCCCGCAACGTTGGCACGGCCATCGGCGTCACCGTCATGGGCGCGCTGTTTTACGAAGCCTCCGAGCCCTACGAAGGATTCGCCCGCCTGTTCGGCTACGGCGCGGCGGTCAGCGTGGTGACGCTCCTCTTCTCGCTGCCGCTGCTCAGAAAACCGGCGCCGGGCGAAGCGGCGCGGGCCGAAGCGGAGCGCTGACAGGACTGCGGCGGACGTTGACGGGGCGCCGGCGGGCGTGCATGAGGCGGCCGCCGGTCGTTGGCGGGACGCCGGCACACCCGACGGAGTCGTCGCCGGTCGTTGGCGGGACACCGGCGCGCGCCCGGAGCCGCGGCCGGTCGTTGACGATCCGGTCCCGCCTTTAGGACAGCTTCGCCTTTTCCGCCCCCGTCAGCCGGCGTCCCTTGACGCGCAGCTCCAGCCTTCCGTCCTTCAGTCCCCAGATCTCGTCCGCGTACTTTTCCGCCCAATCCAGCCGGTACAGGGCCATGACGGCCGCGATTTGCCGTTCCTTGCACATTTGCCTGAGCTGCGCCAGCACGGCTTCCGAAGCGTGCGGGTCCAGGCCGGACACCGGTTCGTCGGCCAGCAGCAACCGGGCGCCGTGCACGATGGCCCGGGCGATGGCCACCCGCTGGCGCTCCCCGCCGCTCAGCTTTTCCGCCTTGTAATGGGCGCGGTCCAATAGGCCGAGCTGTTCCAGCACATCCATCGCGCCCAGGTAATCGTCATTGCGCACCATGCCGGTGACGCGCCGCCACCAGGGCGTCTGGCCCACCGCGCCGACGATGACGTTTTTCAGGGCGGTCTGGCGTTCCAGAAGCACCGGCTTCTGTTCCAGGTAGGCGATTTGCCGACGGATTTTCCACCGCTTCAGTCCGCTTTCCTTCAGCACGTTTTCCCCGTTCCAGCGGTATTCCCCCGAAGTCCACGGCTCCCGCAGCGCCAGGCATTTGAGCAGCAGCGATTTGCCGCTTCCGCTCGGACCGGCAAGGGCGACCACGGTGCCCGGTTCCAGTTCCGCACGGATGCCGTCGAGCAGGGTTCTGCCTTCGCTTGTCCGTCTCGTCAGGCCAACGATCTCGATCATGGCGATGAAAACTCCTTCAGCTCCTCCAGCGTTGTTGCAGATTTTCCCGTCGTTCTTGACATTTTCAGTTTATTTCATGAGCCGCCCCCTTTCCATCCGAACAAATGTTTGCTATAATGGGCATGGGAACATTCGTTCCCCTATATTCGAAAGGAAAGCGGGGTCGAACGGGATGACGGGCTGCGAACGTTTCCGCTACGTGGAACCGGCCAGGGGGGCGCATCCGGGGCGCGATTTGACGTTCAAGTTTTTCGAAGACGGCAGGCTGGAAATCGTGGACAACGAAACGGGCAGCCGCCTGGAGCCCGGCGATCTGAAGGGCGGCAGCTTCGATTTCTACGTGCGCCAGCGGATTTCGTTCATCCGGCGCCGCCTGCAGGAATCGATCGCCCGGTACGGCGCCTAGACGGCGCAAGCTCCGGCGTTCGCGGATTGCATCATGCGCGGGTTCTGTTCCATAATGGGAACGGGATTCGAAACGCTTTTCCCGCACCGGACCGGAAGGAGCCAACGCATGAAGCAGCATCTGTTTTTCGATCTGGACGATACGCTGGTGCATTGCAACAAATATTTTCAGGCTGTGCTGGACGAATTCGCCGAGCGGATCCTGTCCCGGTTCCCCTGCCTCGCCCTGACGCGCAAAGCCGTCCTGGAGAAGCAGGCGGAGATCGACATCGCCGGCATCCAGGTGCTCGGATTCAAGCCGGACCATTTTCCGCAATCCCTCGTGGACACGTATCGGCATTTTTGCGCCGTGGCCGGCGAGAAGCCTTCCCCGGAGGAAGAACGGGAGATCCGGCGGCTTGGCATGTCCGTCTTTGAACGGGAAATCGAACCTTACCCCCATGTGGAGGAGACGCTGGAGACGCTGTCCTCCCAGGGCCATGTACTGCACCTGTACACGGGCGGCGATGCCCGTTTTCAGCGGCAGAAAGTCCGAAAGCTGAACCTTGGGCGCCATTTCGGGAATCGCGTGTATGTGCGGCGCCACAAGAGCGAATCCGATCTGCGCAAAATCCTGAAGGCCGTCTCCTGCGACCCCGCCCGCACCTGGATGATCGGCAACTCGGTGCGCACCGACGTGCTGCCGGCGCTCGCCTGCGGCCTCCACGTGCTGTACATGAAGCACGAAGGGGAATGGTCCTACAACGTGGTGCCCATCAATATCAAACCGCGCGGCGTGTTCGAGACCGTAAGGTCCCTGAAGGAAATTCCCCCGATCATCCGCCGCTACGCGGAATCCTGACCGGAAGCCGCATCGGAAAAAACGCGACCGAAAAAAATCGCGTCCTCAGCGGACGCGAATGGACACGTAATGTTCGGTTTGCGGCTCGGCGTCGAGCAGCGGGTCGAGCTGCGCGCGCCACTGGGCGTAGGCCGGCGACCGGCGGAAGCCCGCGGCGTGGTGGCTGATGGATGCCCATTGGACGAACATGAGATACTTCCCGTCCGTCTCCACGCATTTGTGCAGTTCATGCCGCACATATCCCGGCACGCGGGCGAGAATGCCGGACGCGCGGCGGAACCGGCTTTCGAAGGCGTTGATTTCTTCCGGGCGGACGGTGAAAGCGGTGACTTCCAGCACCATGGGTTGTCCCTCTTTTTGGGGCTAATTTTTTTAGGCAATTTTTAGGGGCGGCGAATCGCCGCTTTCACCTTTTATCCATATGGCGCCGCGCCGCAAAACATGCGATTGGCCCTTCACCCGTTCACCGCTTTTTCCGCGCTGCGGCGGATGTGATCAAATGCCTGTTCCATGCGGCGCAGGTCTTTCATGTCCCCGCCGGAGGACAGAAACGTCACTTCGCCGTTTCCCGCCGGATGCAGCAGGTCGTTTTCCTCCAGCACCTGCTTCAGGCGGCGCACCGTGCCTTCCGCCCCGTCGAGCAGCCGGATGTGGGGCGGCAGCAGCCGTTCCAGCACCGGCCTGTAGAACGGAAAATGCGTGCAGCCCAGCACGACGGCGGCATATTGCGAAAGGTCCACGCCGGCCAGTTTGTCCCGGAAATAGCCGCGCACTTCTTCCCCGTCAAACTCCAGCCGCTCGCATTTTTCCACGAGCTCGGGCAGCGCGAGGGAATCGACCACGTTGCCGTCGTCCACGCGCGATACCAGCTCGGCGTACTTGTCCTGGCCCAGCGTCAGCGGGGTCGCCAGCACCAGCACCCGCTTCCCCGCCGCCGAGGTGATCGCCACGGCCGGCTTCACGGCCGGTTCCATGCCGATGATCGGAATATCGTACGTGGCGCGCAGATCCCGGATGGCGACGCTGGTGGCCGTGTTGCAGGCGACCACCAGGGCCTTGACGTCAAGGCGCATGATCTCCGCCGCCGCCTCCATCACGTGCGCGCGGACTTCCTCCCGGCTTTTCCGTCCGTATGGCACGTTGGCAGTGTCTGCATAATACAGGAAGTTTTCCTTCGACAGGCGGCGAAGCGCCTCGGCCAGCACGGACAAACCCCCGATGCCCGAATCAAAGAACGCGACGCTTCTGGTATCCAATGACATCCCCCGGTATCGGACCGGTTCCGCACAATTCTTGTTTTCGCAGGAGTGCGTTCAATCCGATAGTACTAGAACTTCCCCGCAAAACACAAGCCCGGACGGACGGATTTGCGCGGCGTTTGGCGCGATTCGGACGGGCCGTCCTTTACGCCCCGGCTTCTTTGCCGAGCAGCCTGTCGATGCGCACCGGCTGCCCGCTTTTCACGGAACGCCATACTGCTTCCCCCGTGGCGACGGCAAAGGCGCCGTCTTCGCTGCCGGACAGGATGGGATAATGCCGCTGCGGATCGGGACCGAGAAACAGGTCTTCGATGAGCGCGGGGTCCCCGCCGCCGTGGCCGCCCTCGCGCCGCACGACGTGGATCGTTTCCCGCGAGCCGAACAACGGGAAATAGTCGATGGTCTGTTCCGGCACCGGGAACGGGACGCGGGTCGGATTGTGGAATTCCTGCGTCTCCAGGCGTCCCTTCGTGCCGTTGATCGCCAGCCGGTAGCCTTCGAACGGCGCGGAAAACAGGATCGAATAGCTGAGCATCGCGCCGCCGTCATACCGGACCGTGGCCACATACGTGTCCTCGATGTCGATGTCCGAATCGAAAATGCACATGTCCGGGCGATAGCCGGTATAGGCGTTGCTGGTTTCCGTCGGCAGGGCGCCGATATGGTCGTCCTTGGCGATGATGTCGTCGGTGCGGGTGCTCCAGCGCCGGTAGTAGGCGCAGCTGCCGCGCACGTCGCAGGTGGCGCAATAGCGACCGTCGACCTTGGCGGGATTCAGTTCGCCGTCCCGCCCGTAGAAATTGAGCCTGCCGTAGGCGAACGCCTCCACCGGCTTCTGGCCGATCCACCAGTTGACGAGATCGAAGTGGTGGGAGCTTTTGTGGATGGAGAGGCCGCCGGAATGCGCGCGGACCCGGTTCCAGCGCTTGAAATAGCTGGCGCCGTGGTAGGTGTCAATGTACCAGTTCAGATCGACGGACACGATCCGGCCCAGTTTGCCCTCGAGGATCATCTCTTTGATCCTGGCGTGGATCGGATTGTAGCGGTAGTTGAAAGTGACGATGACCTTTCCCCGGCTGGCCGCTTCGGCTTCCAGGATCCGGCGGCAATCCTCCGCGGTGGTGGCCATCGGTTTCTCGGTGATCACATCCAGATCATGCTGCAGCGCCTGGACGATGTAATCCGCGTGGGTGTCGTCGCGTCCGGCCACGACGACGACGTCCGGTTTCGTTTCCCGCACCATCCGCCCGAAATCTTCGGGCCCGTATTCGGGCACATCCGCAAGGTCCGGCAACAGCGATTTGCAGATCCGGTGGCGGAGCGGATCGCTGTCCAGCAGCGCGACCACTTTGGCGTGCTGCCGGAACGCACCGGTCATCGGCTTCAGGAACATGCCGATGGCCCGGTTGCTGACGCCGCAAATGGCATAGGATTTCATGTCCAAAACCCCCTGCTCATGGAGTTGTCAGTTGCCGCCGCCTGTGGAAGATCCGCAGCACGGCAAGCAGTACGATCAGTTCCGCAGCGTAACCCGCAGACATGGCCATGGCGCCGATGCGGCCATTCCATTCCGGCACCGCGGCAATGGCGACGGCCAGCGCCGCCATCACCGTCAACACGTTGGCCGTCTGGGATTTGACGAGGATGTTCGTCTGGTTGCGCAGCATCATGAGCCCCTGGCAAAAGTCGACCCAGGCAAACAGCGCGGCATGCGGCAGGAAAAATTTGAGCACCGCCAGGCTTTCCGCCAGAAGCTGGCCCTCCGCGCCGACCACGAGACGCAGCAGCCAGTATCCGGCCGGAGTGAAAGCCATGACCGTCACGAGCACCGGAGGCACGACGCTGATCGCCGCCGAGACCCGCACGGTGGTGCGGGGATCCTGCTGGAAGAACTGCAGCGCCATTTGATGGGAGTAGCTGAAAAAGCTGAGCATGAGATTCGTGACACTGGACGCCACCGCGAAGGAAGCGATCGCCAGGTTCATGTCCGCCGTCTTGCCCAGCACCACATTGATGGCCGGCGCGACAAACACCGCGATGAACGAGGACAGCACGAGGGGCCGGTAAAACGGGAAAACGTCCCGCACCGCCGTCACCCTCGAAGCGGGATCGCGTTCCGGCAGCTTGCGGACCGCGAGTCTCCCCTCGAAATAGCCGAACACCGCTTCCGTCGCCATCCCGATCAGGAAAATCGAGGCACCCGCGGCGCCGTTCACGGGCACGCCGGTCTCCAGAATGATCACGGACGCGGCATACATGACGCCGAGCCGGATCAGCATGCCCAGCGTCAGCCATTTCGTGTTGCGTTCCCGGATGAGCACCCCGTGATACAGGCAGCGGAGCGCCGAAAACACGCTGACGAAAATGATGACTCCATAGGCATTCAGCGCGGATGCGGTCAGCCGCTCGTCCGCACCGAAGACGAACCGGATCAGCGCGGGCCCCAACGGTGTATAGGCGATGACCGAACCGATGAGGACGATCAGCACGATCAACCCGAAAGCGAGCCGGCCCAGGGCCCGGAAAGCCGTCCGGTCCCGCACCAGCGCCGAACTCGTCTGCCGGAGCAGCACCGCCGGGCGTTCCGTGAGGCCAAAAATGCTCTGGGCGATGGCGTATCCGGCGATGACCAGCTCCGGCTGCGGAGCGCGCGCCAGCGTCCCGTTGATGATGACGTGGGACAGGGTAACCAGACTGGCGGACAGCCCCAGCGGAAGGAAAAATTTCAGGATGCGCGCCGCGCTGACGGCGGTTGCACTCCGCACCACGGCGGGAGAAGCGGCCGGTTTTCCCGCTGGAGCGGTTTTACTCTCGCTTGTGTCCACGTCGGCCAACACCGCCTTGCGATTATTCGGCCTTCTTCGCCCGTATGTCTTCGGTTTGCGTCAGCCTCCGGTTCCTCCGGCCCGAGGCATGCCCAATAGATCCAGGTGCCGCCCGATGTGCGCTTCCAGCGCCCGGGCGTATTCCTCTTCATGGGCGTCCAGCGTGCGGAAAAATTCATCCCGCAGCAGGTACGCGCCCTTGTCGTCCTTGCCCTGCAGGATCAGCCAGTAGCTGATGTGAAGCACCTGCCGGGCGTTGTCGTCATTCAGGTATGCGGGCAGCGCGGCGTCTTCCGTCCGGTCCAGCGGCGCGATTTTCGCGGGATCCGCGCCGATGTGGTAGTAGGCTTTCGCATCCTCGAACCGCTCCAGGGCATACCGGTGCATCCTCCGGTACAAGCCGGGATTGGCCCGCGCGATGATGCGGACGGCTTCCAGCCAGTTCGTCCCCGCGGTCTTGATGTGGAAACGTCCCCGGGTATGCCGTCCGATGGCCGGGAAGACGCTGAATTTGTCGCTGCCCGAATGGATGCTCAGCTTGTAGCCGAAATGGTCGGCGATGGCGGCATGCACGGCCAGCTGCCGCTCGAATTCCGCCTTGTCGCCGATGTAGTCGATGCCCTTCTGGAATTCCCCGATGAAGCGGGGCGCCATGCTGAACAGATCCGCTCCGGCGGCCGCAAGCTCCGACGCGACGAGAAAATGCGATTCCGGCGTGGTGGGCGTCATCGTCTCGTCGATGGAAATCTCGAAGTCGATCTCCCTGCCGGCGTTGCGGATGTACGTTTCGTAGATATAAACCATGAACTCGATCGCCCGGTGATACACCAGCACGTTCCGCATGAGCCGGCTTTCGTCGAAGCGCAGCTCGTATTCGCCTGCGCGGAATGTCTTGTCCAGATAGGCCGACTCGTAATGGCGCCGCACCGACCCGGGGAGCGCGTCGTAACGGCGGCGCACTTCTTCCGCATCCGCGACGGCCGCCCCGTTGTCGATCATGTCCGAGCAGTCGAGGGTCAGCATGGTGAAGCCGAGGCCCAGCGCCGTGCGGATGTCTTCTTCCCGCTTCAGATGGTCGCCGTCCGCCCCGAATCCTTCCGTGTAGCCTTCCTGGAAAACGGCGAACGCCGCGGCGTCGAGGATGTCCTCGAAGGTGCGGCCGGTCAGCGTCAGCTCGCGGACGCTTTGCTGGGCCAGCACCGGCCGGACGTTCCGCCCCCGCACCGCCCGGAGCTGTCCGGGACCCGCGCGGCCGAGACGGTCGCCGAGGCCGATGGTTGCCGTCCGCTTGCCGAACGCCCGCGGCACCGTGAACGGGAAATACCGGTTCAGCACCAGGCGGTTTTCCCGGCTGAGCCCGCACAGCTTGAGGCCGTCCCTGACCTCTCCCGCCAGATCGTCGAACAGCGGTCCGGAGCCCGCGGCGGCAAGCTTCTTCTCCCCGCCGTCCCGGATCATGAGCACCCGCGTCGCTCCGTGCGTCTGCAGGGAACGCGGATAGACGCGGACTTCTCCTCCTTCGGGCGCCCGCCCGCCGGCCAGAAAATCATGCACCGGTTGGTAACGCAAAAAGGATCACCTTCCCGTTTTATTTGACCGTCCCCATTTCCGCCGCCAGCTGCAGGATCATGGCCGCGTGGTAGCCCGCGCCGAACCCGTTGTCGATGTTGACCACGGTGACGCCGGGCGCGCAGGAGCTCATCATCGCCAGCAGCGTGGTCACGCCCTGGAAATGCGCGCCGTAGCCGGCCGACGTCGGCACCGCGATGACGGGACGGCGGACAAAGCCGCCCACGACGCTGGCCAGCGCGCCTTCCATCCCCGCCACGGCGATCACCACCGACGCATCCCGGATGCGGTCGCGGTTCGCCAACAGCCGGTCGATGCCGGCCACGCCCACGTCGTAGATGCGGTCGATCTCGCACCCCATCCACTCCGCGGTGCCGGCCGCTTCTTCCGCCACCGGAATGTCCGCCGTGCCGCCGGTGACCACCGCAACGCGTCCCGGCAGGCGCCGGCCCTCCCCGTAGCGGATGAGCCGGGACACCGGGTCGTACGCCGCTTCGGGAAGGCGCGCCCGCACCCGCTCCGCCATCTCCTGCGTCGCCCGCGTGGCCAGGGCGCGGCCATGCACCTCCACCAGCCGCAGGAAAATCGTCTCCACCTGTTCCGCCGTCTTGCCGACGCCGAACACCACTTCCGGATGACCGGTCCGCTCTTCCCGGCCCACATCCAGCTTGACAAAATCCATATCCTCAAACCGGTCCATCCGCATTGCTCCCCGTCTGCAGCGAACGGTTCATGCTCCCGCTGCGGTATCCGGTCAGATCCAGCGACACGTACAGATAGCCGAGGCTCTTGAGGCGCTCCGACACTTCGGCCGCCCATGCGACGATCCGCTCCATGTCCGGCGGCTCCACCTCGATCCGGGCGATGTCCCCGTGGGTGCGCACCCGGACCTGGCGGATGCCGAGGGAACGGAGGTAACGCTCCGCCTCGCCGATCCGGCCCAGTTTTTCCAGCGTAATCGGTTCCCCGTAGGCGATGCGCGACGACAGGCAGGCAAAGGAAGGCTTGTTCCAGGTCGGCAGTCCCCTGGCCTTCGACAGCGCGCGGATTTCCTCCTTGGTCAGCCCCGCTTCCTGCAGCGGCCCGCGCACGCCCTGCTCCTTCGCCGCGCGGACCCCCGGCCGGTGCTCGCCCATGTCGTCGGTGATGAGCCCGAACACCACGTGCCGGTATCCTCCGCTTTCTGCCAGCGGGCGCAGGTGTTCGAACAGGTTTTGCTTGCAGAAATAGCAACGGTTGCTGGTGTTTTCCCGGTACCCCGGGATGTCCAGCTCGCTCGTGTGGATCACTTCGTGTTTCGCGCCCAGAAGCGCCGCGAGCTTTTTCGCTTCTTCCAGTTCCTCCGACGGATACGTCTCCGAGTCCGCCGTCACCGCCAGCACGCGGCCGGGGCCCAGCGCCTCCAGCGCGGCCGCCAGCAAAAACGTGCTGTCCACGCCGCCGGAGAACGCCACCAGCACCGACCCCATGTCCCGCAAAATGCGGATCAGTTCCGCGTACTTCGCTTCCGCCGCCGGGTTCGGCCCGGCTCCAAAGCCGGAATCAACGCCGGGCCCGGCTCCGGTTCCGGTCCCTGCGGCCGGGGCGGAAGTTTCGCCTGGTTGCACTTGCGCCATCGTCCTTCCTCCTTGCCGAATCACGTGGGTCCGGCGCCGGGCGCCGCGGCGGTCTGGCGAAACGCCCATATGGTGCGCATCGGTTCTTTCAGTCTTTCGTACAGTTCCAGATACAGCGGCATCAGTTCCGAATACCGGGCATGGACACGGGCGTCGGGTTCATAGCGCGTGCCCCCCGCCGGTTCCGGAACCTTCAGCGGCCGATCCGGCGCCCGAAGGGCGTGCAGGCCGAGCCATACCGCCCCCAGACCCGATCCTTCCACCGAATCCGGCACGAAAACGGGCGTCCCGGTCATGTCCGCCAGCATCCGGCACCAAAACGGCGACTTGGCGAAGCCGCCCGAGGCGCGGATTTCCCGGGCTTTCCCCGTCATGTTCTCCACGGGACCGACGACGGCACGGATCTGGAACAGCACGCCCTCCATGGCCGCGCGGATCAGGTGGGCCTTGCCGTGCGACAGCGTCAGGCCGAACAGGACGCCCTGCGCCAGCGGGTTCCAGAACGGCGCCCGCTCCCCGGCCAGCTGCGGCAGAAACAAAAGCCCGTCGCTGCCCGGCGGAACGGTTTTCGCCAGCTCCACCACTGCCTCCATCGGGCGGTCCGGGCACACCCGCTCCGCCATCCAGCGCACCGCGATGGCGCCGCTGTTGGTGGGGCCGCCGACGATCCACTCCCGTTCCGTCAGCGCGTAACAAAACAAGCGTCCCTGCGGATCCGGCGAAGGCCGGTCCACCGCCGCGCGCACCGCTCCGCTGGTGCCGATGGTCACGGCCAGGACGCCGGGCGACAGGGCGCCGACGCCCAGGTTGGCCAGCGTGCCGTCGGAGGCTCCGACGACAAAGGGCGTCTCCCGTGCAAGGCCCGTGCGCCGTGCCGCTTCCCCGTCAAGACCCGTAAGAATGTGCGTCGTCGGCACGGGGCGGGGAAGCTGCTCTTCGCGCACGTCCGCCAGGCGCAAGGCCTGCTCGTCCCACGCCAGCGTAAACAGATTGAAACATCCGGTGGCGCTGGCCAGCGAATGATCCATCACCCATTCGCCGAACAGCCGGTGGACGACATATTCCTTGATGCCGGCAAAACGCGCCGCCCGACGCCAGATGTCGGGCCGCGCCTCCTTCAGCCACATGAGCTTCACCAGCGGCGACATCGCATGGATCGGCGTGCCCGTCCGCAGGTAGACGGATAGCCCCGTCCCGTCCGCCGTCAGGCGCTCCGCCTGGGCCGCGGCCCGCTGGTCCGCCCAGGTGATGCTGCGGGTGAGCGGCCGGTTTTCCCGGTCCAGGGCGATCAGGCTGTGCATGGCCGAGCTCAGCGACACGCAGAGCACGTCGTCCGCGCGGAGGCTTGCGTGGCGCATCACCGCGGCCAGCCCTTCCAGCACGGCTTCGCAGATTTCGTCCGGATCCTGTTCCGCCGCGCCGGGCTGGGGCGAATGCATCGGATAGGCGACGGAATGCTCGGCCAGCACGCGGCCCGTTTCGTCCGCCGCCAGCGTTTTCGTGCTGGTCGTGCCGATGTCCACGGCCAGCACCACGGTGCCCTTTCGGGTCATGCGCCAACGGTCCTTTCTCTTTGGTGCTTTTTCAGGTCAGGCTTTGTCCGCACGGCCTTCAAATCGTCATCGCGCCGAATCCGCCGTCCACCCGGACCAGCGCGCCCGTGACGAAGGACGACGCTTTTTTCGACGCCAGCCAGATCACCGCGCCCTGCAGCTCTTCCGGCTCGCCGAACCGCCCCATCGGCGTGTGCCGCATGATCGATTCCACGCGGTCCCGGGTCAGGATCTTGCGGTTTTGCTCGGCCGGGAAAAACCCGGGGATGATGGCGTTGACCCGGACGTTGTGCGGCGCGAATTCCCGGGCCAGGAACTTCGTGATGTTGTTGATGCCGGCCTTGGAAGCGGAATAGGTAAACACCCTCGACAGCGGCGGGTCCGACGACACCGACGAGATGTTGATGATCGAACCGCCTTCGCCCTGGTCGATCATGCGCTTGCCGAAGATCTGGCAAGCCAAGACGACGCTTTTCAGGTTGACGTCCATGATCCGGTCCCATTCTTCCATGGTCAGCTCGAAAAACGGCGTGCTGCTGTTGACGCCCGACGCGTTGATCAGCGTGTCCACGCGGCCGCCCCACTTCAGGACGTCTTCCAGCAGCTTCTCCAGATCCTCCCGCTTCGTGGCGTCCGCCGCCAGCGGCACGGCCGTGCCGCCCTTCGCGGCGATGCGGGCGCATACCGCCTCCGCCTTCTCCATGTTGCGGCCGACCACGGCCACACGGGAACCCGCCATGGCCAGCGCCTCCGACATGGCGCCGCCCAGCACGCCGTTGCCGCCGATCACCACCGAGACCGTGCCCGTCAGATCAAACAGGTTCATTTGCCAGGCCCCGCCTCTCTTCCAAAATTCCTTTTCCAATTCAGGAATAACAACGTTGTCATCCCCCATCATACCCGATCCCGGCCCGTGTGTCCACGCTTTCCCCGAGGAAAAAAGTATATTAAGATAGGGATGACAACGTTGTTACGCTTGCAGCTCCCCCCAGGGGTGAATTTTTCATGGTGACCATCAAAGATATCGCGGAACGCACCGGCGTGAGCTTCTCCACGGTGTCCAAGGCGCTCCGCAACAGCCCCCTCGTCAAGGAGGAAACGAAACGGCGCATCCTGGACGTCGCCCGGGAGCTGGGCTACCAGCCGAACTTCGCCGCCCGGCGCCTCGTCTCCCGCAAAAGCTGGGCGGTCGGCGTCGTCTGGCCTTCGGTGGAGCGGACGGCCCTTTCCTACCTGATCACCCGCATCAACGCGCAGCTGGAGCGACTGGGCTATGTGACGCTGTTTTCCATCAATGAGGCGGGTTCCGCCGTCGACGTGTTCCGGCGTTTCCAGGTGGACGCCATCCTGGTCTTCGACGACCGCGGGGAAAAACCGCCCCTTGACGAGCATTCCACGTTTGACCGGATTCCGATCCTGGTGTACGGCACGGCGGGACGGACGCCGTTTCCGACGGTGGACGTCAACCGCGGGCAGGCGATCCGGCTGGCCCTGCGCCATCTGGCGGAACTTGGCCACCGCCGCGTGGTGTACGTCAGCCGCCCGGCGCAATACGATCCGCTGCAGGAAGAAAAAATCGCCGCCTTCCGCCGGGAAACGGCCGCGCTGGGCCTTCCCCGCCCGGAGGATGCAGTGCTCGATACCGAAGGGATGGCGTTTCACGACGGCTATCTCGCCATGAAAACGATCCTTGCGCGACAGCCGCTTCCCACCGCCGTCATCACCGGCAGCCTCGATCTCGCCCGCGGCATCGTGCGCGCCGCGCTGGAAGCGGGGCTGGCCATTCCGCGCGATCTGTCCGTCGTCAGCTACGACAACATCCCCCTCGCCGAAGAGGTGGACGTGCCGCTGACGACGGCGGGGGTGCCGGCGGAAAAGCTGGCCGAATCCATTGCCGCCAGGCTCGTCGCGCTGATCGAACGGCCGGAAGACAAAAGCGGCGTCACCCTGGAGCCGGAACTGGCGGTACGCACGTCCACGGCGCCTCCCACGCTTTGAGTCCGACCTCCCGTCCCGAAAAAGCGCAGGCGGGAGGCCGTTTTTGTTTCAAGCAACTTTTTCCATTCAATCCCGTCTTTTGACAATGGGGTGGCAAAACATGAAAAGACGGCTGGGTCTGATCCCGTCCGTGCTGCTGTACGCCAAAATCCCCAGGTACGGGATCCATATGCAAGTCCATGCGGTGGTTCGCGTACAACCCGAAACCCTGCGGGCGGAAACGGTCTTCACCCAATGGATGCCTCTCGACCAAAATGAAGGGTACAACGCGTTCGTGGGCAACATCGGTATCCTGGGCGCCATGGACGACGGCCGCGCCCTTTTCCTGGAACCGGAAGTCGCCGCGGCCGGGGTGATCTTCCACTTGTCCGCCATTGGACCGGACGGGGAAATCGAACGCCTGCGGCCGGCTTTTTGGCAGGCGGAATCCGGGGAAAAAATCTACATGCACCGGTGGAGCAAGGACCGGAAACGGATTTTGCTGCAGAGCGAGGAAGGAAACGTCTGGATCTATGATCTGGCGGGCGGAGCCGACCGGTTTCATCCCGAAAGGTTCCGCGTCATCCCGCATTCGACCACGGGTTATCCTTCCCTGTTCCCTTCGCCGACGCTGGAACGCTTCGCGTTTGACGACGAGAGCGGCAAATTGGGGTTCTACGACGAAGCGGGAAAACTCCGGGGCACGGTGGAATTTTCCGAAAGCGAAATGCACCCTTCCCAAAAAGTCGAATGGAATGAAACCGGAACGGTCGGCTGGATTGCGTCCGCGCCGAAGGACCAAAGACGCATCAAGGCAATCGACATCGATTATTTGTTTATCGCGCCGGCCCGCCTCGACTTTTGCGACCGGGACGGAAGACCGCTCAGCTCGGTCAGGGCCGCGGATGCGGAAAACCTGGGCAGCGTGGAAGTGGCGGGATGGATCGACGAGCGGACGGCCGTGCTCAAAGAATACCGCTTTGACAGTTCCGCGGAGCCGGCCGAAAAGGATGTGACCTTCTTCCTGCTGAATGTGAGAACGGGACAAAAGCGAAAGTACAGTTCCCCGCATTTTCTCGCGCCTTCCGAAGCCAAGACGCCCGAATGGACCATGATCCGGACGGACCCCACAAGCGTCCGGTTTGCCAAATGATCATGCGGCAGGGCGGCTTGGTGCCGCACCTGCCGCTTTGCGTTTCGCACCGCCTCAGCCGAACGGGAAGTACGCCTTCGCGTTGCCGTAGGAAATGTTTTGCACGATCGTCCCGAGCAGCTCCATGTCCGCGGGAAACTCGCCGTTTTCCACCCATTCGCCGACAAGGTTGCAAAGGATTCTCCGGAAATACTCGTGCCGCGTATAAGAGAGAAAACTGCGCGAGTCGGTGAGCATCCCGATGAACCGGCCGAACACCCCCACGTCGGCCAGCGTTTTCATCTGGGCGATCATGCCTTCCTTCGTATCGTTGAACCACCACGCCGTGCCGAACTGGATTTTGCCCGGGATGCCGCCGCCCTGGAAGTTGCCGATTATCGTGCCGATGACGTGGTTTTGGGACGGATTCAGGGTGTACAGGATCGTCTTCGGCAGCGCGTTTTCCTTGTCCAGCGCGTCCAGCAGACGGGCCAGATTTTTGGCGACGGCGCCGTCCTGCATCGAATCGTATCCGGTGTCCGGGCCCAGGGAGGCGAACATCCGGGAGTTGGCGTTGCGCAGGGCGCCGATGTGGTACTGCATCACCCAGCCCCGCTCCGCGTACAGGCGGCCGAGGAACATCAGCGTGTGCGTCTTGTACTTTTGCTCTTCTTCCGCGCCGACCTTTTCCCCTTTCAGCGCCCGGGCGAAAATGGCGGCCGCTTCCGCGCGGGTCGCTTCCGCGAAGGGCACCTCGTCCAGCGCATGGTCCGACACCCGGCAGCCGGTTTCGTGGAAAAATTTCACCCGCGCCTGCAAGGCGGCGAGCAGGTCGTCATAGTTTTCGATGCGGACGCCCGAAGCCTGCCCGAGCTTGCCGATCCAATCCGCGAACCCCGCGCGGTTCAGCTCCAGCGCCTTGTCCGGCCGGAACGACGGCAGCACCTTCACGCCGAAGGTTTTGTCCTCGCGAAGCTTGATGTGGTACTCCAGCGAATCCGCCGGATCGTCGGTGGTGCAGACCACTTCCACCTTCGATTTGGTGATGAAGTCGCGGGCGCCGAACCCCGGTCCCTGCAGCTTGGCGTTGACCTTTTCCCATATGGCCGGCGCGTTCTTTTCGTTGATCAGCTCTTCGACGCCGAAAAAGCGCCTGAGTTCCAGGTGCGACCAGTGGTAGAGCGGGTTTCCGATGATCATCGGCACCGTGCGGGCATAGGCGAGAAATTTCTCGTAATCGTCCGCGCCGCCCGTCACGAACCGTTCCTCCACGCCGTTTGCCCGCATCACCCGCCATTTGTAGTGGTCGCCGTACAGCCATACTTCCGTGATGTTCCGGTAGGTTTTGTTTTCGTAGATTTCCTTCGGGCTCAGATGGCAGTGGTAGTCGATGATGGGCATGTCCCTGGCGTAGTCGTGAAAGAGCCGCACCGCCGTCGGATTGGACAGCAGGAAATTTTCATCCATGAACGGTCTGGGCACCGGAGATCCATCCGCCTTTCTTTGGAAATTGACAACGTTGTTATTCCGTTGATTTCATCATAAAATGCGCGGGCCGTTTTGACAACCCGCCGTTTTTCCGTCCATGTACCGCATGAGGGCAAAAAAATAGCCGGCAAACCGCGCGATCGATCCCGCGGTTTGCCGACCCGGCGCATCCGTTCCTTGACCGGCCGGACTCCTTACTGAAAAACTTCCGTCGTAAACCTTTCCACCCGCTCCCAGTCCAGTTCAATCCCGAGCCCAGGGTCCTGCGGGACCTTGACGATGCCGTCCGCGATGGGCAGCCGGTTTCTGACGATGGTCTCAAAGTTGCTGATTCCGTATTCCGTCGTCACGAACTCGACATACTCCGCGTTGCCGGCCGCGGCCGCGAGATGGATATGGACGTACGGAAAATAATGGGGAAGCAGCGGAATGTCCCAGGCGCTCGCCAGATGGGCGACTTTCATCCATTCGCTGATGCCGCCGGCCAGGGTGGCGTCCGGCCGGAGAATGTCGACGGCCTGGCCCGACAGCAAATCCCTAAATGCCCAGCGGCCGGACTCGGCTTCTCCGACGGCCACCTTCCGGTCCGCCCGCTCCGCAAAAGCTTTCAGGGCGGGCAACTGCTCCGGCTGGAACGGCTCCTCGATGAACGACAGCCGGCAGTCCTCCACCGCCCTGGCAAAATCCAGCGCGTCCTTCACGCTCGTCCAGACCCCGTTGACGTCGATCGCAAGCGGCACATCGTCGCCGAGCGCCCGCCGGGCTGCCCGGATTCTTTCGACATCCTCCCGGAACGCGGCGCCTCCCGCCATGATTTTGATCAGCTTGAACCCCCGCTCCGCCCAGAACTTCACTTCGTCCGCCAGATCCCGGACGGTTTTGCCGCTCAGGTAATAGCCGCAGGCGAGGATGGCCGGCACTTCGTCCCTGTATCCCCCGAGCATCCGGTAAACCGGCATTCCGCACGCCTTGCCCTTCAAATCCCACAGGGCGATGTCGACGGCGCTGACGGCCCGCATGAGCAACCCTTTTCTGCCGTTGTACCGGGTGTTCCGGTACATCGATTGCCAGATCTTCTCGGTCATCAGGGGATTTTCGCCAAGAAGCAGCGGCTTGAGGTGCTTCGCGACCGCCGCGGACACGTCTCCGCCGCGGGTAAAGGTGAACCCGTATCCCTTCGCGCCCGTATCGCTTTCGATCTCCACCAGGGCGTACTCCCGCGCGGAAACCCGGTAGCCGCCCAGGGAAATCGGCTTTTCCAGCGGAATGTTCACCGTAAACGCTCTGACGTTTTGGATCCGCACGGGCGACCCCTTCCTTCTCAGCGGCTTAACGGCGAGGTTTCCGCGGACGGTTGACCGGCGACGACAACGGTTCGCCGGAAAACCATCTGACGATTTCCTCCGCCGCCTGTTGCTGCAGCCTGAGCAGCGAAACATCCGAGTAAAAGGCCGCATGCGGCGTGAACAGCACATTGCCGCAAGCCCGCAAGGGGTGATCCGGCGGCAGCGGTTCTTCCTCGAACACGTCCAGCGCGGCAAATCCGATGGCGTATTCCCGCAGCGCCCGCGCCAGCGCAACCGTATCCACCAACCCGCCGCGCGAGGTATTCACCAGCACGGCGCCCGGCTTCATCAGCCGAAGCGTCGCTTCATCGATCAGGTGACGGGTTTCCTGCGAGAGCGGCAGATGCAGGGTGACGACATCGCTTTCGCCCAGAATGGTTCTCAGGGATTCCGCACGCACGGCGCCAAATTCGTTTTCCGCCCCCGGCTTCATATAGGGATCGTACACCATCAGCCGGAAGCCGAACGGCACAAGTCTCCGGCAGACGTTCCTGCCGATGCGCCCGAATCCGAGCAGTCCGATCGTCGTGTCGGCGAAGCTTTTCATGGGCCTGGCGATTTTCTCGACGTCCCATTCGCCCCGCTTCACCGATTCGTGAAAAGGCACGATTTTTCTCAGCGAAGCCAGGATGAGTGCGCAGGTATGATCGGCCACTTCGTCCAGGCAATAGGACGGCACGTTGCACACCTGGATGCCCAGTTCTTCCGCCGCCCGGATATCCACATTGTCGTAGCCGATGCCGTACCTGACAATGATTTGGCACCTGTCCCACGCCTTCAGCACTTCCCCGGTCACCGGAGCGAATTGCACCAAGGCGGCGTCGGCGTCCTTGCCGGCTTCCTTGAGCTCCTCAACGGTTCTGCAATGGAATTGGGTGACCCGAAGCCCCGCCTTTTCAAGCACGTTTCGTTCCGGCTCGTTGCTTTGAAAGTTGCTGTCCGTGATGACCACGTTCAAAGGATGGTGGCTTTGAACCCGCATGGCGTCCGCCTCATTTCTTCAAATAATCGTAAATCACTTCGCCCATGGGCAGCGTGAAGTCGCAGACCCAGTAGAAGCCGTCCAGCATCTCCAGTACGGGGAGCTTGTAGACCGGAGCCTGCGCGTTGGGCCGGAGTTCCATCGTCGCCTGTCCGCGCCAGCATTCATGCACGACCAGATTCTCGAACGTTCTGGATGTGAGCTGGGCGATCGCCGGCGTCCCGTCGATGTGGGGAATGATTTTCAGGTTGATGTTGCGCGTGAAAGGAATCAGGCTGGTCAGTTCCTCGATGGAAGACCTTTTTTGCTTGTAGCACATGGTGCCGGTCATGATGTCGATGCCGTTGCGCTCCACGCGTCCGATGATCAGATCGTCCACGATGCGGATCGACGGATTGCCGAATTTTTTCGGCTGGCCGTAAATTTCCCTTCCCGCCGCGACGGCGCCGTCATTGCCGAGATACAGGTAAGGGGAATAAGAACCTTTGATGTCCGTTCCTTTCAGCTGCACGGCCACCTGCACCGCGGATTCGTAATAATTGCCGAACCACTCGGCGTCGTTCATGTGGTAGAAATGGACGATCACCCAATCGCTGATGCAGACCAAAGGTTCCGGGATGATCTTTTCGATGCAGGCCGGATCGGTTCGGTAGAGTATCGTCAGGATTTCGGTGTTTCGGAAGCGGATGGGGAATTTGGGGACCAAAGGGTTGTCAAAGGGCGTGGAAAACGTCTTCAGCACATCCGGTTCGCTCAATTTCATCTTGATGCAGTCCTCCCGGTTGATATGATGAAAATGCCATCAGTTCGCTCCGCCCGGCGGAGCGCACGACTCCCGCTTGATCAATTCCGTCGGCACAACCAGCTTGACAGGCTGCTCACTCCTCTCCTTTTCGTTGATCTCCTGCAGCAAAAGATGGGCCATCTGCCTGCCGATTTGAAGCAGCGGTCTTTTGACGACGGTAATCGCCGGGTTCAGCAGCCTGGCGAAATCGGAATCTTCGAACCCGATGACGGACAATTCGCCGGGAATGCGGATGCCCCGCTCCCGTACCGTCTCCATGGTGCCGATGAGCAACTGGTAGCTGCAGGCGACGATGGCCGTCACCTTCCGGTCCAGCAGCTCGCCCGAAGCGGCGGCTCCGAAACCGGCGGAAAAATCCCCCTGCTTGATCCAATCTTCGTCAACGGCCAGTTGGTTCAGCTTCATGGCATCCAGGTACCCGCGCAAGCTGTCCCGGGCCGGACGGATTTCCCTGCCGCTGCCGATATAGCCGATTTTGCGGTGGCCCAGGGAAATCAGGTATTCCACCGCCTCGCGAATGCCGTTGTAATAATCGGACAACACGGCGTTTGCGTTCGTCCCCGGGAACTCCCTGTCCAGCAGGATGAAGGGAATCCCGCTTTCCAGGATTTGCTCGACAAAATGCGAATTTCGCTCGGTCTGGAGCGAAATGATCATTCCGTCGACCTTCCGGATCTTATATGACTCCAGAATCTTCTCTTCCACCCGCGTGTCCCCGGTGTTGTAAAGCAGCAGGCTGTACCCGTGCTTTTCCAATTCCTCATGGATGCCTTTGGCAATGGTGGAAAAAGCGACGTTGGATATATCGTTGACGAAAAAGGCGATGGTATTCGTTCTTTTGGTGCGCAGGCTTCTCGCCAGCGTATCGGGTTGATAGCCCAGGGCGGCGATGCTTTTTTCCACCAGTTCCTTGACTTTGGGGCTCACCCCCGCGGAACGGTTGAGCACCCTCGACACCGTTCCGACCCCTACTCCCGCGTGTTTTGCGACGTCTTTGATGGTAATTTTTTGACGATTCATCGAAAACCTCCGCAAAACAGTGGAATCGTTTCCTCACTTTAGTTTGATCAATAATCCATATTATTGTCAATACTTCATCAGATGTTGTGGAATCGTTTCATATCTTCCTTGATGACAAACGGGTTTCTTCCATTTCATCCGAATCCCTAAAATGCTAAAGTAGAAATAAAATACCTGTCCAAAGTTCCATTTCATCATCATGAACCGGCTCATGCGAAACATCAATTTCATTTCACCGAAGAGGAAGGAAGTTGATGGCCATGGGATTGGGAGATCATGGGGTGACGATACTGAACTTTGACGGACCCTACTTGATGCAGCCCCGATTGAGCCGCCGGGCGGACCGGTGGGTGGAACTGGCCGACATTCCCGGGACGAACCTGCTGTGCGCGGAGGATGCGCTGGCGGAAATCCGGCGCCGGCTGCCCGCCAACCGCGGACGGGGCATCACATTCATCGGAAGCGGCAATTATCACTATGTCACTTTCCTGTTGCTGGAGAAAATCGACCGCCCGTTCACGCTTCTTCTGTTCGACCATCACTCGGACATGAAAGGAAAAGGCGGCGAACTTGGGCTGCTTTCGTGCGGCAACTGGGTTTCCCAGGCGGTGGAGCGGCTGCCCCGCTTGCGGGAGGTGCACATCGTCGGGGCGGTTGACGAAGGCAACGGCGGGACGACGCCATCCCGCGGCCGAATCCGTTTCTGGCCCGCCGATGCCGATCCGGAGGAACTGGCATTCGCCTTGGGAGGCCGGGACCTGTACATCAGCATCGACAAGGACGTGCTGAACCGCGAATCTGCTGTCACCAACTGGGATCAGGGCGAAATGCCGCTCAGGCGCCTCCGCGCTCTGCTGCGCGCGGTGACCTCCCGCGCCCGGGTGATCGGCGTGGACGTGTGCGGCGAATGCCCAAGGGCGGCCGACATCTGGAAGCTGACCTTTGCCCAACGTCAAAACGAAAAAGCCAACCTGGCCATTCTGGATACCCTGGAATCCGCTTGAAACACCAAAGCCGGGATGCATGACCCCGGCTTATTCATCTTCCGGTCCGTCGCCGTAGTCCGTGGCGAACATGCAGCGAAACCGCTCTTCTCCGTGCGCGGTTTCGCCCAGGCTCTCCACGACGAATCCGACATGCCGGAAAAACTCCACGGCATGCTCATCCGCTTCCGCGACGACCACCGTCGGCCGCTCCCGTTCGATCGCCTCCAGGAGCAAAAGTCTCCCGAATCCCACACCCCTCGCTTCCGGATCGACGGCCAGGTGCAGCACTTCCATGAACCCTCCGCCGACCAGCCTATAGCCGATCAGGCCGACGATCCCCTCCTCGTCGTCCAATCCCGCGATGGACCAATCCGGGCTTCTTTCGTAGCGCTCGATCACCTCGTCCACCCGTCCCGGATCGGGGAAAACGGACCAGGCCAAGAGCTCGCGGATTTCTTCTTCCCGCAGCCGTTTTTTTAGATCGATCAACATTCAGGCGCCTCCCAGTATCAAGGGCATGTCGAATTTTGTTTTTATTATTAATATTTAATCATATTAAAAATCATGCCCCAAACTTGTAAAGTCTAAATTCGACTGGCCGAACGGATGGGGATCAGTCCCTTCCACGCCTCCACCGGGATGGCCAGGCCGGCGTTGACTTGTTCGCCGTTATGGTTCACCTTTGTCGTGGCATAGACCACAGCGAAAACCTGACCGTCCGTGGTGAGCACCGGGCTGCCGCTGTTGCCTTTGTAGATGGGCGCCTGCAGGGCCAAAACCGGCGACGCGCGTCCCGCAACCGGCACTGCACCAAGTACGGTGCCTTCGTTGGCGATGCGGCTGAAAAACAGCGGATTTCCGATGACGTAAAAGGGCTGTCCCGGCGTCCACCGGTTTTCCTCCGCCAATTCCAGCACCGGCAGTTCCTCGTTCACCCCGACCAGGCGCAAAAAAGCAATGTCCACCCCGGGGTCGCTTGCCTCCACCCGCGCGGCAAACGTCCCGTAGGAACCAAAATCGACGACAATCCGCAGGCTGCCTTCCACTACATGATGGTTGGTCACGATGAGTCCGTCGGGGGCGATGTTGAATCCCGTGCCTTTCCCGTCGTCGGAACGCACAATGACCACCGCCCGTTTCGCCTCCCGGATGAGCTCCAGCTGTGAAAGCTCCGCGCTTTTGCGCAGGAAACGGATGGCATCGAAGTTGTAGATCGCCGGCAGAAACGCCAGCGAATTGCCGACCAGCGCGATCACGATCAAAAAGATGACCGCGATTCTCCAGCGTCTGCGGCTGACGGGGCGGCTCTCCTCTTCCCCGGCGTCTTCCGTTGCTTGCTCCTCCGCTTCCGCAACCCCCGGGAAAGGGATCACGTTCCCGTACCCGGGAGCGGACTCCGTGCCCTCCGCCGGAGCTTCACGATCCGCCGCGCCGTTTTCTCTTTTTTCCCTGTCTTCTTCTCTTCCGGTGCCGATGGGTTTTCCCCTCCGATTCCGAACGCGCGGACGCGCCGGACTGTTGTCCAAAAAAACCTCAATCCCATCTTACACCAAGCCCGAAACAAAGAGGAATACGCGGGTCGGCTGTCGAATGGATTGTAGGATACGGCTGAATGGAAACGCTAAAACCAGGCGCCGCAACTACCCCACTTCAAAAGGAGGACGGACCGTGTCCGAAGCGAAAAAAATCCTGTTGTCGGAGAGCGAGATCCCCACGCATTGGTACAACATCCTGGCCGACATGCCGAACCCGCCCAAGCCGCCGCTCCATCCCGGAACGGGACAACCGGTCGGGCCGCAGGACCTGTCGGCGATCTTCCCGATGGCGCTCATCCAGCAGGAAGTGACCACGGAACGGTGGGTGGAAATTCCCGAGGAAGTGCGCGAGCTGTACAAAATCTGGCGGCCGTCGCCCCTCTTCCGGGCGACCCAGCTGGAAAAGGCGCTGGGCACCCCCGCGCACATCTATTATAAATACGAAGGGGTCAGCCCCGCCGGCAGCCACAAGCTCAACACCGCCATTCCGCAGGTGTATTACAACAAAAAGGAAGGCATCCGCCGCATCGCCACGGAGACGGGCGCCGGCCAATGGGGCTCCTCGGTGAGCATGGCCTGCAAATTTTTCGGCCTGGATTGCACCGTATACATGGTCAAGGTCAGCTACAACCAGAAGCCTTACCGCCGCATCCTGATGAACACCTTCGGCGCCGAAGTGATCGCCAGCCCTTCGAACCGGACCAATGCGGGCCGCGCCGTGTTGGAGAGAAATCCCGAATCGCTCGGTTCCCTCGGCATCGCCATCAGCGAAGCGGTGGAAGACGCCGCGACGCACGGCGATACCAACTATGCGCTGGGCAGCGTGCTGAACCACGTGTGTCTGCACCAGACGGTGATCGGCCAGGAAGCGAAGCTGCAGCTGGAAAAAGCCGGCGAATACCCCGACGTGGTGTTCGGCTGCTGCGGCGGCGGTTCCAACTTCGCGGGGCTCGCGTTTCCGTTCCTGTACGACAAACTGACGGCGGGCAAGAAGGTGCGCCTCGTGGCGGTGGAGCCGGAAGCGTGCCCGACGCTCACCAAGGGCAAATTTGCCTACGACTTCGGCGACGTGGCGAAACTTACGCCGCTGCTCATGATGTACACGCTGGGCCACGAATTCATGCCGCCCGGCATCCACGCCGGCGGACTGCGCTACCACGGCGATTCCCCGCTGGTCAGCCAGCTGTACAACGACGGGCTGATCGAAGCGGTCGCCTGTTCGCAGACCCGCGTGTTCGAAGCGGCGGTGCAGTTCGCGCAGACGGAAGGCATCGTCCCCGCGCCGGAATCGGCCCACGCCGTCCGGGCCGCCATCGACGAAGCGCTGGCCGCCAGGGAAGCCGGCGAAAAACGCGTCATCCTGATCGGCCTGTCCGGCCACGGCCACTTCGACATGTCGGCTTACGAATCGTACCTGAGCGGATCGCTGCAGGACGTCCCCTATGCCGAGGAAGATCTGAAAAAGAGCCTGGCCAGCCTGCCCCAGGTCTGAACGCGGTCCGAAATCAAAAAAATCCCCGGTTTCTTCGCGAAACCGGGGATTTTTGCTTCGCCCGCTTCAACGCGCCAGCGACGCCAGGCTTTTCTTTTTGCGGATCGCCTCGCGGGCCGCGCCGGCGATCGCTTCCGGCGTCAAGCCGTATTTTTTCAGCAGGGCGTGGGGATCGCCGGATTCGCCGAAGGTATCCCGGGTGCCCACGCGTACCACCGGAACCGGATAATGCTCCGCCAGCACCTCCGCCACCGCTCCTCCCAGCCCGCCGTAGATCGAATGTTCTTCCGCGGTCACGACGCAGCCGGTTCTTTTCGCTTCGGCGATGACGGCGTCCCTGTCGATCGGCTTGATGGTGTGCATGTTGACGACGGACGCGGAGATGCCTTCCCGCTGCAGGCTTTCGCTCGCTTCCATGGCCATGCCGACCATGATGCCGCAGGCGATGATGCTGACGTCCCCGCCGCTGCGCAGCGTGCGCGCCTTTCCGATTTCAAACGGTTCCCTGATCCCTTCCGTCACATAAGGGAACGCCAGCCGGGTCAGTCGCAGATAGACCGGACCCTCCATTTCGGCGGCGGCGATGGTGGCCAGGCGCGTTTCGGGCGCGTCCGCCGGCACGATCACCGTCATGCCCGGCATCAGGCGCATGGCCGCGATATCCTCCAGCCCCTGGTGGGTCGCCCCGTCTTCCCCGGCGATGAGCCCGCCGTGGCTGACGGCGATTTTCACGTTCGCCTCGTTGTAGCAGACGGCCATCCGGATCTGCTCGTTGGCCCGGTTCGCGGCGAACACGGCAAAGGTGGTCGCGAACGGGATGAGCCCGGCCATGGCCAGCCCCGCCGCCGTGCCGATCATGTCCTGTTCGGCGATGCCGATCTGGAAGAACCGGTCGGGATACCGCTGGGCGAACCAGTGAACCCGGATGGCGTCCGACAAATCCGCCGTGAGCGCGACGATCCTGTCGTTCTTTTCGGCCAGTTCCAGGAGGGTTTTCCCGAACGCGTCGCGTCCGCTTTCCGTTCCCATGTCGTTTCTCCCCCGTTAAATGTCGTCAGGCGTGGACTTGCGCCAAATCCACGAGATCGGAAAACGCCTCGCTGGGCCCGACGGCTTCCAGAGCCCGGACGGCTTCTTCCATGGACGGCACCTTGCCGTGCCAGACCGCCTGGTTTTCCATGAACGGCACGCCCTTGGCCATGACGGTGCGGGCGATGATGGCGCACGGTTTGTCGCTTCCCCTGCGCTTGAACGTCCGGATGGCGTCCCGGATCTGGCCGATGTCGTGGCCGTCGATGTCGAGGACGTTCCAGCCGAACGCGGCCAGCTTGTCGACGACGGGCTCGACATTTTTCACGTCTTCCACCCTCCCGTCGATTTGCAGATCGTTCCAGTTCACGATCAGGGCCAGGCGGTTCAGGCGGTAATGGGCGGCGGTCATGGCCGCTTCCCAGAACTGCCCTTCCTGCATTTCCCCGTCGCCGACCAGGCAGTAGACGTCCGCGCCGATGCCGCGAAGCCGCAGTCCCAGGGCGACGCCGTTGGCGATGGACAATCCCTGTCCCAGAGGTCCGGACGCGGTCTCGATGCCCGGCAGTCGGTCGTGCACGGAAGGATGGCCCTGCAGGCGGGAATTGATTTTGCGGAACGTCAACAGCTCCTCGGCCGGAAAATAACCGCTCCGGGCCAGCGCCGAATACAGGGCCGCACAGACGTGGCCGTTGCTGAGCAGGAACCGGTCCCGCTCCTCCCAGTCGGGCTGGCCGGGGCGATGATTCATTTGTTCAAAGTAAAGCACGGCAAGCAAATCGGCCACGCCGAGGGCCCCTCCGATATGGCCCGACCGGCTGACGGCAATCATTTGGATGACGTCGCGACGAATGCGCCGTGCCATCTGTTCCAGATAGGGCATGGTCCTTGTTCCTCCCGAATCGCTTCCAATTGGCTAACGCATGCCGAATCGTTCAACTTTTCACGGCGCCCGATGTAAGGCCGCTGATCAGCCTGCGCTGGATGAGCATGAAAAACACCAGGATCGGAATGGCTGCCATCACGCCTCCCGCCGTGAGCAGGTCCCACCGCATCACGAAATCGCCGATGAACGTTTTCAGGCCGACAGGAACGGTGTTGGTCCGGACGCTGGAGGCGAAGGTGACGGCAAACAGGAATTCGTTCCAGGCATAGATGACGATATAGGAAGCGGCGGCAACGATGCCGGGCACGATGACCGGCAGGTGCACGTGCCAGATCATCCGGACCTCGTTGCAGCCGTCGATTTTGGCCGCTTCGTCGATTTCCCGCGGCACGCCGTCGAAAAATCCCTTGATCAGCCAGATGGTAAACGGCGTGACGAAAGCCGCGTACACGATCACGAGTCCGAGCAGGTTTTGCAGCAGCCCCAGTTCCCGCATGATCGGATACAGCCCCAGCACGAGCAGGATGGACGGGAAAAACTGGGACGAAATCAGCAGGGACAAAATGAGCGGCTTCCCCCGGTATTCGTGCCTCGACAGCGTGAATCCGGCCGGAACGGCAAGCAGCAGCGTCGTGATCATGGAGCTTCCGGCCACGATGAGGCTGTTTCGCATGAACCGCAAAAAGTCCGTCTGACCGAGGAGAGCCTTGTACGATTCCAGCGTCCAGTTCTGCGGCAGATACCGGACGGGCATCGTGAACAGTTCCGTCCTTTCCTTCAGCGACGTCAGCAGCATCCAGACGTAGGGGCCGAGCGCAAAGACCAGCCAGAGGCCGAGCAGGGTCCACAGCAAAATGCGGCTCCAGGGGACGCGTTTACTCAATATCGACAGCCCCCCTTCTCCTGAACAATCTCAGATAGACGAGGACGAACAGGAGCAGAAGCAGCGCCTGCACGGTGGCCTTGGCCATCGCTTCCCCGAAGGCAAGCTCGGAATACGCCGTGTAATAGGCGCTCAGCGGAATGGTGAGCGTCGCGTAGGCCGGGCCGCCCTGGGTCACCACCATCATCAGGTCCATATAGCTGGCCGTCCAGACGATCCGGAGCACGGTGGTGATGAGCAGCGTCGGCGTAATCAAAGGAAAGACGACGGACCAGAAGCTTCTCCATGCGCCCGCGCCGTCCAGTTTGGCCGCCTCGAGCAGATCGCCGGGTACCTGCTGGAGCGCCGCCAGCAACATGACCGCAAAAAAGGGAATGCCTTGCCACACGTCGATGAGCATCAGGGCCGGCAGGGCGGTCGTGGTCTGCGAAAACCACGGGATGGGCAGGTCGATGAGGCCGATCCGCTTCAGCACGTCGTTCAGCAGACCGTAATTGCCGTCGAGAATCCACATCCACATCATCGCGGCCAGCACGCTGGGTGTGGCCCAGGGAATCAGGGTGAGACCCCTGATTCCCCCGCGGCCCCGGAACCGCTGATTCAGCAGGATGGCTCCGATCAACCCGAACACGACCTGGAAGAACACGCAGCCGAATGTCCAGACGGCCGAATTGATCATGGCCTTCCGGAAGACCGGATCCTGCAGGATGCGGACGTAATTCTCCAGGCCGACGAACGCCCGGTCGGCTCTGAGCGGATTGTAATCAAAGAAGCTGAAGAAAAACGCACGCGTGACCGGATAACCCACGACCCCGACGATCCATACGGCTGCGGGGAGCAAATACAGGAATTTGCCGTAGCGCTTGAGGAACCGCGACCAGGCAGCCGTATTTCCGTGCGCTTTCAGGGTCCCGTTCATGTCTGCACTCCTTTTCCGCCGGCGGACGAGGATTCGCCGGAAGGCGCGGAGTTTATTCCGTCAAGGCCTTCGCGATGGCATCCATCATTTGCTGGCTCGTGATTTGGCCAAACAGCGCCAGGTCGTTGTTTTCCTTCCACACGCTGCCGGCGATCTTGCCGACGCCTTCGAACGGCGGCCACGTGATGGCGAACTTCTCCGATTCCAGGGCCACCTTCCAGCCTTCGTTCCGTTCCCGGTATTCCGGCTTGTCGGTGAGGGATTTGAGCACCGGCAGCTGGCCGTTGGTCGATTTCGACAGGATGTCCGTCGCTTCCGGACCCGACAGCCAGGCCAGGAAGGTCCAGGCCGCGTCCTTGTGGCCGCTCGATTTGTACAGCACGTTGCCGGTCATCGTGCCCATCGTGGCCGGGTTGTTGGGATCGGCCTGCGGGATCGGCACCACGCCGAGCTTGTCGCCGTGGGTCTGATACAGGGTTTCGTAGCTGCCGATATGGTGCGCCATCATGGCCGTCGTGCCCGCCTGGAAGCCCGCCAGGATTTGCGCGTAGGAGTCCGATGCGGCGGTGGGGGGCGCGACCTTGTGCCTGGTGACCAGATCAAGGTACCATTGGTTCGCTTCCACGCCTTTGGCGTTGTTGATGATGACGTTGCCGTTTTCGTCCAGCATGCGGGCGCCGCCCGCCAGCAGGAACGCGTACCATTGGTCCTGTCCGCCGCCGCCTCCGCGATAGGCGAACCCGTATTGTCCCTTCGCGGGATCGGTCAGCTTGATTGCCGCGTTCAGGAAGTCGTCGAAGGTCGCGGGCGGATTGAGGCCGGCCTGCTCGAACAGGTCTTTGCGATAGTAAAGGTAGAACGTGATGTATTGATGCGGCATCATGTAGACCGGCGAATTCGGATCGGCGGTCTTGCCCGTCTTCCAGAACGGTTCATCAATGTCGCCCTTGTAGTCCAGATTCTGGATGTAACCGTCCAGCGGCTCCAGCAGATCGTTATTCGCAAATTGCCCGACCCACCAGTCTTTGAAACGCGAAGCGTCCGGCAGGTCGTTGGACGCATACGCGTTGATCAGCGTTTGCTGGAATTCGTTGAACGGAATGAGACGGCCTTTGACTTCGATGTTCGGATGTTCCGCGTTGAATTTTTCGATGAGCTGGGCGATGGTGTCGTTTTGCGCGTCGTCCACCCAGTACCAGTAATCGATCGTCACCTTTTCCCCGCCGGCGGCCGGTTCCCCGCCGGCGGCCGGCGCGGAAGCCGACGGCGACGGAGAGCTGCTCTGCTGGCCGCCCGACGAACCCGAACCGGAGCCGCAGGCGCCCAGCACGAAGGCCACGATCAGCAGCATCATCAACCAGGCTTTGCGCTTTTCTTGCATGGCTTCCACCATCTTTTTCATGTTCCATCCTCCTTTTCGGAATGGTTTCCCCCTGCTCCATAGCTTGGTTTTGTCTGGTCTTCTTTCATGCTCCATTCCCCACGTTCCGGGAATCACCCCCCTGAAGGATCATGGCCGGCTTCCGACGTGAGCAACATGGAAATGTGATACCGGACGTCCATGAACTGCTGCTTCATCAGCTCGATCGCCTTCTCCACGTTTTTCTTCACAACGGCTTCCAGGATCTCTTGGTGCGTTCTGGCCACCGTCTGCAGGTTGGGGTGGTTCCGGACGATGTTGGATTGTTCATACAAGTCCCAGAACGCCTTGAGCAGCTGTTCCAGCAGGACGTTGCCGGCGCAGGAAAGCAGGATGCGGTGGAATTCGCGGTCTTCGTGGACAAACGCTTCTCCCCTGGAAGACTTTTCGAGCATGGCTTCCACAAGGCGCCTCAGTTCCCGCGTCTTTTCCAGGTCCAGCCGGTCGATCGCCTTGGGGAGAAAGCCGAGCTCCAGCACCACGCGGATTTCCAATAGTTCCAATAGCAGCTCCGGCTTGGCGCGGATGAGGATCGTCCACCCGTCGGCAATTTGGCCGCTCACGTCGGGCATCTGGACATACCGGCCGCTTCCCTGCATGGCGACCACCACGCCGCTGGCTTCGAAGGCGCTGAACGCCTCGCGGATCATGGTCCGGCTGACGCCGAATTCGGCGGCCAGCTGTTTCTCGGAGGGCAGCTTTTCGCCGGATTTCAGGCTGCGGACGATCTTTTCCAGTATCCGTTCTTCCAGGCTGTTGGCGGATTTTTCTTGCATACCGATCACCGACTGTTAAACTTATTAAACGCTTACATGTAATAATGATCGACTTTTTTTGAGTTCAATCGTAATACTTGTATGACAACTTGTCAATAGAAAACGCTATCCGCTCGACCACTGGAACGTTTTGGAATCGAGTAGAAGGGGGCGGCTAGCCCCCGTCCTCTCACACCACCTGGCATGCGGGTCCGCACCAGGCGGTTCCGAAGAGTTAACGAAATGCCAGGTAACATTCAAGCATGCTGACCAGCCCTTGCG
>Ga0207792_100437_pt1 | contig 12768 bp, 12 predicted proteins | sample CeladaPassaB1F06_FD_187483 | JGI IMG/M metagenome (GOLD analysis project Ga0207792, IMG submission 187483) | Cellulose-adapted microbial communities from the Joint BioEnergy Institute, USA - Passage B1F06 (SPAdes) (version 2) | ecosystem: Engineered > Bioreactor > Continuous culture >...
AGGCGGAAGAAGGCGCGGAAGAGAAGGAGGGCCAGGTAAAGGGCGTGGCTGTAGCGCCAGGGGCGGCCCCGCTTGCCTTTGGGGGTGGGAGGGGCCACCTCCCGGGCCAGGCGCAGGCAGTGTTCCAGGACCTCCTTGGGGCTTGCCTCCCTGCGAAGGAAGCCTCGCTTGCCCATCAGGAGAGAGATATACACCCGTCCTCCTGACCTTTGCAAGGCAAGCCCCCGAGGGCTTGATGGGTCAAGATTTTAGATTTAAAATCTCCGACACAAGGAGGTAAAAGGTATGCGCAAGGCGGCGGCGCATCGGCGTGAGGATCACGTGGCCGTGGCGGTGGTGGACCTAAGCCCGGGCGAGGAGGTGGAGGTGGCCGTTCTGGAAGGAGGTGCGCCCCTGCGGGTCCAGGTGCTGGAGCCCATTCCCTTGGGCCACAAGGTCGCCCTCAAGGACATCGCCGAAGGTGAGGTGGTGCGGGAGTACGGGGAGCCCATCGGGCGGGCTACCCGGTCCATCCGCCGGGGCGCCCACGTGCACACCCATAATCTCCGCAGCCTGCGGTGGGACTTCGGGGGTGGACGATGAGGCTCACCGGCTACCGGCGCCCCGACGGGCGGGTGGGGGTGCGCAACCACGTGGTGGTTCTCCCCGTGGACGACCTTTCCAACCGTGCGGCGGAGGGTGTGGCGACCCTGATCCCCGGGGTGGTGGCCCTGCCCCACCCTTATGGCCGCCTCCAGTTCGGGGAGGACCTGGAGCTCACCTTTAGGACCCTTTCGGGCCACGGGGCGAACCCCAACGTCTTTGGAGCGGTGGTCATCGGTATAGAGCCCAAGTGGACGGAGCGGGTGGCGAGCGAGATCGCCCGGACGGGAAAGCCCGTGGAGGCCTTCTCCCTAGAGGGGTACGGGGACCTGAGGACCATAGAGCGGGCCTCCCGGGCGGCCTACCGGCTCATGCAGGAGGCGAGTGAGCTGGAGCGGGAGCCCGTGGAGCCCAGGGAGCTTGTCCTCTCCATCAAATGCGGGGAGAGCGACCCCACCTTGGGGCTTGCGGGGAACCCGGCCTTGGGGCGGGTGGTGGACCGGCTGGTGGACGAGGGGGCCACGGTGATCTTTGGGGAGACCAGCGAGCTCACGGGGGCGGAACACCTCATCGCCGCAAGGTGCGCCACCCCCGAGGTGCGCGAGGCCTTCCTGCGGACCTACCGGGATTACGTGGCCATGATCGAGGCCAAGGGAGTGGACCTTCTGGGCTCCCAGCCCACCGAGGGAAACATCCGCGGGGGGCTCACCACCATTGAGGAGAAAGCCCTTGGCAACATCCAAAAGACGGGTACCAGGCCTGTGCGGAGGGTGCTGAGGCCGGCGGAGCCCGTAGGGCCCGGGGAGGGGCTGGTCTTCATGGACACCTCCAGCGCCGCCGCCGAGATGATCACCCTGGCAGTGGCCGGAGGGAGCGTGCTCCACTTCTTCACCACGGGACAGGGAAACGTGGTGGGTCACCCTCTTGTACCCGTGATCAAGATCTCCCCTAACCCCAAGACCTGCGAGACCATGGCGGAGCACATCGACGTTCCTCTGCCGGATCTGCTCCTGGGGGAGATTGGCCTGGAGGAGGCCGCAGCCAGGATCCTGGACGTTTTCGAGCGGACCGTGCGGGGAAGGCGCACCGCGGCGGAGCTTTTGGGCCATGCCGAGTTCGTCCTGACCCGGCTTTACCCAAGCGCCTAGGAGGAGGACGTGATCCTCGTGGCCGAGGAGCTGGACCCAAGAGGCTTGGAGCTTCTCCGGGAAGGAGGCCACGCCTACCGCTACGAGCCTAACCTCTGGCGTGATCCGGAAAGCCTCAGGAAAATGCTTGCCGAGGCCACAGCTTTGATTGTCCGGAACCGCATCCGGGTGGACGGGGCCCTCCTGGAAGGGGCTCCCCGCCTCCGGGTCGTGGGGCGTTTGGGCACGGGACTGGACAACGTGGACCAGGAGGCCCTGCGGGCGAGGAACGTGGTCCTGGTCTACGCCCCGGGGGCCAACGCCCTGGGCGTAGCGGAGTACGTGCTCGCTGCCCTTTTCCACCTGGCGCGAAACCTCCCCCGGGCAGCTCAAGGAGGGGACCGGCTGGCCCTCGGCGGGTTTGAGCTTGCGGGGAAGACCCTGGGGCTTGTGGGCCTCGGGGAGGTGGGGCTACGGGTGGCCCAGAGGGCGAGGGCCCTGGGCATGCGGGTGGTGGGCTACGACCCCTTGCGAAAGCCTTGGGAGGCGGCCCTGGAAGGAGCGGGGGTGGAGCTTCTTCCCTTAGAGGCGGTCTTTTCCGAAGCCCACTTCCTCTCCCTCCACGCCCCTCCTACCCCCGAAACACGGGGCCTGGTGAACCGAAGAACCCTGGCCCGCATGCGTCCCGGCGCCTACCTAATCAACACCGCCCGGGGGGAGTTGGTGGACCACGGGGCCTTGTACGAAGCGCTCCGGGAAGGACATCTTGCTGGGGCTGTTCTGGACGTAACCCATCCTGAGCCCCTTCCCGAGGACCACCCCTTGCGTGGACTTGAAACCTGCCTGATCACCCCCCACATCGCCGGCCTCACCCGGGAGGCCCAAGCCCGGGTGGGAGAACGGGTGGTGCAGGGGGTCTTGGAGGTGCTCCGTGCGGCTTAGCCCGGAGGAGCTTCGCCACGCCCTGGAGGCCCACTTCCTCCGCCTCGGCCTCCCCGAGGAGGGAGCGAGGGCCTTTGCGGAGGTCCTCGTGGAGGCGGAGTTGGAGGGGTTAAGAAGCCACGGCCTGGCCAGGCTTCCCATCTACACCGCCCAGCTGGAGCGGGGGGGGCTTAACCCCAGGCCGAGGATGGCTCTCCGGTGGGTCCGGCCCGGATTGGCTCTTCTGGACGCCGACGGGGCTCCGGGGCCGTGGGCGGCCCTGGAAGCGGTGGCCGCTTTGGTGCCCGCGGCCAAGGAACAGGGCCTCGCCGCCGTGGCCGTGCGCCAGGCAGGGCACGTGGGCCCTTTGGGTCCCTACGTCCGGCGTCTGGCCCGGGCGGGTCTGGTGGGCTTGGCCTTCGCCAACACCCCACCTGCCCTGGCCCCGGGACCGGTCCTGGGGACAAACCCCATGGCCCTGGGGGCGCCTATGGAGCCGGAGCCCCTCGTGGTGGACCTGGCCCTCAGCGTGGTTTCCCGGGGGAAGATCCTGGAGAAGGCTCAGAGGGGAGAGCCCATCCCCGAGGGTTGGGCCGTGGACCAGGAAGGGCGGCCCACGACCGACCCCAAGGCGGCCCTGGAAGGGGCGTTGCTTCCCATAGGGGGAGGCAAGGGGCTTGCCTTGGCCGTCCTGGTGGAGGTATTGGCGGGCGCTTTGGCGGGGGACGTGCTCAGCCCCGACCTCCCTCTTCCTTGGAAGGCGCCGGAGGCTAAGGCCTTCCCGGGATTTCTGCTCATGGGGATAGACGCCGCTTGCCTTTCCCCTAGCTTACCCCATCGGCTTGCCCAGTTGCGGAGGCACCTGGAGGCGGCGGGCGGCCGCCTGCCGGGCTCGAGGCGGGCCGAGAGGCGGCTTGAGGGACTCCAACAAGGCATCAAAGTGCCCCAGGAGGTCTGGGGCACTTTGATTGGGAGGTGATGGGTGATGCGGAAGGTTTGGTTGGGCATGTTGGCTCTGGGACTGGCCCTTTCTGCGGCGTGGGCCCAGCAAACCCAGCTTAGGGTGTTCATCGGCGGTCAGCAGCGCCCCGACGTGATGCGGAAGATCCTTGACATCTACGAGCAGCGCAATCCCGGGGTGAAGGTGGAGATCGAGGTCGGCGGGGCGACCTCTGACCAGCAGCAACAGTACCTGACCACCGTCCTGACCTCCAGGGACCCTTCCTTGGACCTCATCCTCATCGATATCATCCGCCCTGCTCAGTACAAGGCGGCGGGGTGGGCTGAGCCCCTGGACCGCTACCTGCCCAAAGCTGCCCGCGACGCCCTTTTAAAGCAGTACCTTCCCGCTTACGTCCGGGCTAACGTGGTGGACGGGACGCTGGTGGCCTTGCCCGCCTTTGCCGATGCGCAGTTCCTCTTCTACCGGAAGGACCTGCTGGAGAAATACGGTTTCAAGCCACCCACGACCTGGGATCAGGCCATCCGGCAGGCACAGGTGATTCTCCAGGGGGAAAAGGACCCCAACCTTAATGGAATCGGCTTCATGGGCAACATCTCCGAGGGCACGGTCTGCAGCTTCCTGCTCCCCATTTGGGCGGCAGGCGGGGACGTCACCGACGACCAAGGCCGGTTGATCCTCACCGAGGACCTCGCCCGGAGGTCCCTCCAGTTCTGGTTGGACCTCATGGACAAATACCGGGTGAGCCCCCCCAATATGGCTGAGAAAGCCCAGGACACGATTCGTCGCGAGATGCAGCAAGGGCGTTGGATTTTCGCCACCCTCTTCGCCTACGCCTGGGCTCACTTCCAAAACGACCCTGACTCTGCCGTCAAGGGGAAGATCGGGGTAACCACGATGCCCAAGTTTGAGGGCGGCCGCTCTGCGAGCTGCCTCGGCGGATGGCAGTGGACCATCTCCGCCTTCTCCCGCAACAAGGCCCAGGCTTACCAACTCCTCCGCTACCTCTCCGGCCCCGAGGTGGCCAAGATCCTGGCCATTGAGGCCTCCAACCTCCCGGCCTTCCCCGAGCTCTACAAGGATCCTGACGTCCTCAAGGCCAACCCTTGGTTCGCCGACGCCCTTCCCGTGGTCCTGAACGCCCGCGCCCGGCCTGTGCATCCTCGCTACCCCGAGATCGCCGACGTAATGCGGCGGGGGCTGAACGCTGTGCTCGCCCGGACGAAGACGCCGGAGCAGGCGGCCAAGGAGATCGTCCAAGGTCTTAGGACCATTTACGGGCGCTAGGGGTTGGGAGATGGGGCGGCCCTTCCGGGACCTGAGCGAGCGGGCCCTGGCCTTTTGGCTCCTCTTGCCCGCCTTTGCCCTGCTGGGGCTCGTGGCGGTTTACCCGGTGGTCAAGCTTTTCGTCACCAGCCTCCAGGACCTCCACCTGGCCTACGGAACCCAAGGCACCTTCGTGGGCCTGGAAAACTACCGTAGGCTCCTGGAGGATGGCCGTTTTCTGAATGCCCTCCGTGTGACCTTGTTGCTCACCCTGGTCACGGTCCCGGGGGCCGCCCTTGTGGGGCTCGGCCTCGCCCTTCTCGCCAACCTCCCTTTTACCCTTAAGTGGCCTGTGAGACTGGGCCTCCTCCTTCCCTGGGCCATGCCCCTGGTCTTCGCGGGGCTCATCTTTCGCTGGTTTTTTGAAAGTGACTACGGCATCGTCAACGATATCCTGCGTCGGCTCGGGCTTTCTCCCCTTTACTGGCTTACAGACCCCAATCTGGCCTTCTGGGCCATATCTGCGACAATCGTGTGGAAGACGAGCTCCTTTGTGGCCCTGGTCCTCCTTGCCGGTCTGCAGACGATTCCCCGGGAGTACTACGAGGCCGCCCAGGTGGACGGGGCAGCCCCGGGGCAGATATTTTTCCGGATCACCTTGCCCCTGCTCCTGCCTTCCCTCCTTGTGGCCTTGATCTTCCGGACCATCACGGCGCTTCAGACTTTTGACATCCCCTTCGCCATGACCGGAGGGGGGCCGGGCACGGCCACGGAGACCCTGGCCATGTACATTCGCACCCAGAGCGTGGAGAACCTCAACTTCGGCTACGGTTCCGCTCTGGCCGTGGCGCTTTTCGTTCTTTGCATGGCCGTGACCGTGGTCTACCTCAGGTACTTGGAAAGGAGTGAGGAAGCGTGAGGGCCGCGCGCGCTTGGCGTCGGGTGGGAATCTGGCTGGCGGGCGCTCTGTTGGTGGTCAACGGCCTTTTCCCCGCCCTGTGGATCCTCTTCACCTCCTTGAAGACGGAAGCCGAACTCACCCGGCTTCCCATCACCTACTGGCCCCAGGAGCCGACCCTGGCCAACTACGAACGGGCCTTTCGCGAGGCCCCCCTTCTTCGCTACTTCTTGAACAGCCTGGTGGTGGCCGCTGGGTCTACGGCCCTCTGCGTGGCGGTGTCCGCCATGGCGGCCTATGCCCTGGCGCGGCTCCGCCTGGCCTACGCCGGAGCAATCCTCCTTGCCCTGGTGGCCCTGGCCATGTTTCCCCCGGCGACCCTCCTCGTGTCCCTCTACCAGATCTTCACGGGCCTTGGCCTGCGCAACACCTACCTAGGCCTCATCCTTCCCCACGCCGCGTTGAGCCTGCCCGTGGCCGTGCTCGTTCTCTACAGTTTTTTCAAAACCATTCCCAGGGACTTAGAGGCTGCCGCCCTTGTGGACGGGTGTACCCGGGTGGGGGCCCTTCGTTACGTGATCCTTCCCCTTTCGGGCCCCGGGGTCTTCACCGCCTCCTTGCTTGCCTTCGTGAACTCCTGGGATGAGTTTCTTCTCGCCCTCACCCTGGCTCCTGCCCGGGAGATGCGCACGCTCCCCGTGGGGATCACCCTTTACCAGGGGGAGTACCTCTTCCCCTGGCCCTTGATCTCGGCGGCCCTCGTGGTGGCCATGGTTCCCGTGGCCTTGGTCATCGCCGTCTTCCAAGAGCGGATCGTGGCGGGCCTGACCCAGGGAGCTTTGAAGGGGTGAAGAGCGTGGAACTCGCGCGCATGGCCTTTGTACCGGTGATGAGACCCCTCTTCCGGGGGGCCCGGATGGGCCTCGAGGAGGGGATGGGGGCCCTTTTGGCGGAGGTAGGTGGGGAGCTTGGGGCAAAGGTCATCTCCTTGGAGCCCGTGCGCACGGCGGAGGAAGCGGAGGTGGCGGCGCGAAGGGTGGCGGGCGAGGGGGCGGACCTCCTGGTCCTGGGCCTCGTCACCTTTGCCACCGGGGACCTCTTCCGGCCTTTCCTGGATCTTCCTACGCCCAAGGTCCTTTGGGCCCTACCCGAGGCCTGGACCGGGGGCCCGTTGCCGCAGAACGCCCTCTGCGGCCTTAACTTGGCCCTTTCCCTGCCGGGAGTTAGGGGGGTGAGGTGGCTCTACGGGCCGCCCGACCGGGTGCGCCTCCGTGAGGTTCTTGCCCCCGTCCTGGCCGCGGTCCGGGGTCTTCGGGTCCTGCGGGAGGCCCGGCTCCTCTGGCTTGGGGGGCCCGCTCCCGGGTTTGAACGGTTTGGCGAGCGCCCCTTGACGGGCCCCCGGGTGGACGAGGTGGGCCTCGAGGCCTTCTTCGCCGCTTACGAGGCCGTGGAGGAAAAGGCCCTCGCCGAGGCCCTGGCCTCCTGGAGGGAGCTCGCCGGGCTTGGGGAGGCGGGAGTCCGCCTGGCCCGGGTGGCCCTGGCCCTTAAAGCCTTGGCCGAAGGCTACGATGGCGTGGCCTTCCGCGACTGGCCGGAGGTGCCCGATCGGCTCGGCGTCTTTCCCTCCGCGGCCTTGGCCGTCCTCGGCGACGAGGGCCTTCTGGTGGCCCCAGAAGGAGACCTGATGGGCCTTTTGAGCCAGCTGGTCCTCCGGGCCGTGGGCGGGAGGGACCCCATTCTTCTGGACATCGTGGCCGTGGACGACCGTGGGGTGCTCCTCTGGCACGGGGGGGAGGCGCCCCGCTCCTGGGCTTCGGAGGGGGGTGCGCTCCTTCCCCACTTCAACCGGGGGGTTCCGGCGGTGCGCCACCTGGTGCTGCGGGAGGGACCGGTCACGGGCCTCCGGTTGACGGGGAGAGGCTTCGTTTGCTTCGGGGGGCGGCTGGACGGACGGGGAGCTTACATTGGCGCCTCCGGCTGGCTTCGGGACATCGTTTGGTCCGATGAACCCCTTGCGCCGCGCGCCTTTCTCGGCCGCTGGCTGGGGGCGGGGATGCCCCACCACCTGGCCCTGGGGCAGGGCGAGTGCGTGGAAGCTTTGCGGGAGCTCGGCCGTCTGGCAGGCCTCGAGGCCTTGCAGGGAGAGGAAGGAGGAGTATGGGGGGCGTCCTGGGAGTAGGGTGGGCCTGCGTGGACCTGCGCTTTCACCTGGCCGTCTGGCCCCCCGCAGGAAGCCGGACACCCGTGGTCGGCTACCGGGAGGCCTTGGGGGGCCCGGCGGCAGTGGCCACCCTGACCGTGGCGGCCCTGGGCGGGAGGGCCACCCTCTTTGCCCGGAGGGGGGAGGACCCCTGGGGAACCTGGCTGGCCGGGCGCCTCGAGGCCGCAGGGGTGCACACCCGGATGGTGGTGGGGGGAAGAACCCCGGTGAGCGCCGTCCTGGTGACCCCCGATGGGGAGCGCTTCATCTTTCCCTACCGGGGCGAGCTCCCCGCACATCTGCCGGAGAATTGGCCCAGGGAGGTGGAGGAGGCGGACGTGGTCTTGAGCGACACCCGTTGGCCCGAGGGAGCGCGGGCGGTCTTTACCCGGGCCCGTAGCGCCGGTAAGCCCTGCGTGCTGGACCTGGATTCGGGCGAGGAGGAGGCGTTGGGGCTCGCCCGCCTGGCCACCCACGTGATCGCCTCGGAAGAGGCGGAGAAAGCCCTCGGGGGCCTCGAGGCCCTTGGCGCCCTTTTCCCCGAGGCCTTCGTTGCCGTGACGCGGGGAAGGTGGGGTGTGGCCTGGGCTGAGGGCAGCCTCCCCGCCCTTCCCGTGGAAGCGAAGGACACCACGGGCGCCGGGGACGTGTTCCACGGCGCCTTCGCCTGGGCCTTGGCGGAAGGCTGGGACGAGGTGGGGGCGCTCCGGTTGGCGAACGCCGTAGCCGGGCTCTACGTGGCCCAGGGCCGGGTGCCCCCTTGGGAGGAGGTGAAACCGTGGATCGCGAAGTAGGTATGCGGCTCGCCCTTAGGCGGCTCTCCGACGGGGAGGGGAGGTTTGCCCTCCTCGCCGTGGACCAGCGCCCACCCCTCTTCCAGCTCGTGGCCCGGGCGCGGCCGGGGCTGGATGCCGGAGCGGCTGGGCGAGAGGTTTCCCGCCTGAAGGCCTTGATCACACAGGTGCTCGGCCCCTGGGCCACCGGGGTTTTGCTGGACCCTTTATACGGGGGGCAGGCCTTGGCCCACCTTCCCCGGGAGGCGGGGCTTCTTCTTACCCTGGAGGACCACCGCTTCCGGGTGGATGCCCAGGGATACCGCCTAAGCCGGATAATCCCTCGGTGGGGAGTAGAGGCGGCCCTGAGGGCAGGCGGGGACGGATTCAAACTCCTCCTCTGGTATCGGCCGGATGCGCCGGAGGAAGTGCGGGCGCACCAGCTGGCCTTGGCCCGGAGGGTGGGCCGGGCAAGCCGGAAATGGGGCAGGCCCTTTGTCCTGGAGCTGCTTCCTTACCCCTTGCCGGACGAGGAGCCTTTGGGCCTATGGGAAGCGTGGGAAGGGATCCTGCGGGACTTCGCCGACCCCGGGCTCGGCGTCGCCCTTTACAAGCTGCCTTACGTGCCCGGCTTGATGGAGCGCTTCAGCGAGCGCTTGCCCGCGCCCTGGGTGCTCCTCTCAGGGGGCCTTGGCCCCGAGGACTTTATGAAGGCGCTAGAGGAAGCCTTGAGGGCGGGGGCCCGGGGCTTCCTGGCAGGACGGGCGTTCTGGCTGGAGGCCCTTTCCGCCTACCCGGACCTGGAGGCGGTGGAGGCGAGGCTTTTGGCGGCGAGGGAATGGATGCGGCGGGCGTTGGACCTCCTCCGCGCCCACGTGGCACCGCAAACCTTATGAGAGTTGACCCTTTCGCCCTTAAGGCCTGGTGTCCTGAGGAGATCCAGATTCTGGAGGCGGGCCCCCGAGGGGTGCGGGCCCTCCTGGATGGGGTGCCCCTCTCCTTGGTCGCCTACGGACCCCGCTCGGTGCGCCTCCGACTGGGAAAGCCGGGAGGGCAGGACTACGGGATCCTCGCCGGGGCGGAGCCTGTTCCCTTCGCCGCCCTCGAGGCCGAGGGCCCTTGGGTCCGGGCCAGGCTGGGGAGGATGGAGGTGTCCTTGGACCTCCGGGCACCGAGCCTGCGCCTTAGGTGGAACGGGAGGGAGGTGCTCCGACCCTCGGGGGACGGGCACATCCGCGGGGAGCCCCGGTTGCCCTTCCTCGCCCGGGGGGAGGGGTCTTGGGCCGTGGCCTTCGCCTTGGCCCCGGGCGAGCCGGTCTATGGGCTGGGGGAGAAGTTTGGTCCCTTGAACCGGCGGGGCCAGCTCGTCACCTGTTGGAACGAGGACGCCCTGGGCGTGAACGCTGAGCGGAGCTATAAGAACGTGCCTTTCCTCTGGAGCCCCAGAGGGTGGGGCCTCTTCGCCCACACCACCGCCCGGAGCCACCATGGGGTGGGCTTCCCCCAGTGGAGCCACAGGAGCTACGTCCTGGTGGTGGAGGATGAGGGGCTGGATCTCTTTTTGATGACGGGGGAGCCGGAGGAGATCCTCGAGGCCTACGCCGGACTCACGGGCAAGGCCTACCCCACGCCCCGTTGGAGCCTTGGGGTGTGGTGGAGCCGGTGCTATTACCGTTCGCCCGAGGAGGCCCTCGAGGTGGCCCGCTCCCTGAGGGAGCGGGAGATTCCGGGGGATGTCCTTGTCTTAGATGGCAGGGCTTGGCTGGAGGTGGAAACCCGGTGCGCCCTGGAGTGGGACCTAAGGCGCTATCCAGATCCTCCGGCCTTCGTGCGGGCGGTCAAGTCCTTGGGGTACCGGTTGTGCCTCTGGGAGTACCCGTACGTTTCCCTTTACAACCCCCTCTTTCCGGAACTCGCCCGGAAAGGGTTCTTCCTGCGCGACGCTCAAGGTCACCCCTACGTGTTCCGTTGGGATCCGGAACCTTTCGGCGAGCTCCTCACCCCTTTGCCTCCCTCTGGGATTCTGGACTTCACCCGGGAGGAGGTGGTGCGCTGGTGGCAGGAGCGCCACCGGGCCCTTTTCGCCCTGGGAGTAGACGTCATGAAGACCGACTTCGGGGAGCAGGTACCCGAAGACGCCTACGCCGCTAACGGGGACAGCGGAGCCTACTTGCACAACGCCTATCCCCTTCTCTACAACCGGGCGGTTTGGGAAGCTACCCCGGAGCGGTTGGTGTTCGCCCGGAGCGGCTACGCTGGGAGCCATCGCTACCCCGTGGTCTGGGGTGGGGATCCCCAAGCGGACTGGGACGGGCTTGCGGCCAGTCTGCGCGGTGGGCTCTCCTGGGGGCTTTCCGGCGGGCCCTACTACGCCCACGACATCGGAGGGTTCTACGGAACCCCCGAAACGGAGCTTTACGTGCGGTGGACCCAGGCGGCCGTCTTTTTCTCCCACGTGCGCTTCCACGGGACCTCGCCCCGGGAGCCATGGTTCTTCGGGGAGGATGCCGAGAGGCTCGTGAGGGCGTGGCTCCGCCTCCGCTTGCGTTTGCTCCCCTACTTGGAAGCCAGCCTCGTCCGGGACCTTTCCCGTGGCCTTCCCCTCGCCAAGGCCCTTCCCCTGGTCTTTCCGCAGGACTCCTGGGCCCGGGGTTTTGAGGAGGAGTTTCTGGTAGGCGAAGATCTCTTGGTGGCCCCTTTGGTGGAGCCAGGGGGGGAGCGGGAGGTCTACCTGCCGGAGGGGCGCTGGTACGACCTGTGGACGGAAAGCCTGTACGAGGGGCCAACGCTGGTCAAGGGGAAATGGCCTCTCGGGCAGATCCCGGTCTTCGCCCGTGAAGGAGCGGTGATCCCTTTGGGCTTTCCAAGCCCACGCGCCGAAGAGGTGGCCCTCCAGGGCGTGGTGCTTGTCGGAAAGCTCCCGAAGAAGGAGGTGAACGCAGAACGAGTCCTCGGGGTGGTTTCCCAGGGCTTTACCTTAGACAGATTATTGTTCAACGAGTAAGCAAGGGAGAGAGGCGGCGTCAGGTAGGGGTGGTGGGTGCGGTCCAGGGTCCCGTAATACGAACTCCCTCTGGACCGCTCTGCCAGGACGGGGCAGGGACCTGTCCAAACACCAACGCCGCCCCCGGCACCGGGAGCCCACATTCCGCACCCCCTTCACTCCAGCAGGTAAGAGGCTGTCGTAAAAGTCCTCCACGGCCAGCTACGCGGCCCTAGCCAGCCGCTTCACCAACAAGCGTAGCATGCCCAGATACACCCAGGCCTCGCTCACCCGAGGGTTAGCTTCGTAGTCCTTGGCAAGCCGCCGATTCCGCCCAAGCCAGGCGAAGGTCCGCTCCACCACCCACCGCTTGGGCAAGGGCTTGAACCCCCTCTCCCGCGGAAGCTCCGGCGCCTCCCCTTGCTTACGCAAATGTGTTGGCCCTTCGGGCCAAGCATCCCCCTCCCGCACCCAGACCCCACGCACCCCCGCGTAGGGACGGGCCACCACCTCAAGCTCCAGCCCCAGGGAAGAAGCGAGCCCCTTGAGGCCCCTGTACCCCCAGTCCACAAAGAGCTTCCGCACCCTTGGCCAAAGGGAGAGGTCCATCCCCAGGAGCAAGGCCTCCCCACCCCGCTTATCGTGCTCGTTGGCCGGGTGCACGAAGGCCTTCAGCAAGCGACCCCCCGTGTCCGTCAGGATCTGACGAGGCAAGATTAGCCCTTACGGGCTGACCCTCCCCTTGACCTTTTTCGCCCCGTCGTTCCCTCGGGGCCCCCTTTTTCTGTGGTCTTCACGGACTGGGGTCGTGTAAGGATTTATGTGTAAGGGTCCGTGTTTAATAGGGGGGCACACCTTGGAACGAGGAGGTGCCCCGTGGACCAGGATACCTTGCGGATCTTGCTGAGGGAAGCGGTGCGGGAGACGGTGGCCGAGGTTCTGCAGACGGTTCTGGAGCTGGACCGGACGGCCTTCTTGCAGGTGCACGGAGGCCGCAGGAACGGCTACTACCCCCGCAAGCTGGAGACCACCTTCGGCCAGGTGGACCTGAAGGTCC
>Ga0207792_100519_pt1 | contig 8670 bp, 11 predicted proteins | sample CeladaPassaB1F06_FD_187483 | JGI IMG/M metagenome (GOLD analysis project Ga0207792, IMG submission 187483) | Cellulose-adapted microbial communities from the Joint BioEnergy Institute, USA - Passage B1F06 (SPAdes) (version 2) | ecosystem: Engineered > Bioreactor > Continuous culture > Unclassified...
ACCCCCACGGTCTCCTCGTAGGGGTTCAGGTCCTCCCGCTGAAGGTTCTCCACCAGGGCGAGGAGCCTCGCCTCCTTCTCGGAGAGCTCCACCACCCGCACCGGGACCTCGGAAAGCCCCGCCATCCTCGCGGCCCGGTACCGCCTCTCCCCGGCCACGATGGCGTACCTCCCGTCCCCCAAGGGCCGCACCAAGAGGGGCTGGAGCACGCCCTTCTCCCGGATGCTCTCGGCGAGGGCCTCGAGGTTCTCAAAGCGCTTGCGGGGCTGAGGGGAGGGGACGAGGAGGTCCAGGGGCAAGAAGGAGGTGGCCGGGCTTTTGGCCTCTTCCACGAGCCCTTTGAGGTACGCACGGATGGCGCTCACGCCACCACCTCCTCAAACCGGAAGACCCTTTGGAGCAAAAAGTCAGCGAGGCGGGCCACCTCTTCCGCGGCTTCCCGATCGCCGACCAACTGAATGGGCACCTGCCCTTCAGTAGCCCTCCTGTGAGGACCCGGACGGTAGGCCACAGGAGGAGCCACGGGGGCAACCTCCTCCAACTCGCCCAGGCTTTGAAGGACACGGTTGTCCCCGAGGGTCCTGGCGTCAAACTTGGTGGGCAAGAAGGCCGCGATAATGTGGTTCCTCCCCGAAACGCGCTCCGGGCTCACCTTGCGGATGGCCTCTCGGTACTCCTTAGCCACCTGGATCACGGCCCTTAGGGCCTGTATCCCCTTGGCCCCGGTTTCCACGGGCACGAGAAGACCATCTCCGGCCAAGGCCGCCATCACCGCAAGGGAGCCCAGGGAAGGCAAAGAGTCAATCAGTACCAGATCGTACTCTTCTTCCACCCTCTCCAGAGCGGTGCGCAAGGCCAAAGCCCCAAGGGGCTTGCGGTCTAGCTCAAGCTCGCCCAAAGCCAGGTTCACCGAAGCAGGTATCAGGTACAGGTTGCGCCCCACCTCTCTCGGAGAGGGCAAGATGTCCTGACGGATAACTTTGAGCAGGGTTTCCTCGTCAGCGACCGTACCCGGATCCACCCCGAGCCAGGCGGTGAGGTTGGCCTGGGGGTCGGCGTCCACCAGGAGCACCCGGTAGCCCCTCGAGGCGAGCTCAAATCCCAGGTCCCGGGCCAGGGAGGTCTTTCCCGCCCCTCCAGCGTGGGTGAATAGGGTGTAGGTCTTAGTCTCCCGCTCCGGCCCGTCCACCACCTCTGGGACGTACCAGTAGTGCCCGAGGCGGACCGCTTGAAGACGACCCTCCTTGATCCACTTGCGAGCCAGGCTCTCCGAGATGCCCTCCCGGCGAGCCCACTCGAGGAGGGGCACCAAGCGTTCCCTTTGCATGAAAGAAGCCTATCAGGAAGGTGCGCCTAAGCGCAACTCCTCGGTGCGTTTGTCCACACCCTAGGGGAGGTCAGGAAGGATCGTCCCAGAGCCTGGCAGGCTCCACCTTCTTCGCCACGAGCCGCCGGGTCTTCAAGCGGGCCTCTCCCTCCACGTAAACCCCGCTTCCCACGGGGGGCAGGCCCTCGAGGAGGGAGAGGGGAGCCCAGAGGGTGAGGGTGAAGGGCTCCTTGAGGCGCCCCTTGGGGTTGGGCCGCACCTCGAGGCCAAACCTCCCCTCCTCCCGGTCCACGAAGGCCACGCGGCCCTGGGCCGCCATAAAGGGGTGGCCCTTCGAGTCCCCCTTGGGAGCCCCGATCCGACCGAGGCGAAGGGACTTCTCCAGGAGGCCTTGGCCGTTCGTGCGGGGCCAGAAGGTGCCCCGGATGTGCGCCCCCACCCGCTCGGCCATGGGCCGGCCCCGGTGGGCCCGGGGCAGGCGGAGGAAGCTCCCGTCCGGGAGGCGGAGGCGGTAGAAGGTGTAGACCTGGCCGTTCGGAGCCCGGCTCTCCTTCACGAAGACCTGCCCTTCCACGATCACCACGGCGGCGTAGTGGGCGCCAAACCTTATGGGAACCCGGCTCAGGGGGGGTGAAGGAGGCGTCGTGACCATTCCCCTCTACCCTAGCACACGGGCCCGGAGGACGCTCTCCCGGTCCACCAGGTAGGCCACCCCGTCCACCTCCACGAAGGCCTTGGCCCCGCCCCCGGTCCACCCGGCGAAGTACCCCCGCCTCCCGTCCGGGAGGAGGAGGAGGGCGTCCCTAGGCACCTCTTCAGGCAGGGGCGGGGGAGGGGAGGAGCGCTCGGGCGGAGCGAGGTCCTTGAGGAGGCAGTCCAGGTAGGCCGCCGGGTAGCGGACCACGCCGAGGCGGGCCCCCTCGAGGGTGCGCCCCAAAGCCTGGAGGAAGGCCTCCCCCAGGGGCAGGGCCTCCCGCTCCAGGCGCTCCAGGTAGGCCCGCCACAGGCCCTGGTGGGCGAAGCCCGGGCGGAAGACCCGGTAGAAGTCCCCCCAGAGCCCCGCTTCCTTGAGGCGGGCCTGGAGGCGGAACTTCGTGCCCTCCTTCACGAGCGCCGGGGAAGATCCAGAAGGGGAAGGAGGGGCCGGGGACGGCGAAGGGGGCGGTAGGGTCGCCTTCCCTCCCTCTGAGGGAGAGGCGGAGACCGCCCTCTCCTCCGGGGTTTTGCGGTCAGCCTCCACCTCTTCGACCTCTTCCGCCTCCGCCGCCTGGGCGTGAGGATGAGGAGGATTTTTTTCTTCAGTAGTTGCTTCTCTTTCCTTTATTTCCCGCGCCGAGAGAAGCCCGTCTTGGAGGGTGTTTTCCGCGCCTTGGCCTTGCAAAGTTTGCAGGGGGGTCTGCACGGCGTGCACGGGGGCCTGCAGGTCCTGCCCGGGCGGGGCATCGGAGAGCCACCACCCGGTGGCGTCCCGCTCCACCAGGCCCGCCTCCCAGAGGGCGAGGAGGGCCTTCTCCACGGTGCGCTGGTCCCGCCCGAGGAAGCGGGCCAGGTCCTTTGTGGAGGCCTTGTTGGAACGGAGGTTGCGGCGGGTGGCAAGGGCGAGGAAGACGGAGTGGGCGGTGGCCGACAGCTTAGCCGAGAAGAGCCTCTGCAAGAGGGGATTGGGAATAAGGGTGTAGCCGTTTGGCGCTTCCAGATGGGTCCAGCCGACTTGCGTTCCCACGGTCCTTTATGGGCCGCTTACCCCCGGCCCTGGGGCCCGTGGGGCTTCCACCCGGGTTGACATTTTCCCTTCGGCTTGGTACCCTCGGATTAGCCGATCGCGAGGGTACCAAGATGGTTGCGGTGAAGGGATCGGGGGAAACCCCGGTCTTCCTACTTTTGCCTACCGCTACGCGTCCTTAGGTGAGCTCTCACCTCCTTAACCCTGGAGTCTAGCACGCTCACCCCAGGGTTGCCTAGCCACAAGCGGAGGTTAGCATACATTGCTACTTTTGGCAATACCTGGCCTCTATAGCACCCGCCATCCCCGTACCAGGCCCAGGACCTCGGGGCGCTCCTCCTCGAGCCAGAGGGTGGGGAGCTCCGGGTGGAGAGGGTAGAGGGCCAGGGGGTCCCTCTCCAAGGCCTCGTGGGGGAAGAAGGCGGCGTAGCCCTGGGCTTTCCCCAGGTAGACGGCCTGGGGCTGGAGGAGAGGCCTGAGCTCCGTGAGGACCCAGACCCTCCGTGCGGTGGGGAAGGGGAGGTCCAGGGTGGCGAGCCACCTCCCCGGGACCTCCAGGAAGGCCAAGCGCTCCACCACCGCCCCCCGGGGAAGCTCAGCCGGAGCGAGGAAGGCCCGGGAGGCGGGCTTGCCTTCCTCCAGCTCCTCGGGGGAGGTGTAGACGGGGAGGGTGAAGGGGACGGAGCCCAGGTCGTCCCCGGGGACCTCTTCCCCCATGACCTCGGAGAGGGTGAGGCCGAGGGCCCGGGCGAGGCCCACCAGGTACTGGGCGGAGAGGGTCTTGGGGTCCACGGCACCCCGCTCGATCTTGGCCATGAGGCTTGTGGAGAAGCCCGCCATGCGGGCGAGCTCTTCCTGAGTGAGGCCGAGCTCCCGCCGCCTCTCGCCGATGCGGAGGACGTGGCGGGGAAGGGGGCGTTTGCTGGTGCGCGGCATGGCCACACGATACGGCCTGTTCTCTTCGGGTGCAACGGCAATCCTGGGAAGCGGTTGAGGCATAGCGCTTCCCGTGCGGGCGCAAGGGGGTTCGTGCCGATCCTCCGGGTAAACTGGCCCCGGTGGAACCGGCTTTCGCGATCTACGCGGACGAGTGTGGCCGCCGCCTCAAGGCGGAAAAAGGATTGGGACCCCCTCAGGAAGTGATACGGGCGTGGTTCAGGGAACTTGTGGAAGGTCGCCTTTTTGCCCGGGGCGTGACCTCCGAGGTGTTCGCCTTTTTGAGGGATCCAGCTTCGTGGGAGCAGCTTTGGACCTCTCCCTAACGTACTAAGCCCGGGGAAACCCCGGGCCCAGTCCCTAGTTAACAGGGTGGCCGAGAGGGAAAGCCTTGTCAATGAGGTGCGGGCTTGCCTAGTAAATCGCCTTGTGCCCCGGAGGGGGCGGGAGAAGGGAGAGAAGAACCCTAAGGCCGTAGGCGATGAGCTCCAAAAGCGCCCGCGCCACGAAGCCAGATCACCGGCCGCACCTCCACTTGAGGAAGGTGGGAGGAAGGTGGCTAGATAAGTGCCCTCCCCCAAGATTTTCAACTCCACACCCCCCAGGGCTTTCAGGGCCTGCGCCACCGCCTCCTTAAGCTCCTCCACGCTCCCGTAGTGCCGCCTTGGCATCAGGAACCCCTTCACCCGCCGCCATACCCCCTCCATGGGGTTCAGATGCGGGCTGTACCGCGGCAGGTAAGCCACCTCCAGCCCCCGCCCCCGCCACACCCCTCTCCTCTCCTCCACCCCACGGGACCGGTGGAAAGGCGCCCGGTCCATGAACACCTTCAAAGGCCTACCCAACCCCTCAGCCACCCGGTCCAAATACCCTCGCACCACCTCCCACCGCACCGGCCCCTCCAAAAGGGCAAAGAAAAGCCGCTCCCCCTCCCGTCCCCGCACCAGGTGCCCCACCACGTTCACCCGCCCCTCCTTCCCCCACGCCCGCGGCACCCCCTTGGCCTCCCCCCTCCGGCACCAGGCGTACGTGGGCGGAAGGGTCAAGGCAAACCCGCTCTCGTCCAAGTACCCCACCTCCATCACCCCCTCCTGAGCCCCCTTTTCGCCTCCCCTTCCTCCTCCACAAAGGCCTCCACCTCCTCCGCCTCCGGTCTACCCTTGGGCACGTACCGCGTCCGCTTCCACACGTACCCCATGGCCCTGAGGTGCCGGGCCACCACCTTGGGGGCCAGGCGGACCCCGAAGCGCTCGGCTATGGCCGCCGAGAGCTGGGGGGCGGTCCAGACCCGGTCTTCCGCCAGTTTCTCCTCCACGAAGGCGGCCATCTCCGGGGTGAACTTCCTGGGGGCTCCCGGGGGTTTGCGGTAGACGAGGCCTTGGAGGCCCTCCCTCAAGAAGCGCCTGAGGACGAGGTAGACGGTGGTGCGGTCCTTGTGGAAGTGCTGGGCGATCCTTGGGGCGGTCCAGCCCTGTGCGGCCAGGCGGACCATCATGGCCCACAGGCGGGTCTTCTTGTGGGTCTTTGGGTCCAGGGAGAGCTCCAGGAGGAGCCGGTCCTCCTCCGGGGTCAGTTGGATCCGAAGAGGGGCTGCCATGTTGAGATAATACAGGGTTGGCACTTAGCTCACTCTGGATTGCCCCCTCCCTCCACCAGGAAGGGAGAACGGCCTCATAGGCGGCTTCTAGGCGGTGTAGGGCCGAAGGGCCACACTTTCCAAAGTGAGAAGACCCTCCCCACCCCCGATGTGGGGAGCCTCCTGGAACTGGTTTCCCCGAAGCCCCTAGCCCAAGTCCTCCAAGTCCTCCTCAACCTCGCCCTCTACCTGTGCCAGGAAGCCCCCGACCTCGGGGCCTTCCCCCGCAAGCCCCCCGAGGTCCGGGTCAAGAAGGGCCGGGTCCAGGTCCACCCGCCCGAAGCTCCCCTGGTGATCCCCACAGGCTGGCGCTGGGGCCGGCCCCTCCGGGCCTTCCGGGAAGCGAAAGGGCGGGAAGGGGAGGAGAGGGGCGGAACGGGGAGAAGCGTTGCCCCCCACATCCGCCGGGCGCATTGGCACCTTTACTGGACGGGGGAGGGAGCCAGGAAAGACCCCTCCCGGGCCACGCCGTGGATCCGCTGGGTCCCTGCCACCCTGGTCGGTAGAAAATGGCTTCTGGAGGCGGGCCTCTCCGAGGAGGACCTCCCCGCCGTGGTGAGGAAGATAAAGGACAAGTGGGATAGCGGCCCACGCCTCTGAGAAAGGAGGGAAAATGCTCATGGCCGAGTCCAGCATCGGTTGGACGGAAACAGGAGCCAGGCCCTGGGTGTGGAAAGCCTTGAAAGCGGTACTCGCCGCTCTCGGGAGCTAGACGGAAGCTCCTATCTGCCCATGGAACGCCTCGCCCAAGACCTGGCCCCCCTCGAGGCCCGCCGCCGGAGGACAGTCCTCTTCGCCCTCCTCCTCTTCCTCGCCACCCCGTTCTGGGCCTACACCCTCTCCTTCGCCTTCCAAGCCTTGGGGCTCCGGGGAACAGGTCTCTTCTACGCCCTTCTCGTGGCCCTCCCTCCGGGCTTCGCCCTGGGGCTCCTCTACACCTTGCGCCTGCGCTTCAAAGAGGCCCTGGTGGCCCCTCTAGCGGAAGCCCTCGGCTTCACCTACCACCCCGTTCCGGGCTTGCCCCAATACGAGGCGGAAGCCTCGGGCCTTCTGCCCCGGGCGGACCGCTACGAGAGCGAGGACTTCCTGGGAGGAAGCGTGGGGCCCTTCAGCTTCCGCTCCTCCGACATCGCCCTCTACCGCAGGGTGCACAGCCGAAGCGGCATCGTCTACATCCGCTTCTTCTCCGGGGCCCTCTACCGCTTCGCCCTTCCCTTCCGCATCCCGGGGGAAATCCGCCTCGCCCCCCGGGGAGCGGCCCCCCAGGCGGGCGGGGTGTCCCCCAGGGCCGTTCTCCTCTTTCTCGCCGCCTTTTGGGGGCTTTTCGTCGTCCTCCTCGCTCTGGGAGAAGCGGAAGGCGACGCCCGCCGTGCGCTTTCTACCCTGGACTTCGTGATCCTCCTCTCCCTCCCCTTCCTTGTCTACGGCTTGGGGCTTTGGAAGCTGGGTAGGAGAGAGCGGGTGGCCCTGGAGTCGGGCGTCTTTGAGCGCCTCTTTGACGCCTACGGCGACCAGACGGAAACCCGCAAGCTCCTCACCCCCAGGGTGCAAGAAGCCCTGGTGGAGTTTCGGCAAGCCGTAGGCAAACCCATTTGGATCGCCTTCCGGGGAAACGAGGCTTGGGTCTTAATCAAAGGCAGGAACCGCTTTGAGCCAAGCCTCTTCCGGCCCCTCACCCCGGAAACCCTCCGGGCCTACACCGAGGGGTGGACGCGCGACCTCAAGGAGGCGGAGAGGCTTCTCCAAGCGGTGGCTGAGCTCTCATCAGTTTGTTCCATAGGGGCTTGACAGGGGGAATCAAAGAGGGGGGTTGTGAAGCTATGCCTACCCCCAACCCCCTCCACCAGATTATCACCGCCTGGGTCCACCAAGCCTTCGCCTCCCTGAGAAAGACCTTCCGCACCAACCTCGCCCTCTTCCTCTCCACCCTCCTCACCAACCCCAAAAGCCCCACCCTCTCCCACCTCGCCCAGCAAACCCCCCTCCCCACCCTGGCCCAAAGCCGCCTCAACCGCCTCTGGCGCTTCCTCCGCCACCCCGCCCTGCAAAACCCCTGGACCCTCACCGCCCACCTCCTCCCCCTCCTCGCCCCCCGGGTGGCCCAAAAGGGCCTCCTCCCTATCCTGGTGGACTGGACACACGGGGAGGACGGGAAGCACAAGCTCCTGGTGGCTGCCCTCCCCCTGTGAGGGAACGCTACCCGGAGGTGCCCAAGCCCCAAGGCTTCCGGGCCCGCCTGGTGGGGTCTAGAGGGAGGGGGGTGGAGGTGGGGCTTTGCTTTTCCCGGGGAGGCGGGAGCCCTGGTGCCTGACCCTTTGGGTGCCCGGGGATGGGTTCTGGGACCCCTTGGCCTACCGGTGGCGGATGTGGATTGAGGAGGGCTTTCGGGACCTGAAGGGTGGGGGTTTGGGTCTGGACCGGCAGCGGATGCGGACGGGGGTGAGCCTTGGGGGCTGGCTTTGGCTTGCCTTCATGGCCATGGTGGTGTGGGTTCTCCTGGGGGCGGTCCTTCGGGGTGCGGGGTGGTGGCCCCAGGTGGTGGCCTATCCGGAGCGGCAGAGCCTCTTCCGCCTGGGGTGGATCGCCTTGGCCCAAGGGCCCCCGCGTCTAGGGGAGGTGGTGGCGCGGGCGTTGGAGGGGCTTCTTCAGGACCTTCTGCAGAGGAGGGGAAAGTGATGAGAGCTCAGGACTACAACCACTGGGCTTGCCTTGCAAAGGTCAGGAGGACGGGTGTATATCTCTCTCCTGATGGGCAAGCGAGGCTTCCTTCGCAGGGAGGCAAGCCCCAAGGAGGTCCTGGAACACTGCCTGCGCCTGGCCCGGGAGGTGGCCCCTCCCACCCCCAAAGGCAAGCGGGGCCGCCCCTGGCGCTACAGCCACGCCCTTTACCTGGCCCTCCTTCTCTTCCGCGCCTTCTTCCACCTCACCTACCGCGAGACGGAGGCCTCACTCCAGGACCTGATGGAAGGCCCCTTCCCTTCCCACCAGTCCCTGGCCCGCTACGCCCTCAAGCACCTGGACCCCAAACTCCTTGAGGCCCTCCTGGAG
>Ga0207792_100521_pt1 | contig 8643 bp, 11 predicted proteins | sample CeladaPassaB1F06_FD_187483 | JGI IMG/M metagenome (GOLD analysis project Ga0207792, IMG submission 187483) | Cellulose-adapted microbial communities from the Joint BioEnergy Institute, USA - Passage B1F06 (SPAdes) (version 2) | ecosystem: Engineered > Bioreactor > Continuous culture > Unclassified...
AGAGGGGTGTCCAAGTCGTGGAGGTGAACCCCCAGGACACCTCCACCATCGGCATGCTCAAGTACGCCCCGCAGCTTTCCCTGTCCAAGGACGTGGCCGCCGCTTACGTCATCGGGAGAAGGGCCTTAGGGTTCAAGGAGAAGCTCCCCAAAGGCTACGGGAAGCTTCTCCAGGACCTAAGCTTCAGGGACCACGTCCAGGGCTTCTACGCCTCCAGGGTGCAGGAACTCCGCGCGAAGAGAAGCGCGGAGCCCAACCCCTACCTCAGGCGCAGGCTTTCTCAAGAGCTTGAGAGGGCGAAGCGCCACCTCTCCTTGCTTTCAAGCCTTCAGGGCTCGCCGGGGAGCCAAGAGGGGTCAACCAACGGAAGGAACCCCATTGGCGTTAATCCCTGGAGGGTCCTGAGGGCAGGCACCTTCCTTCCCCTCCTCGGGCGCGAGGTGCCGAGGGACCTCTCTCGCCTCAAGCCCATCCTCTTCGGGGGATCGTGGGAGGGGTGGAGGGGAGGCTTAGGTCCTCCTCCTGGTGGGGGGCCGGAGTGCGCTAATGTGCGCTCTACTTGACCAGGTGAAGTGAGCTTGGGGGCTTCGCCCCACGGGAGAAGGCGTATGCGGACGGACCTCGCGGAGTTCTGGCGAATCGTGGAGGAGTCCAGCGTGGTGAGGGTGGACCACACGGGGCAGTACTACCTGGTGCGCCACCCCGAGCTCGGGTGGCGGCTCTACCAGCGGGGGATTGAGGCGGCCTTCTTTCTCGCCGAGGGGGAGGAGGCGCTCTACTGGGCCCCGGAGTTCCGGGTGCCGTTGCCGGAGGTGGCGTGATGTGCCCCATGTGCGGCGGGACGAGGCGCATCGTGATCCCTCTCCCCGATGGCTGCGAGCTGGAGACATACTGCCTAGAGTGCCTGGACCGGGAGGCGGAGGAAGCTTGGGAGGACGAGGATGAGGTGGAGAGGCTTTTTGAAAACGGGGAGCTCTTCTAGGCTCCTCGCCCTTCTCTTCCTCGCCCTGGCCCCCGCCCTGGCCCAGGGCCTGCCCCAGGTGCGGGAGCTCTCCGAGCGGGAGCTCTACTGGTTCCTGGCGAACCGGACCCAGGAGGTGGTGGCCGTGGGGCTTCCCCCGGCCTCCCTGGGGGAGGCCCTGAAGGAGAAGCGCCTCACCCTGGTCCTGGGGCGGGAGGCGCCTCCTCCCTGGGCCCGGGGGGCGAAGGTGGTGCGCCTCGGAGGGACGCCCATGGCCGGGTGGTTCCTCCTGGCGGACGGACGGTTCTTCGTGGCCCCCAAGGGGGCGGCCTTCGTGGTGGTGGAAAGCCCGGAGGTGGTGGCGGTTCTCCGGGGGTACTTCGCTGTGGCTTGGGGGAAGTAAATGCGGGTTCTACGGTTTGACGGAAGCCAGAAGCGGCGGGTCTACGAGACCCCCATGGGGGACGGGTGGGTCCAGGAGTGGCCCACGGGGCGGTGCCGGGCCTGGTGGGAGGGCCCCGGAGGGGAGCGGGAGGACCTGGGGGACTTCCCCAGCCTGGAGGAGGCCTACGAGGCCCTCGAGGCGGCCTTCGCCCGGCGGGTAGCGGAGGCGGGCCTTGAAGAGGAGGACCTGGAGCCTCCTTTTTAGCCTGCTCCTTTTGACGGGGTGCGCCCTCGAGGCCCCCCTCCTTCGGCTCTCCCTGGGCCAGGAGGAGGTGCGGGCTTGGGAGGGGGAGACGGCCATCCTCCCGGCGCGGGTGGAGGCGAGGGGGCTCAGGGCCCGCCTCTTCGTGGAGGGCCTTCCCCCGGGGATGACCCCTCCTCCCCTGGAGGTGGAGGGCAAGGAGGAGCTCTCCCTCGCCATCCCCGCCCGGGAGGCCGGGACCTGGGAGGCCCGGGTGGTGGCCGAGGGCGGGGGGATGCGGCGGGAGGCCTCCTTCCGCCTGGTGGTGGAGGGGGCTTCCTCCTTGGACTTCTACCTGGAGGGCACGGTCTACGTGGGCGGGGAAGGGGTCGCGCCCCAGACCCAGGCCGCCACGGACCGGATGGCCTACTGCCCCCAGGGGTGCCCGGGGAGGCCCCTGGGCGGGGGATGGTACCGGGTGGAGGGCCTGGGAGGCCAGGCCCTGGGCGGGCTGAGCCTGCCCGACCGCCCCCTCCGGGCCCAGGGGGGCGAGGCCGAGCCCCTCTTCCCCGAGGAGTGGAACCTCCCCCTGGCCCGCTTCCCCGAGGCCTGGGCCGAGGCCACGGGAGAGGGGGTGGTGGTGGCGGTGGTGGACACCGGGGTCCTCCCCGGCCACCCCGACCTCGAGGGCGCCCTCCTTCCGGGGCTGGACCTCGTGGACGGGGACACCGACCCCACGGAGCCCGTGGTGAGCCCCCTCCAGACCTTCCACGGAAGCCACGTCTCGGGAATCCTGGCGGCGGCCTGGAACGGGGTGGGGATGGCGGGGGCCTCCCAGGCCCAAGTCCTCCCCATCCGCCTCCTCACCCCCGAGGGGACGGGGCGGGAGAGCGACCTGATCCTCGCCCTCCGGTGGGCGGCGGGGATCCCCGTGCCGGGGCTTCCCCCAAACCCCCACCCGGCCCAGGTGGTGAACCTCTCCTTAAGCGGGGAAGGCCCCTGCTCCCCCGCTTTGCAGGAGGCCCTGGACGAGGTGAGGGCCCGGGGGGTTCTGGTGGTGGCGGCGGCGGGGAACTACGGGCGGGACTATAGGGACTACTTCCCCGGGAACTGCCGGGGGGTCCTCACCGTGGGGGCGGTGGGGCCTGACGGGAGGCTCGCCTCCTACTCCAACCGCTCCGCCCCCCTCCTCGCCCCCGGGGGGGACGGGGCTTCCGGGGTCCTGGGCCCCACCCTGGGGGGACACCGCCTCCTCAAGGGGACGAGCCAGGCGGCCCCCCACGTCTCGGCGGCCCTGGCCCTCCTTCGCTCCCGGGGGGCGGCCTCCCCTGAGGCCCTGGAGGGGGCCCTCCTCGCGGGGAGCAGGTCCTCCCCGGAGGGGAGGCTTCTAGACGCCTTCGCCGCCCTGAAGGCCCTGGAGGGGGGCGGGGTGGCCTTGCGGGTGGAGGGCCGCCTGGCCCTGAAGCCCGGGGAGGAGGGGAGCCTGGCCGTGGAGGTCCTAAGCCCCTACCCGGTCCCCGTGCGGGTGGCGGCGGAAGGGGGGCTTGCCGCCTACCTCGCCCCCAACCCCGCCCAGGGCACGGCCTACCTCCGGGTGCGGGCGCCCACGGGGACGGCCCCCAGGGCCTACCGGGTGCGCCTGGAAGGGGGTGGGGCCTGGGCCACGGCGGAGGTCCAGGTGGAGGCCCTTCCCGCCCGGGTGGTGCTCTCCGCCTGCTCCGAGGGGGGCGCTTGCCGAAGCCTCGCCCTGCCCCCGGAAGGGGGGCCTTTCCGGCTTGAAGGCCTCTCCCCCGGGACCTACCGCCTCCTCGCCTTCCTGGACCGGGACGGGGACGGGGCCCTGGACCCGGAGGAGCCCCGGGGGGAGGCGGAGGCCAGGCCCCCGGCCGCAGGAACCTGGCTACGGGTTCGCTGAGGGTAGACCCTCGTAGGAGCATGGCTCCATAGGCGGCTCTTGGGAGGCCCGGAGTGGTCGAGGTTCGCAGGGAACGGCCACCTTTTACGGTGGCCTCGACAGGCGAAGAAGCCCCCGGGGTGTCCCCGGGGGCTAAAGATCCCCTTTTACCAGTTGCAGCGTGGGTTGGTGACGAGCTTCAGCGGAACAGGAATGAACTGTGTTTGGGCGGGAGCCTTAGTGCCTCGGATGAGTTCGACTGCTTTCTCCACGGCAAGCCGACCCATTTCGGCCGGTTGCTGAGCCACGGTAGCGGCCATTTCGCAGGCCTCTACCGCCTTCACAGCGTCGGGAGTAGCGTCGAAGCCCACCACGGGGATCTTGCGGCCGCTGGCCTTGATGGCCTGGAGGGCTCCCAGGGCCATCTCGTCGTTGTGAGCGAAGACAGCGTCGATATCCCGCTGGGCTTGGAGAATATTTTCCATCACCGAAAGCCCCTGGGCCCGGTCAAAGTTGGCTGTCTGCCGGGCCACCACCGTCACCCCCGGGCATTTCTCCTTGAGGTAAGCGTTGAAGCCTTGGCCCCGGTCCCGGGCCGCCGAGGTTCCGGGGATGCCCTCCAGCTCCACCACCTTACCGCGGCCCTTAAGGAGGTTGCAGATGAACTCTGCAGCCATACGCCCTCCAGCGACGTTATCCGAGGCGATGTGGTAAGCGACCTTTCCGCCCGAGGCTGCCCGGTCTACGGTGATAACGGGGATTCCTGCCTGGTTGGCCCGTTGGATGGCCGGGACCACAGCGGCGCTATCCGTGGGGTTGACCAAGAGGACCCGTACCCGGCGCTGGATGAGGTCTTCTATGTCGGCCACCTGCTTGTCCACCCGGTCTTGGGCGTCCAGAACCACCAGCTGGATCCCCGCCTTCTGGGCCGCCTGGAGCGCTCCATCCCTAAGGGCTACGAAGAAGGGGTTGTTGAGGGTGGAAAGGGAGAGCCCTACTACAGCTCCTTGGGCTAAAGCTGCAGCCGAAGCCAAGATCCAGACCGCCAACCCGAAAACCCCAAACCTTAAAACCCCGACCTTCCTTGCCATCTGCCTCACCTCCTTCTAACCAGCCGATCCACCAAGAGGGCGAGGACGATGACCACCCCCTTGGCGATCAACTGGTAAAAGGCCGACACATTAAGCAGGTTCATCCCGTTGTTGAGCACGCCGATGATCAAGGCTCCCAAGAAGGTCCCCCAGGCTGTTCCCCTACCCCCCGCTAGAGAGGTTCCCCCGACCACTGCGGCCGCGATGGCATCCAGCTCAAATCCGGTTCCTGCCGTGGGTTGGGCAGAGTTAAGCCGGCCGGTGAGCACAAGGGCGGCGAGGCCTGCGGCCAGCCCTGAGTAAGCATAGGCGAAGACCTTAATAGGGGCTACGGGTACCCCCGAAAGCCGAGCCGCCTCCTCGTTGCCCCCAATGGCGTAGAGGTACCGCCCCCAGGCGGTGTAACGGAGGAGGAAGTGGGTAAGTAAGAGGAAGAGAAGCATGGCCATCACGGGCACCGGGATTCCCAGAACCGTGCCGTTGCCTAGGAAGAGAAAGGGCTCAGGGAGGCCGGTGATTGGCCTGCCGTCGGTGTAGACCAGGGTGAGCCCCCGGAAAGCGGTGAGGCCAGCTAGGGTCACGATGAAGGGAGGTAGACCCGCATAGGCCACAAGGAGGCCTTGGAGGACCCCCAGGGCGATGGCAACTCCGATCCCCAGCCCCATGGCCAGGACCGGGGAAAGGCCGGCGATGGCGAGACCCGCGGCCATGGCCCCGGCTAGGGCCAGGAGGGAACCCACCGAGAGGTCGATCCCTCCCTTGAGGATGACCACGGTCATGCCTAGGGCCAGGATGGCGTTGATGGAAACTTGCCGCAGGATGTTCAGTAAATTGGAGGGCGTGAGAAAGTAAGGAGAGAGAAGGCTAAGAACCAGCACCAGAATCCCCAGGGCCCAAACGAGCCCGTACCGGGCAAGGAACTCAGGCCTGAGCCGTGCCCACAACATGGGCCACCACCTCCTCGCGGCAGTACGGGGGGTGAAACTCGGCCACAACCCGGCCTTTTCGGAAGACGAAGATCCGGTGGCAGAGGAGGAGAAGCTCCTCCGTATCCCCACTGGAAACGATCTGGGCTACACCCTCCCGGGCCCACGTGGCCAATAGGGCGTAGATCTCCTGACGGGCGGCCACGTCCACGCCCCGGGTGGGTTCCGCCAAGAGAAGAAGGCGGGGCCTTGTGGCCAAAGCCTTGGCCAAAACCAGCTTTTGCTGGTTGCCCCCGGAAAAAGTGCCGGCAGGCCGTTCGGGGTCCTGAGGCCGGATCCCCAGGGCCTGGAACCATTGCCGGGCTAAGGCCGCCTCTCTTGAGGCGGAAACCACCCCTCCGAAGGAGAGCTCCCGCAATACTGGCAAGCTGATGTTGGCCCGGGCGCTCAGGCCCAGGATAAGGCCTTGGGCCTTTCGGTCGGCGGGTACCAGGAAGACCCCTCTTCGTATGGCCTCCAAGGGGGAGCGGAGGGGCTCACCGTTTACTCTTCCTTCCCCTTCAAGCCCAAAGAGGATCTCCACCACTGCGCTCCGCCCGGAGCCCACGACGCCCGCGAGCCCCAAGATTTCTCCCGGACGCAAGTCGAACGCCAAAGGTTCGAGGCCTCCTCCCCGGACCTCCAGATGGAGGGGTGGGTGGGCCTTGGGGGACGGGAGGTCCAAACGACCGGCTTCCCGTTTTCCCACCATGAGTTCCACCAAGGCCTCCGGCTTTAGACCTGAAAGGGGGAGGGTGGCCACTCGCTGCCCGTCCCGTAGAACGGTCACCCGGTCGGCCAAGTGAAAGACCTCTTCCAACCGGTGGCTGATCCACACGATGCCGAGGCCGCGGTTCCGTAGCTCCTTCACCAACTGGAAAAGCCGCTCGGCCTCCCGAGCGCTTAGGGCGGCCGTGGCCTCGTCGAACACCAGGATGCGGGCTTCTTGGCTCAGGGCCTGGGCCACCGCCACCAGGGTCTGCTGCCCTACCTCCAAGGCCCCCACGGGAACCTCAGGGGTAAACCCGAGGTCCAGCTCTTCAAGAAGAATTCGGGCCCTGGTGTATAGCCTTTTCCGGTCCACAAAGGGAGGTAGGCGGCCGAGAAAGAGGTTTTCTGCTACGGAGAGGTTAGGGGCCAGGTTGAGTTCTTGATAGACCATAGCGATCCCCTGCCGCCGCGCCTCCTGAACGCTTCCCAGGCGGAGGCGCCGTCCGGAAAGCCACACCTCTCCCCCGTCTGGAGCCAAGGCTCCGGAGAGGATCTTCATAAGGGTGGATTTCCCGGCTCCGTTTTCCCCTACGAGGGCGTGGATCTCCCCGGCTTCTACAGCGAAGTCCACCCCCTTGAGGGCCTCCACACCCCCGAAGCGTTTGCGGATTCCTCGCATCTCCAAGAGGGCCATCAGAAAACCACCCCTGCCCGGAGGATGAGGTTGGCGTAGGGGGTAAACTCCCCCGTGCGCACCACCGCTTTGGCCCGGGCCACAAGCCCCTTAAATTCCTCATGAGAAACGTAGGCCACCTCAAGACCCGGGAGCCCCTGGAGAGTTTCCTCCAAATGGTGGTAAAGCTCTGGGCTTTTCTCCCGGATCTCCTGGGCCAGGACTGCCCCTTCTACCTCGATCTCTTGCAGGAGCACCCGTACCACATCCAGGAAAGGGGGCCTTCCCGGCGCATAGGCCAGGTCGATGCGCAATGGCCCTGGGGGAATGGGCAGACCCGCGTCTGCCACCACGAGGAGATCCCCGTGGCCGAGGGAGGCTACCACCTGGGCCAAGAGGGGATGGAGGACGCCACCTTTCTTCATCCGTTACCTCCCAAAAGGGCTTCTACCTCGTCGCGGAAGGGCAGGGAGGGCTGGGCTCCCGGCCGGGTGGTGGCCAAGGCTCCTGCGGCGTTGGCGAAGCGCAACGCGGCCCGCATGTTTTGCCCCTCGGCTAGGCCTAGGGCCAGGGCCCCAGCAAAGGCATCCCCGGCCGCCGTGGTGTCTACTGCCTGGACGGGGAAGGCCGGGAAGTGGGCCTCCTCCGTCCCTGACCAGACCGCTCCCTGAGCCCCTAGCGTGAGGACCACCTGGGCCTGGGGTGCGCGACCCCGGAGCTGGCGGGCTAGAGCTAAGGCCTCCTCTGGGGTACGGGGCGGGGAGGCCTCTGCCAACTGGGCTGCCTCTACCTCGTTGACCAGGAGTAGGTCCACGCTTTGAAGGATCTCCGACGGTAAGGCATGGGCTGGGGCGGCGTTGAGAAGAATTCGGGCCCCGGCCTTCCGACCTAGGGTCGCCGCCCGGACTACGGTCTCGAGGGGGATCTCCAGCTGCAGGAGGACCACCCCGACCCCCTGGAAGGCCGTTATAGGGAGGTCCTCCGGGACCAGGCGAGCGTTGGCCCCCGGAGCCACGGCGATCTGGTTCTGCCCCTCGGGATCCACCAGGATAAAGGCGGTTCCACTAGGGCCCGGAGTCTCCAGAACCCAGGTGACGTCCACGCCCTCTTGAGCCAGCCCGCTCTTCAAGGCTTGACCGAAGGGATCTTCTCCCACCCGGCCGAGCATGCGGACCTTTCCTCCCAACCGGGCTATGGCCACTGCCTGATTGGCCCCTTTGCCCCCGGGGTGGGTTTCGTAGTCTTCCCCGAGCACCGTCTCCCCTGGGCGAGGCAGACGTTTCACCCGCAGGACCAGGTCCATGTTCAGGCTCCCTACCACCAGGATCATCGCCTCACCTCCCGGGTAGAACCCCGAGGGACTAGGGTCACAGGCACGACGATTTGCACCGCTTCTCCTTCCGGCTCCTGGAGGCGGCGGAGGAGGAGGGCTACAGCCGCCTCGGCCATCTCCTTCACCGGCTGGCGGATGGTGGTGAGGGGGGGGTGGGCCAGTGTGGCCCAAGGGATGTCGTCGTACCCAATAAGGGAAACCTCCTCAGGCACCTGGACCCCTGCTTCTCGCAGGACCTCGAGGGCCGCCAGGGCAATCACATCCCTTCGTTTGCTACTTGATCTGCACCCCTTGGGAATGAGAAAAGGGGGATGCTATGCGACCCGATCGCGAGCATCCCCTTTATCATCTTGACGCAGAAACCCTCCTGGTGGCCATCTATGTCTGGGT
>Ga0207792_100592_pt1 | contig 6832 bp, 12 predicted proteins | sample CeladaPassaB1F06_FD_187483 | JGI IMG/M metagenome (GOLD analysis project Ga0207792, IMG submission 187483) | Cellulose-adapted microbial communities from the Joint BioEnergy Institute, USA - Passage B1F06 (SPAdes) (version 2) | ecosystem: Engineered > Bioreactor > Continuous culture > Unclassified...
CAGTCACCAGACCATTCCATATTTGGTTTTCAGAAAATCCATCGAACAACAGAGAGAGATCATGATGTGAAAGATTTCACCCCTTAAAATTCATGAAAAAATTGTCTTGACATCGTGTGCCACTATAAACACCCATCCGTCGCATTTCTTCATGCGATGGAAGAGAATCCTGTTTTCCCTTCGCAGCACTCCCGCAGCCCGGATTCGGATGTTCGGATACGGATTCATTTTTTCACCCGTCAGATTTGGTCGAGGTCTTCCATGATCATTCGCGCGTATGCGTCCCAGTTCCTGTCGTCCGTATTGATCTCGCGCGTGGGGACGATGGATCGCCGGGAATGGAACCGCAGCGCGTCCTGGGTCTCGAGCAGGTTCTTGCAGGCTTCTTCGACTTCTTGACTGGATTTTCCTTCCCATTCGGAAGGGTTCCTGCTCTTGATCCGCTCTTCGACGACCGCGGGCGAGATCGTGAGCAGCACGCACCTGGCGCCGAGTTCGGCCAGCCGCTGTTCGATTTTCGCGATCGCCGCGTCGTCATGATCCGGGAACGAGGCCCGGTGACTGAGGTGGAATCGCTCCAGAACGAAGAACAGCCCGCGGGACTTCCTGTGCGACGGGCCCAGATGTTTCGCCCAATCGTTCAGTTTCTTCAGCATGTCCACCCGGTCGCTCAGCAGCTCCAGATGCTGTTCCCTCGACAACCGGACCAGCTGTCCCCTCACGTTCTGCAAAACCTGCGAATAATGCTCGCCGAGAACAACGACGCTGGATTCCGCTTGTTCATCGCCGGCCTGGAACTTCTTCAGAGCCCGGAGCAACGAAGTCTTGCCGGCATTGGAGTAACCTTCGAGAATGACGCCGCGAAAGTTCAACCTGCCTCACCCATTCCTGATATTTTGAAGCCCGGAATCGGTCCGTTCCCTGTCCGTTCAGCCTGAATAATCGGGAATAAACGCGTCCCTGATTCCCATCAGTCCATCGCCGTAAATGACCTGTATCCCGTGTTCTTCGCCCTGGCCATTGTCCACGGCGAAGAAGAATCGCTCCAAATAGCGGATCGTCGGCTGACCACCCTTCAGGAACCGCTTGTATTGGCGAATGGTCTCTTCCGCCACCCTAACGGGAACTTCCAGATCATCCTGATACAGAAACACGGCCAGCCCTTCCGCGTCTTCCATCCCGATCAATTCCATGTAACGGGCAACCATTTCGCCCGCGAAGGGAAAGTACATGATGTATGGGGTTATGGATGGACGGCTTCGGATACGCTGTCGTTGGCGGCATCGGCATGATCTTTCCATTGGTCCACCTCTATTCGATCTTCGGCAACTGGCCGTGCGTTTTCAGGCTCCGGCTCGTTTGTCGCATTTGTCTTCGCGCAGCCGGACAATACCAGCAAGATGAAAAGGAAGAGCAGAACGGTTCGTTCCATACCGACCTCCGGGCGCACGGCGTTTTTCTCTCACCCCTTTAGACTGCAAGAAGCGCAAAAGGGTTCACCATGGTGACATTGGCCATCATTCGCTCATGCCGTCTCCCGGAATCCGACACGCGCGCTCCCTGGCCAGGATGCACGCCTCTTTCAGCAATGCGCAGTCTTCCATTTCAGGCGCCTGCATATCGATCCTGGTCACTTCATGCACCTTGTCCGCCAGATCATCCGGCAAGTCCAGCTTTCTTGCATCCAGCGAGCCACGAATTTGTACCGGCCTGTCGCCAGCGCCGGCAGCGCCATAAGGTTCAGGATTCGCAGGCGTATAGCCAGTAGGCCCTCGTGTCTTCGTCCATTTGGCTGAGCCGATCCCCGGCTACCCGCTGGATGACCAGGGCATCGCCGCCTTCGAATTGCAGCGCTTCACGCTCCACTTGCCGCCTCAATTTCGTGTCTTCTTCATCAGGCCGATCGAACAGCAGGACAAAATCAATGTCCGACACCCCCCAGACCGCGTCTCCCCGCGCCAGCGAACCTTTCACAAAGGCGGATCGGAGACGGTCTCCCAGGCGGTCGGCAAATCGTTCGACGACATGGTTCAGAATACGCCGGTACCTTTTGTCCATGGAGCCTCCCGTCAAACCGGATTCGCTTCTCACAACAACCCCAACAGCTCCGTCAACCGCCCGATCTCATGGTCCGGCCTGACGGTCAGATCCGGAATCCACGGCTGGTTGACCTTGATCCAGACGGTCCTCATTCCCACTCTGCCGGCCCCCTCGATGTCGTTCCGGGGATGGTCGCCGACATAGACGCATTCGTCCGGCCTCAGCCGCAATCTGTCAAGCGCCAGTTCGAAGATGCGCGGATCGGGCTTCTTCACGCCGACTTCCTCCGAGACAAGGATACACTCGAACAGATCCCGTATCCCCAAGCGGTCGATCTTCCCGTATTGAATCTCCGTTTTCCCGTTGGTTGTTTTTTATCACGCAAAATTACCCCAAAAAATCGTCAGTCAATTTCCAGTTATACAACATTCGCTGGAAAAATGATAACAGGCTTGACAGGGAGCCTCTACAGGCGTGATTTTCGCGAAGGGGCGATGGGAAAGGAATCATCGCGGGCTAGCAAGCCTATCACGCCTGCCTCTCCCTGTAAAGCCTGTCTACAAATCTGGAAATCCCCAATTTCCTGCTGCACGATTTTTTGGGGTAATCCGTCACGATTTTATACACGTTGGTGATCAGTCCGAGCCGATATCCGGACTTCAGCGCCTGAAGTATTTCCGCCGCCTGGTCCATCAGCGTCGCGTTCCCGACATAGTGCTTCCGGTAAAAGTCCATGAGCTCGTCCAGCCCGGGCCTTTCCTTCCACGGCAGCTCATCGAGCAACTCCCCGAACAGCGCCGTTTTCTCCTTGTATCCGTCCTGATCCAGCTCGATGATTCGCTCGATCAGCCCGTCCGTCTCTTCCAGATGACCGAACCAGTTGCGGACGAACGACACCGCGAAGTTCCTGAATGTTTCGCTCCGATCCAGTATCGTGTTGTCCAGGTCGAAAATGACGGCCTTGATCCCTTCCACTCCTCCATCCCCCCATGCGTATGATCCCGAATTCCACATAAATTCCATATCGGAAAAATACCCCAAGAAATGAAAAACCCCGGAGCATTCACCCCAAGGTTCGCGCGTATCCCATCCTGCGATTATTGTGCGGCAAGCTCGATCCCCAACGCGCGTGCCAGCGCCGCGATCGCGATCACGGCAATGATCGGGGAGGTCATCAGCGCGGACACCAACAGGCTGGATCTCAGCATGACTCTCGTCTTGTATTTGCGGTACAGCCAGATGTGGCCGAGCACGCACAACGCGAAGACGACGAGACCCGTGGCCAGCAAGATCCCGTCCCGCCCCATGACCCAGATCAGGACGTAATACTCGAGGAGCACCACCGGCAGCAGCAAGAATACGGTAATGAAAAAAATAAGCTTTTCGATCGCGCTTCATCCTTTCCATTTTGATTCAAGTTTAGTGGGAATTCCGGTGGATGTCCAATGATTTGTGAGCTGCGCCGGCAGCGCATTCATAACAATCCAAGGATCACATAATTCCTGGACAGCGACTGCATGAACATGATAAACGCCAGCAGCATCGCCACAAACCCGCCGATTTTGCACATGATAAAATAGAAATCGCTCGGCTCGGGATTTTCCACCCAGATCCATTGCAGCGAAGCCCAGAACATGGCCCGTTGAACCGACTCATACCGGAAGTTGGCCCATCCGAAGATGAACATCAGAACCGACAGCCAATACAGCCATGGATATCCCCGCGGCTCATGATATTGCGGATAGGCGGCGCGCACCAACTCGGTGGGATGGTAGCGCATGTTTTCCTCTCCGAACTGAATCCGCTCTCCGCCGGACTTGACGTACATGCCGCCTCCCATAACCAATTCCCCGTTCTCGTCGAACGCTGCCATGCCGTGCTGTCCGCTGACGGTGTAGGTTCTGCCGTCCGGATACCGAACCTGATACGCTTTGCCGAACGGCTTCTCTTCCTCGCTGATTCGATAATCCTGTCCGTCAATGGTCAGGACGCGATCCGATCCGTATAGGCGTACGACAACAGGCGCCCCCGATTTGCTGACATACCGGACGTACTGCCCGGTCTTATCCGCAACCCGGTAGGTATGGAAATCCAATTCGAACTCCTTCACGGAAAAATACGAGACGCCGAACCAGACGGCCAGGATGGCGACGGTGGCGTAGACGGCGATGGTTGCGGCCAGCTTCTTTCCGATTCTCATTGTTCCTCCGCTCCCGCAGGTTCCGATTAATCACGGCAGTGCATTTTCCCTTGTCGAGATTACGTACGGATAACGTCGCGAAAGGTTGCCGTCCGCGTCATTGGATCACAGCCTCGACTGCAATTGCTTATTAATGTACTGATCCCACCCTGTTTGGGACAGCTCCTCCTTCGCAGGTTCCTCGCTCTCCCCGTACTTGCTGGTATATCCGCTATGGTTCTTGAAATACTTTTCCGGGCTCTCCCATTCCGTCATACACTCATTGCAACAAACATATAAAGTTCCGCTGCGCTTTTCGTTGGCTATCACGACCCAACCCTGAAAGCAGAACTTGCAGGTGTCGATCGGGAAACGCCAAAACGGTCGGTATTCCTTCATGTGCCCACCATCATCCGGGTTTCTTGAGCCTAATATCGCAATCTTTGCTTTATGCTTTCTATTTTTTCCAGCTCATGAGCATAATCGCAATCAGAATGAAATGCACGGGTCATGCAGACAAAAAACTGTTCAGCTCCATTAACCAATGCATTCAGAAATTCATCTTTGGGCAGCACGAAACTTGACGCTTCACGATCTTCAATGGTGAGAAGCAGCAACTCTCCGGATGTTTGACGAAGCGTGATTTTGACAGGTTGATCGGGAAAATATACGCTGCCCTCACCTGTATGAAGCACATCGTCAACCACATTCACAAGATAGGCCCATAATTGGTCAATCAAATCCCAATAGCTCGGATCCAACAGGATTTCCTCGCAGTACTTCAGGCAGATTGTTCCATTAAGATATTGGAAATCAAGACCCTTGCGGATTTCATTCAGGCCTTTCAAATCGGTGATTTCAACAAAATATTCCCGAGGATTCGATAACAGATCCTTCAAATCCGTAACCAGGCGATCAGGTTTCAATAAATAGGAATTGACCTGGAACATCACGTCACCTTCATTTTGATATAGGACAACTTTTGATGAGTTTATTAATATAATCAACGCATTCTTGCATAATTGCTCCAATTCTTGAGGGTCGGTGCATTCTTTTTCCAACAAGGGCTCAGTCCAATCCATATCCTTGATTACCTTTATCGCATAATTACTCCTGTACCATCCCAGATCCAAAATATACTTCCCGTTCAAATACGAGACTTGAAAGATATCTTCCTCTTTTAAACAACCTGGATCATCAGTAGCATCATAAGTGATTGTTCCCGGCGAAAAATCGATGGCTTCAAACATACAGCGGTTTCACATCCTTTGAACCCGGCGCAAGCGGAACAAACGCTGGCTCTCCTGTCTATGGTAATAGGATCTCAGTTTTCAGAGTTCCAATTGTGGATTCGTCTAAAATCCTTGTTCATGCAGGAGACTTTCAATTTTCTGTTTTTCATCAAATCTTTGATTTCAGATACCTTGTACGAGAGTTGAAAGTAAAAGTAGTTGATAAACTCCAAAATTGCAAAAATATATATGAAGAACGCAATTGCCAAACCGCCTGAAGGCAACGATGGATGCCATTTCGCGATATCAAAAGCAAATGCAACCATTGCGGTCACAATCAAAACCATATCCACCGTTCTCAAATAACGCAATTGTTGAACAACCCTGGTCGGAGTTGCAGGATTCTTGCCGTTTCTTAGTCTTCCAAGTTTCACATACCAATAAATCGTTCCCTGCAATAAAAGAAACTCCAAAAGGATGAAAGATGCCCAAAATGAATATAGAGCATACAAATGCAGATCGGGGTATGCGTCATTTAGCAGATAACTGACAGGCACAAAAAGAACAATCGAAAGTAATTCCCCGGAATATAAATAAGCCAACCTTTTTTCTAATTTCTTTTTCAAACTTGCCGCTCACTCCCTTGCTAAGTCACCTGCCGCTCTTGCTCCGATCCCTTCCCGGACTCAGGAATCCGGGAAACGGTTGACAACCTCAACTGTTCGTACCGCCAGCAAGCGCCATTGCTGCGAAAACCAGGTTTTCATGCCCGCCTTGCCGGCCCCTTCGATGACATTCCACGGGTGAACGGCCTCCCCGTTGGTCGGGAAATCAGGAATGCCGGCTTCTGAATGACGCAGCTTCCCGGATGAAGGCTTTGTCCGTGAAGATGCCTTCGGCCATGCGAAGTTGGGCCATGGACAGCTTGTCGGTCTTTAACATCTCGACGAACAAACTTTCGATTGCAAGAAACCGGGTTTTCCCGTACGCCTCCAACATCTCGCGAAACACCCCGTCGTCCAGCGCATGCAACGCATCGATCTTCCGCTTGAAAAAGGCCCATGTCACATGCTCCTTGGCACCGTTAACGAGTTTCAGTCGATCCAGCAGCGGATAAAGCCGTTCCATTGCCATTGGCGACAAACTTCCGTGCAGCTGTAACCGCTAAAATAAAATTAACAAGAAACACGAAATAATCTTGAACACGAATTCCCTGATTCTCCCTCACCCGATATAATCAAGCTGGAAATTCATCAGTGTAGGGTGAGGAGAATGAAATCTGCGGAAAGGTGGCCTATGTACATTGAAATCTATCAACTGAAACAGTTGGGGCTCAATGTTTCACAGATAGCCCGCAAACTGAACATTTCTCGAAACACCG
>Ga0207792_100657_pt1 | contig 5422 bp, 3 predicted proteins | sample CeladaPassaB1F06_FD_187483 | JGI IMG/M metagenome (GOLD analysis project Ga0207792, IMG submission 187483) | Cellulose-adapted microbial communities from the Joint BioEnergy Institute, USA - Passage B1F06 (SPAdes) (version 2) | ecosystem: Engineered > Bioreactor > Continuous culture > Unclassified ...
GGCTCGCCCTCTACGGCACCCTCAACCCCCCCTTCCGCTACGCCCTGGAGGGAGGCCCCCTCCTCCTCAAGGAGGGCCGGTACGCCTACGACCCCGCCAAGGAGAACTTCAAGGACCCGAGACCCCTCCAGGCCGTGGCCCCCCAGGCGGCGGTGGCCTGGACGAAGGAGGGGAAGCTCTGGCTCCTCATCTCCGAACCCACCACCCCCGGGGCCCTGGCCCGGGCCCTCCTCTCCTTAGGCGCCTGGAACGCGCTCAGGATGGACGGGGGCGGTTCGGCCCAGCTCTGGGTGAAGGGGCAGCTCAGGAGCCCCTACACGGGCTCCCCCAGGCCCGTGGTGAACGCCCTGGCCCTCTATCTGGAGTAACTGGAGTAGACTTTTACGAAGGAAGCCCCTTCTGGGCCTTTGCAGAGGGTTTATGCCGCTAGACATCACCTTAGAGAGTTGGCTTTGGGACGCCGCCTGCGCCATCCGTGGCCCCGTGGGCGCACCCAAGTTCAAGGACTCTATCCTGCCCCTCGCCTTCCTCGAACGGCTTTCCGACGTGTTGGAGGAGGAGCTATACCGGTTGGCCGAGGAGTACGGCAACCGGGAGGTAGCCTTAAGCCTCGTGGAGGAGGAGCGCGAAGAGGGCGTCATCGCCCAGGGGCGTGGTCTGGTGCGCTTTGACATCCCCGAGGAGGCCCGCTGGACCAACATCCGCAAGCAGGATAAGGGACTAGGCCAGTACCTGACGAATGCCGTACGGAACGAAGAAGCTTTCTAGAATGGTTATGTCGGTCGAAGCGGAGCTGCGTAAACGCGTAATTGAACACCTCCAGGAACTTGGCTTCAAGGTTGCGAATGGGGAATTGGCCTTGGAAGGCAACAGCGATAAGCACTTCCTACGCCGATTGCACGATGCTGTCCGTCGTCTAGCCTTGTACCAGATGCAGGGATGGGTGGAAAACCTGTGGCCGCGCCTCCGTCCCTACTTCGCCGACGGTCGGGATATTAACCCAGAAGCGATCCGTCCCGTGTTAGTAGAGGCCACTACCCCCTGGCAACGCGAGCTTTTCCGGCTGGCGCGGCTCACATGGTCCCTCCCTTACTCCAAGGGATATGGGCGCCGGTTGCGGTTTCTGATTCTGGACGAGGGTAACAGGAACCCAGAAGGCCAGCCGTATCTGATGGGTATTCTGGCGCTCCAATCCCCGCCTCTTTCCTTCCCTCCTCGTGACAGGCGGTTTCAATATCCGCCGGGGCGGAAAACGGAACTGGTCAACCAGACGATGGACATCCATACGCTAGGGGCACTTCCTCCGTACAGCTACCTACTAGGGGGAAAACTAGTCGCTCTGGCTGCTGCCTCAAACGAGGTGCGGGAGGCCTACCGCCGGAAATATGAGGGTCGACGCACCGAAATAGAGGGACGAGTCTTACCAGCCCACTTGGTCGCTCTGACCACTACCAGCGCCTTTGGCCGAAGTAGCCTGTATAATCGTCTCAAATACAATGGCGAGCCGATTGCCATTTCTATCGGCTACACGGAGGGCTACGGAACCTTCCACCTGGAGCCACTCTATCCTCTCTTCCGAGAGTATCTGGAGGCGCAAGGTATCAGCACACGCGGAGGATACAATGTCGGTCCCCGCATCAAATGGCAGACCTGCGTTCGGGCCCTGGAGCGGCTGGGGTTCTCCGGTGCACTATTGAAACACACAATCCGACGGGAGGTGTTCCTTTTCCCTCTGATCCACAACTTGGACGACTATATGGAAGGAAGGACAGACGAACCAGAGTACAAGGATCTCCCCTTTGCGGATTTGGGTGCTTATTGGCGAGAGCGATGGTTACTTCCCCGAGTAGCACGGGTGGATGGCTGGTATAAGTGGGAAGCCGAGCAGTTGCTGGAGAGCCTGCTCGTGCGGAACGAAGCAACTGGAGTGCGTTCCGATGAACGGTGAAAACGAACGTCCATTTGCTGATCTACCCGCTGCTTTGGTGGAAGAGATGCTGATCCGGACAGAGCCATTGAGTCAGCGGATGCAGGCCGATTTTGAACGACTGCGGGCTGAACGCCGTCAGCGCCGTCAAGCGCTGGAGGAAAGCGGCCTTCTCCGCCGGGAAGGAGAACTACCTGCTGTCTCCGTCTCCACCACCTGCGGGGTAGATGGGGCCTACGCCCTGGAGCGGCTGGTGGCGACCGATCTGGTGGCGGCCGCCGCGGTCGCGGTGGAGGGGCTTACGCCACCTTCGGAGACCCGCTTCTGGCCGGAGCCACGCCACCGGGTTTATGTGGATGCCGAGGCGCACGAGGAGGAGACGGGCACCCTGGCCCGGGCGGTGATGATGGGAATGGAACTGGAACTGGCGAGCCAGGCCCCGCACGATGTAGTCTTCCTGGACGGTTCCCTTACTACCCCGCTCATCTACTTCAACCAGGCCCTCAACCGAGCAATCCAGGCCCCCGACCTTCGCCTCACCGCCCACTTGCGCGCCCATACCCTGGACTACCTCAAGGCTTACCACACGATCCTCCAGGCCCGCCGCACTGACAGGGCATGGGTAGCGGTGCCCAAGTACTCAGTCCGCCGGGAGATCGGTGAGCGATTTAAATGGGAGATGGACGACCGGGCAATGCTCACGAACCTTCTGGAGCCTGGGGAGTTCACCGATCCCCAAAGGCTGGAACCGCCAAGACAGCCCTGGCACATCAATCTGGATCTTCTTCCCGAGGAGATCCGTGGGCAGGCGGAAAAGCTTCGGGATGAGATCATCCATCTGCTGAAGGAAGTGCGCGTTGTTTATTACCGCCCTTGGGCCTGGCTGCCGGCCCTGCGGCTGGAGATGAGCCGCACCGTGGCGGAGAACCAGGCTCGGCTGGCAACGGTGATCCAGGCGCTGCGCTTTCAGTGCAGCGCGCCGGGGATGCTGGAGCCGTACCCCCTTTACCTGGCCGACCGAATGGTGAAACACCTGAGCCGGGCAGTACCTGCCCTGCGCCAGGTGACCAGCCAGCGGCTGGCCGTGACTTACGGCGGGGACATTGGCGATGTGTTCCTGAACCTGCACGGCTACCGTACAGAAGGCGGCCGTTAGATCACGCTTGGGGAGGAAATGCTATGTTGGAGCAAGCGGTGGACATCGATCGGCTGATCGACGAGGCTGAACGCATCGGTGTTGTGGGATCGCCCTCTTCGACCTCGGAATTGGCGCTGGATGTTCTGGCCAGCGCGGCGGATAAGAAACTGGTGGGGGAGTTCGGTCTCTTCCGGTTCCGGCAGGACGGCAAGAACCACTACGCCCTGGGGCAGATCACCGAGGTGAAGTTGCGCAACGTGTGGCACGAGGACCCGACAATGCGCAGCCTCATCCGCCAGCGGGGACGGGTGGACGCGGTGAGCGAGCGACAGGACACCCACCAAGGGGAGATGACGGTCAGCGCCGTGTTCGCTCGCGACGGCAGCAACTACCGCCCCAGCATCCTGGGCACCGTCCCCGCTACCGGCACCCCCATCTGTCTGGTAGACGACCGGGTCCTGGACGCCTTGCTGGCCCCCTACCGGAACCAACTCTTCTACCTGGGGCGGGTGTACGGCTCCACGCCCAAGTTGCCCCTTTGGTTCAAGCACTTCGGCCACGGTCCCGATGGCGCCGGCGAGGCGTATCACCTGGGCATCTTCGGCAAGACCGGATCCGGCAAGTCGGTGCTGGCTAAGATGATCCTCCTGGCCTACGCCCGATACCCGCAGATGGCCATGCTGGTGTTGGACCCCCAGGGGGAGTTTGCCAAGGATCTGCGCGGGGAACCGACGGGGGAGTTTCGTCTTCCGATGAACGACGTGCTCCGCCGGCTGGGTAAACCCACTAAGGTTCTCAGTGTACGGGATTTGGTTCTAGATCGGTGGGAACTGTTCGCTCAGATTCTCTACGAGTCGCCTTTCTTCGAGCAGTTGAGTGTCCCCAAAGGGGAGAACCGTGAACTGGCATGCCAGACATTGACCGATCGGCTCAGGCGGGCAAAGGTACATCTGCGAGACCTGCACACTCGGGACGCCTTTGATAAGGCTTGGCAACTCCTGGGGGAGGAACAGATCCAAAAAGTGTTTTACCGTTCGGAGAGTTCTCGGGCGCGGTTCCAGTCGATGTATGAAGAGGCCGACCCCGACCAGTTTTACAACGCCTATTGGAGGCCAGTCACCTGGTTGTTCCGCGAGGATCGAAAGGATGCTCAAAAGGTGGACTCTCTGCTTTACCAACTGTTGGTACCCAAAGAGAAAGAGGGAACCCGGCCGCTGATGGTCATCGATCTCTCCGAGGAACAGGCGAGGAAAGCCTCGGGCGACGTTTCCTCTCTGCCCCTGTTCGGAGGCAATGCCGACGTGCAGGATCAACCCACGATGCTCTGGAACGAAACGATTCAGGCCCTCGTGGTCAAACGGCTGCTGGAGGGAATCCGAAGCGCGGCCGAGGCGGCTTACAAAGAGAGCCGGAGCCTCAACACCCTGGTTCTTATGGACGAAGCCCATCGGCTAGCGCCCCGAGAGGATCCGGAGAATCAGGAGAAGAAGGCCATTCGGGAATTGCTCATCGATGCCGCGCGCACGACCCGCAAGTACGGCGTGGGCTGGATGTTCATCAGCCAGACCCTCTCCAGCCTGCATCGGGGGATCGTGGAGCAGTTGCGCATCTTCTTCTTCGGCTTCGGCCTGGGAATGGGGCAGGAGTTCCGCGCGTTGAGCGAGTTGGTCGGCGGCCGAAGCAAGGCTCTGGACCTTTATCAGTTGTTCAGAGACCCACACTCGGCCTTCGATGTGGCTTCGCGGGAGTACTCATTTATGACTATTGGCCCTGTCTCTCCACTTTCCTTCTCTGGAACACCCCTTTTCTTCAACGTCTTTAACAGGGTTGAGGAGTTTTTAGAAGCAAACTTTGGGAAACACAACTTAGGCCGCTCTTCTTGACACCTCATGAGCTCATGAACCCCTAAGTGCGCCGGGGCATCAGAAACCCCTTCACTCGTCGCCAGATGCTCTCCACAGGGTTCAAGTGTAGGCTGCATCGCGGCAGGTAGGCCACCTCTAAGAGGCTGTCGTAAAAGTCCTCCACGGCCAGCTACGCGGCCCTAGCCAGCCGCTTCACCAACAAGCGTAGCATGCCCAGATACACCCAGGCCTCGCTCACCCGAGGGTTAGCTTCGTAGTCCTTGGCAAGCCGCCGATTCCGCCCAAGCCAGGCGAAGGTCCGCTCCACCACCCACCGCTTGGGCAAGGGCTTGAACCCCCTCTCCCGCGGAAGCTCCGGCGCCTCCTCCCCCTCCCGCACCCAGACCCCACGCACCCCCGCGTAGGGACGGGCCACCACCTCAAGCTCCAGCCCCAGGGAAGAAGCGAGCCCCTTGAGGCCCCTGTACCCCCAGTCCACAAAGAGCTTCCGCA
>Ga0207792_100665_pt1 | contig 5301 bp, 9 predicted proteins | sample CeladaPassaB1F06_FD_187483 | JGI IMG/M metagenome (GOLD analysis project Ga0207792, IMG submission 187483) | Cellulose-adapted microbial communities from the Joint BioEnergy Institute, USA - Passage B1F06 (SPAdes) (version 2) | ecosystem: Engineered > Bioreactor > Continuous culture > Unclassified ...
CGCCCTTGGGCTTGAGATCCTGGAGGAGGTCTTCCGCGCCCTCTAAGGCGAACCCCCCGGCCTCGAGGCCGGGGGGCCTATCTGGTGGAGCGGCGGGGATTTGAACCCCGGACCTCCCGCTTGCAAGAAGGCCAAATAGCGTTCTTTCCAATGCTATCGTGTCCTATAGTTTCCGTGCAGAAGGCCATTCTGAGCCCTGGCGTCCACCGGGGGCTCCCCCGATTGCAGTAGAATTGCAGTAGAACTGCAGTAGAGTCTTTGGAGTTTTTCTTTTGACTATTTAGACCCCTTCTTCGTTCTATACCACCGTTTCCGGCACCTGTCGGACCGGCATGTTTCGCGATCCGCGCGGCCTAGGAAAGGGGCGCCGCACACCGGGCAGAACCGCACCCGGCGGTCCGTAAGGGCGTGTGAAAGTTCTAGCATGGCCCACGCCCACGCCCCCACGCGGGCCTTTACCCGCCCGTCCTCGCCCACAACGAGGCGGGGCAGGATTTGGTTCATGGCCTGCCGGTAAAGCGCGGCGGCGATGGTAGATACATCGTAGGAGCGCCCCACGGACTGAAACGCCCGTAGGGCTTGCCGGTGGCGCTTCAACTCGTGGGCGTAGCCCCTCAGCCATCGGGCGGGCGGCGGCGGCATGGTTTCTAGGGCGGCCTCGAGGCCAAACCCCTCCCGGACGGCGCGCATCAGGTCAACATAAAACCCGACCTGTGCCGCCCGATAGCACCACGCCTCGAGGTCGTCATCCCGGCCATAGGGGTCTAGCAACCCTACCCGGGAGGCGGTTTCCAGGACGGCGCGGGCGAACGGCGCGTTCTCAACCCCCAAAAGGGCTTCCCCCCAGGCCCTTGGGTGCCCCCTCTCGGGGGAATGGCGTTTGGCTGTCTGGAACAGGCGATAAAGCGCGATGTAGACGGGTTGTGAAGGTGGGGGGAGCGGGGTGATTTCGGGAGAGGCCCGAACGAGGCGCGGGTAGCAGAGGCGAGGCGGAGGGGTCGGTTCTAAAAAGGCCTCCGCCTCCTTTGCGAGAACTGGGTCGTTGGCGCTAGCCACCACCGCCCGAAAAACCTCGGGGTGCTCCTCGGCCAACCGGACAACCGGTGCAAACACAAACGGGAGCCATGGGCTAAACCCCCTGGTCCAGTCCCACCCCGGCACGTCCTCCGGGCCAAACGCCAGACGAAGGGGAGGCCGGGCGGGGTCATAGTCAACGCTGAGCGTCAGGGGGGCGGGTGTCCCCGTTTTTGTCCCCACTACGCCCCTTGCCATTGGGGACATAGTAGCACACCATGGCCCTCGGAGGTGCGCGATGAACCCGGAGGTGATTTGGCGGTTGGCGCAGGCGAAGGGGCTCCCCGTGCGGGCGGCGTACACCCCGCGCCAGGCGGCCCTGCTGTTGGGCATCGGCAGGAACGTGCTCTACGAGGCCGTGCGGAGCGGGCGCGTCAAGTCGTTGCAGGCCGGGCGGGTGCGCTACATCCCCGTGGCCGAGCTGGTGAGGCTCCTCGAGGGGGACGCATGATTTCGGCCCCCCGCCCCCCGGGGGGCCTCTCCATGCGCGTGTGGAAGCACCGCAACCCGATTTTAGCACACGAACCCCCCCCTCCCCCAACACAGCCTGACGGCACCCGGAACTAGGGTTTGGCGCGGAGGTTAGGCATGGCCGGACTGATGACGGTGCGGGAGGCGGCGCGGGTCCTGAAACGCGCGGGGATTGGCCTCGAGGCCACCTACGCCCTGGCCCGCCGGCACGGGGTGCGGATTGGGAAGCGTTTTTACCTTCCCCGCGCCCTGGTGGAGGGGCTGGTGGCCGGGGACCTCGAGGCCATCCGCACGGTGCGGGAGGGAGGGGACGATGCGTAGGGCCATCGATGCGATTTTGCTGGCCGCCATCCGCGCCCTCCTCGGCATGCTCACGCCCGCGGGCCGCGTTGACGCGCTGTACGCGGTCAACCGCGCGGTGGATTGGGACCTGCACCGCGAGGAGCAGAGGGCGGCAAAAACCGCCCCCGCCCTCGAGGGAGGAAGGCGGTGATGGACCGGGTGTCCGCCGGTACGCTCACCCTAACACCCGAGCCGGTTGAAAAAAGGGGGGCGGTGGCCGCCGCCCCCGAGGAGGTGTTCCGTGGTCAAAAAACAGTATAGCACATTCGGTTTTTCGCGCATGGACGCCGCGAAGGCCCTCGAGGCCGCCCGGGCCTACGCCCGCATGGGCTACCGGGTTTTGCCTCTCCACCCCGGGGAGAAGCGGCCCCATGGGGGCCTGGTGCCCCACGGGCTGAAGGAGGCCTCCCGGGAGGAGGCCGCCCTCGAGGCCTGGTGGCGGGCCTGCCCCGAGGCCGGGGTGGGGATTTTGGCCCCGGAGGGGGGTCTTGTCCTTGACGTGGACCAGGGGGAGGTTTGGGAGGCGCTACGCCAAGCCTTCCCGGCCCTCGAGGCCGCCCCCCGGCAAAGGACCCCCAAGGGAGGGGTACACCTTTTCTTCCGGCTTCCTGAAGGGGTGAGGCTTTCCGCCAGCGTGCGGGCCCTCGAGGGGGTGGACCTCCGGGGCATGGGGCGGGCCTACGTGGTGGCCGCGCCTACCCGGCTCAAGGACGGGAGGGGGTACGCCTGGGAGGTGCCCCTGGTGCCCCCGGAGGAGCTTCCCCTGGTGCCTCAAGGCCTCCTCCTGAAGCTCCTCCCGCCGCCCCCTCCGAGGGAGGCGTGGACTCCGGTGGAAGGGGCGAGTCCCAAGCGGCTAAGGGCCCTCCTCGAGGCCTACGCCGCCCAAGTGGCCCGCACCCCGGAGGGGCAGAGGCACAACACGCTCATCCGCTACGCCGTGGCCGCCGGGGGGCTCCTCCCCCACGGGCTAGACCCCAGGGAGGCGGAGGAGACCCTGGTGGGGGCGGCCCTCGAGGCCGGACTCCCCGAGCGGGAGGCCCGGGCCGCCGTGGCGTGGGGCCTTGAAGTGGGGGCTGGAAGCCCGCTAGCCCTGGACCCCCCAGGGTTTTCCGCAAACGGGGGGGTTTTCCGCAAAGCCCTTTGCGGAAAACCTGAGCCGTCCCCATCGCAAAAATCCGTTTTCCGCAAAACCGCAACCTACCGTATAGGGGGCCTGCGGAAAAGAAGGGGGGTGGTCTGAGTGTTCCGGGTCATCCCCGCCCACCAGCTTCCCCCCAGGCTGGAGGTCTCCTGGCTCTGGGAAGGGATGGTGGCCCAAGGGACCCTGGCCCTCCTCGGGGGGCCGGGAGGGGTGGGCAAAAGCACCCTGGTCGCGGCCCTCGAGGTGGCCGTGGCCGCCGGGGTGCCCTTCCTGGAGCGGGAGGTGGCCCAGGGGGAGGTCCTGCACGTGGACTACGACACGGACCCCCGCCTGCAAGGGCCCTGGTACCCCAAGGTGGCCGCCGGGCTGGGGGTGGACGGGGAGGCCCTGGGGCGCATCCGCTACCTGGAGCCCCAGGAGGCCACCAAAGGGCTGGGGGAGGAAGGCTTGAAGGCCCTCCTGGAGATGGCGCGGCAAGGCCCCGCCCTCATCGTGATTGACTCCTGGAGCGCCGCCTTCCCCTTCGTGGACTCCCGCCGTTCCGACCACGTGGCGGAGGTGATGAGCTACCTGAAGGAAATCGCCAAAGCGGGGCCCGCCGTCCTCCTCCTGGACCACACCCCCAAGCCCGTCCAGGGGCTCACCGCCCTGGAGCGGGGGGTGGCGGGGAGCTTCTACAAGCTGGCCGGGGCCCGGAGCGCCTTCCTCCTCACCCGGGTTCCCCCCAAGCTCACCGGGGGGCGGGACGTGCTCAAGCTGGATGCCCTCAAGAACAACCTGGCCCCCCTCATGGACCCCCTGGGGATTGAGCGCGTCTGGGGCCGGGACACCCTGGAGTTCGCCCTGACCGACCTCCCCGAGGAGGAGGCCCGCCCCTCCAAGGCGGAGCGGGCCAAGCGGGCCGTCCTGGAGCTCCTGGAGGAGGGCCCCAAGCCCCGCAAAGAGGTCATCCGCCTGGTGGCCGAGCGGGTGAACGCCGGGGAGAGGACCACGGAAGAGGCCCTTCGGGCCCTGGTCCAAGCGGGGGCGGTGGAGCGCCTGACCCTCGGGGGGCAAGGTGGGGCGGTGGCCTACCGCCTCAAAGCCCCTTCGGAGCCGGCGGGTTTGCCGCAAACCCCCTTACGTGATAGCGCGGCTTTGCGGAAAACGGATTCTTGCGATGAGGAAGGGCAAAGGTTTTCCGCAAACGGCCTTGCGGAAAACCGGGGCTTTGCGGAAAACCCCCTTAGCCCTGAAGGGGGGCTCGAGGAGGGGTGGACATGGCTGTAGACCTCCTCCACGCCCTGCACGAGAACCCCGGCCTCTCCCTCCACCGCGTGGGGGGGCGGCTGGGACTCGCCCCCACGCCCCCTGAGGAGGCGCGGCTCACCCTCTCCCGGCACAAAGCCGCCCTCCTCCAGGCCCTCGAGGACGGCGAGAAGGTGGAGGCCCGGGCCCTCCTCTCCTCCCCCTTCCGCCTGGCCGCCCTCCTGGCCCACGCCCTGGGGGTGGAGGGCGAGGTGGTCCGCACCCTTTACCCAGAGGGGCTGGCCCCCGCTACCCGCTACCTCCCACCGGAGGGGCTGACCCCCTACCTGGCCTGGGCGCACCGGGACCTCCCCCCGCCCCGCCGCCTTCACCTGGCCGACATAGGTGGCCGCTGGGTCGTTGACCTGGTGGCGGGGTGGGAGGTGGCCCTCGAGGCCGTGGCGGCTGGCACACGCTACCTGGTCAAGCAGAGCGCACATTAGCGCACTCCGGCCCTCCACCAGGAGGAGGACCTAAGCCTCCCTTCCACCCCTCCCACGCTCCCCGGTGAAGGATGACCTTCAGCGGGGAGAGGTCGCGGGGCACCTCGCGCCCGAGGAGGGGAAGGAAGAGGCCTACCCTCAGGACCCTCCAGGGATTGCCGCCAAGAAGGTTCCTTCCCTCGGTGGACCCCTCTTGGCTCCCCGGCGAGCCCTGAAGGCTTGAAAGCAAGGAGAGGTGGCGCTTCGCCTTCCCGATCTCCCGGGAAAGCCTGCGCCTGAGGTAGGGGTTGGGCTCCGCGCTTCTCTTCGCGCGGAGTTCCTGCACCCTGGAGGCGTAGAAGCCCTGGACGTGGTCCCTGAAGCGTTCGTCCCGGAGAAGCTTCCCGTAGCCTTTGGGGAGCTTCTCCTTGAACCCTAAGGCCCTTCTCCCGATGACGTAAGCGGCGGCCACGTCCTTGGACAGGGAAAGCTGCGGGGCGTACTTGAGCATGCCGATGGTGGAGGTGTCCTGGGGGTTCACCTCCACGACTTGGACACCCCTCT
>Ga0207792_100735_pt1 | contig 4400 bp, 2 predicted proteins | sample CeladaPassaB1F06_FD_187483 | JGI IMG/M metagenome (GOLD analysis project Ga0207792, IMG submission 187483) | Cellulose-adapted microbial communities from the Joint BioEnergy Institute, USA - Passage B1F06 (SPAdes) (version 2) | ecosystem: Engineered > Bioreactor > Continuous culture > Unclassified ...
AAAAAATTCAAACAAATTACATTTATTGAACGAAAAAACAAAGCAAAGCGCTTACAAGGCAGAGGTTCTTTCAGGGGTCCGCGTTCCAAGACCTTAGATAACTGCCCACGCTAGCTTGACACTGACTCAGAAATATCAGAGCTTTACAAAGCAGGGTGCATTGTAGCTAGACTTTATAGAACAGAAGATAATAAAGAACGCTTCTTTGGTTTTAGATATACATCTTAGAGCTTTTTATAATGTTAAGAGACTTTATAATATAACTCCGTCAAATAAATCCCGTCCTGGGAAAATAAAATCTGTCCAAGGACAATAAATCATGTCCAAGAAGCCGAGCGTGGCAGGGGGTTGCCCTGATTCATGCTTGGCTTCTTCTTTTGTTGAAAGTGGTACAGGGGAAAGGGGAAAGGAAAGAACATTGGTATATCAAGCAGTTTCCCAATATACCCCCTCCCGCTATGTTCCGATTGAGCTTCTCCATTTGTTCACTCAAATGATTTCCCTGGACATTTCCCAACGTTCCATTTCCCTCATCCCTTCCCTCTAACCACCTAATTTCTTCCAATTGGACGGACACTTTTTATTTCCCTGGCATTTTGTACCAACTGGCTCCTCAAATCCCGAAAACCCTTGTGCGGCAAGGGATTGGAGGCCTTGGTGGAGCTTGAGTGGGATGGACATGAATTAATTTCCCTTAACACGGGTGTAGACATCAAATAAATCCCGTCCTGGGAAAATAAAAACTGTCCAGGGAAAATAAAAAATGTCCATGAAGCCGAGCGGTGTTAGGGTTCTTACCTGATCACCTGTTCGGCTTTCTCTTTTTTGAGCAGGTACAGGGGAGAGGGGATAGGAACGGTGGCTGATTTATCAAGCAGTTTCCCAATATACCCCCTCCCGCTATGCTCCGATTGAGCTTCTCCATTTGTTCACTCAAATTATTTCCCTGGACATTTCCCAACGTTCCGTTTTCGTGCTCCCTTTCAACTTTTTACTAATTTCTTCCAAAATGATGGACACTTTTTATTTTTCTCCCATTTTGTACCAACTGGCTCCTCAAATCCCGAAAACCCTTGTGCGGCAAGGGATTGGAGGCTTTGGTGGGGCTAAAGTGGGATGGACATGAATTATTTTCTCTTGACAGACGCCCAGTTTCGTTAACGTCTCGAAAGAGGCCGTTTAGGGCGGATAAGGTGTCACAGTTTCGTTGGAACGTGACGCCGAACCATTTTTTTCCTCACGGGAGGAATCTGTGCCGATCATGTCGAAAATTGCTGGTTATACGACCCGTAGAAGGTAAAAAAGGAGCGATTGCGGAAATGGGAGATGGGCCAGTCAGGAAGAAAATTGCTGCTTCGGTTTGGACACTGTGGATTGGACTGGTCGCAGTCATTTCCGCATGGTTTCCGAACACGGCGCATGCGGATCATCCGGCCGTCACAACGGTTTCCGTTCCGCCAGACGCAACGTACGTGACCGGAGATCAGTTGGAATTTTGGGTGTATTTCGATCAGCCGGTTACGGTTGACGGCGCGCCGCGGCTCGAACTCAAGATCGGAAGCGAGACGGTCTATGCCGATTTTGTCATGTCGGACTCGAATGAGATGTTGTTCCGGTATGTCGTCAAGGCGGGCGATCTTGACGAAGACGGCATCGAGGTCAGCGCGTTGGATTTGAACGGAGGCACGATCAGCAACGGCTCCGGAAACGCCGATCTCACGTTGAACTCGATCGCGAGCACGACAGGAGTTCTGGTCGATGGGGCGGCGCCGCGCGTCATCGATGTCACGTCCTCCAAGGCGAACGGCGCCTACGGCGCCGGAACGGTGATCCCGATCGAAGTGACGTTCAACGAACCGGTGTTCGTGACGGGAACGCCTCAGTTGACGCTGGAGACGGGGGATGTCGATCGGACGGCCGAGTACAAGAGCGTGAACGGGGCAACGCTATGGTTCGAATATACGGTTCAGGCCGGCGATGCGTCGTCCGATCTGGATTACGCGTCGGCGGCCGCTTTGGTGTTGACCGGCGGCGCGACGATCAAGGACAAATGGGGCAACCCGGCCGACTTGACGCTGCCCGATCCGGGAGGGGCGGGATCGCTCGGAGCGAACAAGGCGATCGTCATCGACACGACGGCGCCGAAGATCGCATCGGTCGAAGTGCCGGCTGCGGGCAGCTACAAGTCGGGAACCAATCTGACATTCGCGGTGCATGTGGATGAGCCGGTTGCGGTGGATACGTCCGGCGGCAAGCCGCGGATCAAGCTGACGATCGGCATCAGCGACCGATATGCCGAATATACGCCGACGGGCAGCACGGATACGAAGTTGAATTTCGTCTACACCGTCGCTCCCGGCAATACAGACGACGACGGCATCGAGGTTGCATCCTTCGTGGAAACGAACGGCGGCACGATTCGGGATGCCGCGGGCAATAATCTGGAACTGTCGTTCGATCCGGTGAATACGAGCGGCATCAAAGTCGATACGGCTCTTCCGCAAGTCAGCAGCGTATCGGTGCCGACGAACGGGAGCTACGCGGCGGGGGACGTGCTCGAGTTCGTCGTGAAGATGAACGAGCCGGTCACCGTGACGGGCACGCCTTTGCTGAACCTGGTCATCGGGAGTGTCTTGAAGGCGGCCGCATACATCGAGACGGTGAACGATAGCGAGTTGAACCCGGGTTCGACAGTAAGCCCCTAAAAGTAGGCACCCTCTTGGGTGCTGTGGATAACTGAATTCCAGATTTGACGCGGTTTTTCCGACTTGTCCACAGGCACTACATCGTGAAAAAATCCGAAAATCTGTAGGCACTAAATTTCTGTGGATAACTCGATGTTTTTGTTGCATTTCTTGTAGTATATACGATATCATGTAGATATGTACATACGAACGATTTCTCGGAAAAACAAAAATGGTTCGGTCACCCGTTACGTTCAGCTTGCCCATAATGTACGAAATCCGGTGACCGGGACGCCGCAAGCGAAAGTCCTGTACCATTTCGGCCGCGCGGACGAACTGGACATGGAAGGCTTAAAACGTCTTGCCGCCAGCATCCATCGTTTTGTGGGTGAGCCGCAGACGCCTTCTCCATCGTCATCCGCATCGGTCACCCTGCTCAGCAGTCGTTCGCTGGGCGGTGTGTGGCTGCTCGATCAACTTTGGAAGAAGCTTGGCATCGGCGAAGCGATCACACGACGGCTTGCCGATCGGGAATACCGCATGCCGGTGGAACGCGCCATCTTTGCCATGGTGGCCAACCGGGCGTTGGCACCTAGCAGCAAGCTGGCCATGGAAGATTGGGTGGATCGTGAAGTAGTTATTCCGGACCTTCCGGCATTTGACGTGCAGCATGGCTACCGGGCGATGGATTTCCTGCTCACGTCGGAAGAAAGCATTCAGCGCGAAGTGTTTCATACGGTAGCGGATTTGTTGAACCTGGAAGTCGATCTGCTGTTCTTCGACACGACCTCCACGTATTTTGAAACGGAAGAGGACGACGAAGACGATTTTCGCAAAACCGGTTATTCGAAAGACCATCGCCCCGACCTTCCGCAAGTGGTGATCGGTTTTGCCGTCACGCGGGAAGGCATCCCGATTCGCTGTTGGGTATGGCCGGGCAATACGTCGGACATGAACGTGGTGCCGCAGGTGAAGAAGGACTTGATCGGTTGGAAACTCGGGCGTGTGGTCACCGTCGTCGACCGCGGTTTCTCCTCCGAGGACAATCTGCGGGTGTTGCAGCAAAGCGGCGGTCACTACATTGCCGGGGAGAAAATGACGTCGGGCAAACCAGCAGTGGAAGCGGCACTGGCACATCCGGGACGATTCAAAACGATCCGCGACAACCTGGAAGTCAAGGAAATTGTCGTGGGGGATGGCGAAGCTCGCAAACGATACGTGCTCGTCCGCAATCCGGAGGAAGCCAGGCGGGATGCCGCCCGGCGCGAAGCGCATCTGGAGCGGCTGCGCACAGAGCTTGCCCGATTGAAGGAACTGGACGGCGAAGCGCATACCCAGGCCCACTGCCGTCTTCACAGCCATCCGACGTACAAGCGATATCTCAAGACCGACAAGCGCGGCAATCTGCGGATCGATCTGGCCGCCGTCAAAGCGATGGAGCATTTGGACGGCAAATACTTGCTGCGTACTTCAGACGATACGTTGTCCGCGGAAGATGTGGCACTTGGGTACAAACAATTGCTGCAGGTGGAAGCCGCGTTTCGGACACTCAAGCAATCGTTGGAACTGCGGCCGGTCTACCACCGAACAGAAGAACGGATTCGCGCGCACGTCCTGCTTTGCTGGCTAGCCTTGATGCTCATCCGGATTGCGGAAAACCAGACCGGCCAAACGTGGCGCGATATTCGTTCCCTCATGCAGACGTTGCATCTGGTT
>Ga0207792_100766_pt1 | contig 4187 bp, 2 predicted proteins | sample CeladaPassaB1F06_FD_187483 | JGI IMG/M metagenome (GOLD analysis project Ga0207792, IMG submission 187483) | Cellulose-adapted microbial communities from the Joint BioEnergy Institute, USA - Passage B1F06 (SPAdes) (version 2) | ecosystem: Engineered > Bioreactor > Continuous culture > Unclassified ...
ATCACGCCACCAGCGAACAGTTTCACAGCGAAATCAAGACGGATCTCGATCTGGAGCGGTTGCCGGCCGGGAAGTTTGCAACGAATAATCTCGTACTGCATGCAGGCGTGTTTGCCTACAATCTGCTGCGCATCATCGGTCAGGAAAGCCTGCGCAAAGACGACGCACCGATTCGCAGCAACGTGCAGCGCCGCCGAATCCGAACCGTTATTCAAAACATCATCTACATGGCGGTGCGACTGGTTCGACATGCGCGGAGTCTGATCTTCAGCTTCGGAAAACACAGTCCCTGGTCACCGGTGCTGGAGCGAATCTACCGGACGTTTGCCTGATGCGAGAAAGAAGACGAAACCGTTATGGGATGGCCTGGCGAAAGACCTTTGTTCGTCAGGTCTGTTCGACATGGCCAAAACCGGTGGTACAAGTCATGATGCGCCCTTCTGCCAGCGGGCGAAGCAGTTGGTTCGTAATGAACATGGAAATAGTCCGGTCAAGATCCGGTTTCAGGAATAAGGTTCCGGGAGGATTCATAGAAGTTCACGGATTCAGGTTATAAGGCTTCTTTTTCCCAGCGTCTCCGTTCTTCATTCGGAACGGAAGTCCGCCCGGATGATCACACTTTTGAAACCGCTTCTTTCATCATGTCGTAGTCCATCGGACCCAAGAAGGTTTCCCGGATCACGCCGTCGGCGTCCAGCAGGAATGTCGTGGGGTAGGAGGCGATCCGGTAGGTTTGCATGACGGCTCCTTCCCTGTCCAGCACGATGGGGAACGTGAGCTGCTGCGCTTGGGCGAATTTTTGCGCGTTGTCCGGATGTTTTTCGATTGCCGTCAGGTTGACCCCCAGAATCACCACGTCTTTCGATTGATACTCCCCGTAAAACTTCTGCAAATGGGGCATTTCCGCCTTGCACGGCGGACACCAGCTCGCCCAGAAATTGACCAGCACCTTCTTTCCCCTGAAATCGGACAGGCGAACCGTGTTCCCCTGCAAATCCTCCAGCGCAAAATCCGGGGCAAGCCGCCCCTTTCGGATGCCCGTCTCCGGGCCGGCTTCTCCCGCTTCCGTCACGGGGCCGATGTCCGAAGAAGACTTGTGCAGATAATCATACGTGCCGTAAGCGACAAGCCCGATCAAAACGAGCAGCGCGATCAGGTTATTTTTCCTCCGCACGGAATCCACCCCGTTTCCCCTTCCCGTCCAGCCACACCCAACCGGTCAATCCCGCGGCCGCCAGCAGGAAAACGAGCTGCGGTTTGCCGAAGGACAAAAACCACACCGAACGGTCGGGCACCAGAAACCACAGAAAAGCATGTCCCAGCGAAAACCAGATGGCGTGCGCCACGCCGGAAGGCGTATCGGATCGGGTGGAGAAATTCAAAAGCGAAACCAGCAGGACCGCCGAAAATCCCGCGCTGGCCGCGTGAAACCAGGCCGGCTCCCCTCCGGCCACGGCCAGCAGCGCCTCGCGGGCCGTCCAGCCGGCGAATACAAACGCGGCGAAATGATCGAACGCCGCCCGGACGGACATGCGATGTTTCCGGACTTTGAGCCCCAAATACACCGCGGCCGCCAGACCGGCCAGCCATTCCCCGCGTTCCCCGCCGTCGAAATAGATCAACGAAACCGGCTGCCGCGCGGCTTCCGCCGGATGGAAAAGCACATAACCCGCTTTCCAGACGATCAGCCACAGCCAGAACGCGTTGGACGCGAGGGAAAGGATGAGCCCCCGTTCCGGCGAATTTCGAAGACGGTACCGCAACACGAGCCAGCTGGCCGTCCCGAAAAGGAGATACGAAACCAGTTGTCCGTTCAGAACCAGGGAACCGATAGGTATGCCGCCCAATCCGCCGCCTCCTTGCAGACGAGGATCGCCTTTGTACAATATGTTCTACGCTCGAACGCCCATGACCGCTTCATGAATCAGAAAAATTGTCCGCGAAACCAAAACGCCCATGAAACCACAGCGGTTTCATGGGCGTTTGCCGTTGACGGGATGGTGCCGGTGATAGGAGTCGAACCTACACGGGGGGCTACCCCACGCGATTTTGAGTCGCGCGCGTCTGCCAATTCCGCCACACCGGCATAAAAATGGCGCGCCCTAAGAGATTCGAACTCCTGACCTTTTGATTCGTAGTCAAACGCTCTATCCAACTGAGCTAAGGGCGCGCGTGGATGGAGGCGCCACCCAGATTCGAACTGGGGATAAGGCTTTTGCAGAGCCCTGCCTTACCACTTGGCTATGGCGCCGTATAAACATTTATGAAGATAAAATGGAGCGGACGACGGGACTCGAACCCGCGACCCTCGCCTTGGCAAGGCGATGCTCTACCACTGAGCCACGTCCGCATGCAGATGGCTGGGGATCCAGGATTCGAACCTGGGAATGACGGAGTCAAAGTCCGTTGCCTTACCGCTTGGCTAATCCCCAATGATGTATGGATGGGGCGATCGATGGGATTCGAACCCACGAATGCCGGAGCCACAATCCGGTGCGTTAACCACTTCGCCACGACCGCCACGGGAATGCGTTGGCAGGGGCAGCAGGAGTCGAACCCACACTAACGGTTTTGGAGACCGCTGTTCTACCATTAAACTATGCCCCTGCGGGAGATGGTGGAGGGTGATGGATTCGAACCACCGAACCCGAATGGGAGCTGATTTACAGTCAGCCGCGTTTGGCCACTTCGCTAACCCTCCACGATGCAAAAACACCTGGTGCCGGCGAGAGGACTTGAACCCCCAACCCACTGATTACAAATCAGTTGCTCTGCCGATTGAGCTACGCCGGCAGAAGCCGGTTCTGTGCGTGGTGGCTCGGGACGGAATCGAACCGCCGACACGAGGATTTTCAGTCCTCTGCTCTACCGACTGAGCTACCGAGCCGGCACGGAAATGGCGGAGCTGACGGGATTCGAACCCGCGATCTCCAGCGTGACAGGCTGGCATGTTAGGCCTCTACACCACAGCTCCGTGTGGCCGGAAAGCTCCGGGAAAAAGCATGATGAAATTGGTTGCGGGGGCAGGATTTGAACCTGCGGCCTTCGGGTTATGAGCCCGACGAGCTACCGGACTGCTCCACCCCGCGGCGAAAAAGGGGCTTTCCCCGGATGATTGAGAGAAGGTGGTGACCCGTAGGGGATTCGAACCCCTGTTACCTCCGTGAAAGGGAGGTGTCTTAACCACTTGACCAACGGGCCACGTAACTGGCGGAGAGAGAGGGATTCGAACCCTCGAGACGCTGTTAACGTCTACACGATTTCCAATCGTGCTCCTTCGACCAGCTCGGACATCTCTCCGCGGTTGGCTCCCCGAACAGGACTCGAACCTGTGACACCTCGGTTAACAGCCGAGTGCTCTACCGACTGAGCTATCGGGGAACGACGGCTGCCGACGTCCGGCCTTTACGGCGAAGGGCTTGCAGCGCTGGCGGCGGCCTTGCGAACCGTGCCGTCCAAGCGCCCGCAGGCACCGGAAATCCGCGTGCTTTTCCGCCGCTTCCGCCGCCGGACGCGGCGACCCTGTCCGCGCAAGGCGCGGGTTGTTGGTAAGGATGGTGGAGCCAAGCGGAATCGAACCGCCGACCTCCTGCTTGCGGGGCAGGCGCTCTCCCAGCTGAGCTATGGCCCCATGCCTTTCCTTGCGCGGTTGCGGTGATGGTGGGCCTTAGTGGACTCGAACCACCGACCTCACCCTTATCAGGGGTGCGCTCTAACCAACTGAGCTAAAGGCCCGTGAAGCGGATCTTCCGCACCCCTTGTCGGGGTCGGGTGACCCGGCTTGGCAGCGTCCTACTCTCCCGGGACCTCCCGGTCCAAGTACCATCGGCGCTGGAGGGCTTAACGGCCGTGTTCGGAATGGGAACGGGTGTTTCCCCTCCGCCATCGCCACCAAACCGGTCTTTCCCCATCTGAAAGAGCTCTTCACTCTTTCAAAACTGAACCCGAGCGCCTAAAGACTCCCTAGAAAGGAGGTGATCCAGCCGCACCTTCCGATACGGCTACCTTGTTACGACTTCACCCCAATCATCTGCCCCGCCTTCGGCGGCTGGCTCCCTGGCGGGTTGCCTCACCGACTTCGGGTGTTGCAGACTCTCGTGGTGTGACGGGCGGTGTGTACAAGACCCGGGAACGTATTCACCGCGGCATGCTGATCCGCGATTACTAGCAATTCCGCCTTCATGCAG
>Ga0207792_100814_pt1 | contig 3800 bp, 3 predicted proteins | sample CeladaPassaB1F06_FD_187483 | JGI IMG/M metagenome (GOLD analysis project Ga0207792, IMG submission 187483) | Cellulose-adapted microbial communities from the Joint BioEnergy Institute, USA - Passage B1F06 (SPAdes) (version 2) | ecosystem: Engineered > Bioreactor > Continuous culture > Unclassified ...
CTCACAGGAGCTTCCTCCTTCTTGGTGCGTGTTTTGGCAAACTCACTTTACCAAGGGAGAAGCTCTTTTTCTATGTTCGCTTTTTCCAATTCCTACACCCACGGAAATTTTACACTAACTATTTCTGATTCATCTAATTCAGTCTTGTTAATAGTAACAAAATATTGACCCTTTTCCATCCTCTTTAGTTCTTTATCAATATACATTAGCAGTTTAAATTTAGCCGAACCATTCGGTTTAGAATACGATCCATCATGTATTAAAAAATTAAGATTATCTCTAATTTTAAGTCCATATAACATCCACGTTAAATCAAACATATTAATTTTCATATGCAATCGACCGTGGGATTTTTCATCATCTATTGTGCAACTTATTTTTACCCTACCAGTTGTTGCATTTAGAGAAGTATCGTTTACTAACTCAATATCAAATACACCAGTTTCATCATATGCTACTGATACAAGTTTATTAAACAATTCCTTTATCTCAGATATCTGAGTTTCATAATTTTTAAATACATCAAGTTTCATCTCTATTTGTCTTAAAATTTCTTGTTTAATCCTATTTATTTGTGCAGTTATATTTGTCTTTTCTTGATACATATTTATCTTTACTCTAACTTGAGCTAATTCTTCATACTTCAGATTCCTATCCTCGTTTATTTTTGTTAAATCTGAAATAATATCGGTATTTTTAAATGAGTTTGCATGTCTTTGAATAATTTTATTTAATTGCTCAATCCTTTTCTTAATATTATCAATTTGATAATCAATCTCACTTATTTTATGAGAGAAATACTTGCCTCTACTGTCCACCATAAAATCATAAAATTTTTTTATTTCTTCCTGATTTTTCTTAATTTGATCAGGAAAAAACCCCACTAATTGCGTGTAAAATGGCTCTATATCATTCATAAGCTTGATTTGGTCTAATTTAGCTTGCAAATCATCAATATTATTTTGATACTGTTTTTTTATGTGTTGAAGTTCAAATAATTTGTTTTGGAGTTCATTGTATTCTGTCTTAGCAACTTTATAACCCTCTGCATCTTTAACAAGTTTTTTTGTTATATTAACTTTATGTATTATCTTATCTAACTCTTGAATTTCCCGATTTAATTTTTTTTCTCTCAATTTCAACTCACTAATTTCGTCCTTTAGCGAATTAATTACATTCAATTTTTGATTGTATTCTCTCTGTTCCTTTTTATACTTGGCTATTTCTTTTTCAAAATCATGAGGGAGGCCAAACAAAAATGCAAGGTAACTTGCTTGATTCATTGCATTCCTGTTAGGTAAAACAATATCTACAAACCCAGTTTTTTCATCTCGGATTATATATTCCCGTAAAGCTGAAAATGAAGGCTCATTTGGTTTCAAACCAACGATAACATCATTTATATAATCTTTGTAATCATCATCCTCTTTCTCGATCCAATCACTTAAATTAAATGAGACCACATTCTCAGGAAGGATATATCCTTTTTGCGGCACATTTATCAATCTGGCTAAATAATAAGGTTTTGCTTCATTAGATCTTACTTCTAGTATTAATAAAATATCCTTTTCGATTAGAGTTTGCTTACCAATAAAATCAACAGGACAAGCCCCACCCAATAAAAAATTAATAGATTCAACCATCGTGGTCTTTCCTACACCATTAGTTTCTTGTCCTTTTTCTTTTTTTTCTCCTAAAATAACATTAAGTCCAAAAGGGTTAAACTGATATTCCTTAAGAATATCTTTATCACGATAACTATAAATAATAAGCCTTTTTAATATCATTTTTCTTCTTCCTTAATCACCAGATTGTTTTTTAAATTAATTAAACCAAAAGAAAACAATAAAGTAAGAGATAAATAAAGAATTCGTTCAATATTCAAATTAAGTTGGATATTTCTTGTTCTGGCGAATTCTAAAAAAAGCTGATCAATGTGTTTTTGTTTATCTAATAATTCATATAAAATTTTTGAAGTAACTAGAACATTTTCTTCCACAGTTTGATATTTACTCATTAAAAAGAAATTCATTTTTATTTACACCTTTTGTCGTTTATCTTCATTAAAAATATCGCATTCATGTATACTCCAAAATATTAGTATTCGAATATATATTTTAAGTTTCTGTTCCGAATATTTCACTTTATTTCCATATTTGTTATATAAGTTGTTCACCATTTGTAGCAAAATTAAATCGCCATTTTCGTAATTTTGATAAACTTGTTGGTATTCTGTAATAATAATGTTGGGTATAATTAGCCTTTTATCTATACCAAAAAAGGATGTGGTATTAAGAATCCTGTTTATAATCGGAAAATATATCGAAAAATTATCAAATTGTTTTTTAAACGTTTTTGAACATAACATATTGACAAACTTCTCTGTAATATCTTTCGAAATTAATGGTTCTTCAGTATAACTCGCAGAATTTATGGCTGTGTGAAATTCAACCAAGAAGTCTCTAAATTCATCCTCATTAACATCAATCTCTGTTTGATCATCTACAACCTCAATTTTATTTTTAAGTCTTTTTATCTCAAGATAATAAGCCCCTTCTTTTGTCTTCCGTCCTACGGTATTATCAATATGCCAGAATTCATCTCTACTATTCCACTTATGATAAACGACTTTACCTGATCCATTGTCTATATCAACAACCCCTGTGATAAAAAGTGAATCAGCGAAGTTGTCAACCGTTATTGAACCTGCGGTAAATTCATGAGTTTCACTAAAATTATCAACTTCATGGTGGTAAGCCGCTTTATGGACATGGCCATTTAAGTAAATGTCAATATTCGAATCCGAAAACCTATTTAACAAACCACTTTTTTCCGATGGATGAATGCACTCAATAGTATGATGACCAATAGCTATGTTGATCGACCTATTATTTGGAATCCCTTTCAAAGCGTCGTAGAGTTTGTTTAAACCTACAAGGATTCTCCCCTCTGCATTATCTATTCCTGCTACTAAACAAGTATTAATATGTATGACGTTCAGTCCTTCACGACTTTTTACAAAATGTAGTGCATCTTTTGGGTACTCCTCACCAAGATAATTTTTATAAAAATCAAAAAAAGGTTGTTGTAGCGACAAAAGGGTTTGATACGTTCCTTCATCCAACTCGTTAATTTCTTTCATTGCATTTTCGTTACTTATTATATCTTTAATCAATCTTTCAGCCATTTTATTACGTCTTATATCATGGTTCCCTGGAACCATAAATAGACTGTCTTTTTTAATTTCCAAAGCCTGTAATACACTATCTAAAAAACTAACAACTTCGTTATCATAATCACAGCCTTTATCAGCTATATCACCAGTAATAAAAAGATAATCTACATCATCTTTAAGTGAACCAAGGTATTCAATTAATTTGTCTCTCATTACTTTTGTCTCATATGATTTATACATAAAGTGTATATCTGAAAGATGTGCCCACTTAATAAGCATACAATCCCTCTTTATATCCATTTTTCGAATCAATATTTCGACAGATCTTTCCCATTTCCTTCATAAGGGAAATACACCCTGAATCCGTGATCGTCCGCGGATAGTTTTGGAACCTGATTCCTGAAACCGGTAATTTTAGTCTTTTTTTCTGTGATGGTCATAAGAACTGGCTTTTTACGATGGCAGAAGGACGCATCATAGCTTGTCAATTCAAATCTATGAATGCCAAACAGACCTGGCGGACGACAGGTCGTTCCAAAGCGTCTCCTGCATCATGTCCGTGTCATGCAAACGCCCGGTAAACCCTCTCCAACACCGATGACCAGGGACTGTGCTTTCCGAAGTT
>Ga0207792_100846_pt1 | contig 3642 bp, 4 predicted proteins | sample CeladaPassaB1F06_FD_187483 | JGI IMG/M metagenome (GOLD analysis project Ga0207792, IMG submission 187483) | Cellulose-adapted microbial communities from the Joint BioEnergy Institute, USA - Passage B1F06 (SPAdes) (version 2) | ecosystem: Engineered > Bioreactor > Continuous culture > Unclassified ...
CGCATGCTCCTTGTATACGTTTCGTATATCGGTATACGCGAGTATACCGCGGCAACAAGCAAAAAAAGCGTCGAAAATCCTGGAATGTTACTGCTAAAAGATAACGTCCAATTGCTGGCGGAATTGCCTGTCCGGAAGTTGCCGGATATAATGACCCTATCACAGGAAAGGAAAAGGATGCCTCCCATGATGTGGGCCTGAGGCAACAGGCTCACGGGATGCATCCCCAACCCAACATGGTCATTGTATCAAAGTATGAGCTGGTTGAGAAGTAAGCGTCAAACTGTCCCCACCTTCAAACTGGGATCTTAATCTGCGAAGATAAAGGCAACCAATCCCTCAACGGAGGTTGCCTCTACGTATGACAGATAAAGAACAACGCCGACAACTATGGCAAGACCGGATCAACGCATACCGCGCCAGCGGATTAACCTTGAAAGCCTGGTGTGCAGCGAACGGCTGTACCATCGACCAAATGAAATATTGGCTTTACAAATCGAAGGAACCCAACTCCTCAACAACAACCATATCCATGGATGAACCTCAAAAACTGCGCTTTGTTCCGCTGGCGGTTTCCGCTGACGTCGAAGCTCCGCTTCTCCTGCGCATTGGTCCAGCCCAAATCGAACTGCGTCCGGGCTTCGATCCCCGTTTGCTTCGCGATGTGGTCAAGGCATTAACGGAGGTGGCGTCATGTTGACGATTCCCTCGCCGCAACACATTTATCTGGCCTGCGGACCGACGGATTTGCGAAAATCGATCGATGCCCTCGCCGCTCTCGTACAGGAGGGATTCGGACTCAATCCTTTCACGCCCAGCCTCTTTGTCTTCTGCAACCGTCAGCGCGACAAGCTGAAGTTGCTGTTCTGGGATCATAATGGCTTTTGGCTGTTGTATCGCCGGCTCGAGCGCGGCACATTTCAGTGGCCAGGCGACAATGAAGGTGTCCTCACGGTCTCCCCGCGCCAATTGCGCTGGCTGTTGGACGGACTGACGTTGGAACAGCGCAAAGCGCACCCGCCGGTGCGGGTTCAGGCCGCCATATAGCAAAATATACCTTTCTGTTTTCGTCACATTTCCAGGTAGGATTCGCCTGCGGGGTAGCGAATTTGAAAGGTATGGAAAAACGAGCGGAATCCCTGACCCTGGAAGAACAACTGAAAAAGCTCGAGCATGAAAACGAGACGCTCAAGGCGCTGGTGCGTTGGTACGAGGAACAATTCAAGCTGGCGCAGCGTCTGCGTTTCGGCTCTTCCAGCGAAAAGACGCATCCGGATCAACTGTCGCTGTTCAACGAAGCGGAGGCCGTGGCGGATCCGTCGGGGGAAGAACCGACGCTGGAGAGCGTCACGTACACACGCAAAAAGCACAAAGGTCAGCGCGACATCAAGCTGAAGAACCTGCTCACCGAACGGGTGGAACATCGCCTTCCGGAATCGGAGCAGACGTGTGCTTGCTGCGGCGGCGCGCTGCACGAAATGAGCACGGAAGTACGACGCGAACTGAAGGTGATTCCGGCCGAAGTGAAAGTCGTGGAGCATGTCCGCTATGTGTACGGTTGCCGGCACTGTGAGCGCCACGGCACGGAGACGCCTGTTGTCACCGCGCCGATGCCCCGCCCCGTTCAAGCGGGCAGTCTCGCGTCGCCTTCCAGCGTCGCATACATCATGAGCCAGAAATATGTGGAAGGGTTGCCCCTGTACCGCCAGGAACAGCATTGGGCCCGGTTTGGCGTGGAATTGTCCCGGCAAACGATGGCCAACTGGATGCTTGTCGGCGCGCAGTGGTTGAGCCGTTTGTACGAGCGGATGAGGATGCACCTGCTGCGGCAGGACATCCTTTATGCGGATGAGACGACACTGCAGGTGCTCCGGGAGCCCGGACGAGCCGCGGAACAGAAATCGTATCTGTGGCTGTATCGAACCGGTCCTTCTGGCCCGGCGATCGTTTTGTACGAATACCAGCCGACGCGGGCAGGAGAACATCCGAAACGCTTCTTGGAGGGCTTTACGGGTTACCTGCACACGGACGGTTACGAAGGCTACGATCAGGTGGCCGGCGTGATGAGAGTAGGCTGCTGGGCGCATGCCCGGCGCAAATTTTTCGAGGCGGTTCAAACGCTGCCCAAGAATGTGCCATCCGCCGGCACGGCAGCGCAGGAAGGATTGGATTTCTGCAATCGGCTCTATGCCATTGAGCGAAAAGCCGAAGGATTGCCGCCCGAACAGCGCCTCAAAATCCGTCAGGAGCAGAGCCGCCCTGTACTGGATGCTTTTTTGGCATGGCTGTTAAAGCAAAAGCTGTGTTTAGGTTTGCTGTTGTTTTTTTCTTGTTTCTTGGTGTTAGGAGGCAAACCGTGCTTGTCGCAGACTGGTTTCGGTCTCAAACGTGCTGGGCGTGCATGCGGCCACAAACATCGATCGGATAAGCGCTTGTCTGGAAAGTTCTTTGTTCTCCTGGAGGAACTTGAACCATGCAAGGTAGTTGTCCATGTACTTGCTGGCAACGCCGGCAAACCGGCTAAGCCAACGTTTGTAGAGTGAATGGTAGTTGTTCACATTCTGGATGTGATAGACGCCTTTCACTCGTTTGGATTCGGTCGATTTGAAACGATAATGCGCAATGCCTCTCTTCGATGCAAAGGTCTTGAATGCTCGCCAAGCGTCGGTACAAAGGATGTTCTGCCTGGAGATCCGGGGTGCAATGTGCTTTTCTAGATGGCGGGTCAAGATCCGACCACGGCATATCGCCTTGCTGAAGGTCTGTTTCGTCCGGTCCTGGACCACCAGCACACAGACGAGTTGATCGCTGATGCCGCGTTTGGAAACACCGCCGCGTTTGCGAGGCTTTTCCACTTTACGGGAACCCTTCTCGGAGTAGGCGAAATACGTTTCATCCATCTCCACAATGCCCTCGAAAGGGGGGACGGACTCCATGTTCTTGAGAGCGGTCAGTACCTTGTGCCGCCAGTAGAACAACCGCTCATGCCGTACGCCCAGGATCTCGGCGCATTTGCGCAGGGAGTGGCCTTCCAGCATCAGCTCGATGTAGGACACCCACAATTCCTTGTTGCGACTACGGTGCATGGGCGTGCCGGTGAGGTCGTTGAACGTTTTCCCGCAATGCTTGCACAGGTATCGCTGGCGAGTCACCCGTGATCCGCCGTAAGGCGACTTAAAAGTGCCGTTGCGGATCGCCTTGTTGTGGCCGCAATGCGGACAGGTAAAACCGGTTTTGTGTTTCTGTTCACGAATCTCTTCAATCAAGCGTGAAGCGGCCGACTCTGCCGCATCGAACTCTTTGGAAAGCATCAAATGCACTTTCTTGCGATCGGCCGGGGAAAGGCTCTGCAGAAGACGCGTAATATCTTTGAAGTCCATAGCACACCTCTACGAATAAATGTTCTTATTATCAGTATAGAACATTCGTTCGTATAATGCAATTTTTCAACAATGAACCAAAACACAGCTAAAAACTTAAAAAATTCGACATGAAGAACCAAAATCAGACAGCTCCGTCGTCATTTTTCGCAAACACACACAATGGATACTTGATTCTTCCCGGAAAAACATGTAAGTTTTTTAATACATGCGTTCTATATCAATTGTGGAAGGGGGTCTCCCGAATGAAAGAACAGGGAAT
>Ga0207792_101019_pt1 | contig 2926 bp, 5 predicted proteins | sample CeladaPassaB1F06_FD_187483 | JGI IMG/M metagenome (GOLD analysis project Ga0207792, IMG submission 187483) | Cellulose-adapted microbial communities from the Joint BioEnergy Institute, USA - Passage B1F06 (SPAdes) (version 2) | ecosystem: Engineered > Bioreactor > Continuous culture > Unclassified ...
CGGACGGTGATCCCCGTGACCGTGGTCATCGGGACCAGCTTGGCTCCCAACTCCCGCGCGCGCTCCAGATACCCTGCCACCACCGCGAAGGGGGACACGAACCCGCCCCGTGGCGTGTGGCACCCCCCAAGCACCCCCTCCGGCAGCAGCGGCTCAAGCTCCCGGAGCTTGTCGCCGGACAAGACCTCGACCTCGATCCCCACCGACCGCTGGCACTCAGCCCAGTCGATCACATCCGCGAGGGACTCCTCCGTCATCCCCACCCGAATGACCCCAGTGGGTTGGAAATGGACCTCGCGCCCCAGGCACTCACTCAGCGATGCATACAGGTCCGCGCTGCGCCGGCTCAGATCGGCCATCAGGCCAGGCGGTCTGGGAGAAAGCGACACGAGGCCGACATTGGCACCCGAGGCCTCACTGCAGAAGTCGCCGCGCTCCACGACGACCGCGTCCACCCCGGCCTCCGCCAGGTGGAACGCCGTCGCCGCACCAAACACCCCAGCCCCGACGACCACCACATCCGCCCGGCGCGGCAAGGCATCAGCTACCAGCATCCCGCTGCCCCTGCATCCATCACGTCACCGCCCCGAAACCCGTCCAGTCGAGTTCCGCCACCCGTCCCCGCCAGCGCCAGGTTCCAACACCGCCGACCCCCAAACCCGAATTCGGAGGCCAGCACCCACGACCGAACCGGCAGCCGGCGGCAGGCATCCCGCCGACATCCTTCCCAATCGATTGCCCTAGGCAACAGTTCCGCGGCGACGATAACGCAGTGGCACAGAGCCGTCAATGAACGTCGCAAATAGCCCTGGGCAGTCTGTGGCCTTCCCGAGGGACCACGGACACCTCGCTGATCATCCTCCCATCGCGCCGCAACTGTAGTGTGCGGGCAGAGACGAACCATCCGCGGCCATCCACGCGACGACCGCAGGACATTCTTTAATAAGCCCGCCCATGATGGACGGCTAGGCGCCAGTCACTCTTCGCACAGCCACCCCACTGCGAGGGGACGGCGATCACCATAACCCCAGGACGCTCAAAGGCCAACTTGCGACCACGGCTCGGCCGACGTGAGCTAGCTACTTATCCGACTCAATATGGTCGCCTGCAACGTCCGACATCATTTTGCCGCTACGGCTGCATGTGCACTACTTTCTCTTTCACCCAACAGTCCTGTTTCCTTTTCTAAATGACTCTGGTATAGTACAAGCGAGCAACATCCAGAATGGGAGGAAAGGGGAAACGGGGAGAGGCATGTTCGTTCGCGCGATAGTCGTTGCCGTTATAGGTCTGTTCCTGGTTGCCTGTACCGAGAGTGATGTCACCCCCACGCTAGTACCAACAGGAACAAGCGCGGTGATCGCGGAGGTGGAGCCGACGCCCACGCCTTCTCTCGCATCAACGCCGACACCCCGACCAACCCCCACACCAACGCCGACACCCACGCCACGGCCCACATCGACCCCGACGCCGATTCCCACTCCGACACCGGAGCCAACTCCGTTGGTGTATGACGGATCAGGAGACGATGTAATCGACATTCAGAAGCCGGGCGGCCCGTCAGCGCCCGCGCTGCTTTACGTGCGCGGTAATGCCGAGTCTCGGCATTTCGCCGTAAAGGGTTACGACGCAACGGGGAGTTCCACCGGGCTGCTGGTGAACACGACCGATCCGTATGAAGGGGTCCGGCCACTGGACTTCATGCAGGGGGAGTTTACCTCACGGCTGGAAATCAGCGCGAATGGTCCTTGGTACATCGAGGTGCGACCCATCAGCAGCGCACGAGTCATCCAGGCGCCCGGCACTATCGAGGGAATCGGTGACGACGTCTTCCGCGTCAGCGGCAGGACCGACACAGCGACCATCCGGGGGAACGACGCTAGCCGACACTTCGCCGTCATTGTCTACGGCGACGAGCGGCGCCGACTAGTCGTGAATACTACCGATCCCTACGACGGCCGGGTCATCGTGGGACAAGCAATCATGGTTGAGGTGGATGCCGAAGGTCCCTGGGCAATCACATTTGAGTGAGTCGAGCTCACCAATGTCAGGTAGAGTTGACGAGCCCGTTTGGCGCAGACGTGCCCCGCTCCGGATCCGAAGAGATGAGGAGCGTTGGGTGACTCCCAAGAACGGTCCGTGGCTATTGCATGCCGTACTGTGCGATAGGGTGCAGCAACACTCCGACGGGACTTCGGATATCCTGGGCATCTAAGGTGTCTATGGTGTCTCAATTGCCGCAGGGGACCTCGCTCCTGCCCTGGTGCCCGTGCGGTTGGCGCTGAGATTCGCTTCGGCCTCCGAGGGCCGGCACCAGTTAACGCTCCTCCCCTCCGATCAGGACGACCGTGCGCATCCAGTCAACGCCGCGACGCTGGAGCTAGTCTTATCCGGGCCGGGACCGATCCGAGTACGGCGTCTGCTCGCGGAATTCCACAACACGCCACTGAATGAAGGGCCGGCGTGGATCAATGTCCTCCTCGATGGCCGGAAAGTGACGCGCGTGCCCTTGGTACTTCGGTTCGTCACCACAGAGGCGTGATCTTACCGAGCCAAGGAGACGCCCAACCCGAGGCCAGCCCGAACAATGCTGGCACCCGCTCGTTGGCACTGCACTGATTGAACTAGGCGACGGCGTACCGCCCTCGTGGCAGAAAGTCGTGTGACCGTTCGAAGCACGGGGGCGGTCATCTGAGGTGGCTGGTCCTGCAGTCGCTCCGGCGTCACCTGCGATCGACTCGCAGGCGCAGGGACCGAGTCTTGGCTACACACCCAAGCTCAAAACGCGAGATCGGGTCAAGAAAGGTGTCAGAGCTAGCAGGCCGCCTCGCGCGCATGAGCCGGGGAAACAGTATTTGTCCCTTGGGAATCGGGAGAATGCTGGGGGTGCCGAAGGTGGGAGTCGAACCCACACGCCCTTGCGGGC
>Ga0207792_101143_pt1 | contig 2556 bp, 3 predicted proteins | sample CeladaPassaB1F06_FD_187483 | JGI IMG/M metagenome (GOLD analysis project Ga0207792, IMG submission 187483) | Cellulose-adapted microbial communities from the Joint BioEnergy Institute, USA - Passage B1F06 (SPAdes) (version 2) | ecosystem: Engineered > Bioreactor > Continuous culture > Unclassified ...
ACCCGGCTGATCGCCTCCCTGTGCTCGACCTGATCCGCAGGCACGTAGGGCCCGCCCTTACGTGGTAGAAATGGTGTCGTTTGTCCGGTCGCAGCGCACCGACGGGGCACCCGTGCATTCGGTCCGAGAAATGACGTGTGGTCAGGGGATTCTACGCACCTGCCTTACGTTTTAAGGAGTCCGCAGCACCACCGTAAACCGTCTCGGGCCGTGGATGCCGTGGACGAGCGTCTGCTCGATGTCGGCCGTCTTGGAGGGGCCGGCCACCCAGAGCCCGAACCCCTGCCACGTCGGCGCCAGTCGGGCGTAGGCTTCGTGCAGGTCGGCCACAAGGCGACGGCCGTCCAGCACGACGATCAGGTGCTCGACCAGAAAGGCGGCGGCCCGGTGGACAAGCGCTTCGTCGTCGAGCCAGACGGCTCCGTTTTCGGCTACGCCCAGCCGCGCAGGGCACACCAGCGCCTCCAGGTCGGCCAGCGCGTGGGGGTCGTCCACGGTTTCCAGGGGCACCGGCCCGGCCAGTCCCGGCACCGTCGAAGCCCATTGCGCCGGAAGCAGGGGTTGCAGTACGGCCTCCAGTTCATTCTCCGGCGCTTCGAGCACCTCGCCCCCGGCCCGCCGGACTTTTTCCACGAAGCGTTCCCGCAGCGCCGCCTCCCCCGCCGCTGCAAAGGCCGGAATCTCGGGCAACGGCGCCGCGGGCGGCCGGTTTCGGCGAATGGCTTCCAGCATATGCCGACGGTCCGGGTCCGACATGGCGTCCGTAGATTTTCGATGGCGTTTCGGTGGAATTTACAGCCTGCCGTTTGAAGCACGACCCGTGCGCTCGTAGTCAGGCACGGAGCGAAGCGGCGTGCCGTCTCGGGTGGCGCCACTGCGGCGGTGCGCCTCTGCCGGGGCAAATGACGACCTTCCTACCAGGTAGGAACGGACCGCTGTGTCTGCCCTGTCGTACCGGATGATGTCCGGTACACAGAAGGTTGCGCCATCATGCACCGCCAGATCAGCGATCCCATATAGGTTCTGAAAACGATTCATCGGACGCGCGTGCTGGTGCGTCCCTGCCGAACCCGCCGGAGCGGTTATCGTTGGGCCGTAGCCGAAGCCCTGGTTTTCCGATACCATTCCAGAAAACTTTCCGCCGGGGCCGGGGGTAGCTCGCGGGCACGTCCCCAGCCGTTCCAGGGGCCATAGAGGACCCGACGTGACAGGCGCCGCAGGCTCCAGCGCAGCAGGCGTCCGCCCCACCGGTAACGCTTCGGCGAAGCCAGCACCCGGGCGGCCAGCTGCATGACGAGGCGCTTCAGACGGGAGGCATAGCGCGGACCGACCTCCTGCCGCCAGGCATAAAGCTGCTCGTCGATGTCGATCTGTACGGGACACACCTCGCGACACGAGCCGCACAGCGATGAAGCATAGGGCAGCGTCCGATAGCGGGTCACGTCGTAGCCTGGCATCAGAATGGCGCCGATCGGTCCGGGCACCGTGGCTCCGTAGCTGTAACCACCGCTCCGGCGATAGACCGGGCACGTGTTCATACAGGCCCCACACCGGATGCACTTCAGCGCCGGCCAGAAGCGCGACAGGCCAAGCCGACGGCTCCGGCCGTTATCGACCAGCACCACGTGCACTTCCTGTCCGGGACGCGGCCGCCCGATGTGCGTCGTGTACACCGTGAGGGGCTGGCCGGTGGCGCTGCGCGCCAGTAACCGCAGAAACACGCCCAGATCGACCAGGCGCGGGATGAGCTTTTCGATGCCCATTGCGGCAATGTGCACCGGGGCCAGGTGCATCCCCAGATCGGCGTTGCCCTCGTTCGTGCAGACGACGAGCGTTCCGGTTTCGGCCACGGCAAAGTTGACGCCCGTGATGGCCGCTTCGGCCTCCAGAAACTTCTGCCGAAGCACCCGGCGGGCGACGGCCACCAGCTCGTCGGGCGTCAGGTTTTCGGGCACGCCGAGCTTTTCATGAAAGAGCCGGACCACCTCTTCGCGACGCAGATGGATGGCCGGGGTCACGATGTGGCTGGGCGGCTGCCGGAGCAGCTGCATGATGCGCTCGCCCAGGTCCGTATCGACCACCTCGATGCCCTGCGCCTCCAGGTAGGGATTCAGGCCACACTCTTCGGTCAGCATCGACTTGCTTTTGACCACGCGCCGCACGTGGCGGGCAGCCAGCAGTTCGTGCACGATGCGGTTGTGTGCGGCGGCATCGCGCGCCCAGTGCACCTGGATGCCGCAGGCGCGTGCCCGGGCCTCGAACTGCTCCAGGTAGCGATCCAGATGCGTGAGCACGTGCGCCTTGATCTCCGAGGCCAGTCGCCGCAGTTCTTCCCATTCGGGCACCTCGGCGGCGGCCCGGTCGCGTTTCAGCCGCACCTGCCAGAGCAGCGCGTCGTGCCACTGCACGCGCTCGGCGTCGGCCGCAAAACGGGCGGCCAGCCGGGCATGATCGACCACGGGCAGTTCGATGAATCCCTCCATCAGTCCGCTCCGGCAAGGATCTCGGCCACGTGCAGAAAACGCAGGGGCAACTGCTCTCGCCGCGCCAGCCCTT
>Ga0207792_101190_pt1 | contig 2460 bp, 2 predicted proteins | sample CeladaPassaB1F06_FD_187483 | JGI IMG/M metagenome (GOLD analysis project Ga0207792, IMG submission 187483) | Cellulose-adapted microbial communities from the Joint BioEnergy Institute, USA - Passage B1F06 (SPAdes) (version 2) | ecosystem: Engineered > Bioreactor > Continuous culture > Unclassified ...
CCGTCGATCCATTTTTCAATGACCATAACGCGTTTCAGTTCGTTCTTTGTCAAGGTGATCTGCTCCTTGCTCATACTGACATTTTCTCGGATCAGTTACACCCTGACAATATCACAGAACAACAACATGTTGAATTTAAAGGATTTACAAGCTTTCAATCTCGCGATATATTGGGAGGTGAGTTTGAGAGAATAGGACCAATTTCATGGGTTATTTGGAAGATTTTATTAACTTTTCTAAGCCGAAGGACCCAATAAATTTATCGATTCAAAGACAAGCTGACTGGTCCGCAAGCCGTTTCCCGTTTTGCTGACCGGCGCTTGTGCATTCCGGGGAGGAGAACCAAAAACAGCATGCACCTGTTTCGATCATGGACGATCGCGTCGGGAGCGACCGCCGTCATGGTGCTGTCGCTCCTCTTTGCGCCGATTAAGGACGGGAAGACGGCAAGCCGTGGAGCCAACTGGCCCGGATCAAGGGATGCCGTCGTTCGTCACCTTGACCAGGGCGGCGGTCCGGGAGGGGCGAAGGCGGAGGCGGAAGTGTCGCCGTCATCGCCGGCGGCGCAGGCGAAACGTCCGCGGCCTTCCGTCGTGTATTACTCCGACCGGGTGGCGGTGCTGATGTACCACCACCTGCAGGAGGAACCCGAGAGAGGGGACATCCTGTCGCCCCGGCAATTCGAGCGGCAGATGGAACTTCTGGCCGAGAACGGTTTCCAGGTGATCAGCGCGGAGAAGTACGCCGCGTTCATGCTGGAAGGCGCCAAGGTGCCGGACAACGCGGTGTTGCTGACGTTCGACGACGGGTACGCTTCTTTTTACGAACTGGCCTATCCGATCCTGAAAAAGTTCGGCTACCCCGCGATCAATTTTGTCATCGTGTCCGGCGTCGACCAGCGCAACAAGCCCGGCATCAAGAAGCTCACCTGGGACCAGATGCGGGAGATGCAACAGGACGGCATCGCATTCATGAACCATACATACGATCTGCATGCGAAGAAAGCCGACGCTTCCGGCAAGGAGGTGCCGCTCACGGGCCGGCAGTACCTGGAGGACAAAGGCCGGCGCGAGACGGCGAGAGAGTACCGGAAGCGGGTGCTGGACGATCTCTTGCTGGCGGAAAAAAGGCTGTCGGAGGAACTCGGCAACGAGCTGCGGATGATGGCTTTCCCGTACGGCTACCATACGGAGGAATTGGTGCACATCACCCGCGAAGCCGGCATCAAGATTATGTTCAGCGTCAAGCACGGACTCGCATCGCGAAAGGACAAGGTGGCGCCCCGGGTGAACGCCGGCCGGTCTGACGTGGAGCCGGAGGAATTAATTCGGACCCTGAAGGTACTGGGGAGTAAGTAAGGTGGAAATTTGGACGATTGGGAGGTAAGTGAGGGTGTGTGATCTGAATGACTCATTTATGATGATGTATTCGATTTGTCGTCGACCTTCAATAGTGCAATAATCCCGAGGGGTCGACGACAAACCGAAGGCCTGAAAAAATCTTATGGCAACAATGGTTTATTGTGATAATATGAAATTACAACTTAATCCGGATTGGTCAATTGATATTCAGTTAACGTTGTAACATCGCGGCATTTTGGGGGTTTGATCGTCCCTATGAGGAATTGAAACTCCGGCCAGCGGCCGGAGACAAGCACCGACGCGGTCGCCAACGCCTGGGGCGAAGGAATCATGGGCGCGGGGGGGCAGGCCTCGTTTCCACCGGGCTTCATCCGACAACCTATCAGTACTGGAGGGTGAGATACAACCCGCAGACCGCCTGGCGTGTCCAGGCGACCCGGCCCGGAGGGGTGCACCACCAGCGGAACGTGGCCCAATACCCGGAATATGCCGTCCGCAACCATACGCAGGGCAACCCCCACGACTGGCTGGACCGCCTGAACAATGCCGTGACGAGGGGCAACATCCAGGGGCCCCAGTCGGAATACCGCCGGCCGGGCAATCCGCTGACGCACCGGCAGATGCACGAGCAGTGGCGATTCGGGCAGTCCGGCAACTGGACGAACATCCCCACGCATGGGCCGTGGACACCGCCCTGGAACCCGAACTACATCTGGCCGAATCCTTTCCCGGCGAACCAGCCGGCGAAGGAAAATTAGAGCGCGCTTTGCGACATCCCCGCGCGGGAGAACTGAACCGCTCCCTGTCTAGTAGACAATCGTCTGGACTCCGTGAATGGCGGAGTCCATTTTTAGTACGCCCAGCATGGGCGTCATCTCTACGGTGAAAGTCCGGAATGGGGGCTGGCGAGCGCCTACCATTAGCCAAAGGCAAGGGTGCCTGCCGCGAGGCGGGATCTGAAGGAAGCCGGAGACAAACGCACGGGCCAAGGTACACGAACTGGATTTGAGGCAGGGTTAGTCGGATGAGTTGCCCAAACACAACGAAATCCAAAGCCGCCAAGGGCTAATTCTGTAAACTCCGGTGGTCGCGGGCGGAA
>Ga0207792_101194_pt1 | contig 2458 bp, 4 predicted proteins | sample CeladaPassaB1F06_FD_187483 | JGI IMG/M metagenome (GOLD analysis project Ga0207792, IMG submission 187483) | Cellulose-adapted microbial communities from the Joint BioEnergy Institute, USA - Passage B1F06 (SPAdes) (version 2) | ecosystem: Engineered > Bioreactor > Continuous culture > Unclassified ...
TACTTTCCCGTTCTCGATCTCAGACAGATAAGCCTTGGAGATACCAGCACGCCGTGCGAGATCAGCGGCGGTAATGCCCTTCTCCATTCTTCGCTGCTTGACCCGCTCAGCCACAGTGTCCATTCCTACTCCCTCCATGGACTTGGCTGACATCAATATACAACAGCGAACGCGAGTTCGCGAACCCTTGACACAGCAAAGGGGTGTACATACAATAACTAACGGTGGTTAGCTATATCGAACCATAGAAGGGAGGTGAGACGTATGACCCGCTGTAAGCAGACCAGTCGGAAGGCCGCGCGCAACGCGAGCCGTGTCCTCCGGGACCCGAAGGCTTCTCGGGCCGCCAAGTCGGCTGCAGGCAGCGCGCTGAGTCAGCGGCAGCCTCGGAAGAGGCGGTAGCACAGCAGGGGCGGCTCCCACGCCGCTCCTGCCCAACGCGAAGGAGCGAATTATGTCCGACATTCTGAAAGCGCAGGTTCCGATCCCCTGTCCGGCGTGCGGGTCATCGCTGAAGGTCTCCCTCGCTGATGTTCAAAGGGGTCGGGTAGTCCGCTGCCCACAGGGGCACGAAGTGCACCTCAAGGAGGACGGAGATAACATCCGCCAAGTCGAACGCGCTATTGATGACTTCAAGCGCTCCATCGAGCAGATCAACCGTCGGTTGAGGCGGTAGCATACCAGCACCTGCCGAGGTGAACAAACTGTGCAGCTGGGGCGGAGCCGGCCAGAGATTATGAGCGGTCCTGCATCTATCCCGTAAGTGGAAAAAAGCACCACCTGCCCGCTACACCCCACACCCGCACCCCTTCTCCCGGAGAAGGCGGCGCTGCTCTTCGGGGGTGTCGACGTACTCGGTCTGGACGGCGGCGCCGGTGGCGAGGGCGGCGGGGAGGGGGCTGCGGTGCCGGTAGCCACGGCGCTGCATCTCGGCGACGAGCTGGTCGTGCCGCAGGAAGAGGGCTTTGCGCTTGCCGCGCCAGCGGCGCGTCTCCGGGTGGTTGGCGAACCCCGGCTTCCCCTGCGTCAGGATCGACCAGAGCGCGTGCAACTCACGGTGCTCGCCGAGAAGATGCTGGCGGCAGAGGCACTCGGGCGGGAGATCCCAAATGCGCATGGGCTGCGTCCAATCGAACCGCTGCTGGCGGGCTGTTGTGGCAACGACCGCACGATGGACCGCTGCGCCCCCGCGCTCCGGCTGACGCAACCGCTCAGCCGCCGGGCTTACGCCTTCCGCGCTGAGGCCCAGAAGTAGACACCGATCGTGCCGAACATGATGATGAGTATGACCGGCAGAAAGGTGACGCCGATACCCGTTGCCTCACCCTGCGCCACCCGGACGATGCTCCACTCGAGGTAGGCGAAGAGCCAGGTCAGCTCCGCCTTCAGCCAGGTCATCAGCGTGCGCGCCAATCCGTACTGCCGCGGCGCGTTCTCCTCGGTGATCACCCGGGGATAGTTGAAGGCATGCGGGAACCGGTTCAGGATCGTGAGCCCGGTATAGAGCACCATCATCACGAGCGGCGGGAAGAGGACAGTCGCCTTACGTCCCCAGGAGTCCGGCTCCCCGGTCACGCCAAAGTGCGTCGGCACCCGGTCGGGCAGGTCGGGCCAGGCATACAGCAGGATGGCAACGGTGACGATGACGCCGACCAGCGCCAGCAACTCCCCCACGATCTCGAACGACGATCGCGGCAGGTCGAGCACCGGTCGCTGTTCTCGCTTCCAGGACGTCCCAGTCATACCGCTCCTTGTGGTAGGTGCTTCGTGTTGCGTGTTCCGTGTTGCGTGCTCCGTAGAGCGCAGGCTATACCGCTAGCTTCCCTCAACACTGGAATCATTATATAGAGAGTCCAATACGGAACACGAAGCACGCAACACGCATCACACATACACCCGGCCTTCGCGCGCGTACCGGCTGTCGCGCGGCCCGGGAAACGCCGGGTCGGTAATGGCCCGGAAGGTCGCGACTGCGGCGAGCAGGCTGTCGAGCGCGTCACCGCCCGTGTCGTCGAGCGCGGCGCGCCGGACCTCAGTAGGAATAGCGACCCGCTCCGCGAGTTCGAGCGCCTCCAGAATCCGGGCCCGGCCGGCGCGGCGCGCCTCACCCCGCCCCTTGTAGGGAGCATAGCGGCCGTCCCGCTTGAGCGTCGACGCCGGGCAGACCTCCAGCAGCCAGGCCCGCCCCGGCAACGCGGGCTGCATCGGGACAACGCAGGCGGCCCCGGCGGCCACCAGCGGCGTCAGCAGGTCGCGGATGCCGGTGTACGTCTGCCGGTAGATTCGAAGGTTGTACGGAGAGAATGGGGTTGCCGCCTCGATGTCGGTCAACCGGCGCAACTCTCGCCCACCGGCCGCGGCAACGTAGGCGCGGCGGAAGGCATCGGCGTCGGGGTACCGCCGGGCGAACCCGCGCGCGAACGACTCCCAGTCCCCCTCGGAGACCAGCCCCGCCGGT
>Ga0207792_101541_pt1 | contig 1983 bp, 4 predicted proteins | sample CeladaPassaB1F06_FD_187483 | JGI IMG/M metagenome (GOLD analysis project Ga0207792, IMG submission 187483) | Cellulose-adapted microbial communities from the Joint BioEnergy Institute, USA - Passage B1F06 (SPAdes) (version 2) | ecosystem: Engineered > Bioreactor > Continuous culture > Unclassified ...
CGGCGGGGGACGAAGGTGCGGGACCACAAGTTTCCTAAGGAAGAGGCGGTGTACAAGCTTCTTTACCTGGAGTCGGAGAGGCAGGCTGCTTCGCGAAGCGAACATCTTGCAGGGAGGTGGGCAGAACGGAAACTAAAGGGGTTCTCGGAGGTGAAGGAGGTGCTGGAGAAGATGCTTCAGGAGCGGTATGCCCCCCGTACACAGACTCTTACACATAACTCTTGACACGACCTGGGGCTCTATGCGGTATAACGGTCAAGTCTGAATAAGTGGGAAACAAAGAAACACGACTTTTTGGTATACTAACACCATGGAGCTGGCCAAACTCAGCCGCAAGGGCCAACTCTCCATCCCCAAGCGCCTCCTCAAGGCCTTGGGCGTGGAGGGGGAGGCCTACTTCCTGGTGGAACTCGCTCCCGAGGGAGGCCTTCTCCTGCGCCCCGCCGGGGTCTACCCCTTAGAGGTCTACACGGAAGAGCGCCTCCAGGAACTCCTGGCCGAGGACACCCTCACCGAGGAGGAGCGCACCCGCCTTGCCGCCCTCGCCCGTTAGGCTCCACCGCCTCTTCCTGGACGCCAACGTCCTCTTCGCTGCTTGCTGGCAAGAGGGGAGAGCGCAGGCCCTTTTGGAGCTGGCGCCGAGGGCCAAGGTCCTCCTCCTCACCTCTCCCCACGCCCTGGAGGAGGCCCGGCGCAACCTGGAGGCCAAGCGGCCCGAGGCCCTGGAGTGCCTTCAGCGGATACGGGAACGGGTGCAGACGGTCCCCGAGGCCCCGATGGCGTTGGTGCGGAAAGCGCTGGCAGAAGGCCTACCCCTTAAGGATGCCCCTATCTTGGCGTGTGCCTGGAGCGCCGGCGCCGAGGCCCTGGTGACCGGGGACCGGCGCCACTTTGGGCACCTCATGGGGAGGAGGGTAAGGGGGCTCTGGGTGGTTTCGCTGGCGGAAGCCCTGGCGGGGGTGATGGGCCTCTTGGAGGACAAGGGTTAGGGGGAAAAGGCCTCAAGCCCGAACGGACGCCAAACCCCATTCCTCCGCCTGCGGCGGGTGAGGGGCTACGGGGTGGTGGTGGTGGACACGCCCCCCGCCCTCCGCTCCGAGGCCCTGGAGGCAGTGCTCAGGGCGGCGGACTACGCCGTCCTCCCCACGCCCCCCGCCCCCCTGGACCTCGAGGCCCTGGTGGAGACGGTGCGCAAGGCCGTCCGCCCCCTAGGGGTGGCCCACCGGGTCCTCCTCACCCGGGTGGACCCCCGGAGCCTGGGGGAGGCCCTCGAGGCCCAGACCGCCCTCATGGAGGCCGGGGTGCCCGCCTTCCACGCCTTCGTGCGGGCCTACAAGGCCCACGAGCGGGCCGCCCTGGACGGCAAGCCCATCACCCGCTGGCGCGGCCCCAACGCCCGGGAGGCGGAGGCGGACTACCGCCGGGTGGCGGAGGAGCTCCTCAGGGAGCTCGCCCGGACCCCGGAAAGGAGGGAGGCGTGAAGCGGAAGCGCCTGGCGGAGCTGGTGAGGGAGGAGGCGGGGGACCTTCAGGAGGCTCCCGCCCCCAGGGAGGAGAGGCCCGGGGAGGCCCCTCACGGGGGGGGCCTCGAGGGCTCCCCGCCGGGCGAGGGCCAAGCGGAGCGCCCCCTCCCCCCCTACCTCACCTACGTCCGCAAGGAGTGCCGCCTCCGCCCCGACCAGCTGGACGCCCTCACCGCCCTGGCCAGGAGGCTGAACCGGGAGCGGAGGGGGAGGGGGGAAAGGATTACTCAAAACTTGCACTTATGCACCCTGGGGATAGTTATGCTCGGGGGACCACTTGAAAGGGGCCGCCGGTTTCCCGTCTGATGACGGGTGCCATGAACCAAGCGGCCCTGTCCCTACTTTGGACCATCCTGGCCCTCATGCCAACCCCCCACCTGCGGGAATCCTTGAAGGCCCTGTTGTTCCTTTTCCTCACCGGTCACGGCAAGGCTAGACCCCAGCACAGCAAGACCAAGTCC
>Ga0207792_101846_pt1 | contig 1724 bp, 1 predicted proteins | sample CeladaPassaB1F06_FD_187483 | JGI IMG/M metagenome (GOLD analysis project Ga0207792, IMG submission 187483) | Cellulose-adapted microbial communities from the Joint BioEnergy Institute, USA - Passage B1F06 (SPAdes) (version 2) | ecosystem: Engineered > Bioreactor > Continuous culture > Unclassified ...
ATCCTTGCGGACCGCAGGACTCGTCGTCCGCCCCCTAAATAAAGCTCCCCTCCCCCAACGTTGGGAGAGGGGTCGGGGGTGAGGGCCAAGCCCCGTTATTGCACCGCCGCCCTGACCTCACGGTACCGCACCAGCGCGCGGTCGATGAAGACGTCAGCGCTGCCGATGTAGCCGGCCGGATCGAGCGCCTGGTCGATCTCGTCTTCGCTGAGCACGGCGCGGATCTGCTCGTCGGCGAGGGCCGCATCGCGCAGCGTGGTGCCGTCCTCGCGCACGCGCGCCACGGCAGCCTGTACTAGGCGGTACGCCGCGGGCCGTCCAACGCGCCGCGCCAGGGCCATGGTCAGCGATTCGGAGATCCCCAGGTTCTCGCGCATCCGCACGGCGTCGACCTCGAGCCCGTCCAGCGCCTGCCGCACCCGCTCGACGGCGCTCGCGGTTGCGAGGAACAGGTCGGGCAGTGCCTCCCACTCGGCCTGCCAGCCGCCGACGGCGCGCTCCTGCTCCTGAGCCATCCCGCTCAGGACCACCGGCACCGCGCCCATCGCCAGCCGCGCTGCGGCCAGGGCGAAGGTCGCATCAACCGGGTTCCGCTTCTGCGGCATGGCCGAGGATCCGCCCTTGCCCGGCGCCGCCCCTTCGGACACCTCACCGACTTCGGTCTGCGCCAGGAGCACCAGGTCGGTGGCGATCTTCGCCATGGCTCCTGAGACGACGCCGAGCGCCGCGGCGATCTCGGCCACGCGGTCGCGCTCAGCGTGCCACGGCAGGTCCGGCACGCCGAGACCCAGGCGCTCGGCCAGCAGCTCCACCACCCGCGTCCCGGCGTCGCCCAGAGAGGCGAGCGTCCCGGCCGCGCCGCCGAACTGAACGACGAGTGCCTCCCGCCGCAGTGCGTCCAGCCGGGCCACCTGTCGGGTGGTCATGCCGAGCCAACGCGCGGCCTTGAGGCCGAACGTGATCGGGAGCGCCTGCTGCATGAGCGTCCGGCCCGGCATCAGTGTGCGACGGTGCTGCTCGGCCAGCGCGGCGCAGGCGTCTCCCACCGCGAGCAGGCGGTCGATGAGAAGCGTGAGCCCGTCCCGCATCTGGAGGACCATCGCGGTGTCGATGACGTCCTGGCTGGTCGCGCCCCAGTGGACGTAGTCCCGCCCCTCCGGCGTGACCTGCTCGGTCAAGGCGCGGACAAGGGGGATCGCCAGCGTCCCGGCGGGTACCGCCGCGCGGTAGAGCGCGGGGATGTCGAAGCGCTCGACCCGGCACGCCGCGGCGATCGCCTGCGCGGCCTCGGCGGGGATGACCCCCGCCGCCGCCTCGGCCTGGGCCAGTGCGGCTTCAAACTCCAGCATCCGGCCCACGTGAGCCTCAGGCGAGAAGATCGCCGCCATCTCCGGCGTGCTGAACATCGGGTTCGCGGGCGACATCCCCCTACTCCGTCGCCGCGTGCGCCTTGGCGGTCCGGGCCTGGAGATCCCGAAGCGCGGTCAACTCCAGTTCCGTCGGCGGGGGCGTGCGCTCCAGGTTATCGGCGAAGCGGAGCGGCCACCCGGTCTGCTCCTGGACCTGCTCGGGCTCAACGCCCTCATGCAGCGAGACGACCGTCAGCTCCTTCGTCTCCGGGTCGGGTCGCATGATGCACAGGTCGGTCACGACCAGCGTCGGCCCCGCCGTGGTCACGCCGCGGCGCTGCCGGTCGTCGCCGCCCGACCCGTGGCCGAGCGACG
>Ga0207792_102278_pt1 | contig 1437 bp, 1 predicted proteins | sample CeladaPassaB1F06_FD_187483 | JGI IMG/M metagenome (GOLD analysis project Ga0207792, IMG submission 187483) | Cellulose-adapted microbial communities from the Joint BioEnergy Institute, USA - Passage B1F06 (SPAdes) (version 2) | ecosystem: Engineered > Bioreactor > Continuous culture > Unclassified ...
GTGACGGATGCTCATGGCACTCGCTCCCGGTTGTCCCGCTCGGGTGGTGGACCGATCAGGCTAGCGGCGTATCCAAGCTCGGAATTGAACAGCCCTAGCCAGCTGTCTGTCAGCCTCGAGAGGTGAACGTGGAAAGGGCGGTTTTCGGCGCGTTCGACGGTCGCCCGAACCAAGAAAGCATCCCCGCAGGAATAGTTCGGGCACGATCGACTGTGCAAATCACCCTGTGCGCCTCAGCGGCTGTCGAGGCGCCCTGGCCGAGGGCACCTCGACCCAAGAGACGACTCTAGGCCGCCGCCTTCTTCCGGTTTCGCTCGAGCCAGCTGTCGACCAAGGCCACCGTACGATCCAGGGCCTCGGACTTCATCCCCTTCTGGGCAGCGATGATCTGAACGAGACGATCAACGCGCTCGATGTATGGGGCGCCGGCAGCCAGCGCGCGGGCGGCCGACGATGGGCTCAGGAGCGACAGGGCGGCGTTGGCGTATTTCTCGAACGGAACCATGTCGCTTTCACTGGCGCCGAGCTTCAAGCAGAGTTCGACGACCCAGTTGTAGACCGCGCGCGATTCGTCGAGGTTCGAGTGAACGGCTTCCTTGATCGGCCGCACGGTATCCTCGAGCACGCAGCGGTAGTTCCCGGCGATCAGCATCGCCCATTTGGCGAGCGGCACGTAAACGGAATTATGCACCTTGAGCTTGACGGGGAGTTCGACTTTGGCGCCGTCGATCTCGAAACGTGAAGCCTCGATGTCCGCCTCGAGCTTCCGCAGGATGTCCGTATGCTCTTCCGACTCGAAGCGGGCCGCCTTGAAGTTCGTCGGCAGCCGGACTTGCAGCACGTTGACCTTTTCCTCAGGCGGACGGAAGGCCTGCGGGTCCGGGCTGCAGAGGGTCATCAAGGCAGGGTCGAGATTGTCCCAAACCGACGGATCAGTGTAGGCGCTCCGGCAGGCTTCGACGTCGAGCCCTGGCAGCCGCTTCAAGTAAGTGAGCGGCGGCATGTTCATGATCGACATGCAGGGGATCCGGGCCTTCGCGATTCGGTCGAGCAGGTCGCGAACGCTCGGCGAGCGGTACTGTGGCTCCTGCATGGCGAGCGCCACGAGATCGTATCCGCTCGGATCGATGGCGTCGGGTCCGTCGGCCGACAATTTTCCGGGGAGATCCCGAGATCTCACCTCCACGAGGCCTTCCCGGCCTTTAGCCGGCATGCGGACGATCGTGCCCTCTGCGTTGATGAGCTGTACCTCAGCTGGAAGGCAGACCAGCTTGGCATTATGACCGGCCAGCAGCAGCTTGGTCGCTAGCAGTGATCCGTAAGAAGCACCAAGGATCAAGACATTGTAGGGCGTGCTCATCTGAAGGGCCCTCCGCTCCCGATTGGTTGGTTTTGCCAGGGGGCGGGAAGCCCGCCCCAAATCCGTGGGCATGCTAG